>Ga0079226_10002281_pt1 | contig 14767 bp, 12 predicted proteins | sample Poulit2014_FD_76345 | JGI IMG/M metagenome (GOLD analysis project Ga0079226, IMG submission 76345) | Agricultural soil microbial communities from Georgia to study Nitrogen management - Poultry litter 2014 | ecosystem: Environmental > Terrestrial > Soil > Agricultural land | place: USA: Georgia... | reverse complement strand
GGAATGATTCTAGCCACGGTAAGCCTACGCGATGCAACCCTTACTTTTCGCAAGTTCATCAGGGTTTACCGCTAGGTACTACCAAATGAAACGCAGGCGCTCGGGCATCCATTCTAGAGGTACAACATCTCCGATCGTTGAAATTGCAACTAAAACTATGGCTGCTGCAATCAACCACAACACCAGCGCGCACACCGACCGCGCCGCGCGGGAGGGAGCAAAACCCATCACCACGCGCCGCATACCCATATGGCTGGGGCCCGAAAAGTCCAGAGCCTGACCATTCTTGCCCCGCACCGGAGTGGAATCCCATTTCCAAGCCATCACGGCCGTGGTCAACATCGCGAGCGCGAAACCAACCATCTCCGCTGTTCGACCAATTCGCCGCAAATCATCGTCAATGAGATCAATTTGAACCGCTAACCACAAGCCGCCCACGATGGCCGCGAGCACCACGAAGCCGAAAAACAAGCCGGTCGCTATCGGCAGAATTGATCCCGCTAATGCGCGAATAAAATACCAGGGCGTGCGACCAACAATCGCCATTGTGCTCACATTGCCGTGCCGCATTTTTAGTCGCCATCTGCCCACTCTCGAAATCCCCACGGTGCGTGCCAGCACAAACATCGCGACAGTGGCCACTCCAGCTGTCCACGCTGACCAGGTAGCCAAGGCCATCGCCACGAGCACGAATCCGCCAATCACGCCCGCGCTGCGCGGAAGTTGCGGTGGATAAGCCATCCAGTTCCACATCGACGCCGTTGGGGGAGGCGGCGTGGCGGGTATATACGGGTCCGGATGGGGCTGACCATCAGCAACTGGCTGGTATTCAGTGGGCTGATAGGGGACGGCGACGATCTCCTCCCGAGTGATGCGTCGGGTTTCTGCGGCGTGAACGGCGGGGATCTCCGGGATGATCTGGTGCGGGGAGCGCAGTTGGGCGATCACCACATCTGGTGTGGGTCGCAACGACGGTTCTGGATGGAGCGCCGCCGTGAGCCCGGCGGCAGTCCCGACGGGGAGAGTGTCGGTTTTTGGTGCCCCCTGCGTCATGCGGGCCAAAACTGCCTGGAATGGTCCGGCACCAAAGGGTTGCTGGCCGGTGGCGGCAAAGAGCAGCACCGCCGCCCACGCGTACCAATCAATGGAAGGCACAGTCGGGGCGGCGCCAGCAAACACTTCCGGCGCCAGGTATCCCGCAGTTCCCACCACGAGACCGGTTTGAGTCACCCGGGATTCATCACCCACTTGAGCGATTCCGAAGTCAATGAGTTTTGCGCCGTCCTCCGTCAACATCACGTTGCTGGGTTTGAGGTCGCGATGAACCACGCCAACCCCGTGTATCGCAGCTAAAGCATCAGCCAACTCTTCAGCCAGTTCCACCAGGGTCGCGCCATCAAAGGGACCATCTTCGGCCACGGACTGATCAACGGTTAAACCGTGTAGCAACTCGGTGACGATGAACGCATCTACGCCATCAATTTCTGCGTCCAGCACTCGCGCCACGCGGTCGTGACGCACCCGATGTAATGCAGAAACCTCCCGGCGTAGCCGCTCACGAGCATCCTGATCACGTGAGAGGTGCGGATGCAAAACTTTGATGGCCACTTCTAAACCGTCAGCATCAACAGCCCGGTAGACCTTGCCCATACCCCCCGAGCCCAAAAGCCCAGTAACTCGATAGCCGCCTAAATCCCAATCCTGCTGAGCAGCCCCAGGCATGTCGAATTCTCGCGTCGCGTCATTCGACCAATCTTGAGAGTTTTCCCTAGTCACATATCCAACGTTGCCATGTCTTGCGCCAAGCGCACAGTTGCCACTGTGGCTAATGTGTATAAGGAGACTAGCTTTAAAGGAGCTGATAATTCATGTCGTCCACCGTTTCTGCTGATCAGTCGGCAGCGGGCGAATTTGATTTCGTAGTTGTCGCAAATCGACTGCCCGTCGACATTCACTATGAGGATGACGGTTCGTTCACGTGGAACCAGGCCCCTGGAGGACTGGTCACAGCCATGGAACCGGTCATGAAATCAACCCATGGGGCTTGGGTTGGCTGGTCAGGAGGAGCAGGAGACGCACCCGACCCCTTCGACATCGATGGGATGCGTCTAGCGCCCGTAACTCTCAGCGAAGGAGAGGTGGAGGAGTACTACGAAGGTTTCGCTAACGCCACTCTCTGGCCGCTTTATCACGACGTCATTGTGCCTGCGGATTTTCACCGTTCATGGTGGGTGGCTTACCGGCGCGTAAACCAACGCTTCGCCGAAGCGGCCGCAAAACAGGCAGCGCATGGCGCAATGGTGTGGGTTCATGATTACCAGTTACAACTCGTCCCCCAGATGCTGCGCCTGCTGCGACCGGACGTAAAAATTGGTTTCTTCAACCACATCCCCTTCCCACCGGTGGAACTGTTTACCCAACTGCCGTGGCGCACCGAGATCGTCACGGGACTCCTCGGCGCTGACCTAGTGGGTTTCCAAAGACAAAGCGACGCCCGAAATTTCTTGCGGGCAGTGCGCCGCCTGACCGGTCAAACGACTCGAGGGGCGACCGTGCAACTCGATGACCGAATCAGTGACTTCCCGCGCCAGGTACTGGCCAAAGCCTTCCCGATCTCCATTGACTCGGCTGCTTTCGAGGCGCGGGCCCACGATGAGAAAGTGCAGCAACGCGCTGAAGAAATTCGGGAGGAACTTGGTAACCCGAAAACCGTCTACCTCGGAGTGGACCGCCTGGACTACACCAAGGGAATTCGTCATCGGTTGAAGTCCTACGGCGAACTCCTCACCGAAGGATCTCTGGCACCCCCAGAGGTCGTCCTTGTCCAGGTCGCCAGTCCCTCTCGGGAAGGAGTGGAACAGTACCAGGTACTGCGAGACGAAGTGGAAGTTACTGTTGGCCGACTCAACGGTGACTATGGAGAACTGGGGAGCCCCGCCGTCCACTATTTGCACCACTCATACGACCATGACGAAATGACGGCGATGTACCTGGCTGCCGACGTGATGCTGGTGACGTCGCTACGCGACGGCATGAACCTGGTGGCCAAGGAATATATAGCCAGCCGCATCAATGACGACGGGGTGCTCATTCTGAGTGAGTTCACCGGCGCCGCCGACGAACTCACTCACGCAGTGATGATTAACCCCCACGACTACGAGGCCACCAAGGAAGCGTTCTTACGTGCTTCCAGCATGCCGCAACGGGAAGTGCGCCGCAGAATGCGCGCCTTGCGACGTCGAGTAATGGAAAACGACGTCAATAAATGGGCAGACCGGTTCCTCGACACACTCCGGAGCCAGCCGTCACACACGTAGAAGCCATGCAGCAACTCAACAACTAGTGAAAAACACCTGATGACGTACACCGCGAATCACGACATTGATCCCGAACTCCTGCGCCGGTTAACCACTGCCATAACGACCCAGCGAGTCGTATTGGCGCTCGACTTCGATGGGACCCTGGCTCCGCTGGTGCCCAATCCCGATGATTCGCGGTGTACGCCTCCCGCAGCCGCGGCGCTTCCGCGTCTGGCTGCTTTTCCCAACGTCGAACTCGCTTTAATTTCAGGCCGCCCGGTGGCAGACCTATATCGGCTCGCCCAACCTCCAGCTGGTAGCCATCTGATCGGCTCCCACGGGGCTGAAGGCGGCCGCGTCACCGCATCGGGATACGAATCACAGCCACTCACGTTGAGCGAAAGCCAGCGAGAAACACTGGCAATAGTGAAACAGGAACTACACGACATCGCTGGACGTTTCCCTAAAACCTGGGTCGAAGAAAAACCCGCCGCCGCAGTACTACACACCCGCCCAGCGGCACTTGAAAATGCCCGCCAGGCTGAACAAGCAGCGCTTGAAGGACCCGCCCAACAGCGGGGCCTATCGGTCCTACACGGCAAATCAGTCGTCGAATTGAGCGTGCTCACCGCCACCAAAGGCGAAGCCATCACTCGACTGCGCGATGAGTTTGCCCCCGAAGTAACGGTCTTCGCAGGCGACGACGTCACCGACGAACACGGATTCCGCGTTCTCGCTCAGCCTCCAAAAGGTAACGACGTCGGCATCAAAATCGGTGCCGGTGAATCTGCCGCGATGTATACGGTGAACGATCCCAAAGTTTTTGGCCTACTTCTGCAAAAAATAGCCGATTACTCCTGACCATCAAGCCGCATATGAGATCCCCACATTTCTCTTAGGACCTAGGCCCCCTGGCGCTTAGTACGTGATATAAGGCACACTTGTTTCTGGCTAACCACAATCCGGTGGAACACGCCCAAACCTTTACTCGGATCGTCCGGCACGTACCTGCTGGTGAAGGGATATATAGGAAAAATGGCAACGGTTACGTTCAACGGCGCAACCCGCATCTATCCGGGAACCGAACGCCCGGCAGTAAACGCACTTGATCTTGACATTGAGGACGGCGAGTTTCTCGTCCTTGTTGGCCCCTCCGGATGTGGTAAATCTACATCTTTGCGCATGCTCGCGGGCCTGGAAGAAATCGATGCAGGCTCAATCCACATTGGTGACCGTGACGTCACCGACGTGCAGCCCAAAGACCGCGACATCGCGATGGTGTTCCAGAACTACGCGCTCTACCCCCACATGTCAGTTGCTGACAACATGGGTTTCGCGCTGAAGATCGCCGGCGTTGATAAGAAAGAAATCCGTGAACGCGTAGAAGAAGCCGCGAAAATCCTGGACTTGGAGGAATACCTCGAGCGTAAGCCCAAGGCACTCTCCGGCGGTCAGCGTCAACGTGTGGCCATGGGCCGCGCAATTGTCCGCTCTCCCCAGGTCTTCCTGATGGACGAGCCGCTGTCCAACCTGGACGCTAAACTCCGCGTGCAAACCCGTACCCAGATCGCTTCGCTGCAGCGCCGCTTAGGCGTCACCACCGTCTACGTCACCCACGACCAGACGGAAGCTATGACGATGGGTGACCGTGTCGCCGTCCTCAATAACGGATACCTGCAACAGGTAGACACTCCCCGTCGCATGTACGACCACCCGAACAACCTGTTCGTCGCCGGTTTCATTGGCTCTCCCGCCATGAACATCGTCGAAGTGCCGGTAGTGGACGGTGGCGTGCAATTCGGTGGCTCTGTCTACCCCGTGGCGCGCGATGTGCTCTCCGAAACTGAACTGTCGCGTGTATCCCTCGGCGTGCGCCCCGAAGACCTCACGCTGACCGAGTCCGGCGATGGGCTCTCCGTCGAAGTGAACCTCGTCGAAGAACTCGGTGCCGACGCCTATGTTTACGGCTCCACCCGCTTGGGCGATACCGAACACGAGATCATTGCTCGCGTTGACGGACGTAAGCCACCAGCCAAGGGCGAAACCGTGAACTTCCGCCCCGCAGAGGGCCACGTGCACCTCTTCGATTCTGAGTCTGGCGCCCGCTTGGGTGACTAGACCCGCCAGCCACCACGGCGGCTGACCAACTTAACCGGTGGGACACACTAAACTAGGTGCGTCCCACCGGTTCTTTTTAGTGAGTTCCCATGCCCCCAGCGCAGTCCTTAAACATCACCGCGGCCAACGCCGACCCGGCCCTTTTTGACCTGCCCTGGCACATTGCTTTAGAAGACTGGCCCGAAAACATCATTGCCGCGCTACCTCGCGGTATTTCACGCCACATTGTGCGGTTTGTTCGACTATCGGGACGAGTCATCGCGATTAAGGAAATCGGCGAAGTGGTTGCCCATCACGAATATGAGCAGTTGCGCGCTTTGAAACGACTCGATGTTCCCAGTGTGGAACCCATTGCCGTCGTGACCGGGCGTCGCGCCGACGATGGCACACCTCTAGAAGCGGTGCTCATTACCGAACACCTACAGTTTTCGCTGCCCTACCGCGCCCTGTTTTCCCGCGCCTTGCGCCCCGACACTGCTGCACGCTTCATTGACGCTCTCGCAGTCCTACTCGTACGGCTGCACTTAATTGGTTTCTACTGGGGCGATGTTTCCCTATCGAATACTCTGTTCCGCCGAGACGCGGGCGCTTTCGCCGCATACCTGGTCGATGCGGAAACTGGTCGACTCTATCCAGAACTCAGCAACGGACAACGCGAATACGACCTGGAAGTCGCACGGGTGAATATCATCGGCGAACTGATGGACCTCGAGGCTGGCGAAGCCCTCGAACCAGACTTGGACCCCATCGCCGTGGGTGAAACAATCGTCTCCCGCTACCGCGAACTATGGGCTGAGCTGACGCGCTCTGAGAGCATCGGAGTGGATGAAAGATGGCGCGTCTCTGACCGCATCGATCGCCTCAACAAATTGGGTTTCGACGTGGCAGAACTCGACATGGTCACCGACATTGACGGCACAACCGTGATGATCCAACCCAAGGTTGTCGACGCCGGCCACCACTCCCGTAGACTCCTGCGCCTGACCGGGCTCGACGCGGAAGAAAACCAGGCGCAGCGGCTGCTCAACGACCTCGATGAGTACCGGGCCACCACGGATCGACAAAACGAAGATCAGTGGATCGTGGCACACGACTGGCTCGATGAAGTCTTCGAACCCGTGGTGCGGTCAATTCCTCGCGAACTGCGCGGAAAACTCGAACCGGCGCAGGTATTTCACGAACTTCTAGATCATCGCTGGTTCCGCTCTGAACGTGAACAGCGTGACGTTCCCATGCCCGAAGCGATCGCCTCATACATCGAAACTGTGCTGCGACACCGCCCTGATGAACGGTCAGTGGTTGAAAGCGATACGGGAACCCTCCCGCGCACCATCGACTAATACCGGGCTTTTCGCACAACCCCTCGGGCGCGCGCTAATTCATACAGCGCAATGCCCCCAGCAACCGAGGCGTTCAAGGACTCTGTGACCGAAGAAATCGGGATAGAGGTAATAAAGTCACACTGCTCACGGACCAGACGTGACAGCCCTTTCCCTTCAGAGCCGATCACGACCACGATGGGATCTTCGGCCAGGTCGAGGCTTTCTAGTTCGACCGTGCCGCCGGCGTCCAGGCCAATAATGAAGTAGCCAGATTTACGCAGATCCTGCAAGGCGCGCGTTAAATTAGTGGCTCGCGCTACCGGAACTCGCGCAGCAGCACCCGCCGAGACTTTATAAACGGTGGTGTTCACGCCGGCGGAGCGCCGCTCCGGAATCACCACGCCGTGGACGCCGAATGCTCCAGCTGATCGCAGCACGGCACCCAAATTATGCGGATCGGTAATCGAATCTAACGCGACCAGCAGCGGCGCAGTTTTGCTCTTCCGTGCCGTACCAATCAAGTCTGGAACGGCTGAGTACTCATACGGCGGAACCTCGAGGACCAGCCCCTGGTGTACCCCTTTTTCTGTTAACTGATCCAGGTCACTGCGGGAGGCTTCGAGCATCTCAACCCGGGCTTTGCCCGCGACTTTGATGATGTTGCGTACGCGATCATCGGATTCAATTCCGGCAGCAACATACAGCGAGGAGGCGGGGATACCGGCTTCGAGCGCTTCCAAGACGGCGTTGCGCCCAATAATCAGTTCCGTGCCCGGGGTGCGTTTAGGTCGAACGGGAGCACCCGTGAAACGCGAGGGACCACCGGGCTTACCGCCCCCGCGCTTAGGGGCCGACTCGCGCATCTTCTTCCGCTTATAGGCCGGGTGATAAACCCGATCCTCGGCCTTAGGCGTTGGACCGCGCCCCCTTAAAGCCTTTTTACCTTCGCCACCACTGCCGCGCGTCGGCCCCTTTTTAGAGCCCGCTTTCCGCACGGCACCGCGACGTCCACCATCTCCGGCCATGTCTTATCTCTCCCCGTGTTGTAGGGACCAGCGTGCGCCTCGGGCAGAATCTTCAACCACGATTCCCGCGGCCGCTAGATGGTCGCGAATCTCGTCGGCCAGCGCGTAGTCGCGAGCGGCGCGAGCATCGTCACGTTTTGTTAATTGTGTGGAAACCAGGTGATCTAACGCCGCCTGGGTTGCTTCGGCATTGCTACCCTGCCCGGAACCATTTCCAGTCGACCAGGCGTCATCAAGTGGGTCAAGACCCAGAACATCCAACATCGCGCGCAAGCGGTGAGCGTGGCCTTCCAGCGCTTCACGATCGACGTCGCTGAGAGCCTGGTTTCCAGCCCGCAGTTCTTCGTGCACGACAGCCAGTGCCGCTGAGACGTTCAAGTCGTCGTTCATGGCCGTAACGAATGGTTCGGGTAACTCCACATCGTGCAGCGCCACACCATCGACGGTAATCATCTCTGCCGCTCGCTGAATGAAACCGGTAATGCGGTCCCATGCTGAAGCCGCTTCCGGTAAAGAGTCCGCCGTGAACTCAATCATCGATCGGTACTGGGCGACTCCCAGCGCGTAACGCAGCGCCTGCGGGGAAGTATTTTTCAACATCTCCTTGACCAGCAGCGAGTTACCCAAAGACTTACTCATCTTTTCGCCCGAGGCAGTGACCCACGCGTTGTGTAGCCAATACTGTGCGAAACCTAAACCTGCTGCCCGTGACTGCGCCTGCTCATTTTCGTGGTGGGGGAATCGCAAATCCAGTCCGCCCGCGTGAATATCGAAGGCGTCACCGAGGTAACGGCGCGCCATGGCTGAGCATTCGATGTGCCATCCGGGCCTGCCTTTACCGAACGGGGTTGGCCACGACGCCGTTTCCGGTTCACCTGCTTTCGCGCCCTTCCACAGCGCAAAGTCGCGCGAGTCTTTCTTGCCCGGCGTCTCGCCGTCCTCACTGGAGAGCATTTCTGCCGGGTCTTGATGCGTGAGAGCACCGTATTCGGGAAAGGATCGCACGTCGAACCACACGTTGCCGGAGTCATCATCACTTATGTACGCGTGACCGCGGTCGATGAGCCGTTGAATGATGTCGACCATGTCCAATATGTGGCCGGTGGCGCGCGGCTCGTAGTCGGGAGGCGTGATGTTCAGGGCGTCGTAAGCAGCCGTGAACTCCCGCTCGTATTTCAAGGCCCATGCCCACCAGTCGGCGTCAGCGTCCCGGGCTTTTTCTAAAATCTTGTCATCGATATCGGTCACGTTGCGCACGAACGTTACGTCATAGCCGCTGCGACGCAACCACCGCACGAGCACATCAAAGGCGATCGCTGAACGTAAATGCCCAATATGAGGTGAGCTCTGAACGGTGGCACCACACAGGTAAATGCCGACTTTGCCTGGCGTCAACGGGACAAAATCACGCACGGTGCGCGTAGCGGTATCAAAAAGTTTCAGACTCACGGGCACTAGGTTACCTGCGTTGCCTTCGCGCGTGGGCGGCCATTAACCCTTAACTACCAATGGTGGTGGTCACACGGGGAGGATGAGCGCCGTCGCGATAGCTGCAAGCCCCTCTCGACGTCCCACAAAACCGAGGCTGTCGGTCGTGGTTGCTGACAAAGATACTGGGGCGTCCACGGCGTCTTGCAGGACCTGTTGGGCTTCCTCGCGGCGCTCACCGAGGCGGGGGAAAGGTCCGATCAACTGCACCGCGACGTTGCCGACAACAAAACTCGCGGCTTGTATCCGCCGGACCGTCTCCTTCAAGAATTCAACACCGGAACTGCCCGCCCACTGCGGACTGGATGTGCCGAAGTTGGTGCCCATATCGCCCATTCCCGCGGCGGATAACAGTGCGTCACACATCGCGTGCGCGACCACATCACCGTCTGAATGACCTTCGAGCGCCGGGTAGTTGGGCCAAGTCAATCCGGCGACGGCTAGTTCCTTGCCGGTGTCTGCACTGATGGGGTGAACGTCTGTTCCGATCCCGGTGCGCGGCACCATAAAGGACGCCGACCTCTCGGCTTCGTCGCCGGCATTCTCCGTTTGCCGCACGGCATCTTCCATTCGAGCGAGGTCACCGGGAGTAGTGATTTTTAGTGCCCGTTCATCACCCGGGACGACCCGCACGGGGACACCTATCGATTCCGCAAGAGCAGCATCGTCCGTGGCTCCGCCGGGAAGAGCGTGCCCTTCGGCATGGGCTCGGTTCAGTACGTCACGTTTGAAACCCTGCGGGGTTTGTACAGCGCGCAGAATGGATCGATCTGGTGTTCCGGCCACGTGTTCGCCCGCACCGCTGTCAGTTACTTCTTTGATGGTGTCGACTACTGGTAGTGCGGGGATAACCGCCACGTCGCCGTCACGCAAGGCTTCATAGACACGCTGAACTTGGTCAACAGGGACGAACGCTCGCGCCGCATCGTGCACCAAAACGGTCTGGATACGCTCAGGTAACGTCGCCAACCCTGATTCAACAGACTGCTGTCGAGTAGTTCCGCCGGGTACGACAATAAAATCGACGCCCGTGTGTGGACCGAAGTGGTCCACCACGAGCGTCGTAAATTCATCAACACGGTCAGGTGGCGCGGTAATAACGATGCTGCTGAGCACGGTGGCATCCACCAGAGCCTGCGCCGCCCAGACAACGAGCGGCACGCCGCCTACGGGAACCAGCGCTTTCGGTTTATCAGCACCCAGTCGTTCACCTGAACCGGCGGCAACCAGGATCGCCGCCGCGTGCGCGTCTTGAGAGAACTTCACAGTAAAAGCAGTGGAGGCTTGTTAAATAGAAGCCAAGATCTCATCAAGCAGTTCGGCGGCTTTTTCTTCATCGACCTTCTTCGCCAGCGCCACTTCAGATTCCAGGATCTGGCGGGCTTTAGCAAGCATGCGCTTCTCGCCTGCGGAAAGTCCTCGATCCTCATCGCGACGCGATAAGTCACGAACGACTTCAGCAACCTTAATCACGTCACCGGAAGCCAGTTTTTCTAAGTTGGCCTTATAGCGTCGCGACCAGTTCGTCGGTTCTTCAGTGAACTCCGCTTTTAGAACGTCGAAGACTTCTTCTAAGCCAGCCTTGTCAACAACATCGCGCACGCCGACAAGGTCAACATTGTCAGCCGGAACCTCAATGGTGAGGTCACCTTGTGCGATACGTAGTTTGAGGTAGGTCTTCTTTTCACCGCGGATGGTGCGGTCCTTAACCTCTTCGATAAAAGCAGCCCCGTGGTGGGGATAGACGACGGTCTCTCCGACCTCGAACGTCTGTGCTGTCATGTAGTCAAACCCCTCTCGCCAAGTTCCATGATACCACGGGGTAGATTTGCGAAAGGGCCTTAGTCATTTGCGTTTGCGCTGGTCACCGGCTCCAATGCGGTTTCTCCAGCGCTTCGCGGTAGGCTGTGCTTGATAAGACTTTCCTTTTAGCCTTTTAGACGCAGGAGAATGACCGTGGCAGTAGCACGCCGCAAGCGGATCGCCGCCTTGAGTGCGAGCGCAGTTTTAGCCGCCGGACTTTCAGCGTGCGGCGTGGTATCCCCCGATATGACCGCAGTTGATTATCCACCCAGCGACGGTTCCATGCTGATTTTGGACGACGTCCGGGCCCTCAACGTGGCAATTTTGACTCTCGAAGATGTTGATAAGGGCCTCGTTATTGGCTCCGTGGTGAACCGCGGTGAAGAAGAGCAAGAAGTGCAGCTCGCGATCGATGGGCAGGAGGTCTTCACCGGAAACGTTGCTCCCCATGAGAGCATTTCGCTGGAAGACCCACAGGCTGTCATCGATACGGTGCCAGCAGAACCCGGCTCCAAGACGGACGCTCAACTTTCCGTAAAGGGCGCCGGCACCCAGACCGAGCCCGTCCCCGTACTGGACGACACGCTGCCGGAGTATGCAGAAATTATTAACGACAATAAGGCGCTGCTGTTCGGTAATTCTGATGACGCCGATGACGCTGACGATGCCGCCACAGGCACCGACGAGGACGAGGCCTAACCTCTAATTTTGAATCGGGCAACAGGCCTGATCAGAAACGATAAAAGTGGGGCTCCCCATGCCTTAGATCGGGAGCCCCACTTTTATGTCTAACTAACGGATGGGGACCATTAGCGTCCCTGGTTGGCGACTGCCTTGATGGCTTCCGCTGCCGCATCCGGGTCGAGATAGCGTCCACCTGCGGTGATGGGCTTGAAGTTTTCATCCAGTTCATACACCAGCGGGATACCGGTGGGAACGTTCAAGCCCGCAATGGTCTTATCGTCTACACCGTCGAGGTGCTTAATCAACGCGCGCAGAGAGTTGCCGTGGGCGGCAACGAGCACCGTCTTGTCGTCTTTGAGGTCGGGAATGATCTCATTTTCCCAGTACGGCAGCGCGCGCTCCAACACGTCCTTTAAGCATTCGGTGCGAGGCATCTCATCGCCCAAGTCGGCGTAGCGTGGATCAGCATCCTGAGAGAATTCTGAGCCGAGTTCGATCTCGGGCGGGGGCGTGTCGTAGGAGCGACGCCATTCCATGAACTGCTCTTCGCCGTACTGCTCCAGGGTCTGCTTTTTGTCTTTGCCCTGCAGAGCACCGTAGTGACGCTCGTTGAGGCGCCAGTTACGTTTCACGGGGATCCAATGCAGATCAGCCTTATCGAGCGCGAGGTTCGCGGTCGTGATCGCGCGACGCAGCAGCGAAGTGTGCACCACGTCGGGGCGGATGCCCTCAGCTGTGAGCAGTTCACCACCGCGAGAGGCTTCTTCGCGGCCCTTTTCGGAAAGGTGCACATCCACCCAGCCGGTGAAAAGGTTCTTCGCATTCCATTCGCTCTCACCGTGGCGGAGCAAAACCAATTTATATGTCATGTATTTATCCTGTCGCATCGAGACGATTGGTGTGCAGGTCGGGTACTCCAGCGAGGACCGCGTCGCCTGGCACGTCCAAACGATCGTGTGTTTCTCGGCTTAGATGCCGCTTTCGGTGCTGCATATCTGACCAGGCGTGCTGATAAATGCGCACCATGTTTTCTGCTGCCCCATCCCAGGACAGTTCATCAATCCGGGCGTGAGCACCGGCACTGAGTCGCACCTGCATCGCGGGGTCCGAAAAGAGCATCCGGAAGGCTTCAGCCCAGCGCTGAGGGTCATGATCGGGCACGAGAAGTCCGGAGTCGCCGTCCTTAATAATGGTTTGTAAGCCACCCACATCGGCCGCAACGACCGGAGTGCCCACGGCTTGCGCCTCGGCCGCGACGAGCCCAAATGACTCGCTTCGCGAGGGCATAGCTACCACGTCAGCGGCCCGGAACCAGACGGGCAACTGATCACGCGGCACGGGAGGCTGCCATTTAATCGCATCAAAGACGCCCTCAGCGCGCGCTAGGTCACGCAGCCGCATGAGTGAGGTTTGATCCCCGCTCGGCCCGCCAATGATGACCAGTAGCGGTAGCCGCTCACCGGCACGACGCAGAGCACCCATCGCGCGAACCAGCACGTCCGGTGCTTTTAAAGGCTGGATGCGGCCGGCGAACATGACGATGTCTTGATCCAGAGGCAGACTCAATTCGGCGCGTGATCTACTGACTGCGTCGGGACCGCCCGGGGAGAATAGATCAACGTCCACTCCGGGAGTAACAACCGAAACCCGGCGCGGATCGGCGTCGTAAAGTTCGATGAGCTCTTCGGCCTCAGTCTTGGTATTAGCCACCAAGCGGTCCGCTGCTGCAACCACTTGCTCTTCACCAATGACTCTGCCGCGCGGCTCAGGCGCATCACCGGCTGCGAGCGCGCGATTCTTCACCTTCGCCAAGGTGTGCATCGAATGCACCAGCGGAGTGTTCCAGCGGTCCGATGCCAGCCACCCCACCTGGCCCGAGAGCCAGTAGTGAGAGTGGATCACGTCATACCAACCCGGTGTGCGGCGAGCCTCCTCCCGCATCAGACCCGCTGTGAACGCACACAATTGGCCCGGCAGATCGTTTTTATCGAGCCCGTCGAAGGGTCCAGCCTCCACGTGGTGAACGTTCACGCCGTCCGTGAGCTCCACCTGGGGAGGAAGTTGCGAAGAGGTGGCGCGAGTGAAGATCTCCACCTCAAGGCCCCGGCGAGCTAACGCCCGGGAGAGTTCCACCACGTAGACGTTCATCCCGCCGGCATCACCCGTGCCGGGTTGATCAAGTGGCGATGTGTGCACAGACAGCATCGCCACTCGCATCGGAGCACTACTCATCTAATAATCACGCGCCAGATTTTTACAGGGGTAAAATACACACGGGGGAACCCATCTCGATCACGGTCGCAGGGGCCTGCGCTATCCCATTATCGTCCAGGGGTAACAAGGCCAGCGTATTGGTGTTCTGGTGTCCCACAACTAGACAGTTTCCCACGCGCGTGAAGTGACGGGGATTCTCCCCACCGACTTGAACGTCCGCTAGGTGATGCAAATTCCCGTCTTCGACCGCGAATGTGGCAATAATATTCGGACCGCGGTTTGCTACCCACAGCCGGGTTTCATCGGCGGACAATTCCAAGTGCCCTGGAAAAGCGTCCGTGCGACCGGCAATGTTTTGCGGCTCACCCACGAGCAAAGACCCCAGATAGTCAGCGGTGGCGTCGACGTCGTTCCAACGCAGAATGTGCACCGAATTATCAAGTTCACCCGTGACATAAATGAACCCCGTTGACGACACCGCCAGGTGCCGCGGACCGGCGCCGCCGGGAAGTTTCGCGGCAATGCCATCTTCTTCTAACCCGCCCGTTCCCGATTCAGAGATCGCGTAACGACGCAGTTCATCGGTACCCAAATCAGCGACCAGAACGTGCTTCCCACCCGGCGCAATCCACGCCGAGTGCGCGTGCGGTGAGGTTTGTCGATCCTTATTAGGCCCCGACCCCTCATGATGATGGACGGCGAGGCTTACCCGACCGTCCGCGTCCACCTCGGGTTTTCCGTCAGCAGTCAACGCAATGTCGCTGACAACACCGTCGCCATAGCTGCTGGCAATCAGGTGACGACCGTTAGGTGT
>Ga0079226_10002280_pt1 | contig 14768 bp, 14 predicted proteins | sample Poulit2014_FD_76345 | JGI IMG/M metagenome (GOLD analysis project Ga0079226, IMG submission 76345) | Agricultural soil microbial communities from Georgia to study Nitrogen management - Poultry litter 2014 | ecosystem: Environmental > Terrestrial > Soil > Agricultural land | place: USA: Georgia... | reverse complement strand
TGCTCCTGGCCTGCCTGCGACGACGGTTGTTGGGATGCCTGTTGGTGTGGCTGCTGCGGTGGCGTCGGCTGCGGAGATGCCTGCGGCGGCGACGGCCGTTGTTGCTGTGGCCGCACCGATTGCTGCTGCGACATCCGCGGCGGCGCCTCTGGCTGTGGTGCGGCTCCGGGCTCCGACGGCTCGTGTCGCACAGCGTGCCGATCCTGTTCAGCCGCCGGGTGCGCCGCACTGTCCGAACCGTCGGCGCCGTCTCCCGCTGCCTGGACACGGTCGATGATCGCCTGGGGGGCCGTGTCCGATATCCCGGGCTGCTTGCTGCCGGCGGATTCGTCGTCGCGTTCGGCTGCTCTGCGTCGACGTCGACTGCCCTCGGCTGAATTGCCGTGTAACGCCAGAAGTTCGGCTACGGTCTTCTGCGACCGGTCCTTGCCGTTGTCCTCGGTCATCGTGACTTACCCGGAACGCAGCACAGTCCCGGTCAGCACACCCAGTGGAGTGTGGCTGTCCCGGGCGCCCGCTGCGAGCGCGGCACTGGACCGGCTCCTCCGACGCCACACCGATCCGACACGCGCACCACGACACGCCGCGGCCGCGCGCCAATCCGGAACAAGCTGTGAGCCCGTCTCTCGCATCTGGTCACCTCACCACACTCTGTGCGCCAATTCTGCCGGTTCGCGCCCGGTCAGTGTCTCATCCATGCGGCACTTCACACACCTGCCGACCATGCTCCCCAACGGCCCATCAGCGAGCGGCTGTCCGTCATCGCCGGACGGCCCCGATTGGCGCGCGCACCCTACATCAACAGTGTGCACATCCAGCTCGCCACGGCAAGTGCGCGCCGTTGAAAAACATCACGCGGACGGGGAGGGCACGATGCTGGTGCCCTCTCACGACCGCGGGCGCCCCTGTCTGACGGAGGCGTGAGCGGGCCCCGGGATCAGTCGCCGATGTAGAAGCGTCGATGCAGTTCCCGTACCTCGTCGGAAACCTCCGGGACCGGCCCTTCGACCGGAATGTTCGGCGCGACCTGCTGGATCGACATGACCCGCACGGACGGCTCGGGCGCACCGAACTCCGCAGCCCATGACCTGGTCTGCTGCCCCGAGGTGGCGTACACGATCCGGCCGAGGCCGACGAGCGCGTGCCCGGCGGCGCACATCGGACAGTGCTCACCCGAGGTGTACACGGTTGCCGAAGCACGTTCCTCCGGGGTGAGGTTGGCCGCCGACCAACGAGCGAGATCGAACTCGGGGTGCCGAGTGTCGTCTCCGCCGGAGACTCGGTTGTGGTCCTCCGCCCGGACGATCCCCGAACTGTCCACCAGCACCGAGCCGAACGGCTCGTCACCGGCCTCGAGGGCTTCCCTCGCCAACTCGATGCTGCGACGTACGTGCTGCATTTCGGCCTCGGGTAGCATCTAACCTCCGTAGGTTGGTCGTTGAGCACCGGCGTGCAGCCTAACCGTTCGTCGAGATCACTGATGCCGGAGGTCGTTGTGATGCCGGAGGTCGCTGCGCTCGTGCAGCGTGCCGACGGCATCTCGAGGCTTCCCCGCCGGATCCGATGACGGGCCTCGATCCCGCGGTTCTGATCGCACTGGCTGCTATCGGACTGGTCGGTGGTATCGGCATCACCGCGATCGGTCCGGGCGGTGTACTCGCCACGATCGCCTTGTTCGCGCTGACCGATCTCACCGCACCCGAGGTGGCAGGCACGGCCATCGTTACGCACATCGGCACCGGGATGTTGGCCACTGCCGCGTACGTACGGTCCGGTCAACTACGGGAACGACACACCCGCCGCGACGGTCTGGTACTCGCAGCGACTGCCGTGGCGGGAGCCCCGCTCGGTGTGGTGCTGAATCTCGTCATCCCCGGGCGACTGTTCGGACTACTACTCGCCGTGTTGGTGCTCGCTGTCGCGGCCCTCGTCTGGCTGCGAGAACGCCATGACGGCAACTCCGATCGGTCCACGCACGAACCACGCAGACATCCGCGCCGGTGGGTGGTCGCCACGATCGGCACGACGGTCGCGGCAGCCAGCGGCATCGTCGGCGTGGGCGGACCGATGCTCACCGTGCCACTACTGGTGGTACTCGGCGTTCCGGTGCTCTCGGCGTTGGCCGCCGCGCAGGCCCAGTCGATCGTGATCGCGACCGTCGGCTCGCTCGGCTATCTCGCGACCGGCGCGATCGACTGGCACCTGGCAGCACTCGTGGGAATCCCCGAACTGCTCGGGGTGCTGCTCGGATGGACGATCGCGCGACGCATACCCACCCGGCCGTTGAAGTACGCGCTCGTGACGACGCTGGTGGCGAGCGCTCCCTACTTGGCGCTCACGGGATGAACGCCGGTTACCGAGTCACCGTCCCTGACTGGCAACCGCTGCCGCGGCTTCCTCGGCGGCCGCAGGGTCCAAGTACGTGCCGCCCGCAACACGTGGTGTCAGATCGGCGTTGAGCTCATACTTCAGCGGGATGCCGGTAGGGATGTTCAACCCGGCGATCTCCTCGTCCGAGATGCCGTCGAGATGTTTGACCAACGCGCGCAGCGAGTTACCGTGCGCCGCGAGCAGTACGTTGCGACCCGCCCGGAGGTCCGGAACGATCGAGTCCTGCCAGTACGGCAGCAACCGCGCCACCACGTCGGCAAGACACTCCGTCATCGGGTTCGCCTCGGCGAGGTCCGCATAGCGGGGATCGGCATCCTGGCTGTACTCACTACCCGCCTCGATCCGCGGTGGCGGGGTGTCGTAGGAACGGCGCCAGAGCATGAACTGTTCCTCGCCGTACTCCTCCATGGTGCGTTTCTTGTCCTTGCCCTGCAGCGCTCCGTAGTGCCGTTCGTTGAGTCGCCAGCTGCGACGCACGGCGATCCAGTGCCGGTCGGCGACATCCAGCGCCAGGTTCGCGGTAGCGATGGCCCGCCGCAGTAGCGACGTGTGGACGACGTCCGGAAGTGTCCCGGACTCGGTGAGCAGTCGGCCGCCACGGACGGCTTCCTGCTCGCCCTGTTCGGAAAGCGGGACGTCCACCCACCCGGTGAACAGGTTCGCGGCGTTCCATGTGCTCTGGCCGTGCCGCAGCAGCACCAGTGTGCCCAGCTCGGCAGTCCCTGGATCGGTCATGGGGTCAGCGTGCCAGACGCCCCGTCGGAAACGCGGCCGGGTCCGCAGTGCGGAACCAGCCAGCCGACTCTACTCACGGTATATCAAACGGAGTAGTCGACACCGCTGAGTGGTTGCATGTATGGTCACTATTCGTCATCACAGAAGCAAATGTTGCGTTCTGTTAACAACCATCGCCGAAATTCACTCAAATAGACTAGTGTGTGATCTTGTAAGGACAACCTGGTTCTGCCAAGTTGGCAGGAGCCCCGCGAGGTCGGATCTCCACGCACTCCCCGACCACAGCGGGCCAGGATGCAGCTCGTCTCCCCCCTGCCGAGCTGCACCCGCCGACACGGTGGCCTCCCCCTCGCCACCGAACCAGCGCGGCGGGATAACAGCGGGGCGGCTCGAGTTCGCGACTCCCCCCTCCCTCGAGCCGTCCCGCCGATCATCGGTTCTCACTCGGTCAACGAACCCGGCTCGTGCGGCTGCTCCGGTTCGACCAGATGCCGGAACGCCTGCAGATTCGCCAGCGACTCCCCCCGGGAGACACGCCACTGCCATTCGCGGCGGATCGAACTCGCGAACCCGATCTCCAACAGCCTGGTGAAATCACCGTCGGCAGTCTCGAGTACCTGACCCAGCAGCGTGTCCAGTTCCTGCGGTGACACCGCATGCATCCCCAGATTCGCGACAAGGTAAATGTCCCCCACCGCATCCACCGTGTACGACACGCCGTACAGCTTGGCATTACGGCGCAGCAGGAACCGGTAGACATCCTCGTGTGCCTCGTCCGGTCTGCGACACACGAACGCCTCCACCGCGAAGGAGTGCTCCCGGACAATGAGCCAACAGCTCGTCTGCAGCTTCTTGGTCCCGGGAAGTGTGACGAGGAAACTACCGGTGCCACGCTTGTCGTAGCTCAGCTCTGCCTCGTCGAGCGTTCCCTGGATGATGGCATCCAACTCTGTGACGTTCATGGCTCGTGCTCCTCCGCGTTCGACCGTCCGGAATCAAACAGCGACCCCATGTTGGGAGTCCCGTGTCCCGCCCCGGCGGAAAGTGATTGTGGCCGCGTTGTACGTAGCCAGCAACGCGTCCGTGGTCCGCTCCCAGGAGAACCAACGTGCGTGTTCGCGAGCACCCGCGGCCAGTTCGACCCGTCTGCTCGGCTGTGCGACGACCTCGGCCAAGGTGTCCGCCCAGTCCGGAGCCCGGTGTGAGCCGACGAGCAGCCCCGACTCACCGTGCCGCACCGCCACCGGCAAACCACCGACCTCAGCCGCCACCACGGGAGTTCCACAGGCCTGTGCCTCCAGCGCCACCAATCCGAACGATTCGTTGTAGCTCGGCACAACCACGGCGTCCGAGGCACGGAACACCCGTACGAGATCCTCCCCACCCTGCGGAGGCAGGAACATCACCTGTTCCTCGATACCCAGTGAGACCGCCAGCTCCCGCAGCGCGTTCGGCTGCCCGGCACCGTTACCGGAGGCACCCCCCGCCACCAGCAGCACCAGCCGCTGCCGTAACGCCGGGTCCCGTCGTAACAGCTCGGCAGCCGCGTACAGCAACACGTCCGGTGCTTTCAACGGTTGGATACGTCCCGCGAATCCCAGCACGACCGCATCCTGCGGAACTCCCAGGGCGGCACGTGCCATCGCATCGGCCGCCTCACCACCGGGAGTGAAACGCTCCAGGTCGACCCCGGGAGTGACCGTCTGCAGCTTCTTCTCGTCGGCCTCGTAGAGGTCCACCAGCTCGTCGGCCTCCACGGGAGTATTGGCCACCAGTCGGTCCGCCTCGGCAACCACCTGTTCCTCACCGAACACCCGGGTGCGCGGCTCCGGGGTGTCACCCTGCGCCAACGACGCGTTCTTCACCTTTGCCAGGGTGTGCGCGGTGTGCACCAGCGGAACGCCCCAGCGCTGCCGTGCCAGCCAACCGACCTGTCCGGACAGCCAGTAGTGCGAATGGATCACGTCGTAGTAACCGGGCTCGTGGAACGCCTCGGTGCGCAACACCTCCGAGGTGAACGCACACAGTTGCGCCGGTAGCTCCTCGCGGGCGAGTGGTTCGTAGGGCCCGGCGGGAATGTGCCGGACCAACACTCCGTCGGCGAGCTCCACCGTCGGTGGTTGCTCCGAGGAGGTGGCGCGGGTGAATACCTCGACCTGCACCCCTCGTCGGGCCATCGCCCGGGCGGTTTGGGTGATGTAGACGTTCATCCCGCCCGCACTCCCGGTCCCCGGTTGTTCCAACGGAGAGGTGTGCACGGACATGACGGCCACCCTGCGCGGCGGCCGGTATAGCGCAGTCGTCACCCGAAGCTCCTGATCGCTCGCCGTCACACCTACCCGGTTCGGGAGATGGGCAGGTGTTGCTCTGCGAACTGCCGCAACACCGAGTTGAACTCGTCGGTCCGTTCGATGAACGGCAGATGTCCCACATCAGGCATGCAACGCAGTTCGGCCCCCGATATCTTCCCAGCCGTGTACTCGCCGGAGGTCGGGTCCACCACCGTGTCCTGGGCTCCGTGCAGTACGAGTGTGGGAATTGACACACGGCTGAGGACGTCCGAGTTGTCCACATCACGTCGGAACAGGGCCGCGCGTACCGCGGGCCGTACCGTCAACGTGGTCCCCATCAGCTCCTGCACTCGGTCACCGGACAACGGTTCCACGGTCATGTCGGAACACAGCCGGGCCACCGCGGTGCCGGCACTGGCGGTGTCCTCGGACAGTGCGTCGGGTAACGCACCGCTCATCGCGGGCCCGATGGTGCCGCCCGGCCGGTTCTTCCCGATCTCGGTGATCGCCCCGACGAAGACGAGTCCGGCAAGGCCCTGGTCGCCGTAGCGCCGCAGATAGTCCGCGATGACCAGACCGCCGTAGGACCAGCCGACGACAATCACGGGAGCGCCCGCACGCTGCAGCACCGCCGCGAGGTCCTCGGCCCACACGTTCGGATCGTCGTAGCCGGACTCCGGTGCGTCCGAACGTCCGTGTCCGCGCAGATCCATCGCCACCAGCTTGCGTCCCGCGGCCAGCTGGTGGTCCGCGAACTGGTGACGCCACACGTGAGCGGCCTGCGCCCAACCGTGCACGAACACGATCGCGGGCGCGCCGGGTTCGCCGGCCACCCGGAGCCCGATCCCGACCCCGTCGCCACCGCTGACACTCGCACCGAACATGGCGTCATCCTGGCAGAGCTCCTGCGGAGCGCGGCACCGCCATCCTGCGGACCTCATCAGTCGAGCACGGCGACACCGACGAACGAGACGGCGCCGGCCAGCACTGTGGACGTCAGTCCGAGCGCCAGGGATCGACCGCCGGTACGAATCAGCCCGGCGAGGTGCACCGACGTGCCCAGCCCGAACAACGCTCCGGCGAGCAACAGCGTGCTCAGTGTGGCCGCGCCGTCCAGCAACGACTGGGGCAGGATCCCGGTACTGCGCACCGCCACCATCGCGATGAATCCCAGCACGAACAGCGGGACCAGTGGCGGGCGGTTCCCGGTCACATCTGTCCCCGATTCCGCTCCCGAGAACCGCCGAAAGACGCTGTAACCGGCGATCAGTGGCGCGAGCAGTACGACTCTGGTGAGTTTCACAACCGTGGCGGTCGCGAGCGCCGCGGGGCCCGCCACCGATGCGGTCGCCACCACCTGGGCGACCTCGTGCACACTGGCTCCGGACCAGACCCCGAAGGTTTCCGCGTCGAGGCCGAGCGGCTCCTGCAGCGCCGGCAACAGGAAGATCGCCACGCCACCGAAGATCGTGACCAGTGCGACCGCAGTGGCCAACTCGTCCTCCTCGCTGTCGCTGACCGCGTCCATCGCCGCGGCAGCAGAGGCTCCGCAGATCGAGAATCCGGTAGCCACGAGCAGCGCGGTCCCCCTGCTCGTGCCGAACAGCCTGCCCGCCAGCAACGTGCCGGCGAAGGTGACGCCCACCGTTGAGGCGATGACCAGCAGCACTCCGGGGTCGAGTTCGAGAATCTGTCCTACGGCGAGTTGCAGTCCGAGCAGTACGACCCCGATACGCAGCAGCTTCTTCGTCGCGAGTCCGGCGCCAGGCAGGGTGCGTGGCCCCAACATGCGCGTGTTGCGTGCCAGCGCGCCCAACAGCACAGCGATCGTGAGGGTGCTCAACGCCGGAACGAACCGGTTCACCGCGTAGGCCAGAGCCACTCCCACCGCGACGACGCCGAATCCCGGGCCGTGACGACGGCACCAGCTGCGAACCCCGACATGGTGCGATCCGGTGGTAACACTGGGCGTTTTCCGCGTGATCGACATGTGTCCCAGCGTTGTGCTCGTGGACGGGTTGCGGTAGTCGCGATCTGTCTATGCGCTCATAGAATAACGCGATGAGCAGTTCGTCTCCCGCGCCGAGATCGTCCACCCGCAGCGAGTTGCGTTCGCTGGAGGTGCTGTTGGCGGTCGCCGAGCACGGCAGTATCGGAGCCGCGAGCCGCGCGCTCGGCATGCGGCAACCGTCCGTGACGAGCAGACTGCAACATCTCGAACGTCATCTGCGCCTCGATCTCGTGTATCGCACAGCGCGTGGTTCGACGCTGACCACCGAGGGCTCCACGGTCGCGGACTGGGCACGTGAGGTGTTGCGCGCCTCGGACCGGTTGGAATCCGGAGTAGCAGCGCTACGTGGTGCCCAGGACAGCCAGCTCACGGTGTCGGCCAGTATGACCATCGCCGAGTATCTGATGCCGCGTTGGCTGGTGGCGTTGTCCGCGAACTCACCACACACCAATGTGTCGCTGCGGATGCGGAACTCTGCGCAGGTCGCCGCGGACATCACGGCCGGCTCGGCGGATCTCGGGTTCGTGGAGACGCCCCGCGTCCCATCCGGGTTACGTAGCCGGGTGTTCGCCGAGGACGAGCTCGTCGCCGTGGTCGGGCGAGGACACCCCTGGAGGGGCCGTGACCGCGACCCGGGTCCTGCCGATCTGGCGCAGGCGGCTCTGATCGTGCGCGAGCAGGGCTCGGGCACCCGCGACGCGTTGGAACGCGCTCTGGCCGCAGCGGGCGAAGAGCACGGCGAGAGCCACCTCGAACTCGCCTCAACAGCCGCGATCAAGTCGGCCGTGTTGGCCGGGCAGGGAGTCGGCGTTCTCAGTACGCTCGCAGTCGCCGACGAACTCGCCAACGGGCAGCTGTACCAGGTCCCCGTCAGTGGAGTCGACCTGCGACGCGAACTCCGTATCGTATGGCGCGCGGAAGACACGCTCTCGACCGCCGCCGGTGAACTCACCGAGCACGCGCTGCGGGGCGCCTGAGACGAAGCCGCTCGACACCGACCGCACCAGCAGTGCCCGCTACCACCAAACGGGTGAAACTTGTTCCAGCCAGCGACCGGAACCAACCGAACCCGGCCGATCATGTGCGGCACCCCGGAGGTGCTTACTGCACGGGGGCAACCGAACGTTTCCGGCAGTAGCACGACATCTCCGGCAGTCCGGACAGTCCGTCTTCCGACGTGAATGTTTCGTTTTCGTTAATTGTGCACACAGAGCTCCCTGGTTCCGGAACGACGTTTCCTCACGGCTCCGAAAACCCAACAAATCCGTCAACAGCACACCGTGACATTCTCTGGAACCGTCGACAGAAAATACCACTCGTTCGAGTGACGGAACAACACGGAATGTTACGTAACCTGTGGATTACGAATTTCCTCCGGGAATCTCGATCACGCCGCGACAACAACGCGGTATGCCGGAGTGCAGCGGTAAAGAACGAAAAACCCTGGGACACAACGCATCTGACCGCGGAGTAGGCGGCCATCCGTGAACACGATCGGGGGGCGTGTGTCACCCAAAAAATGAAACTGGTTATGATCCTCACGCACCCCGACAAAGAGTTCCCGGGGAAAGCGGATTCGAAACCCTGATGATTCCGGCGTGTCCGGACACGCCGGAACAATCCCATTTCACGCGACGTTTGGAGGATCCAGTGAATTACGCACTGAGCTGGGACGAACTGGAGCAACAGCAGGTCGAGCTACTGCCGGCGCGGACCGTGATGACCGCTTTCGTACCGCTCGGCGGTGGCGGCAACGCGATCGGTGGCGACGGCGGCAACGGCGGCGGCTTCCTCGGTCTCGGCGACGCCAGCGGCGGCAACGGTGGCGACGCAGCCAGCGCCGGCCACTGGGGCGGCTTCGGTGGCGGCAACGCGATCGGTGGGGACGGCGGCGACGCCGGCGGCTTCCTCGGCTTCGGCGACGCCAGCGGCGGCAACGGTGGCGACGCAGCCAGCATCGGACCGTGGCTCCCGTGACACGGCACTGAGACACGGGGGTGCGGGTTGTCGTGGTCGGTTGACCGACCACGACAACCCGCACCCCGCCCGCTCGAGGAGGGAGAGCGTCATCAACGCCGTGATGTGGCCCGCCGAATCCAGAACCGAGGACAGCGGCGATCGTGGCGAGGTCTTCGGACTCGCAGCCGGAACGGAACTACTGGGCGAGGACCACAGTGGGGGTTTCCAACAGCCGCGCTATCTGGTGCGTCGTGGTGACGGTCAGATCGCCCAACTACCGCGGGTACTCTATCTGGTCGCCGCCGCGACCGACGGTCAGCGAGGCCAGCAGGCGGTTGCCGAGCGGGTGCAGAGCGCACTGGGACAACTGATCAGCGCCGAACAGGTCGACTTCCTGATACGGGACCGGCTGCTTCCGGCGGGGATCGTCGACGTCAACCACGCCCAAGCCGTCTCCACGACCGGTGAAGGGGCCCGGACGTCACAACGTAGTGATCATCTGCTGACACTGCGGCACCGCAAAGCCGTCGTACCAGCCGCCGCCGTATGGATCATCGCCGGTGTGTTCCAGAGTCTGCACCGCCCGTCGGTCATGATCGTCGGGCTTGTCGTCTTCGGGTGCGTGGATACCCTGTTGCTGACACGACTGGGGCCGGGAGAACTCCTGGGCAGCGCGCAACACCTCGTCGCACGCCCGGCGCTGACACTGCTGGTTGTCGCACTGATACTCGTGGCAGGGATGTTCCACGAGTGTGGACACGTCGCCGCATGCCGGTACTCCGGCGCAACCCCGGGAGCCATGGGCGTCGGCCTCTACCTCGTCTGGCCCGCCTTCTACAGTGATGTCACCGATGCCTACCGACTGGGCAGAGCGGGCAGGCTCCGGACCGATCTCGGCGGCGTCTACTTCAACGCACTCGCGCTCGCCGGGTTGGGCGGATGGTATCTCGCAACGGGATGGCCCTGGCTGTTGGCTGCACTCACGGTGTTGCACCTGGACACCGTCTGGCAGTTCCTGCCCTCGCTGCGTTTCGACGGTTACTACATTCTCGCGGATCTTGTGGGCGTTCCGGACCTGTTCAACCGGATCCGCCCGATACTGACCAGTCTACTCTCCAGGAGGCCCACCCCGGACCGGGTGACCGAACTCAAACCCTGGGTCCGTCGCGTGGTCAGCGTGTGGGTTGCGCTCGTGATCCCGTTTCTCGCTTGTGCACTGGTCCTACTACTGACCACATTAGTGCATCTGCTGCCTGTTGTGGGGAATTCCCTGGGTGAACTACTCACACAGGCCCAACACGCCTTGGGTAGCGGACACCCCGCGGCCGGAGTACTGGCGGTCGGCAGGGCCGCGATGCTGCTGCTACCGGTCGCAGGCGGAACGATCGTGCTACTGAACCTGCTACGGAGAATCATCGGCAGTGCCACCGCACCACTCCTGCGCGGCCGTGGCGCTCCCGCAGCACGCGCGCTGCACTCTGCCCACATCGGTCGGGTGGTTCTGGCCGGTTGCGGTGTGGCGCTCCTGCTACGGCTCGGATTCGCCACGCACGGGGACATCGTCGTCCTCCTCACCGTCATGACGGTGACGGTGGCTCTGCTCACCGTCGTGGCGGTGCTCGAGGTTCCGACAGCGTTGCCAATCCTGACGGTCACCGCTGCCGCGATGAACAGCGCACCACTGGCCAGCCTGACAACGGTCCCCCCGGCTGCACCGCTGCTCACCGCGGTACAAGCGCTCACCCTCTGCGGGTTGGCGCTACCCGTTCGCACGGGGCGCACGTGGCCCGTGCTGCGTACGCTGCCGCCCTTCGCGATCGGTCTCGGAATAACCGTCGTGCCCCTGGTCAGTGCGCTGACCGCGACACTCGCTGTTCCGATCGCTGTGCGTGCCCACCGCCACGGAGACCGATCCCGCGGGCGTACCGGACGCCATCGACGCACCAACCGACACAACGATCCGCGCCAGAACGGATCGTGGACGAACAGAAGGGATTCCCGTCCTGATGCGTATCATCACACGTAACACGATGCTCGCGACGGTGTTGTCCATCGGCATCAGCCAGCTCGCAGGGCAAGGAATCGCCGGCGCCAGCACCACCGACACCGCGGGAGCGGACCGCGTCGGCACCGATCACGTCGGTAATGCCGTAGCAGGGGACGGCGGTGACTCCGGTGATTCCGGAAACACCGGAAGGAACATCACGATCAACATCTGTCTGTACGCGCACTGTACGATTGCCGTGTCCTCCGGAGACTCCGGAAACACCGGGCAGGCCGGGGCGGGGGGCGATACCGCCAACGTCCACACGCGAGGAGCACGAAACGCCACGGCCACGGCCGGAGCCGGCGACTCCGAACTGTCCACAGTACCGGGTCGGCTGGTGCGGCGAGCGCTACAACGTGCAGTTGAGCAACAACGGCTCGGGGTGCAGTGTCACCCCGAAACGAGCCGCGACACCGTCCCGCACCTCCCGGGCAAGTGTCAGTAGCTCAGCGGTGCTCGCACCACCGCGATTCGTCACCGCCAGCGTGTGCTTGGTGGACAACCGAACCCGACCGCCGGGACCGGCGTTTCCCTTCGGGAATCCCGCGCGCTCGATCAACCATGCTGCCGAGAGTTTCGTTCCTCCCGCCGCGGGGAATCGCGGCACCCGGACGTCGTCTCCCACCACACGACGGATCCTCGCAAGCACCGTGTCGACATCGTCGTCGTCGAGGATCGGGTTGGTGAAGAACGATCCCGCGCTCCAGGTGTCGTGGTCCGCGGGGTCGAGCACCATACCCTTGCCACGTCGCAGTTCGAGAACCGCCGCGCGCGCCTCGGACGCGGGGACCCGCGTTCCGGTATCGACTCCGAGCACATCCGCCAGCTCCGCGTAGCGGATCGGCATCGACATCCCGTCGCGGCGCAACCGCAGCTGCACCGACAGCACGAGACCGCGCGCGGTTCCCTTCAGCACACTGTTGCGGTAGGTGAATCCCAGATCGTCCGGGGCCCAGTCGGCCACGTCACCGCCACGGCGGTCGTGAACCCGTGCCGACAGCAACAGTTCACTGATCTCACATCCATAGGCGCCGACGTTCTGGATCGGCGTGGCACCCACCCGCCCGGGAATACCCGACAGGCACTCCAGGCCGCCGAACCCCTCGGCAACCGTACGGGCGACGACGTCGTCCCAGTCCTCCCCAGCCGCCAGGTCCGCGACCACGTGCTGCCCCGACCGGGTGAAATCCACCCCGCTGTTCGCCACCAGCAACACCGTTCCGTCAACGCCCCGATCGGCAACAACCAGGTTCGAACCACCACCGAGGACCAACAGCTCGGCTCCCTGTGCGTCCGCCGTGGCGACGGTGTGACTCGCTTCGGCGGCACTGTCGGCGACCACGAGCCGTGTCGCCGGACCACCGAGACGCAGGGTGGTGTGGTCCGCAAGAACGTGCCCGATACCGGTTCCGACTGTGCTCACAGCCCCCCACGGTACTGTTTGCGTCATGAGTTCCCGCATCGAGTACCGGGCAGTGTTCGAGCACGGTATCCGTGAGGTTTTCGACGCGCAATCCGACGAGGCCGCGTTGCGCGAACGCTTACGGCAGATCGGCGGCACACCCGCCGAACTGCGACAGCACGAACGGACCGCCGACGGCGTTCGTTACACGCTGCTGCAAGGCATCGGGGTGGAACAACTGCCACCGGCCGTGCGGTCGTTACGCAACAGCGACCTGGTCGTGCACCGCGAACAACACTTCGAAACGAGCGACTCCGGTTACCACGGTCACGCCACGGTGACCGTCGAGGGAATACCGGGTGAGATCACCGCACACACCGAGATCACTCCGGACAGTGACACAACTGTGCAGTACACAACCGGAGAAGCGACGGTACGCATCCCGCTCGTGGGGAGCAAACTCGAATCGGTCATCGCCGAACAGGTGACGAAACTGTTGCGCAAGGAGGCCGAGTTCGTCACACGGTGGCTCACCCGCGAAGAATGACCGCCCCGGCCCGTGGGTCGGCCCGTGGCAGAAAGACAACCCGGTTTCCCGTGGGCATGGTGCGCCACGCAAACACGGGTTAGTGTCACGATGTGCGTTACGCGAACTTTCTGCGAGAACTGGAGCAACACGGCGACGCCCTGCGCAGTGCGGCTGCCACCGCAGGCCCGGAGACCGCCGTACCCACATGCCCACGATGGACGGTCAGCAGACTGCTCGGACACCTCGGGCGCGTCTACTCCTGGGCCGCCGCAGCCATCGCGGACCCCTCCGGTGAGAACGTGAAATCCGAGACGCCGCCGGATGACTGGGACGCGCTGCTGCCGTGGTGGGAGTCGCAGCAGGACAAACTGATCGTCACATTCGGTACCGATCCCGCCGCACCGGCGTGGTTACCGTTCCCAGGCTACGAACAGTGTGTGTCCTCGTGGGCACGCAGAATGGCACACGAAACCGCGATCCACCGCCTGGACGCGGAACAAGCCGCATCCACAGCCGGCGGCACGTTCGGTGCCGAATTCGCCGACGACGGAATCGACGAACTGCTGACAATGTTGCTGCCCGGCTCCGCCGATTGGGCCGGCAGCGACTCGACGGGCAGCGTCCTGCTGCGCACCACCGACACGGGCGACACGTGGTCGATCCGCCTCCTGCCGAGACAACCTCCCCGTGTCGAGCGAACCAGCCGTACATTGACCCAGCCCACCGGCGATGTCGCCGTGACCGGCACGGTCGATGCCGTCTACCGCGCACTGTGGCGCAGGCCGAGCGCGGCCACGGTCACTGGTGACGCCACCATCCTGACACGCTTGGCCACCCCCTGATCGGCCGGCGACGGTGTCGCCCATGTCGCCCATGTCGCCCATGCACTCCGTGCACTTCATGTCGCCCGCCGCCCGCACGTCGAACTCCTCCACTCGCTGTCCACCTCGACAGCTCCGACAGGCGCCCACACCATCCCGGACACGGGTAGTCTGGTAGCGACCAGCTACCGATACGAATTGGGGACGTACTCGACACCATGACCATGCGCAACGGCATGACCGATCTGACCGCGGAAGACCGCAAGGCCGAGATCATCGACGTGTTCGCGGACGCGTTCGGAGACAAGATCAAGCGCGATCCGGATGCGTTTCGGAAGAAATTCCGCAAGATGGCCGACAACCCGTTCGCTTTCTACCGCGGCTCCGCCTGCCTGTTCTACAACGACATGGCCTCGGCTGCCGACCGGTGGGCGGACGAACGCACCAGCCGCGTCTGGATCCAGGCAGACCTGCACGCGGAGAACTTCGGCACCTACATGGACTCCGCGGGCCAGTTGGTGTTCGACGTGAACGACTTCGACGAGGCCTATCTCGGCGCGTTCACCTGGGACATCAAACGCT
>Ga0079226_10002279_pt1 | contig 14769 bp, 14 predicted proteins | sample Poulit2014_FD_76345 | JGI IMG/M metagenome (GOLD analysis project Ga0079226, IMG submission 76345) | Agricultural soil microbial communities from Georgia to study Nitrogen management - Poultry litter 2014 | ecosystem: Environmental > Terrestrial > Soil > Agricultural land | place: USA: Georgia... | reverse complement strand
TTCCTGGCTAAAATTGAAAAGTGACTATAATTTCACAATTTCTGCTTTAAACTATCTCCCAATGTGTTATACTAAATAAAAATAAGTATAGCATTAAGGGGCGATTGTCATGAAAAAAATTGCAATTAATGGTTTAGGTAGAATTGGAAGAATGGTTTTCCGCATTGCTGCAGAATCTGACGAGCTTGATCTCGTTGCTGTGAACGCGAGTTATCCCGCTGAGACGCTTGCGCATATTATCAATTATGATACGACACACGGCAGATGGTCCAAGAGAGTTGAGCCGGCCGATGACAAACTGATCGTTGACGGCAAGGAAATTCTGATCACCCGCGAAAGGAATCCGGAAAACCTCCCGTGGGGGCACCTCGGTATAGACCTTGTAATCGAAGCGACAGGCGCTTTCAACCATGGTGACAAGGCGGATGCCCATGTCAGGGCGGGCGCAAAGAAAGTTCTGCTCACGGGACCTTCCAAAGGCGGAGAGGTACAGACGATTGTCCTCGGAGTAAATGACCGGGATCTTGATACCGCAAAGTATGATGTTTACTCCAATGCTTCATGCACAACGAACTGTCTCGCACCGGTCGCAAAAATCCTTAACGATGAATACGGTATTAAAAACGGTTTGATGACAACCGTCCATGCGTATACTAATGACCAGAAGAACATTGACAACCCGCATAAGGATCTGAGGCGAGCACGTTCATGCGGCGACAATATCATCCCTACATCCACAGGTGCAGCCAAGGCCCTGGGTGAAGTGATGCCTGAATTGAAAGGCAAACTTCACGGTCTCGCACTCCGTGTGCCGGTTTCCAACGTTTCGCTTGTAGACCTCGTTGTCGACCTGGATAAGGATGTGACAAAAGAGGAAATCAATGAGACTTTTAAAAAGTATGCAGAAGGAGAAATGGACGGCATACTGGGTGTTTCCGGGGACCCGCTCGTCTCCAGTGACTTCAACACCGACAGCAGGAGTTCCATCATCGACAGTTCGCTTACAATGGTAATGGATGACAACAAAGTCAAAGTGCTTGCATGGTATGATAATGAATGGGGCTATTCCACACGCGTTGTTGACCTTGCAAAAGAGATTCTGTCAAAATCCCTTGTCAGCAATGCCTGATCATATTCTAATTTTTAAGAAGAAACCTCGGTTTCTTCTTTTTTTCTTATGTTATATTATAATGAAGTACCGAACCCCGAACCATGAGGTGATTATATGAAATGTCCAACGTGCAGACATCCCAGTTCCAAAGTGATCGATTCGAGGCATACCGATGAATTCTCTGCCATCAGAAGACGCAGGGAATGTGAAAACTGCGGATTCCGCTTCACAACTTTTGAACGGATGGAACTCTCCCCGCTCGTTGTTGTGAAAAAAGATGGCACAAGAGAAGTTTTCAGCCGTGAAAAAGTTATGGATGGTCTGCTCAGAGCATGTGAGAAACGACCGATTCCATACGAAGAACTGGAGAAGAGAACAGGAAATATAGAAGCGGCCCTCAGGAACCTGAACAAACCTGAAATCACCTCCAATGAAATCGGTGAATCTGTCATGGATGAGCTGATCTCACTTGACCAGGTTGCCTACGTGCGTTTTGCTTCTGTGTATAAGGAATTCAAAGATATAGATCAGCTGATGGACACGCTGAAACACCTGGCCAAAGGCAGTGATGATGATGAACTTCAATGACCGGCTGAAACCGAATACGGAATTTATAATATACAGGCCGGCAAGGCTCGGTACACATCATCTGGATGTCATCAATGAACTTTATCTGCCTCTGATCAATGCAGAAGCCTCGATGATCTATATATATATGAATGAATCGGCATCCCATTATGAACCGCTTGCTGTACGCTTCCACAGAGAAATCATGGATGAGTTTGGCATGGCGCTGTCAAAGTTTTCAGATGAACTGGAAAAACTCGAAGCAATCGGTCTCATCAGGACTTTTGTATCCAATGAAGACCATGATGACCTGTTCATCTACGAAGTGCTGCTGCCGCTTTCCCCCGATGCGTTTTTCAAAGATCCCATGCTGAGCCTGTATTTGTACAATACGGTCGGTCCGGATGCCTACAGGAAGAAAAAGGAGAGGCTCAGCTACCCCGGCAAGCCGGAAAATATATCCGAAGTGACGCGGAAATTCACAGAGGTGTTCACTTCCGGCAGTGCGGAGGGTTTCAGTGTGCCGCAAGAAAGTTTCCGGAAAGAAAATCATTCATCCGGTCCAAATATGGATCTTGACGACTTTGATTTCGATGTCCTCTTTACACACCTCAAGGGGACGAAAATCGACAGGGCATTTTTCACAAAAGAGGTGCGCATGCTGATTGTTAAATTGAGTGCACTTTTTGGTCTGAACGCCTATGATGTGAAGCAGATACTGCTGTCATCAACGACCCAGTACGCAGGTGTTGACAAAGAGCAGCTGAAGTACGAAGCGAGAAGGTATTATCAGAAAGAAAACGGCAACCGTCTGCCGAAACTCCGCAAAGAAGATGAACCTCCGGAGAATGAGGGCGGCTCCTCCTACATCGACAGCCTGGAAAACATCAATCCGTTGGACCGGCTGAATGACATCAGGAGCTTCAGTCCGAGTGATCAGGATCTTAAACTGGTCACAGATATCATCGCAAAAACCGCACTGCCGAACGGCGTGATCAACCTGCTTCTCGAATATGTCTACCAACAGAAGCAGGGGGACCTGAATTATCCGTATACTATGAAGATTGCCAAAGACTGGGAACAAAAGGGCATCATGTCGGCAAAAGATGCCTACCAGTCCATCATGGACTTCAGACAGCAGAAGAAAGATGCCTCCCAGCGGGCGGCCCAGAAATACAGTTACAGGGAAAGGCAGGGTGAACGCCGCCCGTCCTGGATGAGCGGCGGACAACAGGAAAAAACCCGTAAAAATAAATCTGACAGCAAAGAAAAAACAAAGGATCAGATGCCACAGAAAACGGCAAAAGATGATCCGGAGCTTCAAAAAATGATAGAGGAATTCAGAAAATCCAGGTGATTCAAATGGAACCGATTAACCAGTTTTTAAAAAACTCCAAAAAGATAAAAGAGAATAATGACAAACTGTATGAAGAGCTCATCCGCCATCCGAGGATTATCGAGCTCATTGAAAACAGCGATGTCGAAATTACCCGCACAATGATCCGCAATGATATGCTGCAGTTAAAACGCTACACCGAGCAGTCGCTGGCATGTGAAAAATGTGGTTCCCTCGCAGACTGTATCAACCACCCGGAAGGCTATGTACCATCCATAGACGTGCGGGGTGGACGAATCCACATCATCTATTCTGTATGCCCGAACAAGAAGAAAGAGGATGCTTTCCGGGAGCGTGAACGCATGATAGAATCTTATCATGTGCCGAAAGATGTGAAGGATGCCACCTTTGACACCGTGTTTCTCGATCCCGATTCCAACCGCCAGGAGGTCATCCGGAAGGCGATTTCCGCAAGCCAGGCGATCAGCGCAGGCACGGATGCAAAAGGGCTCTATATACATGGAAGTTTTGGCATAGGAAAATCGTATCTGCTCGGGTGCATCGCCAATGAGCTGAAAGAGAAATCCATTTCATCCATGATTGTATATGTGCCGGAAATCATCCGTGATCTGAAATCAGGCTTCAAGGACGGTACGACAGACGTAAAGTTCAATACCATCAAAAATGCGCAGGTGCTGATGCTTGATGACCTCGGCGCAGAGGACGTCACACCATGGGTCAGGGATGAAGTGATGACAGGCATACTGCATTACAGGATGGTCGAGGGGCTGCCGACTTTCATCAGCTCCAACTATTCAATGGACGACCTCGAGTACAGATACAGCCGTACGAAGGAGAACGGAGTGGAGGAAACGAAGGCGATGCGGATGCTGGAGCGCATCAGGTCACTGTGTGAGGAAGTACAGCTCCATGGTAAAAATTACAGGAATTAGCTGACGCTTGAAAACGGAAAATGAATCGAGTATAATAAGATTATAATTTCATTAGTTAAATCCAAGGACAATACCGTATCCAAGTCTCATTTAAGAGAATGCATGATTTGCTGAGACATGCATATAAGACCGCTATGGTTACTACCTTGCTGCATGCCGGTTAATACCCGGCCGGATCCGGACCGTTATATCCGGCTGAAGGCGGGGACAACCCCGTGAATCAGGGTGGTACCGCGGTAAAAACCGCCCCTCTATACACAGAGGGGCGGTTTTTCATTTTCTGGATCCAGTAAAAGAGAGGAAGAGTGGAATGAGCGAAATTAAAATCAGTTTCCCTGATGGGAATGTAAAAGAATTCGACCGCGGCGTCAATGCCGAAGAGATAGCACAGTCAATCAGTCCGGGGCTCCGCAAAGCGGCTGTAGCCGCCAAGGTCGACGGACAGATGTACGATCTCAGAAGACCGATTGAAACAGACAGTGAACTCGAGCTTCTGACCAACAAGAGCGAGGAGGGGCTTGAAGTACTCAGGCATTCGACTGCCCACTTGATGGCGCAGGCGCTGACACGTCTCTACGGTGACGTCAAGTTTGGTGTCGGGCCGGTCATAGAGGAAGGCTTCTACTACGATTTTGATATGGATGAAAAAATCTCATCTGACGATTTTCCGAGGATTGAAAAAGAGATGCAGAAAATCGTTGATGAAAACGTGGAAATTACACGTCATGAAATTTCCAGGGAAGAAGCGAAGGAGTTTTTCAGGAATGATGAGTATAAACTCGAACTGATCGATGCGATTCCGGAAGGCGAAATGGTTACCGTCTACACCCAGGGGGAATTCACCGACCTCTGCCGTGGTGTCCACGTACCGTCGACTTCCAAGATCAAAACGTTCAAACTCCTCAGTACAGCAGGCGCTTACTGGCGCGGGGACAGCGACAATAAAATGCTGCAGCGCATCTACGGCACAGCTTTCTTCGACAAGAAGGATCTAAAAGCGTATATGAATATCCTTGAAGAACGCAAAGAGCGTGATCATCGCCGCATCGGAAAGGACATGCAGCTGTTTCAGAACAACCAGCTTGTAGGTGCTGGCCTGCCGCTGTGGCTGCCGAACGGGGCCACGATCAGACGGGAGATAGAACGCTATATCGTTGATAAAGAGGTTTCGATGGGCTACGACCATGTGTATACACCGGTCATGGCCAATGTCGATCTGTATAAGACGAGCGGACACTGGGAACATTATCAGGAGGACATGTTCCCGACAATGGACATGGATGGTGAGGAGCTTGTCCTCCGTCCGATGAACTGCCCGCATCACATGATGATCTACAAATCCGACAAACACTCATACCGTGAACTGCCGATCCGCATCGCTGAACTTGGCATGATGCACCGCTATGAAGCAAGCGGGGCAGTGAGCGGCCTGCAGCGTGTACGCGGGATGACACTGAATGATGCCCATGTTTTCGTCCGGCCGGATCAGATCAAGCAGGAATTCAAACGGGTCGTCCAACTGATCATAGACGTATATGAGGACTTCGGATTCGAAAATTATTCATTCCGCCTGAGCTACCGTGACCCCGACGATACTGAAAAGTATTTCGATGATGACCCGATGTGGGAGAAAGCTGAATCCATGCTCAAAGAAGCGGTTGACGAAATGGGGCTCAAGTATACTGAGGCGGAAGGGGAAGCCGCCTTCTACGGTCCGAAACTGGATGTTCAGGTTCAGACTGCTCTCGGCAAGGAGGAGACACTCTCTACGGTGCAGCTCGACTTCCTGCTGCCTGAACGTTTTGATCTGACTTATGTCGGCAGTGATGGCGAACTGCACCGTCCGGTGGTCATCCACCGGGGTGTCGTCTCTACCATGGAACGCTTTGTCGCCTTCCTCACTGAAGAATATAAAGGAGCGTTTCCACTGTGGCTCGCACCTCAGCAGGTGGAAATCATCCCGGTCAACCTGGACCTTCACTATGATTATGCGAGGAGCATCCAGGATGAACTGAAAAGTCAGGGCATCAGGGTCAACATTGACGAACGGAATGAAAAGCTCGGCTACAAGATCCGCGAAGCCCAGATGCGGAAAGTCCCATATCAGGTGGTTATCGGTGACAAGGAGATAGAGGAGGGACTGGTCAACGTGCGAAAGTACGGCGAACAGGATCAGAACTCCTATGACAGGGAGGATTTCGTCTGGAAACTGGTTGATGAAATCCGGTTGAAAAAATAACGTTGACAGATTTCTGAAGTTAGTGTAGTATATTAAGAGTTGATAAGAACGGACAAGAAGAAGCGACCCGCTTCTCACCCGCAAGCGCACCAGTGCAGCGAACGGGTTAGTACAGAAGAGATGTGCAGGCAGAGCTGTCTGCGCGTCTTCATGTCGGATGGCGGGCGCATAATGTGCCCGCCTTTTTTGTTCGTCTTCAAACTTTATGGAGGTGTCAAAGATAGCAAAGGATCAGACATTTATCAATGATAGAATCCGTGCCAAAGAAGTCAGGCTGATTGGTCAGGATGGTTCCCAGCTCGGAATCAAGCCGAAGAAGGAAGCCCAGGAGATGGCGGACCGTGTCGAACAGGACCTCGTGCTTGTAGCACCGAACGCCAAGCCGCCAGTTGCCCGCATCATGGACTACGGCAAGTACAAGTACGAACAGCAGCGTAAAGAGAAAGAAGCGCGCAAGAAGCAGAAGGTCATCAACGTCAAAGAAATCAGACTTTCCCCGACCATTGAAGATCATGACTTCAACACGAAGCTTAAAAATGCGAAAAAATTCCTGTCCAAAGAGGACAAGGTCAAAGTTTCCATCCGTTTCCGAGGGCGTGCAATTACACACAAAGATATCGGACGTAAAGTGTTGGAACGTTTCGCAGATGAGCTTTCCGAAGTCGCTACTGTAGAACAGAGACCTAAGATGGAAGGTCGTTCAATGTTCCTCGTAGTTGCACCAATCATCGACAAAAATCAATAAACCGGAGGTTGAATCCCATGCCAAAAATGAAAACTCACAGAGGATATGCTAAACGCGTAAAGCGTACAGGAACTGGTAAATTCAAACGCAACAGAGCGTTTACATCCCACCTGTTCGCAAACAAATCCACTAAACAGAAACGTCACTTGAGAAAAGCGACACTCGTATCAAAAGGCGACGAGAAGCGTCTTAAACAACTACTATCAAACATGAAATAATCGATTGAATAAGGAGGACCAATCATGGCTCGAGTTAAAAATGGACTGACGTCCCGTAAAAGACGTAAAAAGGTATTGAAGCAGGCAAAAGGATATTTCGGTGCGAAAAGCACTCTTTACAGAACTGCCAAACAACAAGTAACAAAATCCGGACAGTACGCTTACCGCGACCGTCGCAACACTAAACGTGAATTCCGCAGACTCTGGATTTCACGTATCAATGCGGCTGCACGTCAAAACGACATCAGCTACAGCCGTCTGATGAACGGCCTTAAAACTGCAGGCATCGACATCAACAGGAAAATGCTCTCGGAAATCGCAATTTCTGATGAGAAAGCATTTGCCGAGCTTGCAACACAGGCTAAAAGCGCACTGGAAAAATAATGAGATATGAAAAATGCCCCTTGCCGGCTGAACCGGCAAGGGGCATTTTTCATCATATCCTGTTCTGCAGTTTGCCGAGCAGGTCCTCGGAATATTCAAAATAGCATTCCTTCTGGTGCTTTTTCACTTCCTCGGCGGATTGCGGCAGAATGTCGAGCCTGATGAGCTTTTCACCCTTATCAAAGAAAGGGAGAGTCTGATCTGCATAGTCGTCCGTCAGCAGGTTATAGATTTCTTCAGCTTCTTTTTCATTTTCGAAAGTATTGCGTTTAACGACGGTCTGTTCTCCGGATACTTCCACTTTGGATAATTCTATATCTATCATCGCCATGCCTCCTAAGTATAACGTTTGTTACTGTTATAATAGAATAATATCAGCTTATTGCAAACATTTATACCAATATGGTCTTTATTACGGGAACTGAAATAATTTATGGTAGAATGAAAGTATCTTAAAACGAAGGATAGGAGACTGATTATGGATAAACAATTGACGATGATGAAAAGTTTGACTGATGCTCACGGAATTTCAGGTTTTGAGTATGATGTCAAAAAAGTGATGAAAGAGTACCTTGAACCTGTCAGTGATGAACTGGTCAATGATAACCTGGGCGGTCTGTTCGGTAAACGCAATGCCAAGGGCGGTTCCCGCACGCTGCTTATAGGGGGACACCTTGATGAAATTGGCTTCATGATAACACAGATCGACGACAGCGGCTTCCTGAAGTTTACACCGGTCGGCGGCTGGTGGAACCAGGTGATGCTGTCCCAGTGTATGAATGTGATTACTGACAAAGGTGTGCTTACAGGCGTCATCGGTTCTAAACCGCCGCATGTCCTGAGTGCGGAAGCACGCAAAAAACCGGTGGACATGAAAGAGATGTTCATCGACATCGGTGTGGCATCCAAAGAGGAAGCTGAAGCAGCTGGTGTAAAACCAGGTGATCAGATTACACCGCATTGTGATTTTACAGAAATGGCAAACAAAGACTATCTGCTGGCGAAAGCCTGGGATAACAGGTTCGGCTGCAGCCTGGCAATCGAAGTGCTTGAGCAGATCAAGGATGAGGATGTAAACATCAACGTTGTGAGCGGCGCGACGGTGCAGGAGGAGGTTGGACTGCGCGGTGCGAAAGTCGCTGCGAATAAGGTCAAACCGGATCTCGCAATCGCAGTTGATGTAGGGATCTCCTGGGACACGCCGGGCATGAGTGAGAAGGATGGAATTGGCAAGATGGGCGACGGTCCGCTGGTACTGCTGCTCGACGGCTCCAACATTGGCCATGTCGGATTCCGCCGCCATATTGAGAAAGTGGCAAACGACAAGGACATCCCCGTACAGTGGTCGGCAATCACCGGCGGCGGCACGGATTCCGGTGCCTTCCATGTATCGAACGAAGGTGTGCCTTCAGTGTCGATTGGCGTGCCCCTCAGATACATGCATTCCAATGTGTCAATCCTCAACAGGCAGGACTACAATAATGCAGTCAGACTGGTGACGGAAATCGTCAGGTCGCTTGATGACAGCAAGGTGGAAGAGATCATTTGGTAGACAGGGAAATCATTACATCAAAAGAAAATCGCAAAGTAAAGGATTTGAGGAAGCTCCATAAAAAGAAATACCGCAGCCGGTCCGGACGTTTCCTTGCGGAAGGGGAACATCTGGTTGAAGAGGCGGTAAAACACGGCCAGGCAATCCATTCAGTGATATTGCATGAGGCTTATGAGTATGCGCATCTTGACCTCGGAAATCTGGAGCTGATGTTTGTCAGCGGGGATGTCATGCGGTCACTTTCCCAGCTTGAAACACCGCCGGGCATCATCGCCCAGGTATCATATGTCCCGTCGGCATCCTCCCGCCAAAGGGTTCTGCTTCTCGACAATGTCCAGGATCCCGGAAACCTCGGCACGCTGATCCGCACAGCTGATGCATTCGGTTTCGACAGGATTTTTCTGTCGCCGGACACTGTGGATCCGTTCAGTGAAAAAGTGCTCAGAAGTGCGCAGGGGAGCACGTTTCACGTCAGCATTGAAATCAGGGACGCGGCAACGGCCGCAGAGGAATTCGAAGGTACTGTACTTGCCACTGCTCTGATTGATGCAGAACCGCTTGATGACATTGCGGGTCCGGACGGGCCGCTCATGCTCATACTTGGCAACGAAGGCGGCGGCATAGGCAGCGATGTCCTTGACGCCGCGGACAGAAGGGTGAGGATCGGAATGAGCGGGGAGAGTGAGAGCTTGAACGTCGGCATTGCCGGCGGGATACTCATGCATCATTTCCAAGCTTGATTTTTTGGTACTTTGATTTATAATTACTTTATAAGACCAATAAACAGCTTCAGCCTGAAGCCGGACATAAATGGTCCAGGATTCCGTATCAGGGAGTGCCGCACACCGACTGCAATGTGGCACACGGATGGGACCAGGGTTCACCTGGCTGATTGAAGCAAGGGTGAATCCCTTATATTCGTGAAGTGTCTGTACCTTTGTGTGCAGAAAATCAGGTGGTACCGCGGAAAACTCCGTCCTTGTGTTAGAGGATGGGGTTTTTTATTATTTTACGAGGAGTTGGAAAGATGGATACGAGCGGAATTTCAGAAATTCAGAGCGCATTTGATGATGCGGTAAAAACAGTTTCAGATAAAAGATCCCTGCAGGATTTGAAAGTCGAGTATTTAGGTAAAAAGGGGAAAGTGACAGGTCTGATGAAAGAGATGAAGAATCTTTCGAATGAAGACCGTCCGGCGTACGGCGCTGCTGTCAACGAAGTGCGTTCCCATATCACCTCGGTGATCGAAGAGAAGGAGACGGTACTTGCGAATGAAGCGCTCGAGGCGAGACTCCAAGAGGAAACAATTGATGTTTCGCTTCCCGGCCGTACTTTCAGACTCGGCAGCCCTCATCCACTGAGCCGTACTATAGAGGATATCGAGGATTTCTTCATCGGTCTCGGCTACGAGATTGCCGAAGGCTATGAAGTTGAAACGGACTATTTCAATTTCGAGGCATTGAACCTGCCAAAGTCCCACCCGGCAAGGGATATGCAGGACAGCTTCTATTTTTCCGAGGATATCCTGCTCCGTACGCACACTTCTCCTGTACAGGCCCGTACGATGCAGGCAAAAGAAGGGCAGGGCCCGGTCAAGGTCATCTGTCCCGGAAAAGTGTACAGAAGGGACAGTGACGATGCGACCCACAGCCATCAGTTCACCCAGATAGAGGGACTGGTGGTCGACAGGAATATCCATATGAGTGATTTAAAGGGCACGCTCGAGCTATTCGCCAAGGAGATGTTCGGGCCGGACCGGGAAATCCGGTTGCGTCCAAGCTACTTCCCGTTCACGGAACCGAGTGTCGAAGTGGATATTTCATGCTTCAAATGCAAAGGAGCGGGCTGTAACGTGTGCAAACGCTCGGGATGGATCGAGATCCTGGGCGCCGGCATGGTGCACCCGAATGTGCTTGAGATGGCCGGATTCAATCCGGATGAATATTCAGGTTTTGCATTCGGCATGGGACCGGACAGGATCGCGATGCTCAAGTATGGCATCGAGGATATCAGGAATTTCTACACCAATGATCTGAGATTCATCAATCAGTTCAAAGCAATGGAAGATGGAGGGGACCAAAGTGAAAGTATCTAAAGAATGGCTGAATGAGTGGATACCGGTCGATGTTTCCATCGATGAGCTGTCCGAGAAGATTACACGCGGCGGCATTGAAGTGGATGAAGTGATCGACTATACGGAAGGTATAAAGGACCTTGTGGTCGGCTATGTCGAATCTGTGGAACAGCATCCCGAAGCAGACCGGCTGAAAGTATGCCGGGTGAACACAGGTGAGGAGACCAGCCAGATTGTATGCGGAGCGCCGAATGTCAGGGCGGACTCCTATGTGATCGTCAGTAAAGTCGGCGGCAGGCTGCCCGGCGGCGTAAAGATCAAACGCGCCAAGCTGCGCGGCCAGGTCTCTGAAGGGATGATCTGTTCACTTGAGGAACTCGGCATTCCGGAGGATTATGTGCCAAAGGAATACCAGGACGGCATCTTCATATTCAACCGGGATCAGAATATCGGTACAGATGCCCTCACTGCACTGTATCTCGATGATCAGGTGATGGACTTCGATCTGACGCCGAACCGTAAGGACGCACTCAGCATGGCGGGTGCGGCCTATGAAACGCGTGCGCTTTTCGGCGGGGAAGTCTCACGGCCCGAGAGTCCTTTGACAGAGCATGCGGATAACGACGACGGTGCATTCAGCATCAAAAACGAAGACGCGGACGCCGTGCCATATTACGGCGCCCGTATCGTCAAAAATGTAGAAATAAAACCAGCACCTGTGTGGATGCAGATCCGCCTGATCAAGGCGGGCATCCGTCCGATCAACAACGTGGTTGACATTTCAAACTATGTGCTGCTTGAATTCGGGCAGCCGCTCCATATGTTCGACCGTGATAAGATCGGCTCTGACGGCATAGTGACACGGTTTGCCGTGCAGGATGAAAAGATGACGACGCTGGACGGCAAAGAACGCAGCCTCATGGACAGCGACATCGTTATTACGAACGGCAGAGACCCCATCGCCCTTGCCGGTGTGATGGGCGGGGATTTCTCCGAGGTGACGGAAAGCACAACCAATGTCCTGATCGAGTCCGCACTTTTCAATCCTGTATCCATCAGAAAGACCAGCAACCGGCTGAACATGCGCAGTGAAGCTTCCGCCCGCTTTGAAAAAGGCGTGTCCCATGAGTTCGTACTCGAAGCGCTGGACCGTGCGGCCTACCTTCTTGAAAAATATGCCGGCGGCAGAGTGGTCGGCAAAGTGGTGTCCGATGGTGAACTGGACCTTGAGAACAGTGTAATTACGGTAACTTCAGAGTTCATAAACAACCGGCTCGGCATGGAACTGTCTGTTGCGGAAATCGCAGAATCATTATCCAGGCTCGGGCTTGAGACTGAAACCGATGGTGGAACTTTAAGGATTTCAATCCCTTCAAGGCGGGATGATCTGAAGATCCGTGAAGATATCACAGAGGAAGTTGCAAGGATATACGGCTATGATGCACTGCCGTCCTCCCTTCCGGAATACTCCGTGATCACTCCGGGCAAACTTACGGACGATCAGAAAAAAGTCCGCATCATCCGACACCAGCTTGAGGCGCTCGGTCTGTCCCAGGCGATCAATTATGCACTGACCAGCAGGGAGAAGTCGAAACAGTTCACTGACCGGACTGAAGGGCTTGAACTCCTGATGCCGATGAGTGAAGATCACGCCGTTTTAAGGAACAGTATGATTCCGCACCTGATAGACAATGCAGTTTACAATGCGAACCGTCAGCAGAAGGATGTACAGCTGTATGAATTGGGCAGGGTCTTCGTCTCCAGGGGAGAGGGGAACCAGCCGGAGGAAATTGAAATGCTCGGCGGTATCCTGACCGGAGAAATGAACCAAACCGACTGGCTCGGCACAAGCATACCGGCGGACTTCTATGCTGCCAAAGGTATCGTGGACAGCCTCTTTGAAAAACTCGGTCTGTCTGATAACATCAGCTACCGCCAGACAGAGGGTTACGAAGAAATGCATCCGGGACGGACGGCAGATATACATCTGGGCGGAGAAAAAATCGGTTTTGCAGGCGAACTGCATCCGAAGTATGCGGAAGACAACGACCTCAACAGGACGGCGGTATTCGAAATCAATATCGACCGGCTGCTGGATGTGAAAAATGGTATTATCGTCTACGAACAGCTTTCAAAATATCCTACCATCACGCGGGATGTTGCACTGGTTGTGGAACGCCAGGTGACGGCTGACGAACTGATACAGACGATAAGGACGGCTGCCAGTAAATATCTGGAAGATGTCTTTGTGTTCGACGTCTATGAAGGGGATAACGTGGCAGAAGGTATGAAATCCCTTGCCCTCCGCCTCACCTATCTCAATAAAGAGCAGACGTTGACCGATGAAGAGATCGAATCTGTGCACACACCTGTTCTAAAAGCACTGGAAGAGAGCGGTGCGGCAATCAGATAAAAGTAAAGAGGCTGGGACATAAGTCCTGAAGATATATATAAATAATCGATTATACTTTAAAAGCCGGACGTTAGACTTCCAGGGGAATAGCATCTGCGTGAGACTGCAGGCTCACGTGATGCCCCAGAAAAGCTAACGTCCGGCTTATTTATGACGGGAATAGTTTGTCCCAGCCTCTTTATTAGTCTAGCTGTATTTTTTGTCCAGCAGTTCTTTGACCTTTTCCCTGGATTTGAAATGTTTCTTTGATATGGAGTCGACGAACGCCATTCCGCGCCGCTCGGCAAGCTCTGCTGCAAAAAGATCTGTCTTTTTGCTCGCTCCCCGCGGCACATCACGCTTCAGTGAACGGTTGAGATTTGCCATCTGCTCGAGGTATCTGCTGCGTGCGAGAATGCTTGCGCAGGCGACCGCGATGGATTTGGATTCGGCTTTTGTCTCCTGATGAATCAGGTCCGGACGGAACGGATCCGGCACGTATTTTCGGTAGGCATTTTCCGTTGTGAACTGGTCGATGACAATTGCCTCGAGATCATCCGGCTGTTCCATTTTTTCATGGACTTTCTGTATGCAGTGATCATGGAGCACCGCCTTCAGCTTTACGATATTCCAGCCTTCATCAATCTTTTTATTGTAGGAGGGATTGTCGAGGACGACGAGTGAGTAGGGAACGATATGGATGATTTCCCGTGCAAGCCGGTCCACCGTAGCGTTTGAAAGGTTTTTTGAGTCCTTCACTCCGAGCTCTCTGAGCAGAGCGACCTTGTCTTTTGGCACATAGGCGGCACAAACCGTCATCGGTCCGAAATAGTCGCCGACTCCGGCTTCATCGCTGCCTATTGTATTCATAGAGTCATAGATCATTGTCATCTTTCCTTTTGAGAATGTAGTTGATTTCCTTCATTAATGATTGTAACACGGCATTTTTTGATTTCATCAATTTTTATAGTATTATTAAAATGATGGAATCTATGTGTTATTATACATTTATATTAATATTAGGCAGCATGCCCTCCGGACCTCCAGATTCAGGGCGAAGGGTGGCAGGATGGCATCAGTAAAGCTTTTTATGTTAAATTGTATATAACATTTATCAGTGAAACTTTGTATAGGAGGCAATGTCAAATGGCAGAATACAAAAATCGCATTGCTGTTGATATTTATGACCAGCAGTATA
>Ga0079226_10002278_pt1 | contig 14773 bp, 10 predicted proteins | sample Poulit2014_FD_76345 | JGI IMG/M metagenome (GOLD analysis project Ga0079226, IMG submission 76345) | Agricultural soil microbial communities from Georgia to study Nitrogen management - Poultry litter 2014 | ecosystem: Environmental > Terrestrial > Soil > Agricultural land | place: USA: Georgia... | reverse complement strand
TTCTTTTGGCCACCGTTGGATCCGTGGACTTTTCTTTTCGTTTCTTTTGGCCACCGTTGGATCCGTGGACTTTTCTTTTCATAAAAAAAGAAAAGCCCGCAAAACCTGGCTCACCAAGTTTTGCGGGGCATTTTTTATTGGGCACGGATTAAATCGTATTGAGATTGGTAGAGATGATGGTAGAGACCTTTTTGAGCCATTAATTCATCATGAGTACCGGCTTCAGCGATTTCTCCGGCATCGATATAAAAGATTTTTGAACTGTTTTTAATTGTCGACAACCGGTGAGCGATGATAAAGGAGGTCCGACCTTTTAATAGTTCTTGCAATCCTTCTTGAAGAAGTTCTTCTGTCTTGGTATCAATGCTAGAAGTTGCTTCATCGAGAATTAAGATTTTCGGATCTGCCAACAAGACTCGAGCAAAGGAAATCAATTGGCGTTGACCTGCTGATAAAGTGCTCCCTCGTTCTTCAACGACTGTGTTATAGCCATCTTTTAAGTCCTTTATGAAGTCGTGAGCACGCACGATTTTAGCCGCTGCAATCACTTCTTCTTCAGTAGCATCCAATCGTCCATAGCGAATGTTTTCCATAATCGTTCCTGAAAAGACAAAGGTATCTTGTAACATGACCCCCATTTGTTTTCGTAAGGATTCTAAGGTAACATCGCGCACATCGTAATCATCGACTTTCACAGTGCCTTCATTGACATCATAAAAGCGACTCAATAGGTTAATGATTGTTGTTTTGCCAGCACCTGTTGGACCAACCAAAGCAATTGTTTGGCCTGGATCAATATGAAAGGAGACATCGTGTAAAATATCTTTGCCTTCTTCATAGCGGAAGGTCACATGGTCAAAATCAACATGTCCTAAAATAGCTGGTAGTTCTTTGGCGTCGGGATGATTTTGAATTTCCGGAACTTCATCCATGGTTTCAAAAATTCGTTCGAGATAAGCCGTTGCGGTAATCAATGAGTTGTAAAAATTCCCGATATTGATCACTGGATCCCAGAAGTTATTGACATAACCGATGAAGGCAATCAAGGTACCCGTTGTCACATCTACGCCTAATTGACGAATACCAACAAAATAAATTAAACTGGTTGTCAAAACAGAAATATTTTGAACACCTGGCCACATCAAGAATTGAATCTTGACTGCTTTCATCCACGAGCTACGAGTTTCTCCACTGACATCGTTAAAAATTTGATAATTTTCCTTTTCACGAGCAAAGGACTGGGTGATTTTGATGCCGGCAATACTTTCATGAATATAGGCATTCAAGTTTGATTGTTTGTTACTTAATTCTTGGTAGGCTTTTCGTTGTTTATTTTTAATAAACATCACTAATACAAATAAAACGGGCAAAAGAGCCAAACTATAAAGGGTTAACCGAACATCGATGAAAAACATGAAAACTAAGGTAATGATTACTTTAAAAACATCAGAAATCAAATTGATTAACCCATTACTCAATAAATCACTCAAGGTATTGATGTAATTTACGACACGGATCAAAATTTTCCCATGCGGACGGTTATCAAAATAAGAAAACGGCAACTTTTGCAAATGTTCAAAGATACTAAACCGCATATCTTTTAAGATATCTTGGCCAAGTTCGGTTATGGCGATGATTCGATAGCGCATGCACCAAGCAATCACAAGTAAGGAAAGGAAGAAAATAACTCCGATAATTGCCAATAAGCGCATATTTTTTTGCGGAATCACTTCATCAATGGCAATCTTAGTAAAATAAGGGCCTAACATCGTGGCAGCATTGGCCAATAAAATTACGACCAATACTTTGATCATGGGCTTTTTATAAGGAACGACATATTGACCCATTCGTTTATAATACGACCAATTAAACTCTTGTTCTAACTCTTCATCTACGTCAAATTTATTGCGCGCCATTTTCTTCACCTCCTTGTGTTAAACCTAATTGTTTGCGATAAACATCATAGTACATACCTTTTTTGGCAACTAATTCATCATGGGTTCCTTGTTCGACGACATGACCTTTTTGCATCATCAAAATTTCATCTGCTTCACGAACGGAAGAAATTCGATGGGCGATAATAAAGGTCGTTTTATCACCGGTGATTTTTTCTAACTCTTCTTGAATTTTTGATTCAGTCTCCATATCCACAGCTGATGTCGTATCATCCAAAATCAATATTGAAGGGTCTTTGGCTAAAGCTCGCGCCAGAGAAATCCGTTGCTTTTGACCACCAGATAAGCCAACGCCCCGTTCTCCAACAATCGTTTCGTACCCTTCTGGCATACGCATGATGAAACTATGCGCGTCGGCAATTTCAGCAACTTGTTGAATGTAAGTATTATCAACATAAGGATTCCCAAACGCAATATTGTCTTCAATGGTATTGGAAAATAAGAAGACATCTTGCATGACCATAGAAATGCCATCACGCAATTGACGCACAGGGAATTTTCGGGCATCTTTGCCGTCGATTAACACTTGTCCTTGTGAAGGATCATAAAAACGTGACACCAAATTGACTAACGTTGTTTTTCCAGAACCGGTTTCTCCTAAAATCCCAATGGTTTGTCCTGGCTCAACCTTGAAGGAAATATCGGTCAAAACGTTGGTCGTTGGATCATCAGAAAAGTGGAAAGAAACATGGTCAAATTCGACGGTTCCTTTTAATTTCACGTTTTCTTCGTTTCTATCAGTTGGAATTTGAGCCGGTGTATTGAGCATTTGTCGAATTTTGATACAAGAAGCAGAGAATCGTTGAATATCATTGACCAACCAACCACTCATACGCATCGGTTGATTTAACATCCACAAGAAACCATTAAAGGTGACTAAGTTCCCAATGGTCATATTGCCACGAATCACTAACCAACCACCTAAGATCAAGGTAATCAAGGTCAAGCTTCCAGCCAACATATCCAAACTTGGTAAATATTTTGCGGAAACACGAGCGGACTTCATATTTTGGTTTTTATAATCCTCGTTATGACGATTAAATTTTTCAATTTCATAGTCTTCACGAACAAACGCTTTTACTACGCGATTTCCACTGATATTTTCTTCAACCATGGAATTTAGTCGTGAAAAACTTTCCCGTATGTCAAAAAAGACTGGCTGTGCTTCTTTCGACATTTTAATAGTCAAAAACCCAATGATTGGCGTAACAGCCAACAAAGCTAGCATCAAACGAAAGTCAATGGTCGACATCATAATTAAGGCAGCCACAAAGTACAAAATACATTCGGCAACTTGATAAGTGACCCAAGCGACGAAATGTTGAATTGCATCAGTATCACCTGTCATTCGTGCCATGATATCGCCTACACGGTTGTGATTAAAATAATCAAAGTCTAACTCCTGTAATTTTTTATACAGATCTTGACGTATTCCAAATAACACATCTTGTCCGATCCTTTCAAAAATCATCTGATAAGTATAACGCAACACGGTCCGTAAAACAGTCGTAGCAATCATGATTCCGAGATACGGTAGTAACAATTCAATTTTTCCTTTGGCAATCACCTGATCGACCAATAGTCCTGTGATCATAGGATTTACGATAATCAAAACTGAACTTAATAAAATAAAGACAACCGCAAGCACGCCTTTTGTCTTATATTGCTTGCAATAGGTCCATATCCATTGGAAATTATTCATTGACAACCCTCCATTCAATTTTTTTCAAAGCAAGAAAAGGTAGACAAATCGATAAATAAGTGCTCTTTTCCTTCTCCACATTTGAATTCATACCTATGATACCCTCTCTATTTTCAAATAGAATGGAAAAATCTAAAATAAAGATGGATATTTTTATGATTTAGAAACAGAAAAATCCTTTAAATAATGAACTTTTTGCACAAAAACTTTTGAATAAGCGTTTCTTTCATTTTATTTTCTATTTTCTTTGTTGTCTGAAAAGAAATTTTCCGAAAAAAAGCCTTTCCATAGATAGAAAGTGGAAAAAAGAATAAAAAAGCGATTTTTTATACGAATTTTCAAGGAAACTGCGTTATAATTAAAGAAGGAAAAAGGAGAACTTATGAATTCAAAAACTATTCAAGAATTTAATCCCACGATCTTGTATGCCTTTGATGCTTGGAATCATGCTGGCAATCATGGCGAAAAACACCATCATGACTTTTTTGAAATGTCCATCATTTTAGAAGGCGAAGTCGAATACTTCTTTAATCAGAATTGGCAAACGGTACGTGGTGGACAGATTTTATTATTTGATCCAGGTGTCGAACACTGTGAAAAACAATTGGCAAATACCTTCTCGCATCAACTACATATTGGAATCGAGCATTTTCAATTTGAAAATCAGCCTGCCGATTCTTTTGGCAATGACCAAGTTTTACTCCCCGTTCAAGAAGATCAAGTCAAAATTTTTGATAAAGCTTGGCAGTTGCTCAATGAGTTTCAACAACACCCTTCTTCTTTTGATTTGATTAGTAAAGGATTGGTGCTTGAAATTATGGGCTTAACTTGGCGTTGCTTAGTGAAAAGGCAGCAACAAGCGCAGAGCTCACTTTCTAAAAGTGACCGCTTCAACCAAGTGATTCAGTTAATCATTGCCTATATGGAAAATAACTATGCCCAAGATATTTCCATTGAACAATTGGCCACGACTCATTTTATTAGCCCGACTTATCTTTCAAAGATATTTAAAGAAGTGACCGGCGTCTCACCCATCAATTATTTGATCCAAATTCGGCTGGAAAAAGCCTTTCAACTACTTGAAACAGATGAATATTCCATTAAAGAAGTTGCCAAAGCAGTCGGTTATGAAGATGCCTATCACTTTAGTAAATCTTTTAAAAAGCAATACGGGCAATCGCCTTCCAAGATTCGTCAAGAATTCCAACAAAAAAATAAAACAAGTTCCTGACTTTTTAAATGAATCAGGGACTTGTTTTTTTACTATAAAAGACTGAAGCAAAACGAGCATTTATTTGTTCAAATCAGCAATAACTTTTTGCATAACACTTTCGGCTTCTTCTGGTAAGGCATCGACTCCTTGTCGAATAGTTTTTTGCTCCACAATAAAGTTTAAGCGATCTTTCATCCGCGAGTTAATCTTATCTAGGTAGCTTTGATCTTTGAAATCAACAGGAAAGGCTTCATTTTCTAGATAACTCATCGCCTCACTATTTTTAAAGGGTAAAAAGTTCGCTGATTTTTCAATGATTTTTTCAATACTTCCTAAGGTTACTTGAGGGGAAATGTCTTTGCCATTGAAATTCCCGGTATTTAAGACATAACAAGCAATTTTATTTTTTTGGAATAAATCACGAAAATTCTCATAATCTTCTCCTAAAGGAAAAATTCGAAATGGATCTGCATAAGGAACAATAACCAGCTCATCCATGTCAACATCGCCGACTAGATTTTCAGCATTGGTATGTTTGGTTGCCAAGGTCAGACCAAAAACAGCGGCTAAAATAGGATCAGTAATTTTAACAACTGGTGGTAAGCTATCGTCTTTCATGATCCAAAAAATAGCATCCAAGGGCTCAGCCACATGATCGACACGATTTGGTGTCACATAGCGTGATTTGACCGTTCGTCCATTGCCGTTTCGGATATCTTGTAAAACCGGAACTTTTTTTCCATTATTATCAATGGTGACTCCCACATTTTGCATGGTTAAAAAATAAGCAACGGAATCATCATCTAACGGATAATCTTTGACTTTATCAAAATAAGCTGGCTCTAAAGCGATGGTTTCTCCTGTCGTTCGATCGATGACAAAAGCATCGTCATGTAAAACATCCACTTGATACTTATCGCCGTGTTTGGCTAAGGTAATAGTTGATTTCCCTGAGCCAGATAATCCAAATGAAGCCATGGTATATTGTTTATCAGGTAAGTGGTATTGCTTCAAGCCACCATGACAAGAAACAAAGCCATTACGATGCGCAGTCGCCCAAGCCAAAGTCAAGGTTGCTTTTTTCAATTCACCAAAATAACGCAAGCCTAAGATGGCTGCCACATTATGCATTGGATCAAACAAAGCCAAACCATTAGGAAAATCGGGGTGGTGCCAAGTCGGATCAGCCACGATATAAATATCGGTTTCTTCCAGAGGCTCTGAATTGGCATAGCGCTTTTCCCATTCAGTTGTTTCGATTTGAAAGTTCAATAAATAAGAATATAAATTCACCTCAAAACCAGCTGTTATCATCAAATGACTATTGACCATAAAATGCTCATCTAGGCCAACAAAGCAATTACCTGAGTAAAATTTTTTCTGCGTCGTTTCAAAGATTGCTTCTCTCAAAATGCCTTCATAATAACTTTTATCAACACCAGGATCGCCAATGACCACACGAGCTGCTGAAGTACGACCGACAACTTTTCCATCGTTGAAAACTAATTGTTTCGCATCTTCGGGCAAGCCCAACTCTTTAGTATGCTTGACTGGTAAATCCGTCACAATGACACCAGGTGCTTGTCTAGCTAGTTCATAAGCTTTTTTTAAATCGTCTACTTCAGACACATTGTTTCCATAAAATGTCGTTTCAACAATCGTTTTCAAGCTAGAAAACAAGCTGTTTTCTTCATTGACTTGATCTTTCTTAAAGGTTTTGATAGTTGACATACACAGTCTCTCCTTCTTAATAATTTTTTCACGAACCGTTTATAATTTGATTATACACCAGTTCTCCGTTTATTAAAAGCGGTTACATTTTAATGGAAGCATCTTTGGCCTAATTATCAACAGAAAACCCTAGTCCTTGGGGTTCTGTTGATTTTCAATTGCCAACAATTCTTTTTTTAAGGGAATGCCCCCACGAAAGCCTGTCAATTGGCCATTTTTTCCTATCACACGATGACAAGGAACCACTAACATAACGGGATTTCTTCCAACCGCACCACCAACAGCACGTATTGCTTTGGGCCGGTTGATGGCAATCGCCAAGGCTTGATAGGACGTTGTTTGTCCATAGGGAACTTTAACTAACTCTTGCCAAACTTCTTTTTGAAAGTCAGTCCCAATCAAGTCGAGTGTTACAGAGAAATTTGGTTTTTTTCCTTGAAAGTAGTCCTCTAACTGAGAAATAAACTCTTCATCAGGGGATGAGTCTGGAACAAATTCATAGCCTTTAAAATATTTCGGAAGATACTTTTTATTTGCCAACGTATCAAAAAAAGCCAGTCCTTGAGCCGTTCGACCAAACAAAAATTCGTGGTTGGCAATTTCTTTTTTTGAAAGCAACAATTGGGTCATCCAATCCACCTCGTTTCCTTTTTGCAAACAATAAGCTAGAAGTCTTTTTTCGTCAAGACTTCTAACTAGCGTTTCCCAATATTTTTATCAAAAGTTTATACTTAATGGTTTGCACAAAAAGCCTTAATTTCAAACATTTCCTTCAGTCTTATTCCTCTTGACTGGTTTTCGTATCCACCTCTGCTTCAGGTGCTACCACTGTCGTCTCGTTATCGCCATCCTCCTCGTTTCCAACTGTTGGATCTCCAACCGGCGTCCCTTTTAAATTCCCTAGACTGATCCCGATTGAAATAGTGGCTTCCATTGGTAGAAATTGGCCATAATTGCTCATCTCAACAACCGTGCCTTTGGGTTGGCTTGAATCGACATAATAGACCGAGTAATAGATTTGAGCCCCTTTGGATTGGTAGTCATCAAAGAAAAGTTTCGGCAAATCGCCTTCTGTCATGGCACCACGCAAATCTTTCATATACGGTTGTCCTTGCGAATAGACCACTTCAACAGTCGGTAAATCAGCTTCTTCATCATATTTTTTACCAGCTTCAACCGATTGACTGATAAATTGACCGTAAGCAAAATCGGCAGAATACAAATTTTTAATGACAACAGGAATCTTGGCTTCTTCGATACTGGTTGCCTCTTCCATGGTATACAAAGAATAATCAGGAACAACGATTGGTTTCCCTTTGGATACATGAATGACAAACTCATCATTTTTGGCAATTTTTTGACCTTTTTCAGTTTCCTGGGAAATCACACTGTCTTTTGTAACCTTCTCAGAAAAATCTTTTACTGTCTTAATTTTTACTTCGTTTTTCTTGGCCCAGTCAGAGACATCACTACTAGTCTTGCCCTGAAAATTTGGAACTTCAATGTTTTTTTCAAAGGTTTCTTTTCCTTTTGAATAATAGACGCTTAGACGGTCTTTGCGCTTGTATTGGCTTAAATCCAACTCTTTATTTGCTGCTTCTTGCTTAATAAAAGCCCCTTGAGCCACTTTATCATCAAAAGATTCCACTAAGGAAATATTTTCCGCCTTGTTTTCTGTGATCCACTCTTGTGCTGCTTCTTTATCTAACTCTTTAAATTCAGGTAAGGGGATTGCTTCTTCAGGATCAGCGCCTAAACTGCTTTTGATGGTTAAGGTCTTTCCTTTTTTAATTTTCTTTTCAGAAGGTACATTTTGAGAAATTACATGGTTGACCTCCGTATCAAAATCATAAGTTTGCTCGGCTTCGATGCGGACGCCTTCTTCACTTCCCCAAGTTCGTGCTTCAGACAGCTCTTTTCCAACAAAATCAGGAACCTTAACATGCGTCAATTGATAATAAGTGACTGATCCAATAACAAGAAGGAGTCCTATAAGTGCGGCTATGAGCAGATATTTTTTCCGTTGTCGCTTTTTAAAGGTCGGATCAAACTCGGTTTCTTCAGTCTGGTAGCGGCTGACCGGCGCTTTATTTTCTTTGCGTCCTACACGAGTGTTGGCTGAACTTGTCTCTTCTTTAGCCTCTTGGTCTTCTAGTTGCGGCTCGTTTACTTTAGTTTCTGACTCATTTTTAGGAGCTGTTTCTTTTTTATTTTCAGAAGGATCTTTTTTCTTGCCGTCATAATTATCATTGGTAAAATTGGATAAAAAATCACTCATAAGGTTTCAACACACCTTTACGCAGTTTTAAAATCTCATCGGCTTGCTCGGCAATTTCACTGGAATGGGTCACCACGATAACGCATTTGTCATGGCTATGAGCCAATTCTTTAAAAATATCGACAATTTCTTGTTCCATCTCTTCATCTAAATTTCCTGTTGGTTCATCGGCCAAGATAATATCTACATTAGTGGCTAAAGCACGGGCGATAGCGACCCGTTGTTGTTCGCCACCTGACAAGCGATTCACTAAACGTCCCGCTTTATCGCGCGTGATCCCAATATAGTCTAACAAATTATAAGCAACTTCTTTATGATCTTTGGGAAGTTCATTTTTGGTTACTGACATTGGTACCATCACATTTTCAACGGCGGATAAATAAGGGATCAAGTTGTAGCTTTGAAAAATGATACTGATGTCATCTCTGCGAAATTTTTCATAGCCAATGGTTTTTATATCTGTTCCATTAAGCAAAACGGTTCCTTCTTGGGGTGTATCTAAGGCACTAATCATTGATAAAAAGGTTGTTTTTCCCGATCCGGATTGACCTAAAATAGCATAAAACGTTCCTTTTTCAAAACTGACCGACGTATCTTTTAAAATATAGCGACGTTGGTCTCCATCTTGATAGTAATAATTGATATGTTGTGTTTCTAAAAGTGTCATGGCTAGTCCCTCCTATTTTTACATCATGATTTTTTTCGGATTCAAACGCAAAATATACAATAGCGGCAAGATAGCTGAACCCAAGACAGTAGCTAATCCTAGGCCTAAATACGAAAGGATGTAGCCAGCAGAAAAGTTGATTTGATAAGCGTCTTGAATATCTTGATAGGAAATATCAGTATTCATCAAATTGTTCATCCCATAAGACATTCCGCCCATGTCAGAAGCATTACTCAACCAATCTGTTTGTAGCAAAGAGTCTGAAACCATGCCGCCTAAAAACTTGCCACTAACCAATGAAAGGACAAGCGCAAAGGCACTAATCACTAATAATTCAATCACAATTTGTCCAATGATCTTTCCTCGTCCTTCTCCCAACGAAAGATAAATCCCCAGTTCATGCTTTCTATCGCGTAGAAACAGTAAAACGACCAGTGTAATGATCATGATAGTTGCCACGACAGCAATAATTACTACATACTTAGAGATCGTTCCTAATTTTTTCATTCCTCCAGCTACTTCATCATATTGATCACTAGCTGCAACAACGTGATAATATTCTTGAGAAATCAAGGCATCGGCTTCTTCTCGAAAAGCTTCGATATCATCTGGCGAGTTTAAGACAAAGGTCGCATTATAATAGTCTTCATCGTCATAGCCGTATTCTTCTGCGGTCATACCAGAAGCTTGCAATCTTTTTTCCATCATTTGATCATTGATTTGTTTGACTGTTTGATTGGGTGCATAAATGGTATTGATCTGTTCAGTTGCCATCCAATCGGCTTCAGAATAACCCATTTCTTCTGGGTTTTTTTGTGCCGAATCGTCTTTTCTAATGACCGAAAAAATCCCAATGACTTTCACTGGAAAATCAAACGTTAAAAGTTCGGGACCGCCATTTTCTTCGGACTCTTCTTCGGTGGCATTTTCTTCATCAGCACTTAACATTTGATCCGCTTCTTCACTGACATCTAAAACGACTTGATCACCAACAGAAAGATTGTTGACTTCCGCCACTTCTTTACTAACCAAAATATTAGCGGAACCTTCTGAAATATCCTTGTCACTAAAGGTTTCGCCTTCCTCTAATTTGATCAATCCTTCTTCCATATCAACGACTTCTTTACGATTAACACCCTTTAAATTAAGATAGTTGTCTAAACTTCCTCCATAAGAGACGCTATTATCTTCTGGTGTATACATTTTAAATTTTTTAGTCCCCATATACCCCAAAATTGAATAATCAAAATATTTCACATAAGGTAATTTCCCAATGGCTTCATATTCTTTTGCTGTCGGAGATTTGTAAATATCCTCGTTGTCCATAAATTTATCTGGATCTTTTTGTTGATCTTTATCTAATCGTTCATAATCCATATCGACTGTTGCGACAGCCCCCATTTGTCGCTTGGTCTCTTTTTCGACATTTTTTGTTGATTGTTCAATGGCGACTGATCCCGCAATCACATTACCAAGCACAAAAATCACAAGAAATAATATGATGGAACGGCCCTTTTTTCTGGTCACACTTTTTAATGCGCGTTGCATAAAATTCATAGCTACTCTCCTCTACTCTTTTTCATTTTTTACTTTTAAAAATTTACGCTTTATTCTACCATAGTTAAGCGCTATATTTTTATTTTTGTCCTGAACGATACAAATTCATGCCCAAGTGTAAAATTAGGCGCAATTTGATCATTTTAAATAGATAAAAACAAGTGAACTAATACTAGTAGCACACTCGGCTTTAGTATAATGAAATATAATTACAAATGCAAGAGAATTTTAGCCTAAAAAATAAAATAATTTTCGGTTACCATACACGGTACAATCAGAGCTTACCTTGGTAATTTACTTGGTTAAAGTCTGCCGTTGAATTTTTCATACGGCAACATCACAAGACAATCCTCTTCAATTTTTTAAAAGATTTATATTCTTGATAGACAAAAACGCTTGATGAGCTTTTCTACTCATCAAGCGTTTGATTATTTTTCTCTGGTATCAAATAAAATCGTTACTGGCCCATCATTTGTTATGGAGACTTGCATTTCTGCGCCAAACTCTCCTGTTTGAAGGGGAATTCCAGCTGCTTGGATGCCTTCATTAAAGGCGTTATACAAAGGAATAGCCACTTCTGGTCGAGCCGCTTCGATAAAACTGGGGCGGTTGCCTTTTTTTGTTTGCGCATATAAAGTAAATTGAGAGATACTCAAAATACTTCCAGAAACAGCTTCGATACTTTGATTCATCTTGCCATTATCATCTTCAAAAACTCTCAGTTTACTGATTTTTTTTACTAAGTAATCGACATCTGACTGGCTATCTTCTTCATGAATTCCTAATAAAATCATAAAGCCTTGATCAATAGCTCCTACGACAGTGTCATCAATGGCCACACTTGCTTTTTTAACACGTTGCACGACAGCTCGCATTTTTTCATCCTTTCACACGATGGACGCTATAAACGTCTGGTACTTGTTTTATTTTATCAACGATTGTTTGTAGATGAGACAAATTTCGAATCGAAAGAGTCATCCGAATCGTTGCTTGCTTATCTTTGTTGGATCTAGCTTCCACGCTTGCAATGCGTTTTGATTGTGTATTGACTGATTGTAAGACATCATTTAATAACCCGTTGCGATCATAGCCGTGGATCTCTAAATCAGCATCATATTCTTTGTTGGTGTTCGCCGCATCTTCCCATTCCACTTCAATCAAACGATTCGCCATTTCAGGATCGTTTTCTACATTGACATTGGGACAATCGCTACGGTGGATCGAGATACCTCGACCCTTGGTAATATAGCCCACGATCGGATCGCCGGGAACCGGATTACAACAATGACTCAACCGAATCAATAAATTATCAACGCCTTGAATAATAATCCCGCCTTCATGACGGATTTTCATTTTTTCGGTTTTTTTCTCAGAGGTCGGTTCGATTAACTCTTGGAGACGTTGCTTTTCTTTTTCGTTTTGTTGTTCCCGTCGCTCGTTTTCAGTCAAGCGATTGGCAACCGTGCTGGCACTGACTTCTCCGTAGCCGACATTGGCAAAAAGATCTTCTTCATTATGGAAATTAAACCGTTCTAAAACTTCTTCTAGCTTGTCTTTTGTCATCATCTCTTTGGGAACAAAGCCCATGTCAGTCAAAGCTTTTACAACGTCTTCGTGCCCTTTTTCAACATTCTCATCACGTGATTGTGCTTTGAAGAAACGTTTGATTTTATTTCGTGCTTTACTGGTAGCTACTAATTTCAGCCAGTCTTGACTAGGTCCAAATGAATTAGGCGAAGTCATGATTTCAATGATGTCGCCATTTTTCAACTTATAATCAAGTTGAACCATTTTCCCGTTGACTTTAGCTCCCACCGTTTTATTGCCGATGTCAGTATGGATATGATAGGCAAAATCTAGGGGGCCGGATCCTTTAGGAAGTTCAGATACATCCCCTTTTGGAGTAAAGACGTAGACCTTGTCACTAAAAATATCCCCTTTGACGCTTTCCATAAATTCAGAAGCATCATAGCTTTCATCTTTAAGGTCCAAAATTTCTTGGAACCAACTGACTTGTTGCGACATTTTGTCTGGTTTTAATTTTTCTGTGTGTCCTTCTTTGTAAGCCCAGTGAGCAGCAACCCCAAATTCAGCAATTTCATGCATATCATGCGTTCGGATTTGAATTTCGACAGGATTTCCATGAGGCCCGATAACAGTGGTATGAATGGATTGATACATGTTCGCTTTGGGCATGGCAATGTAATCTTTGAAGCGACCAGGCATAGGTTTCCACTTGGTATGAATAGCTCCTAAAACCGCATAGCAGTCTTTGATCGAATCCACGATGACACGAATAGCTAACAGATCATAAATTTCATTAAATTGTTTTTTCTTATCGACCATCTTACGGTAGATCGAATAAATATGTTTGGGACGTCCATAAATTTCTGCATAGATTTCCAAATCCTCAGTAGCGATACGGATTTCTTCGACCGCTTCAGCCACATAAGCTTCGCGCTCTTCTCTTTTCGCTTGCATTAAATGGACGATACGATAATATTGTTGGGGATTCAGATAGCGTAAAGATAAATCCTCTAATTCCCATTTGATTTGTCCAATCCCCAAGCGATCGGCTAAGGGTGCATAAATTTCCAAGGTTTCACGGGCAATGCGCCGTTGTTTATCATCTCTTAAATGATGTAAGGTACGCATATTGTGCAGGCGATCGGCTAATTTCACCATGATCACTCGTAAATCTTGTGCCATAGCAATCAACATCTTGCGGTGATTTTCTGCTAATTGTTCTTCATGGGATTTGTATTTTATTTTTCCTAGTTTGGTCACTCCATCCACTAGCATCGCGACGTCGGGACCAAATTCCTCGGTCAAATCAGCCAAAGTCACCTCAGTATCTTCTACCACATCATGTAAAAAACCGGTAGCTACCGTGTGAGGATCCATGTGTAGTTCGGCTAGGATTCCTGCGACTTGAATCGGATGAATAATATAGGGTTCTCCCGATTTTCTGAACTGTCCATCATGGGCTTTTGTTGCATAATCAAGCGCCTTTTTTACAAAAGCCGTATGTTCTTCACTCATATAATGGGAAACGATTTTGATGACAGTTGGACCGGATACAACACTTTCTTTTGCCATCGCTAACCCTCCTTTGACTTCCTTTTTGATTTAAAAAAGGTCTGGGTCATCCTTTGCCCAGACACTTTTGCCATATTTTTTTACGAATAGCAATTGGACCACTCGAACTTTCTTCTTTAATTATACTAAGATTTTACGTATTTTTCAAATAGCTCACGTTTTTTTGTTCAGAAAATTGTATTTTTTCATTTAAAAAAATGAATCCTGTGAATTTTAGTTTGATTGCTTCTATTCATCTAGTAAATCTTCATTTACACTTTGTTTTCTTCTGTGGCAGGTTTTTTTAAAATAAAGGCATACCAATCCGTTTCTTGTAAAACTTGTTCGATCTCAAAGCCTTGTTCGTACATCGTTTCTAAGACAAAATCTTTTTTATCTTCAATGATGCCAGAAATAATAAAATGTCCTTCTGGTTTTAATAAACGCCAAGCATCCGCAACCATTCGGACGATAATATCTGCTAAAATATTGGCCACAATCACATCTGCCGGATGATTAATGTCTTCTAATAAATCATTGGCACTGACCGTCACATCTTTGGCGACAGGATTTAAAGCGATATTTTCTTGAG
>Ga0079226_10002277_pt1 | contig 14774 bp, 13 predicted proteins | sample Poulit2014_FD_76345 | JGI IMG/M metagenome (GOLD analysis project Ga0079226, IMG submission 76345) | Agricultural soil microbial communities from Georgia to study Nitrogen management - Poultry litter 2014 | ecosystem: Environmental > Terrestrial > Soil > Agricultural land | place: USA: Georgia... | reverse complement strand
TGTCTGAAACCAGATACTGTAGTTCGGGCCCGGTCAAAGCAAAATTGATCGGGACATGGACTAAGCCGGCGCGGGATGCCGCAAAAAATAAGATCAGAAACGTATCTGAATTCTTCCCCATCACTGCGACCCGGTCCCCTTGGTGCAATCCCAATTCACGCAGTTGCAACGCGGCAATCGTGACGGCCTGATCCAACTGCCAGTACGTCCACGAGCGATCCTGGTATTTAAGTGCTATACGTTCACGTTGAGTGGCAGCAACCCGGGCAAACTGCAACGACACTGAATTACGTTGACTTGCTCGGATCTGTTCCGCAATTGACGGGTTGGTTGGACTGTTGGTATTCACGCTAACCTCCGTGCCGTGAGCCAGATGAGAAACGACAATGACTAGGTATCGAGCCGTTCGATAATGGTGACATTGGCCTGTCCGCCACCTTCACACATGGTCTGCAGGCCAAATCGTCCACCGTTGTCCTCCAGCGTGTGCAACAAGGTGGTCATCAAACGTGCTCCGGTGGCACCGATGGGGTGTCCAAGTGCGATGGCCCCACCGTGGATGTTGACCTTTGACATATCCGGGCGTAGTTCTTTTTCCCATGACAACACCACGGATGCAAACGCTTCATTGATTTCAATAGCATCAAAATCATCGATGTCCATACCGGTGCGTTCTAGTGCGTGTCGAGTAGCACGGATGGGAGCCGATAGCATCATGACCGGGTCGTCGGCTCGTGCTGAAATATGGTGGATTCGAGCACGTGGTACCAACCCAAATTCATTGACCGCGTGTTCAGAGGCGATCGCTAGCATTGCAGCGCCATCGCTGATCTGGGAGGCGGTAGCAGCGGTGTGGACGCCGTTAGGTTGCAATGTTGGGAGCTCACGCATTTTGGCACGATTTGGAGTCCGGGGTCCTTCATCATCGCGTAAGCCACCAAGAGGCATGATCTCTTCTGAAAAGAACCCAGATTCCTGAGCGGCAATGGCTCTGCGGTGTGATTCGGCGGCAAAGGCCTCGGCTTGATCTCGGGTGATGCCCCAACGGCTGGCCATCATTTCAGCACCAATGAATTGGGAAATCTGCTGATCTGCGTAGCGATCGGTCCAGCCCTTGGATCCTGCAAAGGCATTCGGATAACCCTGGTCTTTCATGATGGTGTTGGCAGCGCCGAGCGGGATGGTCGACATGTTCTGTACCCCGCCGGCAATAATCAAATCCGAAGTGCCGGACATCACGGCTTGGGCCGCATAGTGTACAGCTTGCTGCCCAGAGCCACACTGTCGATCGATGGTCGTGCCCGGCACGGCTTCGGATCCACCGGCTGCTAGCCAGGCCGTGCGAGCGATGTCAAAAGACTGTGGTCCAATTTGGTCGATGCACCCCAGAATGATTTCATCGTATTCCATGGTATCCACGCCAACTCGATCGAAAACCGCCGATAATGGGCCTGCAGCCATGTCTGCAGGGTGGATCTCTGCCAGAGCGCCATTGCGACGCCCGACTGGTGTGCGAAGTGCATCAACAATATATGCTTCTGACATCGGTTTCCTTCCGGGGACGATTCTTCAAATTGTGCGGGGCGTTATTAGCGTGGGCCCATCCGAAGCGCTCCATCCATCCGAACCGTGTGACCATTGATGTAGTCATGGCCAATAAGATCGAGGACTAACTGAGCATATTCTTCCGGTCGAGCCAGACGTGCGGGGAAGGGCACTGAGGCCTCAAGACTTTCACGGAATTCTGGAGTGATACCTGCCATCATCGGAGTTTCTACAATGCCCGGTGCCACCGTATTGACACGGATCCCATAGGAAGCCAGATCGCGTGCTGCCGAAATAGTAAGCGAGTGAACACCACCTTTGGAAGCTGCATATGCTGCCTGACCGATTTGTCCTTCAAATGCTGCCACGGAGGCGGTATTAATGACAATACCGCGTTGACCGTCCTCATCGAGGGGCTGTTGTTCGGCGATCAGTTCTGCCCCGAGGGTCATCACATTAAACGTGCCTAAGAGGTTCACGTTGATTACTTGGGCGAATTGATTCAAATCATGGGGTCCTCTGCGCGACAAAATCCGCCCTGGAGTCCCAATACCAGCACAGTTGATGACGACACGTAAAGGCTCCTGTCCAGCTTTGACAGTTGCGATCCCTGCACGAATCGATTCGTGATCAGTGACATCAACTTCCAAATACTCGACCTCGTCATTCGATGACACTTTTTCAATACTTGCGGCAAGATCGAATGCGTAAACTTTCATACCTCGTTGAGCCAAAGCCTGTGCAGTTGCTGCTCCCAGTCCCGATGCTCCACCGGTGATAATTGCCGCTTGTCCTTGAATTTCCACGCAGTAATCCTCTCTACACAAAAGCTGACACGCCGGTGACTGCACGAGCTACAATCAGCGAGTTGATCTCGTAGGTTCCCTCATAAGTATGGATGACTTCGGCATCATTGAAAATCTTTGCGGCTTCGTATGTGGAGACTATTCCGTTGCCACCCAGAATATTTCGAGCCCGTGCTGCAGCCTCCCGCAGCAATCGTGACCCAGTAGATTTCGCCATGGCAGCATGCACCATCTGTACTCGGTTTTCTTGTTGCAGTCGGGCCACGTGGTGCATCAATCCAAATGTTGCCATGGCATTAGAAATCATTTCGGCTAATTCTTGCTGGATGAGTTGGAATTTTGCGAGCGGTTGACCAAATTGGTGGCGGCTCAGCGCATAGTCCCGAGCGACTTCAAAGGCATGTAGTTGTGCTCCATACGCTTGCCAGCCAACCCACACCCGAGAATTACGAAGCAGCTGATTGGCTGCGCTAAATTCGATGGCACCGGGCAGCAGATCAGCCTGATGGATTTCCACATTGTCGAAAGTTATGTCTGCATTTTGCATGACCCGCAGTCCGGTCTTGTGGTGAATTTTTTCGGCGGTAATGCCCGGGCGATCCATTGGAACTACGAATCCTTTGATTCGCCCATCTGCTGTATCTTTAGCCCAGACAAGTGCAACATCAGCAAATGTTCCGGCACCAATCCAACGCTTCATACCATCAAGTCGCCACCCGGCAGCAGTCTTTGTAGCAGTGGTACTGATACCACCGGCGATATCGGAGCCGTGGTCAGGCTCAGTCATAGCAAAGCAACCGATCGCTTCGAATCTACGCAGTTTGTCCAACCATTTTGCCCGATGCGCATCGGACCCCAATTGGGCAATCATGCCGATAATGAGTTCATTATGGATACCCAGCAGAGTTGACAACGACACGTCAGCGCGCGCCACTTCCGCATAAGCCAAGCCGCGAAACAACCACGAGCGCTCAGCTACCGCTATCTCCCCTAATCCAAGATCAGCAAGTTCTGGCAACATCTGGAACGGGAACGCTTCACGATTCCAATAGTCGATAATTTGTTCTCGCACTTGGCCTTGCATATGTCGCCGAATGGCTTGCAACGCCTCTTGCTCTTCGGGTGCGAGTAATGACATTCCGTCGAAGACATCGGCATCAGGAAATGGTGGTTCCACGGTAGGAAATGCTGAGTTACTATCCGTCGGGGCGGTCATGTGGCTCCTCTGAGTACAGATAACGTGTTGGGTGATATAAGCATCACCCAACCCTCACTGCACAATTGTACAGTTGAGCTCGCTTCACCGAAAGGCACCCGCCCCACGAGCCTGCTCAGTGTGCCAAAGCCACCTAACGCAGTTTGCAATGTATGGTAGATCACACTAAATTCTCGTCGAAATACCACGTTGTTTTACCCGGCGATAAGGAGACCCATGTCTGTCACCGATCAATTTCGACAAGCTCGAGACGTCCTCCTAGCGCATCGCACCGATATCGAATCTGCTCGTCAACGATTCGAATGGCCACGCTTTGAATACTTCAATTTCGCGCTGGATTGGTTTGATCAGTTAGCTGCTACTCCAGAACGTTCAAATCAGGATGCTCTAGTGATTGTCCAAGAGGATGGTTCCCGCTACTCGGCCACTTACGCGCAATTAGCGGCCCGATCGTCCCAGGTTGCCAACTGGTTGGGTGATATCGGGGTCAAACGCGGCGACGGTATCATTGTGATGTTGGACAATCAGCATGAGTTGTGGGAAACCATGCTCGCTGGTTTCAAGCTCGGAGCTGTCCTATTACCCACCACCGTGATGCTTGCTCCCGAGCAATTGACAGAACGGGTTGAGCGCTCGGAAGCTCGGTGGGTGGTTACCAACCCCGCCAACGCCCAAAAATTTGATGCAGTTCCCGGCGACTTTAGGGTCATCACCACGCAAACGGACCAAGCACCAGACGACAGCGCGCATCCGCAGTATTGCTACACCGATTCCTATCAAGCCAGCGACATTTTCCAGCCACGCGAGCCTACCGCAGCCGATGATACAGCGTTGATCTATTTCACGTCTGGGACGACGTCCCGGTCAAAGATGGTAGCCCATACGCATGTCTCTTATCCCGTGGGGCACCTTTCAACCGTGTATTGGATTGGACTTGAACCAGGAGATAAACACCTCAATGTGGCATCCCCCGGATGGGCAAAACATGCCTGGTCAAACTTCTTTGCCCCGTTGATTGGTGAAGCCACTATTTTCATCTATAACTACACTCGTTTCGATGCACAGCAACTCTTAACGGTTATGGACCGCGAGCGCGTATCCTCCATCTGTGCTCCTCCGACGGTGTGGCGGATGCTGATTCAACAGGATCTCACGACGATGACAAATCCGCCAGCGAAAGTGCTTGCTGCCGGTGAGCCGCTCAATCCGGTCGTGATCGAAGCCGTCAAGGCCGCTTGGCAAACGGAGATTCGTGATGGTTTTGGCCAAACCGAAACGACCCTACAGATCGCCAACACGCCGGGTCAGAACGTCAAGCCAGGATCGCTAGGGCGTGTGCTTCCTGGCTACGAAGTCGCGCTCTTGGATCCAGCCACCGACCAGGTCATCGTTGGTCCAGGGGAAGGTGAAGTCTGTCTGAAAATCGAGCCACGACCCGTAGGGCTCATGAAGGAATATCACAAGGATCCCCAGAAAAACGCAGCGGCATTTCATGGCGGGTTCTATCACACCGGCGATATCATGCATCGCGATGTCGATGGCGTTTATACCTATGTCGGACGCACGGATGATGTTTTCAAAGCCTCCGACTATAAGCTGTCACCATTTGAGCTGGAATCAGCCATCCTTGAGCACCCGGCGGTTTCGGAAGCTGCGGTCGTGCCTTCGCCCGATCCGATCCGATTATCAGTACCTAAAGCCTATGTCGTTCTTGCAGCAGGCTATGAGCCCACGGCCAAGACTGCCAAAGACATTCTGGCCTTTACTGATGGCAAGCTACCGCCATATGCCAAAATACGCCGTATAGAATTTGCTGAATTGCCGAAAACTATTTCGGGCAAAATTCGTCGAGTCGAATTGCGGAAGAAGGAAGCTGAATTCCACGGTGCAGATGGTGAACGGACCGATACATCACTCTCGGCGCGCACCACCACTGGCGGATACAATCACGAATATTCTGTGTCAGATTTCATGTAAACTACTTGAAAACTGATGGCCCACCGGCTGGTTCTGGTGGGCCACCCGCGCGTTTGGAAGTACCGGACAGGGTCAGCGGTCTTTAAATTCGGCTTTGCGTTTGTTGCTGAAGGCATCCATGCCTTCTTTTTGGTCTTCCAGTGCAAACAGCGCATGGAATGCACGCCGTTCAACTAACAACCCTTGTGACAGAGAGGTTTCGAAAGCAGTATTCACCGCTTCTTTGGCGGTCATAACAACAGGGCGCGATTTCGAGGCGATGGTCTGGGCGATTTCCATAGCGGTGTCAAAGACGTTGTTGTCGTCAACCAGGCGAGCCACCAGGCCTGCCCGTTCAGCTTCTTCACCATCCATCATGCGCCCGGTCAGCACCATGTCCATGGCTTTGGATTTTCCAATGGCACGCGTCAAACGCTGAGAGCCTCCCATGCCTGGAATAACACCGAGGTTAATTTCGGGTTGCCCGAACTTCGTGCCGGGTCCGGCAATGATCATGTCTGTCATCATGGCCAGTTCGCACCCGCCGCCCAGGGCGTATCCATTTACCGCAGCGATCATGGGTAGACGGATCTCGGTGAATCGGTTCCAACCGGAGAACCAGTCCGACTGATGCATTTCGATATAGGATTTATCGGCCATCTCTTTGATATCAGCACCGGCGGCGAAAGCTTTCTCATTCCCGGTTATCACGATGGCCATAATGTTGGGGTCGTTTTGAAAGGCTTCTGCTGTGTCCACCACCGTGTGCAAGGTGGCAAGGTTGAGCGCGTTGAGCGCTTTTGGTCGGTTGAGGCGGATGACCCCTACACGGTCGACAACTTCGGTGAGGATAACGTCTTTGGACAAAATTAGCCTTTCTTGTGTTTGGCCTTAATGATGGCAGAAAAATCTTTGCCAGAGTTTTCCTGGGTATTGAACGCTGTGTACGCTTCGTAAGCGGCCATGCCAAAGCTTGCCGGTGTTCCGGTAGATTCGATGGCAGCTTTTGCCAGGCCAAGATCTTTGGCCATCAACGCCGTGGCAAAACCTGGGCGAAAGTTCCTCGAGGCGGGTGCATCAGGTACCGGTCCGGGGACCGGACAGTTGGTTGTAATGGACCACGATTGTGCCGCTGAACTTGACATCACCTCATAGAGCACCTGCGGGTCCAGCCCCAGGTTTTCACCGAGACTAAACGCTTCAGCAGCTGCGATCGTATTGATAGCCAAAGCCATATTGTTGACAAGCTTGACCGCTTGTCCAGAGCCGGTATCCCCCGCATGAACAATGTTGCCGCCCATGACGTCAAACAGTGGTTTAGCTTGTGTGAAGCTCTCCGAGTCTCCGCCCACCATGATCGTTAGGGTGCCCTGAGCTGCACCGACTGTGCCACCGGACACCGGGGCGTCGAGGGCACGATGTCCGGCTTGTGTCACTAGACGTGCTGCCTCAACGGCGTGATCAACGGAAATCGTTGATGAGTCGATAAACAACGTGTCCTGAGGTGCCGATTCCAGCAAGCCGTCTTGATATGCCGCTAAGACATGCTCTCCTGCCGGAAACATGGTGATTACGACTTCAGCCTCACCAACTGCTTCAGCTCCTGAAGCAGCAGTAGCCAGTCCATCGCGTTCTGCTGCATCCACGGCCTCTTGGACTATGTCGTAACAGGTCACGCTGTAACCAGCGGCATGTAGGTTTCGGGCCATGTGGGAGCCCATATTGCCAAGTCCTAGAAAAGCGATACGCATAATGAGTCCTTAGGTTTGGATCACCAGATCGTCAACACCGTCGACCCTCGTGAAAAACGCAGCGACCTGGTGATCATCGATATCTTCGAGTCTGGCGGGTGTCCATTGTGGATTGCGATCTTTATCAATGAGTTGGGCGCGGATGCCTTCGGCCAGTTCAGTGCCAGCAACGGCATTCATGGTGGTCCGAAGATCTTGTACCAAGGTTTCAGCCAGGCTGAGGTTGCTGGCCCGTTTGATAGCTTCAAGCGCGACCTTCATGCCCAGTGGTGAGTGGCGCTGCATAGCTTTCAGAGCGTTTTGTGCAAGTTCGTTGCCTTGTTCTGCAACTTGCTGGACGCCTAGAAGAATTTCCTCCACGGTATCGGCGCAAAAAACCTCCTGGATCCAATACGCTTCTGTCTCCAACACGGAGGTTTCTGCCGCTTCAAACTCGGCCAAGATCGCGTCAATATGGCCGGGCTCGCTCATCGTTGCTAAACGCTGCACGAGTTGTTCGATTCGCTCATCTGGCACACGCAGGTCAGCAAAGCCTGCATAGATGGCGTCGGCACCAGAAATGTGGGTGCCCGTGAGGCCTATGTAGTTTCCGATCCCAGCCGGTGCGTTGGCAAGGTAGTAGGGTCCACCCACATCGGGGCTGAATCCGATCCCCACTTCCGGCATGCCCAGCCGTGTAGAGTCCGTGACCACACGATGCGACGCGGATGCAGAGATGCCAACTCCACCGCCCAACACAAGACCATTCATGATGGCGATATAGGGTTTTGGATAGACTGAAATTCGATAATCGAGTTGGTATTCATCTCGGAAGAATGGAGCAGCCGCGGCCAAGTCGTTATCGACGGCGTATTGGTACAGTGTGACAACATCGCCACCAGAACATAAGCCGCGATCCCCTGCCCCACGAACTAGAACAGCGTGCACCGCGTCATCGTGTTCGAATGTCGTGAGCGCCTCGTCCAATAAACCGATCATGTTATATGACAGCGCGTTGACCGCCTTGGGACGATTGAGCGTAATAACGCCCAGCCCGCCCTGAACGGTAGTCAGAATTTCAGCTTGCGACATAGTTTCCTTTACTGGATTGGCATCGTAAAACTGGCGTCTTCTTTCACACCCGACGGCCACCGTTGGGTCACGGTCTTAGTTTTGGTAACAAACCGGAATGCATCAGGGCCGTGCTGATTGAGATCACCAAAGCCAGAGGCCTTCCAACCGCCAAAGGTGTAGTAGGCAATCGGTACAGGGATCGGTACGTTGACGCCCACCATGCCAACATCGACACGGCGGGTAAATTCTCTAGCAGTGTCACCGTCCCGGGTAAAGATGGCGACCCCATTACCGTATTCATTCTCTGACGGCAGCGCGACAGCGTCTTCGAAGCTGTCAGCACGAACTACCGTGAGCACCGGGCCAAAGATCTCTTGTAAATAGATCGACATGTCCTTGGTCGCTCGGTCGAAAATGGTCGCCCCGAGGTAGAACCCGTCCTGGTGGCCATCAACGGTCACCCCGCGGCCATCAAGGACCAGGTCGGCGCCTTCATCCACGCCCGCTGCGATCGCAGCTTCGATGCGCTGTTTGGCTTCTGGGGTAATGACCGGTCCGAAATCCGAGGCTGGGTCCAGCGATGGACCGACTTTGAGTTGACGAGCCTTGTTGACCAGTTTTTCCACCAGAGCGTCAGCGGTTTCTTGACCCACCGGAACGGCCACAGAAATAGCCATGCAGCGCTCGCCAGCAGCACCAAAGGCTGCACCAATCAGGGCATCAGCAGCTTGTTCCAGGTCCGCGTCCGGCATGATGATCGCATGGTTTTTTGCACCCCCGAAACATTGTGCCCGTTTGCCGTGTTGGGCAGCGGCTGTGTAAATCGCCTGAGCGATAGGTGTGGACCCGACAAAGCCCACAGCGTGGACATCAGGGTGTTCTATCAGTGCATCGACAGCAGTCTTATCGCCGTTGAGCACCTGGAAGACGCCGTCGGGCATGCCAGCCTGCTTGAAAAGTTCAGCCAGCATCAAGGGCACGGAAGGGTCGCGTTCGGAAGGTTTAAGAATGAACGCGTTGCCAGCTGCCAGTGAGGGACCGGCCTGCCACAACGGGATCATGGCAGGAAAGTTGAAAGGCGAGATCCCTACCGTGACGCCCAAAGGTTGACGCATCGAGTAGGTATCAATGCCGGTTCCAGACTGGTTGGAAAACTCACCTTTGAGCAGGTGCGGGGCTGCCATGCAGAACTCGATGACTTCCAGACCACGCTGAACATCGCCTTTGGCGTCTGCGAAGGTTTTGCCATGTTCATTCGACAGGGTCGTTGCCAATTCGGCCATATTTTCATGCGCCAGATCGACGAAACGGCCAAGAATCCGAGCACGACGCTGAGCATTGAGTTCTTCCCAGCCAACCTGTGCTGCCTTGGCGGTCGCGACAGCGTGCTTGACTTCTTCTACCGAGGCCAGCGGCACACGCGCAGCGACCTGACCGTTGGCCGGATGATAAACATCAGCAAAACGCCCCGAAGTGCCATCCACGGATTGACCATTGATGAAGTGGGTGAGGGTTTGTGTCATTTTGTCCCTTCCGACATGACCAGAACCGTAGGGCTGCCCTACAGCTCAGTGAGGATCAGCGCTTTGCAGGCCGGATTCCATACTGCGGCCTCTACAATCCAATATGCCAGCTTATGGTGTCGCGTGCCACACTTCAATATACCGGGACAACCGGGCATGTGGTCTCCATGAGTCTAGCAATGCAGCACGGCTGATCAGGACTACACATCTGGCGCATAACACAAGATGACACCGCCAGTATCAATCGTCCGTGTTTCTAACAACGTGAGCTCACGCCGGGTGGAATGCGTTTTGAGAAACGGATTACCGCTGCCAAGCACCACCGGGGCAAGGCCAATCATGAGTTCATCAGCCAGCCCTGCACTGAGCAGAAAATCCACCAGGACGGCGCTACCAAAAACATATATTGGACAGTCGTCGCAATCTCAGGTTCGGTCGTATCGGTAGGCCAGTGCTGAGCCATATCCTGGTATGTCTTTCGTCCAAACACTAATAAATCTGTTGCTTTACCGATTTGAAGACTCAGTTCGCCTAAATCAGCGCCCAAATATGCCCATGATGCGGCAAATCCCAAGGCTCGTTGCCTTCAAAGAACCCGTCCAAAGACATAATCGCCCATGCGATGATTCGTGCCATGCCGATCGCCTCAATAACCCGTGTGGGACTAAACTAGCGCTGGCCTACGGTCAGTGCAATAGCCTCAGGGAATCTTGCCTACCGTGGAAAACCTACTGACATCACTGTCCTGCTTCTACAATGAGGTCATGGCTACCGATGGTTTTCTTCCCGCACCCGAATCTGGACACACCTTCTGTTTGTCTGCCGCGCCGCAACGTTCGGACCCTCAATCGCAAGAGTCTACGCCGGAACTCAATAAGTGGCGTCAAGCAATGCAGGATCCAGCACACTCACAGCGTTACGTACAGCGATGGGAACGTCTTGAAGCTGAAGGCAATGACATCAACGGTGAAGCCCGAGCCATTGATGCCATGGCACAACGCAGAGCCGCCATTTTGGATGCCGGTTGTGGCAATGGTCGATTGGCTGGGTATTTAGCAGCTGCAGGACACGACGTCATTGGCATCGATCTGGATCCACACCTGGTAGAAGTTGCTCGTAGCAAATATTCGCAACCCCACTTTGAGGTAGCGGATCTGGCAGATTTTGCCCTGCTGAACGACGACGGTGAGCTTCGGTCATTCGACATCATCGTCTCTGCGGGCAATGTCCAAACTTTTCTCGCCGATTGGGAACGCCTCCGAGCGTTGAGCAATGTGGCCAAGCACATGCATGATAATTCCCGCTTTGTCACCGGATTCCAACTCGCCCGTGGTTATTCCAACGCTCAGTTCACCGCAGACGCCGCCGATGCAGGATTAGATGTTGTCCAACGGTTTGGAACCTGGCAATTTGACCCATTCAGCGAAGACGGTGAATTCCTCTTAGCGGTCCTGCGGTTGAAAGCCTAGCCCTGTCCCGGGCAAGCCAGCATCCTCTATGGTCATGGTATGTCCATGTCAGCTTCTGCTCCGCAGCCTAGACCACAGCGCACGCTCACACCGGCCCTTCTAGGCGTCATCTGGATGGTGCTATTCGGTTTCGGCACCTTTTTTATCACCTATGCGACCCTCGTCATCGCCGGTCAGCACATGGGCCTCACCGCAGTCACCGCCGGTACGGTACTCACAGTCATGATGGTTGCGGTGGTGGCTGTGCAACCGCTGGTCCCCGTGGTCAATAATCGTCTGGGCTCACGTTGGACGTTTCTTATGGCGTTGGGACTGCAAGCTTCGGGCCACCTGCTGAGTTTTCTCCCGGTGACTCCGGTGGTCACACTCATGACCAGCAGCGTGATCGGTGGCCTGGGTTTCGGTATTCTCGTCGTCATCGGCACCGCCGTAGTGCCCTCGACTGTGCCACCGAATCGGCTCGGTCGAGCTCTGGGATTCTACGGAGCCACAACCGCGGCGGCCACCGCAGTGGCGGCACCATTGGGGTTGTGGCTGATTACCCTGGTGTCTGGTTCCGGTTTCCGCTGGTTAAACTTTGTTCTAGTCGTGTTGGCGTTGCCAGCCATTCTGACGGTCCCGAATCGAGAGGCCACGCAGCAGCAAGGCCCGCATTCCAGTCAGCAGCGCCATGCTGAGCCCCGCGATCAGATGCATGTGCCCGGACTCGTTACGGTGTTGTTGCCGACGGCGTTGGTTCTAACGGTATTTGGGCTGGTACTAGCTTTTGGTCCAGCCGCTGACGATGCTTCACCGGTGTTATATATTGCCGCGATGCAAATCTTCGTCGTTATAGGACGCTTCCTGTCCAGCGCGACCCTGGACCGGCACTTGCCTGTGACAGTCATGCTCATCGGACTGGTAACCGCATTGGTTGGGCTAGTATTTGCGGCAATGTTGCCCGCGGGCTGGTGGCTGGGTTTGGCCATGGCAATCCTTGGGTTCGGTACCGGCAGTGTACAAGCTGCCAGTCTGCTCATGGCGTTTCAACAGGCCGGCAGTGCAAATCGGGGAAGTGTCGCCTGGAATATGACCTTCGATATCGGTCTTGGTTTTGCCGGGCTGGTCGGCGGTATCGGCTTCACCTACTGGGGTGCTCAGACCACCTATCTGGCATGCGCAGCAATTCTCATTATGACCACTGTAGCTTTTGCCTGGTATTTCGGTCGCAACCATCAGCGTCAGTGAACGTGAGTCACTGCATCGGCGGGCGTCGGTGCCTGGTTTTGGGTTTCAGCCACGGCATGTGCCACGGCCACGGCAATGCCAGTGGTAAGTGGGATTGCCAGTACCAGGCCCACTGATCCGACGAGGATGCGGACAACTTCTTCAACCATCTCGGCTGACATCATGGAGTCCAGCAACGACCGATCGTACAGGGAAACGATCATGAGCATCGGCAGGGCTGCACCCGCATATGCGAAGGCGATGGTGTAAACGGTAGAGGCAATGTGGTCACGGCCAATGCGCATCCCGGCGGCGAAAAGCTTGCGCGGAGTGATATTGGGTTGGGCAGCTTTAATCTCCCACACGGCAGAAGACTGGGTGATGGTGACGTCGTTGAGTACGCCGAGCCCCGCAACAAGCAACCCTGTCAGCACGATCCCGGACGCTCGAATCTCTGGGACCACCGAGGCCAACATATACGAGTATTCTTCACCCAGGCCCATCAAATACGCACTATCCGATGCCCATGCTGCAAGTCCTGCGGTTAGCAGCAAACCGATAAAGGTGCCCAACAGGGCCGTGGTGGTTCGTAAGGAAATGCCGTGAGCAAAGTACAAGACCACCAGCATGATCATCATGCTGCCGATCAGCCCGACCCAAAACGGTGGGCCGCCTTCCAAGAGGGCCGGGATCATGAAACCAAATAACACCACGAAAGACAGGATGAGTCCACCAATGGCCCGCACACCACGCCAGCGTGCCACAACGACGACCACCACCGCGTATAAGGCGGCCAATAAGCCTACGGGTATGGTGCGTTCGAAGTCCACAAAGACGCCGGTATCAGCCAAGTCCTCACCGACGAGGATCTTGACATTATCGCCGCGCAGCACCTCGGTGGAAGCGCTGACTTGGGCAGGAATTTCGACCTCATAAGTCCCCCGTCCGGTGGTTACCTGGGTGGTCTGACATTCCAGGTCTTGTTGAACTTGGGTCGGGCTGCCACTTTCTGCACCGCCGTCACAGGCTCTATCAAATACCGAAGAGACTGACCCGGATTCCACCGCGAAACTTTCGGTGGTGCCATAAGGGTCATCCAACGAGAGCTGTTGATATGTTCCCGAGGGCCACAGCCAGATCATGGCGGCGAACAGTATGATGCCCAGCGGGACTAGGATGCTTACCATCCAGGTGATGACACGTTTTCGGGTGACCGGGATTGTGGAGGGGACGTTATGCATAAGCTCAGGCGTCAGTGGCCCAGATGGTGGACTCGTGTTCAATGAGTGCGGTATCAGCGGCCACAGCGTGCTCGATAACCGAGTTGAGCACCGTGGTGGCGTTATCAATCTCAACGGCCAGACTGCGCTGTTCTCCGGTGACGGCCAACAGAGTTTTGACGTGTTCGGAGGGATCCGGGTGTTGCGGATCGTGTCCTACGAAAAGGTCGACCACATTCGGAATTGGGCCAGGGTAAGCAACCGCAAAAGCAACGATGCGGCCATCCTGGCGAGTCACGAAGGCCTGCTGGGCTCCGGTGCGCGGGGCTAATAGCAGCTGTTGAGCCTGAGTGAGTGTCAGTTCCGATGGGTCCCACGCATGACTCGCGTTGTAATACTGCGCAGCCAGTTGGGATAACTCGACTGAGCCAGTCGCCAATTGCTGTACTTCGATTTCAGCTGGCTCATAGGAACCTGCGGCCACGACGATGCGTTGAACGTGCTGTATTTCGTGAAAGCATTGGCCTTTCAGCCACTGCTCACTGGCTGCATCGCCGGTTACCGACCGCGCTTTGAACGCAGTATGCTCGGGGGCTCGGGCCGCAAGCTTACGGAATAGGTCTGTGGCAATGCCGCGTTGGCGTTGCAGCGGGGCGGTTTCAATAAAACACCACATCCGTTGTGGATGGATGGCTTGTGAACGTATCGCCCCGGCTGCAACTGGGATACCGTCGTCGACCGCCACCAGTCCCACACCAAAGGGGTCCTGTGTGGAGGGTCCCAACATGGTGCGGTCGTGGTGGTGTTGTGCGGTGCCGGGATCACCAAAGACCTCCAGCAGTCGCAGATCGTCGCCGTCTTGCCATTCGCGGATATGCACTTAGCAGCCTAAACGTTCTGAAAGGTAGCTTTCAACCTTGTCCAGTGCGACACGTTCTTGAGCCATAGAGTCACGATCACGGATGGTGACGGCGTTATCGTCGAGTGAGTCGAAGTCGAAGGTCACACAGAATGGGGTACCAATCTCAT
>Ga0079226_10002276_pt1 | contig 14779 bp, 11 predicted proteins | sample Poulit2014_FD_76345 | JGI IMG/M metagenome (GOLD analysis project Ga0079226, IMG submission 76345) | Agricultural soil microbial communities from Georgia to study Nitrogen management - Poultry litter 2014 | ecosystem: Environmental > Terrestrial > Soil > Agricultural land | place: USA: Georgia... | reverse complement strand
TGCTGCGTCGCCCACGCCATCAAGTAAGTGCAGGACTTAATTATGCACCGACTGAGCGTTTTAATTTAAATGCGGGTGCAACGTATTACAGTAGCCGATTAGATAAAGATGAGGTAACCCTCGGCGGATTCACAACGCTTGATGTAGCGGCCACGTATCAAATCAATGAGAGCGTGGAAATTACCGCGAAGATCAATAATCTATTTGATAAAAAACATGAGTATGCAAAAGGCTATCGCGAGCCCGGGATTGAAGGGTTTGTTGGCGTCAATATTAAATTCTAAGCGGGTATAAATTCCTCTTTAAAATCAGAAAGCGAGTGAATTGGAAACGATTCATTCGCTTTTTTATGCCGTGCAATTGAATACTTGAATAGTTACAAAAAGCTGTAATTAACAGGACTTTAAAAGGGTGGTATGATAATTCAATACTAAAAAGAGATCTAAATAGACCGTGAGGAGGGGCGCGTGGTGCGAATCAGGCAGAGTCTTGTTGTGTTGTTGCTGACATTAATTATGCAGATCAGTTTTGCGCATCGCTGTGAACGGATTGTGACGCTTTCTCCCGCGCTTACCACCATTATCGATGAGATGGGGCTTGCTGAAAATTTAGTGGGCCACAGTGAATACTCGCTCCTTCCAACGGGGCTTAACAGCGTTGAGGTAGGCAGTTATTTTAACCTCAATTTAGAACAGCTCTATCGTCTCAAACCGACGATGATTTTTCTCGAGCAAAGTGATGAAGGGAAGACGGTAGCGAAGATGAAAAAGCTTGGGCTGCCGGCTCAAACCATTTTGCTCAATACGCTCGATGAGATTGAGGCAAGTTACGCGAATATAAGTGCGGCGTGTGGCTTTTCTCCTGATGATTTGACGGGCGAGAAAGCGTTGGTAAAGACCGATTTATCTGCACAACAAAACCGATTAACCGATCAAGGAAACGGGCTCGTGTTTTATGGTGATGGACGAGCGTATGAATTAGACCTGCCGACGCTTGCGGTAGGAAAGAGCTTTCATCGAGATCTTTTCAATTATTTAGGATTAACGCTTTTATACGATGGGCCACTCAATGCGCCGACGTTAAATAGCGAAGCGCTCTTTGCACTCAACCCCGATTGGATCATTATTTTAAATGGCGATTCGGCGGCAAATTATGACACACTCGAGCAATTAACGGTGCGTAACATTGAGGTGAAATGGCCGCGTCTTGAGGGAATGAATGCCGTGAAAAACGGGCAAGTTTACGAATTAAAAGGGTATTGGAGCATGATGCCAACGCCCCGAGCGATGGAGTCCATTGCGGAACAGGTGATAACCGTTTTAGATCAATCAGAGTCGCCAAATTCTATTGATAAACAGAAGGAAAATATACAATGAAAATTGCAAATAATGTGACTGAACTCGTAGGGCATACGCCACTTGTTCGCCTTAATCGCCTAACTGAAGGCATGCCGGCGGAAGTGGTGGTAAAACTTGAGTATTTCAATCCATCTCACTCCATTAAAGACCGCATTGCGGTAGCGATGATTGCACGTGCGGAAAAAGAGGGGCTTTTAACCAAAGACTCTGAAATTGTGGAGCCCACTTCAGGAAATACCGGAATCGGGCTTGCGATGGTCTGTGCGGCAAAGGGCTATCCATTAACGCTCACCATGCCAGAAACCATGAGTAAAGAGCGTCAAATGCTCTTAAAAGGTTACGGCGCAAATCTTGTGCTAACCGATGGAAAAGCCGGCATGAGCGGCGCGATTGCCAAGGCGAAAGAGATGGCGGAAGAAAACCCCAATATCTTTATTCCTCAGCAATTTGATAACCTTGCAAACCCTGAGATTCACCGAGAAACCACCGCGATCGAGATCTTAAACGATACCGATGGTAAAGTGGATATCTTTATTGCGGGCGTCGGTACGGGCGGTACGATTACCGGAATTGGCGAGGTGTTAAAAGCCCATAATCCGAACGTTGAAATTATTGCGGTTGAACCTGCGGAATCGGCGGTTTTATCGGGCGAGCCATCAGGCCCTCATAAAATCCAAGGGATCGGTGCGGGATTTGTCCCAAGCGTATTAGATACCGATATCTACGATAAAATTGTGAAGGTGCCGAGCGATAGCGCCATTGAAACGGCGAAAGCAGCGGCGCGTAAAGAGGGGCTTTTAGTGGGTATCTCATCAGGAGCGGCGATCTATGCGGCGCTTTTAGAAGCGAAAAAAGAGGAAAATCGCGGCAAACGCATTGTGGCGATCGTGCCCTCGTTTGGTGAGCGTTATCTCTCAACGGCGCTCTTTGATGAGTACCGTTAATCCTTTTTAACGCACTAAATCACAATTTGGCGTGAAAATAATTTGAAGGCGAATCTGTTTTAACGAGCAGATTTGCCTTTTAAATTTAAAACTATATGAATGAGTGCAGAGTATGCTAAAATTGATCGTTTACCATTTCCCGTAAACGGTCTTCGTTTGCGGAAAATCAATGTTTTATATAGCGATGTTTTTATAGGAGATTGTATGACAGAGCAAACCCTTTCAATTATCAAGCCCGATGCAGTTGCAAAAAACGCAATTGGTGCAATCTATTCACGTTTCGAAACTGCAGGTTTCAAAATTGTAGCGGCGAAAATGGCTCAATTAACTCGCGAAGAAGCAGAAGGTTTCTACGCAGTGCATAAAGAGCGTCCTTTCTTCAACGATTTAGTTGAATTCATGATCTCTGGCCCCGTAATGATCTCTGTGTTAGAAGGCGAAAACGTGATCGCTAAACACCGCGACATCATGGGTGCAACGAACCCTAAAGAAGCATTAGCGGGTACGATTCGTCATGACTTTGCTGACTCAATCGACGCAAACGCAGTTCACGGTTCAGATGCACCTGAAACAGCGAAAGTTGAAATCGAATATTTCTTTGGCGAAAACGCTGTTGGTAAAGTAGGCGTTTGTTCAAAATAAGTTCGTATGCAAGAGATAAAAATAGATCGTGTTGCTCCCGTTACTGAAAAAGTAAACTTATACAGTTTACCGCTTGACGGGATGCAAGCGTTTTGCGAAGAGCTTGGTGAAAAGCCATATAGGGCCACTCAAATTATGAAGTGGCTCTATCATAAGGGCGTATCAAGCATCGATGAGATGACCGATATCTCGAAAAAAACGCGTGAGAAGCTCAATAATGTAGCGACATTGGGATTGCCTGAGGTGATTCGCGATTTGCCGTCAAACGATGGTACGCGAAAATGGCTCGTGCGCATGGATTCTGGAAACTCGATCGAGATGGTCTATATTCCAGAAGATGGCCGCGGGACACTTTGTATCTCATCACAGGTAGGCTGTGCGCTCGATTGCAGTTTTTGTGCAACGGGTAAGCAGGGCTTTAACCGCAATTTAAGCGTAGCTGAGATAGTCGGCCAAGTGGTGCTTGCGAAAAAGCTCTTAAATGATTTTGAAGAGATCGATAATTTCACGCCGCGTAAACTTACCAACATCGTATTTATGGGGATGGGGGAACCGCTCCTTAATTACCGTAATGTGGTGGCTGCGGGGAAAATCTTCTTAGATGATTATGGATTAGGATTATCAAAACGTCGGGTGACATTAAGTACCTCGGGCGTGGTACCTGCGATCTATCGTCTGAAAGAGGATCTTGATTTAGCGCTCGCCATTTCCCTTCATGCGCCGTATAACACTCTGCGTGATGAGCTCGTTCCGATCAATCAAAAATATCCGATCGAAGAGCTACTTGAAGCGTGCCAAGCTTATATCGAGGGAACGCCGAGTAAGAAAATCACTTGGGAATATGTGATGCTGAAAGACATTAATGACCGTGAAGAAGATGCTCATGCACTTGCGCGCCTAATTCGTCATATCCCCGGTAAAGTCAACTTAATTCCCTTCAATCCATTTGACGGATCAGACTACAAAACATCGAGCGAAAAGCAGATTAATCATTTTAGAAACACGCTAAAAGGTTATGGTATAGTAGTCGTTACCCGTAAAACTCGTGGGGAAGATATTGATGCCGCATGTGGGCAATTAGCTGGTCGAGTATTAGATAAAACCAAACGTACCGCCGGAAAAGAGTAAGTCCAACGTCAAAATTCAAGAGAGGAATAGATCTGTGAGAGTCATTATTACTGGGTTAATTGCGATCATGTTATCGGCATGTGTTACAACCACCGGTGGTAGCTCCGGCGCAAGTGGGAGTCGTGGAAAATATGTCACCTACGAAGAGCTCGAAGAGATCGACCGCATCAATTACCAGCTCGGTAAAAGCTATATCGAAAATGCCAACTATGATGTGGCAGAAGATAAGCTGATGAAGGTAGTCACCAGCGCCCCTAATTTCCCAGAGGTCTATAACGCGCTTGGCGTATTGAGTGAACGTCGCGGACGCTTTACCAATGCGCTAACTCTCTTTTTTAAAGCGATCGAACTCAATCCCAATTTAGATATTGCCATGCAAAACTATACCCGTCTCCAATGCCGCGAGAACGGAACGGATTCGCTTGAGATGATCGCCTATCAAGCGCAACATCCTGTATTACGTGCAGGAATCTACACCGGCGTCGCTGAGTGTGCACTTGGGAAAAAATCCTATGATGTCGCCCTTAAAAATGCGAATCAAGCCATTAATGCCGATCCGAACTACGGTCTTGCCTATTTTAACCGTGCAATTGCGCTCTATCATAAACGCCAATACCGCGATGGGTTACAATCGTTAGCAAAATTCCATGATATTAAAGGCTATACTGCACCAGGCGCTCGTTTAGGGCTCGAAATGGCGAAGAAAGTTAACGATAAAGCGGAAATCCAAAAGTTCACATATGTGATCGAAACGCAGTTTAAATAATAACGAACAGATAAGAAGTTTAGTCGATGCAAATTGAAGAGTTAGGTGATACATTACGGGCCCGTCGGGAAGAGAAGAACTTCACGATCGAGCAGGTGTCCCGTGCAATCTCATTACGCAGCTCCATTATTGAAGAGCTTGAGCGAGGCGATTACTCGAAAATCGATGCGCTCCTCTATACCAAAAATTACTTAAAACGCTACGCCGGATATTTGGGATTCACGCCCGATGAGATCGAAGCGATGATCGAGAGCATTCCGGTCGAAGATAAAAGCTATCAACATTTAAAACTCAACACAGAGATTAAAAATAAAGAGAATCGTCGTAAAAAGAGCTTCATTTTACGCCTCTATTTCTTTGTGGTGATTCTGATTTTAGCTTCAGTTTATCTCTATTTTACCCTCGATAAACATGGCGATTTCTTTAAAAATGGCATCGCGCCAACGCCTCAAGATGAAGCGATTATTGATGAGAGCGATGTGCCTCCCCCATTAACCGAGCCGCGCCGTCAAGGCCCGTCCGTTTTCACAGAACCAAGTGCCGTTGATCCGCTGATTGAGATGAATCGCGGGAAAATGGCCGATGATTCAAATGAGGCAGTGGGGGATTACGGATTTACCCGTCCGATTGATGAATCGGTTGAAGCGGAAACAAATAATCTAAATGATGCAGATGAGCCAAGTCCTGAAATTTTAGCGGAGATTGAAAATATTAAATCTTTGGCTAAGCTTGGCGTGCCGACAAAAGGGGCAGGAAATCAGCAAGAGAGCGTGATCGCTGAAGAGGAAAATCTTCTCTATATTGAGACCAATGATGATTGCTGGATCGGCCTTTATGATGGAAGTGGCAATACGCCGGTACAAGCGATTGTTAAACCCGGTGAGCCGTTTCGTTTAACTTTAGAGGATCGTCATTTTATTACTAAAAATGGTGAAAAATCGATGCGCCTTAAATTTGGCAATGGTCGCGCGGTGACGGAACTTCGCGTCAATGGTAAAACCGTCGATCCCGAGCTCTATATACCTCAAGGCAAACGTAATATTATTACCTTCAACTTAAATCCTGAAGATTATCAATAAAAATAGAAAACTATGAGCAAAAAAATTACTGCAATTCGTGGGATGCACGACTGGCTCCCCTCTGAAAGCCACTATTGGCAAACAATTGAGGCGGAACTGAAAAATCTTTTCACTGAATATGGCTATCTTGAGTTGCGTACTCCGCCCCTTGAAGAGACTCGCCTTTTCACACGTTCACTCGGTGAAGTGACCGATATCGTTGAAAAAGAGATGTATACTTTCCCCGATCAAAATGAGAATTTAAGCTTAACGCTTCGTCCTGAAATGACGGCGGGAATCGTGCGTGCGGGCATTGAGCATGGTCTTTTCTATAATCAAACCCAAAAAGTATGGCAAATTGGCCCAGCGTTTCGTTATGAGCGTCCTCAAAAAGGGCGTTATCGCCAATTCCATCAAGCAGACATTGAGATTTTCGGTATTGAAACACCGGATGCTGATGCGGAAATGCTCGCGATGCTTCACCGTTTATGGAAACGTTTAGGCATTGATCAAGAGGTAAAACTTGAGATTAACTCGATGGGTACCGCGCCATGCCGTAAGGTATATCGTGAAGCGCTCATCGCTTATTTTGAGCAATACCAAGATAAACTTGATGAAGACAGTCAGCGTCGTCTCTATCGTAATCCGCTCCGTATTTTGGATTCGAAAAACCCAGAGCTTGACGGCATTATTAAAGATGCGCCTCAACTCATTGATTATCTTGATGAGGAATCAAAAGCCCATTTTGATGATCTTTGTGCCTATCTTGATGCGCTTGGCATCGAGTATATTATCAATCCTCGCATCGTGCGCGGAATGGATTACTACACACGTACCGTATTTGAGTGGACCACCGATAAACTCGGCTCGCAAGGCACGGTATGCGGTGGCGGACGTTACGATAAAATGGTGGAAGAGCTTGGCGGACGAGCCACCCCTGCGATCGGTTTTGGTATGGGCATGGAGCGTCTGATCCTGCTTTGCCAAGCGTGCGAAGTAAAAGCAAAAGAGATTGCGCCGCTTGTGACCACTGTATTTCTTGGAAAAGAGGCGGAGCGTGTTGGGTTAACGCTGGTTGAATCGATCCGTGATGCGATGCCCGGTGAGAAAATTATGCTTAATTTAGGTGGCGGCAGCGTCCGCTCACAAATGCGTAAAGCCGATAAGTCAGGCGCGCGCTGGGCATTAATTATGGGTGAAGATGAGCTTCAAAATGGATCCGTTGTGGTGAAAGATCTGCGTGAAGATGGTTCGCAAGAGACCATTTCTCAATCAGAGCTCGTCGCATGGTTAAAAAACGCAAATTAGGAGATCGGGATGAGCCTTAAAGAATTTGAAACCGATGAACAACGTGCCGAAGCGCTTGTTGATTGGCTGAAACAAAACAGTAATTTTATCTTGCTTTTAGCGGTAGTGATTGTAGGAACGATTGTCGGTCAGAACTATTATCAATCCCATAAAGCGGGGAAAACCGTGAATAATATTGCCGCGCTTGATGCGCTTGCGATGGAAAAGGGCACTGAGGGGAATCTCTCTAAAGCGCAATTAACCGAGTTTTTAGATAAAAACAACAACCAAGATCATCAGGCATTAGGCGTGATGACCGTTGCTGGTGAGCTCGCAAATCGCGGTGAATATCAAGAGGCGAAAGTCCTTTTAACCGGTCTTGATACACAAAAATTTGATCCAAGCTTAAAAGCACTCGTTGATTTTCGTTTAGCGAAAGTGTTATTTGAATTAAACGAATACGATGCCTCGTTAAAGGTATTAGATGGCATGGATTCAATCGCATTTAGAGGACTTTCACAGGCGTTATCCGGTGATATTCATCTTGCAAAAGGCGATGAAAAACGCGCGATTGCTTCGTATGAAGCGGCGTTAACCTCACCGAATGCCCCGCGTGATGGCGTATTATTAAAACTTGCGCAACTAGCAGGCAGTGATGCCGGTGAAGCGCCAGCGGATAATACTCCTGTAAATGCGGTTGAGCCAGAAACAGAATCAAAAACTGATGCAGTAGCATCGTAATAAATACTAATTATTAATACTCACACGATCATGTCGCGAAAGCGCTACAGGAACGAGAAAAGGAGCGATTGATGTCGATGAAACGATCCATGGCATTAGCCACATTTGCAGTAGTCACGCTAACAGGGTGCAGTGGCTTGATTTCAGGAAAATCAAACCGCATTCAACCGACCCCACTCAATCAAGAAGTCCCTAGCCACTTAGCGCAAACCGCGTGGAGTAGCTCAGTGTCAGCGAAAGTTGAAGCAACGTCGGGCAATCGTTTTACCCTCGGCGTTCAAAATGGACGCTATTTTGTGGCGGGTGATAACGGCATGGTCAGCGCAGTCTCTGAAGGCGGTGGCGTTCTTTGGAATGCAAAAACCGATCCACTTTATAGCGGCGTTGGCGTTGAAGGCGATAAAGTCTTTGTCGGCACCAAACAGGGCGAATTAGTGGCACTCTCGGCTGTTGATGGTAAAGAACTCTGGCGTAAAGGCTTATATGGCGCAAGCATTGTGACACCCAAAGCACACAATGGCGTTGTTGTTACGGTGACCCAAGGAGGCGCAGTCGAAGCATTTGATAGCGCAACCGGAGAGGTGAAATGGGCCTATATGATGGCGCCGACTCGCTTTTCAATGCGCGGATCTGCTGAACCGATCGTTTTCCAAAATGATCTGATTGTGAGTAATGATGCCGGCCAAGTGATTCGTTTTGATGTGCAAACGGGCGCGGTTAAATGGGGCGTTAAAACCTCACGTGTGAGCGATTCAGGCCTGGTTGGCAGCATGCTCGATATTGATTCCGCACCGCTTGTGGTCGGAAATGATCTCTACGTTGCGTCGATTCGCCAAGGCATTAGTAAAATTACCGCACAAGGCCGCCTTCTTTGGACAAAAGGCAATGGCGTTTATGCGGGGATTGCCCACCACGGCGGGAATATTTTATCCGTTGAAGATGAAGGACGCATCGTTGCACTCTCAACCCAAAATGGGGATGAAAAATGGGCCAATACCGATCTTTTAGGACGCGGTGTGAGTCGTCCTGTGATCGCAGGTGGAAAACTCGTTGTGGCAGACTTTGAAGGATATGTGCACGCACTTGATCCACAAACTGGCCGTCTTTTAAGTTCAACTAAAGTAGGAAACGGTGCATTTTTACCTGATTTAACGGTGATCGGAAATGCAGTATTCCTCCAAGAAAAAGCAGGGCGCTTAATTAAAGTAGTGCTATAATCGCCCCTTTTTATCTTTCACGAATTACATTAGAAGTATATAAGTATGTTACCGATTTTTGCTCTAGTGGGGCGCCCGAATGTCGGGAAATCCACCATTTTTAATATTTTAACGCGAACGCGTGATGCGCTTGTGGCCGACCAGCCCGGGCTTACGCGCGATCGTCAATATGGTCACGGCGTTGTCGGTGATAATCCCTATATGATTTTAGATACCGGTGGATTATCCGGCGATGAAAATCGTATGGATCAGCTGATTGAATCGCAAGTTTGGAAAGCGGTTGATGAGGCGGATGTGATTCTGTTTGTGGTCGATGGTCGTGAAGGGCTAACCGCATTTGATGAAGATATCGCCAATCGTTTACGCCGTTCAGATAAGCCTTGCATTGTGGTAGTCAATAAAGCGGAAGGGCAAGATCCTGAGCTGATTATGAGCGATTTCTATGCGCTCGGTTTAGGTAATATTGTGCCAGTTTCTGCGAGCCACAACCAAGGGTTTATCGAGCTTGTTGATGAAGCGTTTAGCCATATTAATGAAGAAGATTTTGTTGAAGCGATCGACGAAGAGGATGATATTATTCGTCTTGCGGTATTTGGTCGCCCGAATGCAGGGAAATCAACGCTCATTAACCGTATTTTAGGGGAAGAGCGCGTGCTCGCCTCTGACGTTGCGGGAACAACCCGTGACAGTATCGAAATTCCCTTTACCATGGAAGATCGCGACTTTATCTTGATCGATACCGCTGGGGTGCGTCGCCGTGCTCGTGTGTCGGATAAGATCGAAAAATTTAGCGTACTGAAAAGCTTAGATGCCATTGAAAAAGCCAATGTAGTGGTCTTTGTCTTTGATGCTGAAGAAGGCCTATCGGAGCAAGATGCAACGCTGCTTGGCTATGTGCTCGATTCAGGTAAAGCATTGGTGCTCGCGGTTAATAAGTGGGATACCTTAGAAAATGATGATAAAGAGTGGCTCAAGCAAGAGTTTGACCGCCGTTTCGCATTTGTGGATTTCACCAAACCGATCTTTATCTCAGCGCTACGTGGTACCGGTGTGAGCCGTGTGCTCCAAGAAGCGATTAAAGCGTACGATTCATCAATGCAGGAGTTTTCTACGAGCGAACTGTCTGACATTTTGGAAGATGCTGTTCGCGCGCATCAACCGCCGATGGAAAAAGGGTTTGCCCCGAAATTACGCTTTGCGCACCAAGGGGGTAAAAATCCTCCGCGCATTATTATTCACGGTAACCGTACCCAATATGTGAAAGATTCGTACGTGCGTTATTTAAGTAAAACCTATCGCGAAACGTTGGGACTTTACGGAACGCCGGTGCGCATCAATTTCCGCGGGGGCGATAACCCTTATGCCGGAAAAGCGCCAAGCCCAACGAAAAAAGAGATCAAACGTGCGGGTAAAGTGCGTTACGGGAAACCGAAAAAATAAACGGTTTTCATTTAATTTTCTAGATCTTTTAATCCAGAATCTAGATAGAAAAAAAGCCTCGGTAGCGTTATTGTAAGACGCTTCCGAGGCTTTTTAATGTGCGTATTGTATGGGTTGGTTTAACGCTTTAATCCTTTTAAGGCATCGGCAAAGGGATTATTGGACGGCTTTTCGCTATGACGTTTTGCTTGTTTCCCTTTAGCGGGAACGTAGCTTTTTTGCCCTTTATCGGATGCACTTGCATCATCGTTCATGCGCATGGTGAGTTGAATCCGATTGCGGGGAATATCAACCTCCAATACTTTAACGGTCACCACATCACCAACTTTAACGATCTCATGGGGATCTTTAACAAAACGATCGGCAAGGGCGCTAATATGGACCAATCCATCTTGATGCACGCCGATATCGACAAAGGCACCGAAGTTTGCAACGTTAGTTACGACACCTTCTAAACGCATGCCTTCTTTAAGATCTTTGATCGACTCAATGCCCTCTTTAAAGGTGGCAGTGACAAACTCAGGGCGCGGGTCACGGCCGGGTTTATCAAGCTCATCAATAATATCTTTAACGGTAGGAATCCCAAATTTTTCTGAGGTAAATTCTTTGGGATCAAGGCTGCGCAGAAGCGAGGTATTGCCGATCAATTCATCGATTGATTTGGCGGTTTTTTTCGCGATTGCTTCCACAACCGGGTAAGCTTCAGGGTGAACGGCTGAGCGGTCGAGTGGATTATTGCCACGAATGCGTAGGAATCCCGCAGCAAGTTCGAAGGTTTTTGGTCCAAGGCGCGGAACTTTTAATAGCTCTTTACGATTGGTAAAGGCGCCATTTTCATCACGATATTTGACGATATTTTCAGCCGTTGTATTGTTTAAGCCAGAGACTTGCGCAAGAAGTGGGCTAGACGCAGTATTAACATCGACTCCCACCGCGTTTACACAGTCTTCCACCACCGAGGCAAGTGATCGGTTGAGCTCGGTTTGATTCACATCGTGCTGATATTGCCCAACGCCAATCGATTTTGGGTCGATCTTAACCAGTTCAGCAAGCGGATCTTGCAGACGGCGGGCAATGGAGATTGCTCCTCGTAACGAGACATCAAGCTCTGGGAATTCTTTTGAAGCGAGTTCTGAAGCGGAATAAACAGACGCTCCCGCTTCACTAACAACGATACGGCTTAAGCCTTTTACTGCTTTACAGAGTTCGCCCGCGAGTTTATCGGTTTCCCGTGAGGCAGTTCCATTCCCGATCGCAATAAGGCTTGGCGAATGTTTTTGGCAGAGCGCTGCAAGGGCGGCGAGTGAGCCATTCCAATCATTACGGGGTGGATGAGGATAGATCGTTGTGGTATCGAGAAGTTTTCCGGTATCGTCAACAACGGCGACTTTACAACCGGTTCGAATGCCGGGGTCGATCCCTAAAATCACGCGATTTCCCGCAGGGGAGGCAAGCAAAAGATCTTTTAGATTGCGAGCAAAGACTTTAATCGCTTCCGCTTCCGCCTCTTCACGCATGCGATTAATGAGCTCAAGTGAGAGCGAGAGATTAAGTTTCGCGCGCCAGCTAAGACGAATGGTATCGTTCAGCCAATCGTGCGGATTGCCGAGGTCAAAGTGATCTTTAATAAAGGTCTGCGGCGTCTCTTCGATCGGTTCAGGTAAAAGAAGGTCGAGCGATAAGATATCTTCATTGCGTCCCCGAAGGAGCGCTAAAGCCCTATGTGAGGGAATGGTTTTAATGGCCTCACTAAATTCAAAGTAATCTTTATAATTGCTGCCCTCATCGGCTTTTCCATCTTTGACCGATGCGCTAATCACGCCATTGTCCCAAAGATAATTACGTAGCTTTCCGAGAAGCTCCGCCTCTTCCGAAATGCGATCAATTAAGATAAAGCGTGCGCCATCGAGCACTGCTTTTGTATCGGCAAAGCCTTTCTCTTCATCGATATAGGGTGTGGCAAGTGTCTCTAAATCTTCTTGTAGAGTATTTTGAAAGAGCGTTTCTGCAAGCGGAAGAATACCGGCTTCAATGGCGATCTGCGCGCGAGTTCTTCGGCGCGGACGATAGGGCAGATAGAGGTCTTCGAGCTCGGTTTTTGTAGTCGCCGCTTCAAGTTTTCCGCGAAGCTCATCGGTCAGTTTTTCTTGAGAGTCGATCGATTCGATAATGGTACTACGGCGATCTTCAAGCTCGCGAAGATAGACAAGGCGCGTCTCAAGTTCGCGAAGCTGCGCATCATCAAGTCCGCCGGTTACCTCTTTACGATAGCGCGCAATAAACGGAACGGTCGCCCCCTCATCAAGCAGGGTGACGGCAGCGCTCACTTGGGTGACATTTGCGTTAATTTCACGAGCAATAATGGAGGCAATAGTAGGGATGTTCGCCATATCGAAAAAGGTTCCTCTCTTCATTTATAGTGTTATATTCAGCCCTCCATTATAACGGTTTTTATTGGCTATTTTTGCTTTTTGGCGTTTGTGAGTTGTATTGCGCTTTATCTTGCTTATTTTTTAGCTAATTGGCGGGAAATTTCCGTCAAAAAATTGCCCTTAAATTGGCTCAAGTCGTCCATTTATCAATGAAATTTGAGTTTTTTATCAAGATAAATTATAAAAGATGGCATGCGCGCCGTTTTCGCTTGGTAACGTACGGGCATGTCGTGATTACCAAGGGCAGAAAAAGGCGTTTTTTTTATTTCAGATAAGGAAGCACAATGGCTGAAAGTAAGCAAGAGCCTTCAAAGGGACTTATAAATAAATTTTTAAATGGAATTGAATGGGTTGGGAATAAATTACCTGCCCCTGCGTTACTTTTCTTCTATTCAATGCTGGGAATTATGGTGCTGTCGTGGCCTCTTTCCGCAGTGGACTTTAGCTTTACCACCAAAACCATCACCGGCGAATCGGTCACGCAAGTTGAGCATGTTAGTAACCTCTTATCCGGTGAAAAACTGATCTACTTTCTTGAGAATTTTGTTCGTATTTTCATTAATTTTGCGCCTTTAGGGGTTGTGGTTGTGGCGATGCTCGGGATTGGCGTTGCAGAACGTGCGGGCTATGTGGATGTGGGCCTTAAAAAGCTGCTTCGTATCACGCCTAAAAAATTCTTAACGCCGATGGTACTTTTTGTGGCGATGTTAAGTCACTTTGCGGCCGATGCGGGTTATGTGGTGGTGATTCCCATTGGCGGGATTTTATTTTACGCCGCGGGCCGTCATCCGATTGCGGGGAATGCAGCGGCTTTTGCAGGGGTATCGGAAGGGTTTTCAGCAAACTTAATTCCCTCAACGAACGATATTTTACTCCAAGGAATTACCCAAGATGCGGCGCGTATTTTAGATCCAAACTATACGGTGAACGTTCTGTCGAACTGGGCTTTTGGAAGTGCGTCGGTCTTTTTCTTAGTGATTGTGGGCTGGTTTGTTACCGATAAAATTGTCGAGCCTCGTCTATCGCGCGTGCCGTTAAATGATGAGATCGATATTGATGATAGTAAAGAGATCACCCCGATCGAGAGCCGTGCGTTTTGGATTTCATCGCTCTTTATGGTGGGCGTGTTGGCGGTTTTCACCCTTTGGGCGTGGCCAGCGGATTCGCTTTTACGTGCCGATTTAGCCGCCGATGCGGGCGAGCTGATTCGTCAATTATCATTGCCTGACAATCTCCAACTTCCTCGCGGAAAAGAGTGGCCGATTTTAGTGGAACACTTTGGATTAGCGGCAGGTACATCAAGTGCGGAGCTGGTGAATTATCTCTATAACGAGGGAATTATCAGCACAACGCGCGGCTCATTAACGAGTGCTGGCGCGCCATTAATGCGTTCGATTGTGGCGATTATTTTCTTAGGGTTTATTATTCCGGGGATCGTCTTTGGAATGATCACAAAACGCTTTAAAAAATTGAGCGATGTGGTGGATGCCATGAGCGAAACAACGAAAGGCATGAGCAGTTTCATCGTGATGATGTTCTTCTGCGCCTTCTTCTTGGAAGCCTTTAATCAGTCCAATTTAGGGAAAATTATTGCGCTGTCTGGAGCTGAATTCCTCCAAAGCATCAATCTTAATTCCTATGTGACGATCATCTGTGCGATCCTCTTTATCGCCTTTATCAACCTCTTTGTTGGATCGGCCTCGGCAAAATGGATTTTATTATCACCGATCTTAGTGCCAATGTTAATGCAGCTCGGTATCGCGCCT
>Ga0079226_10002275_pt1 | contig 14784 bp, 16 predicted proteins | sample Poulit2014_FD_76345 | JGI IMG/M metagenome (GOLD analysis project Ga0079226, IMG submission 76345) | Agricultural soil microbial communities from Georgia to study Nitrogen management - Poultry litter 2014 | ecosystem: Environmental > Terrestrial > Soil > Agricultural land | place: USA: Georgia... | reverse complement strand
CTATACCCTATGTCTTCATAGTGCAACCCCTGTCCCCAAATTATTTTATCAGTACCTGTTTATGCCCTGTATGCTGGGGATATGTCTATTTACTCTGACCCGGCATACCGCCGCGCCCGCCGTATTCTTCTAGATAAGACTGCGCGCTGTAATCTCCCCTGCGCTATTTGCGGTGACCCTATTGATACAACACTGAAAAATCCACACCCTATGTCTTTTAGCGCGGACCACACCACTGAGCTAGCCGCCGGCGGTGATCTGCTAGGCGACCTACAGCCGACACATCTGGGCTGCAATTCTTCCCGGGGCGCTATCTTTAGGGCGAAGCGGCGCCGACATAGACTGGATTCTAACCGCTACACCGGAGAGCGCCTACCATGGCTGCGTTAGACCTACTGCTGCTGCTGCGGCTACACCACTGTTACACCGCCACTGCTGCTGCTGCTGCCACTACTGCTGCCACTACTGCTGCTCGAATGTATGTGCTATAATTGCGGTGAATCAAGAAATACCCGACATCACGCCGGGTATTTTTTTATGCCGTCATAACTGTACGAATTAATTTATATATTTATTTAATATCGACTCGGCATATCGACTATGAATATCACGGAGCAGCGCGGAATATCGCGGAAATAGGGGGGATACCAGCCCCTCCCCATACTCCCAGCTCACCCGATCCGTATAGGCGCTCTAAATCAGCCTGGGTTTTCAAGTCGATGTATCTTCGATGATCGTTTACACAAAGGAGGTGTGACCATTGGGATTACGTGGCCCTGCGCCCAAGAGACCAGAGGACCTGGCGGGACACATCTCCCGTGCTCGACGTGATGGTGATGGTCTTACATCCGTGAAAGTCGGACAGACTATTGTCCACAAAAGCAAGCCACCAGGTGCATCAAAAGACTGGAATGATACCGCCAAATTGATATTCAAATCAGTTCGGCAGTCTGCACAATCAACGCTGTACGAGTCTTCCGACTGGGCTATCCTGCATAGTTTGATGTTTGACCTAACTAAGTATCAGGGGATTAGTGTACGTAATGCTCAGTACCTATCGGCTATGCAGACCGTACTCAACGACCTACTCATCACCGAAGGTAGCCGGCGACGCCGACGCGTGCTGTTAGACAAGAGACCTAAACCTGTAACACCACCTGCCGGTAGTGGTGACTGGCACAAAGATGCTAAGAGGATATGGGCGGCTGCGAAGAAGGGTAAACAGGCCGAGTACTACGAACCGTCAGACTGGGCATATCTGCATTTCGTAATGACTGAACTTACTCAACACCGCGAGTCCAATAGCTCCGGTCTGATGTTCGCCACGCTGCATAGCATGTTAGCCGACGTACTGATGACTGAGGGTACCCGGCGACAGCTCGACCTCGACCTTGGTGGTGCTGAGACTAAGAGTTCTGGCCCTACCGAGGGAGATAAGGAGGTGGAGAAGTGGCTGGTGGAGTTGACAAAGGTGTAGATTTACGCTCTGTTGACCAGCAGACACTGAACCCGCACGACCGTCTGGATACTCTACCGGCTGGTCTACCTGAGTACACGCTGGGTTACGGTGTGATTAGGTGGATGACGGATAACCTCACCATTACCGACGGAGATAACGCCGGTGAACCATTCCGCGTGACTAGGCGACAGGCTCTATTTCTCATCTGGTGGTACGCCGTTGATGAGACTGGTAGATGGATTTACGGTAAAGCTGTACGACGGCTGGCAAAAGGTTCTGGTAAGTCACCGTTCGCTGCAGCGCAAGCACTGGCTGAGATGATGGGTCCAGTTCGAGTGGATTACTTCGACGACGACGTACCTGGTGGCGTGGTAGGTAAACGAGTACCTAATGCGGACGTGAATCTGGTGGCTACTTCGTTCGAGCAGACTGCAAATACTATGGACGCGGTACGACAGATGGCGGCTCAAGGGTCGACTATCTACAAGAAACACAAGCTCACCGTGGGTAAGACGCAGATTGAGTCGATGCGCGAGCAGATACAGCTCAAGGTTAAAGCATCATCTGTTGGCACCCTGGAAGGTGGACGTACTACTTTCACCGTAGCTGACGAGACCGAGCACTGGACCGAGGGTAAAAACGGCGCGGACCTTATGGATGTGTTGAGTCGTAACCTAGCCAAGACGGGTAACCGGTTGTTGGAGACTTCTAACGCGTGGGAACCCGGCGACGGGTCAGCAGCCGAACAGTCGTTCGAGATTTGGTGTGCGCAAGAAGAAGGTCTTACTGAGTCTGAGATGCCTATTCTCTACGACGCGGTTATTGCACCACCGAACACTTCGCTCTCTGATGACCCAGGACCAGGTGAGATATCGTTAACCGAAGGTCTGGAGTACGTGTACAAAGACTGTCCATGGGTGTTGAAGAATCTATCGGCAATTAAAGAGGACATCTGGCGTACACCGAATCAAGCAACAGCACGACGTTTCTATCTCAACCAACCTACAGCTGCTAAGGGCGCGTGGGTTACACCGCAGATGTGGCAATCTCTGGCTAATCCTGAACGCGAGCTTGTCGAAGGTGAGGATATCGTCATGTTTTTCGACGGCTCTAAGTCTGGTGACCACTCAGCGCTAGTGGGTTGTTGCATGGAGGACGGTCATGTGTTCAACATCGCCGTGTGGGTACCCGAAGATGACGGAGACGGTAACATGTATATCGACAAAGCGGCGGTGGATAACACGGTACGGCGCATCAAGGAGCGCTTTAACGTGGTGGCTTTTTGGGCTGACCGCAGAGAGTGGGACACTTTCGTTAACGTTGAGTGGCCGCTGTTGTTTCAAGACAACAAAATCATCCCGCCAAAGCGCTACGCGACTGAGCTACAGACCGTCAATTTCGATATGGCTGGTTCAAACAGCGACAACCTGCGACGTTTCGGCCAAGCGGCTGAACAGACCCGCGATGATATCCTCAACCGAGCGTTTACACACGACGGTAGCAGCGTGCTTTCTCAACACGTGGTTAATGCGCACGCGCACACGCTGCGTAACGGCTACGTGAGTATCCGAAAACAGACACCGAAGTCATCCCGCAAGATTGACGCTGCCGTGTGCATGATTGGTGCGCGGATGATGTACCACTACGTTCGTCAATCTAAGGATTACCTGCGTAAACAAAAACAGTCCGACGCCGCCTCACAATGGAGTTTCTTCTAACATGTCTTTCAAAGAGTTACTACAACGCACTGCACCGTGTGCAAGTTACCGTAAGTACGAGACCTACTACGAGGGTAAGAGTAGGTTGAACGCACTGGGTGTGACCCTACCGCCGCAGATGCGCGTGCTGGAGCAGATGGCCCCTTTCCCGAAGCTCGCTGTAGACGTACTAACCGAGGTCCTAATCCCCGAGGGGTTCATCCTGGGTGACGATACTGAAATCCCTGATACGTTGCAGCACTGGTGGGCCGTAAACGATATGTCCACACAATTCCAACTAGCCGCTACCGAGGCACTTGTTCAAGGTGCGGCATACTGGATAGTGGGTCCTGGAAAGAAGGGTATTCCGCGTATTTCCTTTGTGACCCGCAACGGCACCGCTACTAGGCTCGACCACTTTGGCGATGTAGCTGAAGCGGTCACTGTCTACACTATTGATGGTGACTCATATGTTACGCACTACGATGTTGGCCTTACCACCTACTACAAGAAGAGCCGCCACCGTGACGTATGGGAAGTTGTTGATTCCTACGAGACCGGATTAGAGAAGCCCGCTATTGTGCCCATGTTCAACCGTGAGCGTGTAGGCGATGTACGTGGTCGAAGTATTCTTCAGGAGATAATCACACCGACGGACGCAGCGAGCCGTACACTGACAAACCTGCAGGTAGCACAAGAGATGCTATCCATGCCACAACGGTATATTCTAGGCGACGGTGTACACGAGGCTGCTCGTAAAATCGCCGATGAGAGCGGTGTGAGTATGCAGCAGGCCAAGTTCGAGGCTTATATCGGTAATCTCATGTACGGACCAAGCGGTGCAACCGTGGGACAGCTACCCGGGGCCGATTTGTCAAGCCTACATAACACCTACCGTTTGTACGCGCAGGAGGTGTCCGCTATTACGGGTATTCCGCCGGCGATGTTGGGCATTACTACCGACAACCCGGCATCTGCAGAGGCTATGCGTGTGGCAAAGGACCGTTTGATTCAGCGTGCTGAGGAAAAGGCCCGTATGTTCGGCGACAGTCTCGAACAGGTGTTCAGGTTAGCGTTACGTTTTGAAGGTCACGACATCGAAAACATGGACTCATTAGAGATGCGGTGGCGAGACCCGGCAACTGCCAGCGAGTCTGCGCGTGCTGCGTATCTGCTACAGGCCCATGCACAAGGCATCATCTCAGCTGAGACAGCACGAGATGGGCTACGATTGACCCCACAACAGCAGGCACGCGAGCGTGAACTGTCTGACAATACCTACCGATACACACAACAGATAGGAGCATAAAAATGGCTGATTTACGACCCGGAGACGGCAACGCCGAGCAGCTACGCCAGTACTGGCTATACGGTAAGGGCGCAATCAAGATTCGGTGGAATACACCCGGTGACTTCCGCCGGTGTGTACGACAGCTGAATAAGTACATGCCGGGGCGTGCTGAGGGGTACTGCTCGAACCTACATAAACGCGCTACCGGTATTCGCCCAGGTCACCATCTAGGTAAGAACCCAATGGGGCCGGGATAATGGAAGCACTCACTACGTACCGCAACGCTGTAGACCGGATTATTACCGGGTTACGTTATATTCTGCAGGCGATATTCGCTAGTGCCGATTACACCGACAGGGAACGGCTTATCGAACTACTGACAGCGCAACTCACCGAGATTGTGCGTCAGCAGCGTGCTCTTGTCTACGCAGAAGCTGTTGTTATGCTGAAGGCCTTAGCTAAACTGCAGGGCGTTGATGACCCCTACGTACCAAGTATGTCTGGTTACAGTGACCAAGCAGTTAGGACACTCTTGCGCAAACACCTACGAGGTACACCGCAGGAGGTCACGCAGGTAATGACAGCGGCACTTGCGCAACATGTCGAGGCTGCTGGACGGCAGGCAATCATCCGTGCAGTAGAAGACGGAGTGTTTGCTGATAACCCAGAAGATGAAGAACATCTCGAATACACCAGGTTGTCACCCGACGAGTTCGCCGAGCACACTGGAGGCGGGTTACGTCTGGTCTACAACGCTGACGATGACGAGAGACGAACACCTGCAGGCCGGCAACCGAAGTCATGGGCGCGTGTGCTTACTGGAGCTGAGAACTGCGGTTTTTGCGTCATGCTAGCTAGTCGCGGACCTGTCTACTCAAGTGCTGCAGAAGCTGGCCGTGGTCAGGCATCAGACCGTGACTACGCAGCGGGTATCAACACCTACCACACCAATTGCGATTGTCTGGTTGTGCCTATCTATGACTACGCGAACTGGCCGGGGCGCGACCAGTGGCTTGCGGCTGAGCGTGTATACAAGCACGTTATTAGCCAGAAGTGGTCAGAGAGTTACAACGCCAAGCATCTACGCAAGAAGTGGAAAGAGAAAGGTAAGGACCGCACGGGTATACGCGCTGGCTATGGTCCGTCAGGTAAGTCCAAGAATGGAAAGACCAATAACGTAATCAATGCTCTTGAACGTTATCTTCGGTCGCACGATATTACCGACTTGTACGGTATAAAAAATATCCGCGTAGCCTAGACTTTGCTCGAACACTTGTGCTAGACTATCACTGATGGTGTTGTGTCCGACCTATAGCCTAGACTTTGCTCGAACACAACACCGGTGTTGTGGCCGACCTATCGGAAGCGTTGGCAGGTACACACCAAAAACAGCAGTCCTTAACGGGGCTGCTTTTCGTTTTTCGACCCTTATTAGGAGGCCCCCACATGCCTGAACCCAAGTCTCCAGCAGACAACGAGACTGGCGACAACACCCCCGATACCCCAGATGCTGAAGCTCTACAGGCGCAAATCGCCGAACTTACAGAAGCTAATAACGCACTAACCAAGTCCAACGAGGAACTGGTCACCGAGCGCGACGAATACCAGGCGTCACTTCAGATGTCCCAGGATGATGTCACCGCAAAGGAGCAAGCGTTCACCGAGCTGTCGAATACGCGTGCTAAGGAAAATATGCTCATCGACGCCGGTCTTCCACGCACACTCGCAGCGAACATCACCGGTGAGACAAAAGAAGACTGGGAAAAGTCTGTCACCGCGTTCGCTGAACTCAAGTCATCCGGCGAGAAGCCTAAGCGCGACCCTGCGCAGTCAGCAGACAACTCCCCGACCAACGACCCATCAGCAGCTGCGCGAGAGTTCTTCGCAGCGTTTTTCGACTAACACTTTTTACAACCTAAGGAGTTCCCACTAATGGCTCTCACACTCGAATCTCTAAAGACCGCCGGCTCGCTACCACCAGAGATGGCTCAGGAGGTTTTCAAGCGCGTAACTGAGACTTCTACCATCGCCCAGGTAGCCGGTCGTACTGATATGCACATCAACGGCGGAAAGTACCTCATCGACTCAGGCGTTGTCGAAGCTGATATTGTCGAAGAGGGTAAGCCGAAGCCAACCTCAGAGCTGGGTCTTGGCTTTGTAGACGCTATCCCGCTCAAGGCCGCTGTTATCGTGCCGTGGACCCGAGAAGCGCGACTGTCTAACCCCGGCGGTATCTTCGACCGTCTACAGGAGAAGCTGGTAGAAGCAATTAACCAGCAGATTGACGCTGCTACTATCTACGGTAAGTCTGTTAAGTCTAAGACTTCCATCCCTAACGTGGATTACCTCAACCAGTCCACTAACCGTGTGACTCTTGGTACCAACACCAAGACCAAGGGTGGTCTGCGCGCAGACGTGCTACAGGGTTACGATGCCGTGGCTGATGCTGGCTACGACTTCACCGGTTTTGTTGCTGACCCCCGCGCTCGCTCCATCTTCGCGTCTGCGACCGATACTTCTGGCCGTCCGCTGTTCGACTCTGGCAATACGCTGGGTAACACCACGACCAATATCCTTGGTCTGCCGGCTGCTTTCGGACGTGCCGTATCTGGCCGTTACGGAAACGCCAACCCAGATACGGGCGTGCGCATGATTGGTGGTGACTTCGCTAACAACCTGAAGTTCGGTTTTATCGACAACATCTCCGTGCGTATGACCGACCAGGCAACCATCGGTGGCGTATCTATGTTCGAGACTAACCAGGAGGCCGCGCTTGTCGAGGCTATCTTCTCCTACGTTATCCGTGACGTGGATGCTTTCGCTGTCTACGAGGACGGAGAAGTCGTCGCCCCTGAAGAGCCTGAAGAGCCTGAAGCGTAAATAAGGAGGTGCAGATATGGCTATCGCCAACCTGCATAATCTCTCCGTTAGTCTGATGCGTGATTTAACTGAAGACGAAGCTACTTACGCTGAGGCTTTGTTAGACCGCGCTGAGCGACTACTTATGACCCGGATACCTAACCTGCGACAACGTGCGCATGGTGAACAGACCGGTATCTTCCACGAGACAGTGGCGGATATCGAAGCTGAGATGGTAGCCCGGGTCTTTCGCTCACCGGGTATTTACCTGAGCGAGTCCGAGGGCGAGTACTCCTACCGTACTAATCTAAAAGTAGCCTCAGGGCTGCTGGATGTGCTGCCAGAAGAGTGGCAACGGCTAGGTCAGACCCCTTGGGGTAGCACTTCACCGACTACGGACGGTTACGCTCGCAACCGCTTTGGTGTACCGCCGCCTTACCGCTTTCAGTACGCGTGGGATGGCAACTACGAAGGTATGGCGGATGCCTATTACCCGTACGGGAATTAGGGGGCTACTTTGTCACTTTTCACGACTAACCCCCACCGGGTACAGGTACGACCAGCAACGTTAGTTGAAGGCGACCTTGCCAGCCGGGTGGTGTTAGGTGACCCTATCACCGTAGACCGCGTGTCTATCCAACCACTTGGTTCTACTGAGTCTGAGACCAACAGTACCGACGAGTACAAAGTAATCGGACGAGGCGTATGGCCTGGAGGTACACATGCACGCGTGGTAGTTACTACCGGACCTCATACCGGAGAATACGACCAACAGGGCGAAGCCGTTGTGCACGGTATGTCACCGCGTACTGAGCACTACGTTGTTCGACTACGACGGCGCGGTCAGGAGGTATAACACATGGCGACGGCGCGGTCAGGAGGTATAACACATGGCACATCTGCGTAAAGACGCGGCGTACCTTGTCGCTAGACAGGTTAGTCTGTCACCGGTTATGGACGCTGCCGCCGAAGCCGTAGAAACGGAGCTTAGAGGTCGTGCGACGATACACCGACTGACGGGTGCTTTTGCACGGAGTATCCACACCACACCCGTTAACTACGTATCGAAAAACGGCATCGTCATTAGAGACCGTTACGTGTCCTCAGATGACCCGGGTGTTCTTTCTATCGAGTACGGGTACCTCAAGGAGACCAAGAAAGGTCCGAAGAAGATACCCGGTAAATACGTTTTCACCAACTACCTCAACGAGGTGAAGTAGCGTGTTCGATACCCACCGCTTCGCTACCGGGCTTATCCGAGACTCAACCCCGGATAACGCGACCTTCTACGGTCTGCAGCTACGTGGTAACGCACCACTGAACCTACCTTGTGTAGTTATCAGTGTTACTGGTGCTACCGACGTACCTAACGGACGCTTGTACGACGCTGGCAATTTCACCATCAACGTGCAGGTGTACGGGGATGACGTAACCGGTACCTACGACGTGGCTCTTAGTGTCTACGACTCAGTACGTGAGAAGTGGCGTACCGGTTACACAAATAGCTACGGCTACATTTCACACATCCGTTCGAACTCAACCGGACCTGTTCAAACCTCTTCGACCCTTGACGCCGATGACTCGGCGCGTTTTGACCTGATATTCAACCTCGTGGCACGTGCCACAACCCATAAGGAGTAATTACCATGGCTACACTTAGTGACGTAAACCTTCAGATTGCCGGCTTCGGCTACGTGTTCGAGGCTCCAGTAGATACTGAACCGTTCGACCTAGCCGCCTTCGAGTTCGGTACCCCGACTACCTACGGCGACTGGAATTGGATTGGTGACACCTCGTCCGACAACATGATTGAGTTTTCTAGCGAGGGTGGCGAGGCTGAGTCTAAGCGTACGTGGGCACGTATCGATGTCCGTACCCTGACATCCCCAGAGTCTATCTCTGCAACTATTAACTCAGTCAACCTACACAACGAGACTTTCAAGCTGGCGTTCCCTAACGCTGTCACCAAAGGTAACCGTACCGACATCGGCTCCACTGGCGGCTCTTCGTCTCGTGCGCTGCTGATTGTCTCTCAGGACCCGGACACCAGCGCACACACCGCGTTGTGGTTCCCCAACACCAACATCAAGGGTGGCTTCCCTAGCCTGTCGTTGGAAGAGTTCACCGAGATTCCGTTGACTGTCAACGTGCTGGCTTCTCTGACACACGCCGTATCCGGTGGTGGCTTTGTCAAGTGGAGCTTCGTTGAGCCGGGCACGACCTCTGGCGGCGAGTAAGCCTAACCTAAACTTCACCCCTGCTGGTTTTTACTGAGTCTCCTACAGCAGGGGTGATACCTAATCTTTCCAGGAGACTCGCAGTATTTCTAGAGCAATAGGAGGCTCATACACATGTCTAAGAACACCAAGAACACCACCCTGCCTACCGGTAAGCAGCTCACCGACCACAAGAAGAGCGATGAAGAAATCCAGCTAGAGTTCAACGAGATGGACGGCGCGGACCTGCTCACCCCGTTCAGCAAGGTTAAGGGTAGTGACCAGGCCCGACTGCTAGGTCGTGTACAGGCACTCGGTATCGACGGTGAAGAAGGCGAAGAGGTAAATCTCGACCTTGAGGTTGTAGCTGACTTTATCGACTACGTCACTGAGACTTTCGCCGTGGACAAGGAGAAGTTCGAAGCGTTCACCGCAGGCTACGGCGGTTTTGAGCGTGCACTTAACCTGACCGTGTCCTACGCGTCTGAACTGGGAAAAGACGCCAACTAAGAGCGTTTCTAGACGCCAACCCTACTGCGCGCGTGGACCTGTACGCCTTGTACGGGTTAGATGCACGCAGTATGTTGCGCGCTGATGAGTGCGACTGCGACCTAATCAGTGGTCTACTTGTTCGACTGCAGCACGAACCTACAAGCCAATTCCGCGCTGAATCTCTCGGTGGCCCTGAGTGGTTTGGTTACACGCGCGAACTTGCAGCGTTGAGTGATATTGCCGATTTCACCTGGTGGTCCGGTCAAGCCGGTGCCATGAACAAGGTGAAGTTTAAACCGCAATACCCACGTCCTGAGGTTAAGAAAGAAAAACCGGTCCTGTCTCTACGTGACCTGTCCTTCACTAGTGGGGTTACTAAGGTACGGCAATAACTAGGAGGTACAATATGGCTAATATCGGCCACATCGGTGCTGTTGCTATCCGTGTTACACCTGACGCTAGCAGGTTCGGTGTAGACTTGCAGACAACTCTCAAGCGTCTTGAGAAGTCTGCTCGCATCAAGGTCTCGCCTATTGTCGACAAACGCTCCAAGGCGCGGACACAAACCGAGATATCTTCTATTGGCGGTGGCGAAGCAGTCGCTACCGTTAAAACGGATAAGCGCACTGTTTCCCAGGTAAAGTCGCAGCTAGACTCACTTTCTAAGTTTTCTCCAGGGCGTGTTGCACTAGACAAGGCCGCTCTGGACAAAGCTCGGTCGCAGATATCAACCGCTCTTAGTACCTACATTCACCCTACGGTTAACACGATTGCCGCTCGCACTGAGCTGGATAGGCTGACGCAACCCATCCGTGTACCCGTAACAGCAAAACTCAATAAGACTGGCGGTGCTTTCAAGAACCTACCGCGTTCACTCAGTCGCTCTGCAAAGCGTGCATTAGACCTTACCGAAGACATGGCTTATGCTTCGGCATCTAGTATCTCAGACAAGATGGGCGACAAGCTCGGTAAGTCCCTAGATGGCTTACGCGCTGCGCAGAAGAAGGCATCTTCGGCTATGAACCTCGGCGGCGCACTCAAGCGCGAGGGTGAGCGCGAGCTGTCCCGCAGGATCAGCAAAGCCCGTACTACGTTCAATAGCTTCAGCCAGAGTGTGCAGTCTCACTCACCCCGTATTCACCGCTCTTTGGTGACTGTAAATAAGCCGTTAAAGACGGTCAACCAGTCTGTATTAGGTCTGTTCAAGAACACAAAGACTGGCGTGGCCTCTGTCATTCCAGCTATGCGCCGATTAGGTACCGAAACCGGTGGTATCACTAATCTCTTTAGTAGGACACGTAACTCTGGTAAGGCGTTTAAACCTCTCACTGGTGTGTTTAATCGTTTGTCTGGCGCTGCTCGAAACACCAACCAGTCTTTACGTAGGACTGGTCGCCTGACATCTTCGCTGAAGAAGCCTTTTTCTGCTGTAGGCTCTACAGCTAACAAAGCAGCCGGTAGTGTAACTAAGTTCGGTAAGACCTCCGTGTCCGCTATGTCTTCGTTGACCAACCGTACGGCCAACATGGCAAAGCGGTTTACTCGCTCCACGGTGTCTATGACACGTGGTATGGGTAACGTTTCTCGCTCCAGTGTTCGTCTGGCGGGGAACATGCGTAATCTTTCCGTAAATGGACTCTCTGCCGCACGTGGTGCCGCCGATTCTGCCACTAATTCATTCCGCTCTCTCAGTGGTGCTGTCTCACGTACAGGTAGTGGTGTGTTGCGTGCCGGTTTGTCCGTCGGCAACATGATTCCAGTCCTTGACTCTCTGGCTGGACCAGCTCTAACCGGTGTGTCTTCTGCAGGTAAGGCCGCGACCGCGAGCATCGCTTCTATGGTGCCTGCTTTGTCGACCTTGGCCTCTGTAGGTCTATCCGGTATTGCTACCGGTGCTCAGGGTCTTACGACCACTGTTTTTGGTCTGGTATCTGCACTACAGGGTCTTACCCCAGCACTCGGTGTGCTACCTGCGATTCTGTCTGGCGGCGCAGCTGGCTTCGTTGCTATGGCGGCGACGATTAAGACCGCTAAAGACGGTCTTGCTGATTACGCCGATACGTTCAAAGACATGTACGACAACATCGGGCGTGCTGCATGGGCGACCGGTGGCGAACAGGTCATCATCACTGTTGAGCGCCTCATCCCCGTGCTCAGTAACGGTATGCAGAATGTAGGCGCAGCGTTCGGTACCATGATGGGTAAAGTAGCAGCTCAGCTGTCATCCCCACGTGCCCTGGCTGCTATTGCTGACGTGTTGGATAACACCGCTGCGGCGATGGAGCCTCTCGGCGATGCACTTGGTTGGGTAGTTGACGGCTTCTTGCAGCTGGCGCGAGCTGGTGCACCGTTGCTTGTGAACATGGCCCAGTATCTGCGTAGGCTGGCGTCGAACTTCTCTGCGTGGGCTAACGAAGTTTACGCCACCGGTCGTATGTTCGAGTGGGTAGACACGGCTATCCATACTATCCACCAGCTCATCCGTATTGTGCGGTCTGTTATCGGCGTATTCACTGGCCTTGGCCGCGCTATGGGCGTGTCCGTCGGCGGTGACATGCTGCAGCGTCTTGTTGACGGTGTGGAAAACATCAACCGCGCGGTGAACTCCCCGTTGTTCCAGTACGCGATGATTAACATGTTTCAGGGTGCTCGCTCAGCTATCCATGGTCTGCAGCCTGGTCTAGACCAGATGGCTGTAACCCTGGCGCTGATGACACCACTGTTTGCTCGTCTGATGACAATCGGTACGCAGGCTATGGGTGCTCTGCTGTCTGGTTTCTCTGGTCTTCTCAACTCTGGTGACCTGCAGCAGGGTGTCGAACAGATGTTCCTCAGCGTGCTCTCGTTGTCGCAGGATTTGCGTAACTTCATCCCAACGCTGGCACCGCTTTTGGCTAACATCGCTCGTCTCATGGGCGTGGTCCTCTCGTCCGTCGGTGATTTGTTGCCGTCGCTGCAACCACTTCTCGGTGTACTGTCTCAGCTGGCGGTTAACGCAGGCCCAGCTGTTGTGACCGTGGTACGTAACCTCGGTGTGGCTTTGGCTGACCCTGGACTCGTCGGTGGTATTGACGCGCTGGTGAACAGTGTTGTCTCTGCAGTAGCGAGCCTGTCGGCGTTGCTTCCAGTGTTGTCTCCTGTTGTCGGCGTGCTACTTCGTCTAGCCGGTGGCTCTTTCTCTAGCTTCGCGGATGGGTTAACCCCTGTTGTCCAGACATTCGCACCGGTGATTTCTCAGCTGGCTAACCAACTGCTGCCTGTTGTGCAGCAAGTCATCGCTCAGCTCTCGCAAGCCTTAACGGACCCTCGACTTGTTGGTGGTATCGCTAGTCTTGGCGGTGCTCTGATTGATGTTGTCAGTATCGCTGGTGACCTGTTGCCGGCTCTGGCACCTGTTATTGGTGTATTGGCTCAGCTGGCGGGTGTTGTGGCTACAGCACTTGCTGGTACTCTCATGCCGATTCTGCAGGCGTTCGCTCCGATTGTGGCCGAGTTAGCGCAGTCGCTTATCCCTGTTGTGCAGACTGTAGCTGACGCTCTGCAGCAGGCACTGACTGACCCTGCGCTGGTCGCTGGTATCCAAGCGTTCATCGACGGGCTTGTGTCTATTATCCCTGTCATCGCTAGTTTGTTGCCGGTGATTGCACCTGTTATCGGTGAACTGCTCAACGCTGTCATAATAATCGTTGCCGCTTTGGCAGAGAATCTGGCACCTGTTATCGAGATGTTGGCACCGCTGCTGATATCCGCACTGGTCGCAATTGCACCTGTTATCGCTGAGATCATCGGCGTGGTAGCACAAGGTCTGATGTATCTGCCTCAGGTGTTCGAGTTTCTCTCTACGGTGTTCGATTATGTCTCTGAGCCACTTCAGCAGGCGTGGGAAGCAATCAAACCTCTGTTCGATAGTATCCGTGACTACGTAACCAGTCTGTTCGGTGACGTGGACATGGGTGAAGCATTCTCCAGTATGACTGAGAAACTGCAGCCGCTTATTGGGCTGCTTGAGTCTTTCTCTTCGGCGTGCCAAGAAATCATCGAAGCAGTCGGTCCGGTGTTGAACGATATCTTTGGTGAACTAGGTGAGGAAACACTACCGACTCTGCTTGAGGGTTGGACGGGACTGTTTGACATTATTAGTGAAGATATTGGTCCACTCTTCGAGGAACTTGCGCCAGCGATTCGACCAATCCTGGACACGTTCAGCGAGCTGTATGATCTGTTTATGGATAACATTATCCCTATCTGGGGTGTTGTCTCTGAGGTCCTACAAATCGCTGCAGAATTGATAGGTGCTGTCGCTGCCCCGGTGATGGATGTTGTCTCGGCTATCGCTGAGGGAGTCAACGTGATGATTCAGGCGCTCCTTCCAACAATCCAAGTAGTGTTGGAGTGGTTACGCCAGTTCATCGAGCCAATTAAGGATATCGTCCGTCACATCTCGACAATCCTAATCCCCGTCATTGGTTTCCTCGCTAGTGTGTTCAAGTCGCTGCAGCCGCTGCTTGTGCAGGTCATCAACTTCATCGGTAGCCGTATCCAAAACGTGCTGCAGTTCTTAGCGGCTGCGTTCGGATTCATCGCATCTCTAATTAAGGGTGACTGGAGTGAAGCGTGGGAATACTTCAAAACAGCGTTGAGTGAAGCGTTCCAAGTCATCCTGGGCGCTATTATCGCTCTACCTGAGCTATTGCTCCGTGCTTTTGCTGGTCTGTTTAGTTTCCTTTGGAATCTCGGCTACGACCTGGGTAATGATTTCATCAAGGGCAT
>Ga0079226_10002274_pt1 | contig 14784 bp, 11 predicted proteins | sample Poulit2014_FD_76345 | JGI IMG/M metagenome (GOLD analysis project Ga0079226, IMG submission 76345) | Agricultural soil microbial communities from Georgia to study Nitrogen management - Poultry litter 2014 | ecosystem: Environmental > Terrestrial > Soil > Agricultural land | place: USA: Georgia... | reverse complement strand
TTATCCGCTATTCATTGTTGAAGGCGAAAACATCAAAAAAGAAGTTGCATCCATGCCTGGGGTGTTCCAAATTTCGCTCGATCATTTAGAGAATGAAATGGAAGAAATCAAAAACTTAGGCATCCGTGCGATCATGCTATTTGGCGTGCCGAACGAAAAGGATGAAGTCGGAACGGGAGCATACATCGAAGAAGGGATCGTCCAGCAAGCGACGAAAAAAATAAAAGAGCTATATCCTGAATTGCTCGTCATTGCGGACACTTGCCTTTGCGAATATACATCCCATGGGCATTGCGGCGTCATTCACGGAGAAGAAATCGATAATGATAAATCTTTGAAATTGCTGGCGGATACGGCTGTGTCGCAGGCGAAAGCTGGTGCCGATATCATTGCGCCGTCGAATATGATGGATGGATTCGTCATTGCTATTCGTCAGGCACTCGATGAGGCGGGATTTGCCAATATTCCGATCATGTCGTATGCCGTGAAATACGCCTCAGCTTTTTACGGGCCGTTTCGCGATGCTGCCGATAGCACGCCTCAATTCGGCGATCGGAAAACGTATCAGATGGATCCGGCAAATCGAAGAGAGGCATTGAAAGAAGCAGAGACAGATGTCGAAGAAGGGGCAGATATGCTCATTGTAAAACCAGCGCTCGCTTATTTGGATATCGTCAGAGAAGTGAAAAATCAAACAAACATTCCGATCGTTGCCTATAATGTCAGCGGGGAATACGCGATGATCAAGGCTGGCGCGAAAAATGGCTGGATTGACGAACAACCGTTAGTGGTGGAAATGTTGACGAGCATGAAGCGTGCAGGCGCAGATTTGATTTTGACTTATTTTGCAAAAGATGTTGCTTATTGGTTAAAAAATAATTAATGGTGGTGCATAAAATTGACAAATTTCAATCGTTCGGAAGACGCGTATAAAGAAGCGGTAACTCTCATGCCTGGGGGGGTCAACTCGCCGGTCAGAGCGTTCAAATCGATAGGAATGTCTCCAATTTTCATGGAATCGGGAAAAGGGGCCATTCTTACTGATGTGGATGGGAATGAATATATCGACTACGTATTGAGCTGGGGCCCGCTCATTTTAGGGCATGCAGATGACCAAGTGGTGGAAAGCTTAAAGAAAGTGGCGGAAAAAGGGACTAGTTTCGGAGCGCCGACAACGTTAGAGAACAAATTGGCTAAGCTTGTCATCGAACGTGTGCCATCCGTCGAAATGATCAGGATGGTCAACTCGGGCACGGAAGCGACAATGAGCGCTTTGCGGTTGGCACGCGGGTATACTGGCCGCAACAAAATTATGAAGTTTGAAGGAAATTACCACGGACACGGTGACTCTTTGCTCATTAAAGCAGGTTCAGGCGTGGCTACATTAGGGCTTCCTGACAGTCCGGGGGTGCCTGAGTCGATTGCAGAGCATACAATCACAGTGCCTTATAATGATAAAGAAAGCGTGAAGTATGCATTTGAACAATTTGGAGACGATATTGCAGGGGTCATTGCCGAACCAGTTTCCGGCAATATGGGCGTTGTGCCTCCACAGGACGATTTTCTGAAAATGTTGCGTTCCATCACCGAAGAATATGAAGCATTGCTCATCTTTGATGAAGTCATGACTGGATTTCGAGTAGGATACAATTGTGCCCAAGCGTATTTTGACGTAATGCCAGATATCACTTGTTTAGGAAAAGTGATTGGCGGCGGTTTGCCTGTCGGTGCGTATGGCGGAAAAAAAGAAATCATGGAACGTGTCGCACCGGTCGGAGATATTTATCAAGCAGGAACATTATCCGGAAATCCATTAGCGATGACAGCCGGTTATGAAACATTAAGTCAATTGACTGAAGAGACATATACAGAAATGAACCGCAAAGTCGATCGTTTGGTCGAAGGATATAAGGAAGCGGCGGAAGAAAATGGCATCCCATTGCAAATCAACCGTGCCGGTTCCATGGTTGGATTTTTCTTTACAGATCAACAAGTGATCAACTATGAAACGGCCCAAACGTCCGATTTAGATCGATTTGCCAAATATTATCGCGGAATGATAGAAGAAGGCGTATTTTTGCCGCCATCTCAATTTGAAGGATTATTCATGTCTACTGCGCATACAGATGAGCATATTGAAAAAACAATTGAAGCGGTAAAGCGCGTGTTCAAAACTTTATAACGGATCTGAAAAGCGAGCGGAAACTACCGCTCGTTTTTTTATGGCTTTAAACAATTCGTTTGGGTGCAGAACGACTTGTCTTATAAGCATTTAAAGATAAACAACAGCATAGCATTCATCATTTTTTGAAAGAGGACAATTTTCTATGTCATAACAGCACTTTCAAGCACATATATTTTTATAAATGTGATGCGTAGCGAATTCATTAAAGGGAGGATTCACGTTGAAACAAAAAAAAGATATGATTGAATTCGATTTGGACGAAACGATATACTTTGAAAACGGACAAGAAATTGATGAAATGGTTTCTATTTCTTTAGAGCCCGATATCGCTGTGCACGAATATGAAAGCTATGTGCAGATTCGGGGCTTGATTATTTTGCAAGGGGAATATAGCAGGGCGCATATAGAAAATGTTTCGGACTCATATGATGCGAACGTGACAAGGCATATCGAAAAAGTAATTGAATTGGACGGCGATCAGGCGAGTTTTTCCCATCGGTTTCCTGTGGAAATCTCAGTTCCATCCCACCGAGTGAATGATTTGAATGATATTACCGTAACGGTAGACTCATTTGATTACGAACTTCCAGATTCGAATCAACTGAAATTAATGGCGTCGGTACATATCAGAGGAATTAATGCAAGCGATGAAAAAGAGCTGTCTCAAACGGATAATGCGGAAGCTGAAGGCAAGGAAGAAGGAAAGGGCATCATTCCGGAATCGAGCATGCAAATAGAAAAAGAAGAATCGGAAAAACAAACAAAAGAAGAAGTCAGTCTAGCGGAGAAAGAAACATCCCGCAAACAAGCGGAGAAAGAAAGTGAAAATAAAACGGCGGCTCAAAAAATGGAAGAAGCGGACGGAGCCCAGTCCGAACAAGAACAGGAGCATAAAGAAGAATTAGTTGCGGAAACCGAGTCGGAAGCAAGAAGCCAAATCGAACCTAAGCAGGATGATGCAGTCGCCAAACAAATCGAACAAGAGCAGGAAACAGAATCCCTTAGCCAAACAGAACAGGTGCAAGCACGTGAAGCGGCCTTGCAAGCCGAGGAGACGGAAGCAACGGATGCCGATTACGAAGAAGTGGCAGCCGATGCGGCGGAAGCTGAAGAAATAAAAGACTCGAATGAAATTGATATTCAGTTAAGCGAAAGTGCTGAAGACGATGACCGAATTGAAGTGAAGGATGTTCAATTTTTGACCGATTTGTTTGGCGGCGATGAAGAAGAAACGTATATGAAAATGAAAATCTATATCGCCCAAGAAGATGACACGATTGAGTCAATTGCCAAACGATACGAGATATCTGCTTTGGAGCTTATAAAAGACAATAATTTGACAGAAGAAAGCTTGGAAGAAGGACAACTGCTCCATATTCCTGTCAAAACAAAAAAATAGAATATGCCCCTTGATTCCAATTTGATGTCAAGGGGTATTTCTATTGAAAAATGAAGGATCATCATATGCTTTCATTCATGCTGAACTTGCACTTATTGCAGGTTATAGCCATCTCAAATAAAATACGATGAAAATGCCGATGAAGATAGTAAGCAATATCAAATCAAACGTTGTTGTGATCAATAAGGTCCTGATCAACTGGAAAATTAGAATCGGCAAAATTGCTTTCTCCAACACGATGACACATTTATATAACCACGGGGGCAGCCGATAGCGATAATGCTTCGACATCGCGATTCACCTCACTCATGGTCAATATATGTATGAAACGTCCCATATCGTGCCATACTAGCTAAAAAACTTGCAAACTTTTTTAAAAAATTATAAACTAAAATGTAATTGAATAGTTGGATAAAGTGATGAGAGGGAAGAGTATAAATGGCTATTTGCCAGAGAGGAAAGCGGTTGGTGAAAGCTTTCTGAATAGTTATTTAGAAGGTCGCCCTTGATGCTATTTCTTTGAACTCATAGTAAAAGAAATCGGACTGTGCCCGTTAAGCAAAATGAGTGTGCAAGTTTGACTTGCAAAAATAGGTGGTACCACGGAAATGACTAACTTTTCGTCCTGTTATGAGGATGGAAAGTTTTTTTGTTTCATAATAACGATAGTTTGGAAGGGGAAAAGCATTCATGAGTGAACGCAATAGGGAGCAATTGCCGCCAAAATATGACCATAAAGCGATAGAAGCGGATCGCTATGGTTTTTGGCTGGAAGGAAATTATTTTGAAGCGACGGGAGATAGGAAGAAAGAGCCGTTTTCTATCGTCATACCGCCGCCGAACGTCACTGGAAGACTGCACTTAGGCCATGCGTGGGATACGACGATGCAAGATACGATTTCCCGCATGAAACGAATGCAGGGGTATGATGTTCTGTGGCTGCCAGGGATGGACCATGCAGGGATTGCAACCCAGGCAGTCGTCGAAGCGAAATTGAAAGAAGAAGGAAAGTCGCGCTATGATTTAGGCCGAGAAAAGTTTGTGGAAACCGTTTGGGAATGGAAGGAAGAGTATGCCGACTTCATCCGCGAACAATGGGGCAAATTAGGGTTGAGCTTGGACTATACGAGGGAGCGGTTCACGCTTGATGACGGTCTTTCCGAGGCGGTTCAAGAAGTTTTCATTAAATTATATGAGAAAGGGCTCATTTATCGCGGAGAATATATTATCAACTGGGATCCGGCGACAAAAACGGCCTTATCCGATATTGAAGTCGTTTATGAAGAAGCCGAAGGCAAGTTTTATCATATGCATTATCCGATAAAAGATAGCGACGAAACGATAGCTATTGCGACGACGCGTCCGGAAACGATGCTTGGAGATACGGCTGTCGCGGTCCATCCAGAAGATGAACGGTATAAGCATCTGATCGGAAAGAAAGTTATCTTGCCGATTGTCAAAAGGGAAATAGAGATTGTCGCCGATGACTATGTCGATATGGAATTTGGGTCAGGAGCTGTGAAAATAACGCCTGCCCATGATCCGAATGATTTCGATATCGGGAACCGCCATGGGTTACAGCGGATTCTCGTCATGAATGAAGACGGGACGATGAATGAAAATGCCGGCAAATATCAAGGGCTCGACCGTTTCGAATGCCGGGAGAAAATTGTGAAAGACTTAGAAGAACAAGGCGTATTGTTCAAAATAGAAGACCATACGCATACTGTCGGTCATTCCGAGCGAAGCGGAGCAGTAGTGGAACCGTATTTATCGACGCAGTGGTTCGTAAATATGCAGCCGCTTGCCGACGCTGCAGTGAACTTGCAGAAAAATAAAGATAAGGTGAATTTTGTTCCGAACCGTTTTGAACAGACTTATCTTCATTGGATGGAAAATATTCGCGATTGGTGCATTTCAAGGCAGCTTTGGTGGGGACATCGAATTCCGGCTTGGTACCATAAGGAAACAGGCGAAGTTTATGTCGGGAAAGAGCCGCCAAAAGATATAGAAAACTGGGAACAAGATAAAGATGTGCTCGATACATGGTTCTCTTCTGCTCTATGGCCATTTTCCACAATGGGTTGGCCGGATAAAAATAGCGAAGATTTGAAAAGATATTTTCCAACGGATGTCCTAGTGACCGGCTATGATATTATTTTCTTCTGGGTTGCGCGCATGATTTTCCAATCATTGGAATTCACTGGCGAAAAGCCGTTTAAAGATGTGCTTATCCATGGGCTCATTCGGGATTCGGAAGGCCGCAAGATGAGCAAATCGCTTGGAAATGGAGTCGACCCGATGGATGTGATTGAAAAATATGGCGCGGATTCTCTGCGTTATTTCTTGTTGACCGGCTCGACGCCAGGTCAAGATTTGCGCTTTCATTGGGAACGTGTCGAAGCGACGTGGAACTTTGCGAATAAAATTTGGAATGCTTCACGCTTCGCGTTGATGAATATGGAAGAGATGTCCCATGAAGATATCGATTTGACGGGAGAATTGGCTTTGCCCGACAAATGGATTTTGACACGTCTGAATGAAACGATTGAACATGTGACGATGAATACGGATAAATATGAGTTCGGCGAAGCCGGTCGTTACTTGTACAATTTCATTTGGGATGATTTTTGCGACTGGTATATTGAAATGGCTAAAATTTCATTATACGGGGAAGACGAGGGGCAGAAAAAGACGACAAGATCAGTTCTGGCGCATGTGTTGGATCAGACGTTGCGCATGCTGCATCCATTTATGCCGTTCATCACGGAAGAAATATGGCAACGGCTGCCGCATGAAGGAAAATCAATCACTGTTGCAGCATGGCCTAAAGCAAACGCCGATCATCATGACGAACAGGCTGCGGACGAGATGCAAAAAGTGATGGCTATCATTAAAGCAGTACGGAATATAAGGGCTGAAGTGAATGCTCCGATGTCTAGAAAGGTGAGCATGCATATCAAGACGATGGATGAAGCGGTCACGGCACAACTTGAGGCGAGCAGACATTATTTAGAACGTTTTTGCAATACGAATGAACTCGTCATCGCTGAGACGGCAGAAGCGCCTGAACAATCCATGACAGCCGTAATCACAGGAGCCGAAATTTTCTTGCCGTTAGAAGGGCTTATCGATTTCGAAAAAGAAATAGCTAGACTGGAAAAAGAATTGGATAAATGGAATAAAGAGGTTGCATTAGTCCAGAAAAAACTATCGAATAAAGGGTTCGTGGAAAAAGCGCCGGAAAAAGTCGTTGCGGCTGAAAGGGAAAAAGAAGTGGAGTATAAAGAAAAAAGGAAAATGGTTGAACAAAGACTGGAAGAATTGAAAGGTTAAAAAAGGGAATCTTTGAAAAGTCCACCATAAAAAATATAGAATGAATGGTGGCCAATTCAGATTCAGTTTTGAAAATCGTTGAAAAAGGCGACACTCCAGGTCGGCTAAAGACGGCCACATCCTTGTGGCCGACGACGCCGACAAAAGTCACGTCCTTGTCCGCCCTGGGCTAGGCAGAACATTCGGAAAGGGAGCCGCTTCAACGATTTTCTTGCCTACCGGAGAGCCCTTTTCTTTTTTCTACTATCTTTTTTATAAAGGCGACATATTTTTCCAGCAAGTTAATCTCGCTCACCGCGCTTAACGTTCTCGATCCGACAACATCTTCGATTTCATTAAATAGAAGCGCTCCGCTTTTATCGAGCAAAAAGTCGATTCCGACAAGGCCGAAATCGAAACAATCGATAATTTTACGTACGATGCTTTCATCTGATTCGGTCAGATTGTAAGGAACGGCATATCCGCCAAGTTTATAATTTGCCCGAAAATCATTGTCATTCACTCTTAGCACAGCGCCGATGATTTTTTTTCCGATTACAAAAACACGCACATCTTTACCCAATTGGACGTTCGCATCCTGGATCAAAATTTCATTTCCTGACAGGGAAGCAACAGTTTCCGTCCAATCTTGTTCGTTTTGGATCAAGTACACTTGCCGACCGCTTCTTCCGGAAGCTTCTTTGACGATGAAAGGATAAGAAATCGGCGGTTCGTCAGGCAAACTGTTTTTCGGCGCGAAAAAAGTTGGAACCATCGGAATACCCAATTTATTGAGTTCGATGTGTGTCAAAGCTTTATTATTGCACGTATGGGCAATGGCAAACGAATTGAAAGCAGGTATATCGCATGCTTCAAAATAAGCTTGAAGAGCCGGTTCGATAGTGCGGATAATCGCAAAATCAGGCAAATTTGTTATTTCATCATCGATCGACACTTGATATTTGCCATTGATTATGCCGATTGTCAACGAATCCCTGATGATGAGTGCAAGATTCACTCCTTGCTTGAAGGCTTCCTCGATAAACCAATCGATATACGTTTTGTTTTCGGTTGCGGCATCTCTATCGTAAATGAGCCATCCTCTCATATTGATGCTCCTTTTGAACGGTTTTCGATATAGCGGACAATATGGGGAGCGACGTTGATTCCTGTCGCGTCCAATAAATTGCGGATATGCGCATTCGAATTGATTTCGCATATGACCGGGCCATTCTCGCCAAATAACAAATCGACTCCAGCAAAGTCGGCACCGATTGCTTTTGTTGCTTGAAGGGCGATGTCAGATTCTTGTTTGCTTGGTTCATACGGTTCCATGCGCCCGCCCGCTGTCACATTTGCGCGGAAATCATTTTCAGCTGTCCGTTTCATCGATGCTACAACTTCATCGCCGACGACTTGCAATCGCAAATCTTTTCCGTAGCTAGACTCGACAAATTCTTGCACCATGAAAGGCCTGGCAGAAATATCAGATACGATTTTTAGAAGCTCTTTTTCATCCTTGATCAAATATACTTGTTCGCCAAATGAGCCAAAGGCTTCTTTCACAATGAAAGGAAAGCGGAACTGATTCAGAACCGCGTCAAAAAACGTCTGTTCAAATGGCATGTCCAATCCATAGTTTTTTGGAGCAACCAATGTTGTTGGCATTGGCAAATTGTTTTTGGCAAGCAGTTGGTACGTGCGGATTTTATCGTCTGATATAGCGATTGTTTCCGCGGAATTGTATACTGGCATCCCTAATAACTCCAATTGTTTTGCCAAATAAATGTCTTTATCGGTGAAAATGACATAGTCTGGCAGTTCCGGGCTGCCGGAAAGAGCGATATTTCGCTGCAATAAAGCGATGAGTTCGCTATTTTTATATAAAGTCGCATGATGTCCTCGTTGCTCTGCTGCTTCTTGGAGCATCTGCGCAAAATCGACAAATTTATTGCCGGGCAAAAAGCCGTTGTAAACAATCCAGCATGATAGCGCCAATGTATGAAGTCCTTTCTTAATTGTTTTAATAAATAATGTATTGCTATAATCATTTTAGAGGAAAAACGACAATTTACAAGAAAAAGCGGTGTATGCGATGTTTTTTACATATAAGGAAGCAGAGGCTTTTTTCGAAAAAAGAAAAGCGATTGGAATCAAACCGGGACTCGAGCGCGTCCATTATTTGCTTGAAAAATTGAATCATCCTGAAAAAGAGGTTGCAGCCATCCATGTCGCTGGAACGAATGGCAAAGGTTCAACGATACAATTCGTCAAGGAGGCGCTTATTGCTAGCGGGTACAAGGTCGGCATCTTCACGTCTCCGAGTTTTTCAGATGTATGCGGCCATTTTTTTATCGACAATCAAACAATTTGCCGAAGGGAGGCGCTATCGCTATTGAACGAATTGCTTCCCTTCATTGAGGAGCTCGACCGTGAAGGGATGCATCCGACTGAATTCGAGATTCTGACAGTGATGGCTTTTGTCTATTTTAAAGGCCGGACCGATTTTGTATTGCTTGAAACAGGGATGGGCGGCAGATTTGATACGACAAATTGTCAAGATCCTGTGCTAGCGATCATAACGAATGTCGCAAAAGATCATATGCAGTTTTTAGGAGGCCGATTAACAGATATTGCGTGGCATAAAGCGGGGATCATCAAAGAAAATTGTCCGGTTATCGTCGGCAGAGTCGATAAAGAAAGCGAAACGATCATCCATAAAGAAGCGGAAGAGAAAAGTTCGCAAGTTTTTAAGCTCTTTTCCCACTTTGATTATGCTATTTTAAACGAAAAGGCTTTTGTATGGAGCAATCATTCGGACAAAAAATTTTTGTTCAGCCTGCAGCTTAAAGGAACCCACCAAGCCGAAAATGCTTCTTTGGCGTTCATGGCACTACATTTGCTTGAAGCAAAAGGCTTTGAAATCGATTGGCAAGCTGCGATAAAAAGCATCTCGGTTGCAAGCTTGCCAGGCAGATTTGAACTTGTTTTTCGACATCCGCAAATCATTTTGGACAGCGCGCATAATGTCGCCGGGATCAAAGCTTTCTTGAAAACAGCCGAAGAAAATTATCCAGACGAGGAAAAACAATTGCTTTTTGCAGGGTTTAAAGATAAGCAAATATCGGAGATGCTCTCGGAAATAAAGAACAGTTTCGATAAAGTGACGCTTACGACTTTCGACCATGAACGGGCGAGCAGCCTGGAGGACTTATTCTCGATTGCTGCGGAAAAACAGTTTGGAATTGCAAAAGATTGGCAAACATATTTGGAGCCTATACTAAAAAAGCAAGATGCAGACATCGTCTATTTTGTCACTGGTTCGCTCGACTTCATCACCCAAGTCCGGAATTGGCTAGTGAAAAAAAACTGATATTATAGCTTTTTTTGTAAAAAGAGTTCCGACAAAAGAACACTTACTTTTTATAGTGATTATGATAGACTTTGTACTATTCTAGCAATCTATTAAAAGGTGAGTGGGTATGCAGAAGAAAAAATGGCCGAATCGTCCAAAAAAGAAAAAAGAGCTTCGTCAAAAAATAACCAAGTCGCCGCGTTTTTTATTGGCGCAACTGAAGCAACACGAGCAATTCAAAAGAATTTTATTTGCAATCGGCTCCTCCTTGCTGATCGGTCTTATCTTTGGCATGATAACGCTGAAAATGTTGAAGCAGGAGGACCCTGAGCAGGCAACGATCCTTCATACGTCAGCGGGTGGCAGCGAAGAAGAGCAAAAAGTGCAGGAAAGAACGATTGCTCCTGTCGGAATGTTCGTCATTCAAGGCGGAGTATTTAACGCGAAAGAAAATGCTCAAAATTTCGGCTCCTCTTTTGAAAATTTGAATTTCCCGGTTGTCCCTTGGGAACGCGACGATAGTTATCATTTGTTTGCCGGCATTCATAAATCGGAAGGAAGCGCAAATGAATTAGCTGCTGAAATGGATGAGCAAGGTCTTGATGCATTCGTAAAAGATTGGGAGACGAAAGAAGGAAAGCTTTCTATTGCCGACAGTGATTATGAGTGGCTCCAAGCATTTTTAGAAGTATGGGACACCTCTTTGGGTGCCCTTGATAGCGGGGAGGAGCTTCCGAAAGATGCATGGGAACGATTATTGGCTGCATCAGGGAATCTATCTGCATCGATGACAGGGATTTTGGAAGAAATAGAGAGGCATGTGGAAAAAATCGGAGAAGATCATGCCCAAGATCGATACTTTCTGCTCCGGTCGATTTATGAATATGAAAATTTGCTCGATAACTGAAATGTGCAAGTGTCGATTTTTGTATCTTGGCAATCGTTTTTCGCGAAAAATAAAATATGGCTAAAATTGCAAATTCTCCAAAAGAGGCCTGCTTAAAATACTCTTTTCTATTAGCAAAAATGGCGCTTTGCCTCATTGCAAATCAGTCAAAACGATATTTTGGCGATTCGCATCCTTTCATGGAACGTCTTATCATAATAGAAATGATGAAGGAGGTATTCGATTGAATAGCACGATGGTAAGGATGAGAGACGTTCCGAAAGAAGAAAGGCCGAGGGAAAGATTGATCAAATATGGCGAGAACCATTTATCGAATCAAGAGTTGTTGGCGATATTGATTGGAAGCGGAACGAGGAGAGAATCCGTGATGGATCTGTCCAATCGCGTCTTGGTGCATTTTGAAGGGTTGAAACTGTTGAGCGAGGCGACGATTGAACAATTGACATCGATCAAAGGAATCGGAAAAGCAAAAGGAATCGCCATTTTGGCCGCTATCGAACTCGGGAAACGAATCAGACAGTATAAGCCGGAAGAGAGCTATACGGTCCGTTCTCCTGAAGACGGCGCCGATTATATTATGGAAGAAATGCGGAATTTGAATCAAGAGCACCTTGTCGTTTTGTTTCTGAATACAAAAAACCAGATCATTCATCGGCAGACGATATTTATCGGAAGCTTAAACGCTTCTATCGTACACCCTAGAGAAATATTCAGGGAAGCGCTCAAACGTTCTGCCGCGTCGATCATTTGCGCCCACAATCATCCATCCGGCGACCCGACCCCCTCGCAAGAAGATATCCATGTGACGCGCCGCCTGGCAGAAGCAGGAAAAATAATGGGCATCGAACTTTTGGATCACCTAGTCATTGGAAACAACTCTTTTGTCTCTCTGAAAGAAAAAGGTTATTTATAGATTGGAAACACGCCATGAATACGTCTTCCTTTTCGGATTCGGATTGTTACGCAAACGTTACAGACCTATTAAATTTTCAGATTCGATAGAAATCCTATCATTTTATATTATTTTTTCGTATAATAAATAAGAGTGATGTAATGAAAGAAAAGCGCCATGATGGAAGTGGCGCTTTATGATTTATGGGAAACCATTCACATAATTAACTGATATTTAGTAATGATATATATGGCAAGGAAATTGCCTTAAGAGATTGCCCGTTGCAATGAGCCTGATGAGACAGAAAAAAGAAAAAATTATGCATCCATGATTCCGGATAGAGAAAGGAAGATTTTTTTTGGCAGTATTTCGATTCTCACAAGATTTAGGCATTGATTTGGGGACAGCGAATACATTGGTGTTTTTGAAAGGGAAAGGCGTCGTTGTAAGCGAGCCTTCGGTAGTGGCGATAAACAATGATACCGGAGATATAACGGCAGTCGGAAATGATGCGAGAAACATGATTGGCAGAACGCCAGGAAATATAACAGTCGTACGCCCGATGAAAGATGGAGTGATTGCAGATTATGACACGACGGCGACGATGATGAAATATTACATACAAAAAGCGAGAAATAAACGTTCTGGTTTTGGTGCGAAGCCAAGTATCGTCGTTTGCGTGCCGTCCGGAATTACAAAAGTCGAAGAACGAGCAGTGATTGATGCAACGAAGTTAGCTGGCGCTAAAGAGGCGTATCCGATTGCTGAACCATTTGCGGCAGCGATCGGTGCGGATTTGCCGGTATGGGAGCCGACCGGGAGCATGATTGTCGACATCGGCGGAGGCACGACTGAAGTTGCTGTCATATCTCTTGGAGGAATTGTCACGAGCCAGTCAATACGAGTTGCAGGCAATAACATGGACGAGGCGATAACGCAATATATTCGCCAAACATACAATTTGATGATTGGGGAAAGAACGGCTGAAGCGATAAAAATGGAAATCGGCTCCGCATTGATCGAGGATGATCAGGGAGAAATGGAAATAAGAGGTCGTAATTTACTGACTGGATTGCCTGAAACGATTACCATTTCTGGAAAAGAAATTACCGGCGCATTAGAGGAAAATATTGAAAAAATTGTCCATGCGGTGAAGAGCACATTGGAAAAAACGCCTCCAGAGTTATCTGCGGATGTCATGAATCGAGGCATTGTTTTGACTGGCGGAGGCGCATTATTGAAAAATATCGATAAAGTCATCAGCGAAGAAACGGATATACCAGTTTTTGTCACGGAAAATCCATTGGAAAGCGTTGCTGTCGGTACAGGGAAATCGCTTGAATATATTCAACATTTCAGAGACCATCCGAATGTTGCTTCACGCCCAACAATTGAATAAGTAAGAAGGTGTATATATGTCTTTCTTTAGGAGAAAATCTTTATTTGTTTTATTGATCGGGATTATCGGATTAGTTGTGCTTGTCGGTTACTCCATTTCTGGCAGAGACGAGCTATCCACTCCTGAGAAATTTCTGATGGACACGGTCGGGTGGGCGCAAAACATCATACATCAACCAGTCACTATGGTCTTAGGCTCTTTTTCCAATCTTAAAGATATTAAAAACACGTACGAGGAAAATAAGATATTGAGAGAAAAACTAGCTGAGTATAAAACTTTAATTTATGAAGTGCAAGAAATAGAGAAAGAGAATGAGGAATTGCGAAAAGCCCTCGATATCGTGGAATCGCCGCGGGACTTTGAACCGGTCATGGCAAATGTAATTTCGAGGTCGCCGGAAAGATGGCTGGAACAATTGACGATAAATCGAGGGTCGAATGACGGAATCAAAAAAAACATGGCGGTGATGACGGTCGACGGGATGATTGGAAAAGTGCAATCTTTATCCACTTCGACGGCAACTGTTCAGCTCATCACCGGTTTTGATCAATTGAACCGGATTTCGGCAACTGTATCGAGAAAAGATGGCGACAATATTTTCGGTTTGATCGAAGGATATGACAAAGAGAAAGAGGCGCTCATTTTCCGCATCATCGAGCAATCGGATAAAGACGTGAAGGAAGATGAACTTGTCGTATCCTCGAATAAGGGAGGACTTTTCCCTTCAGGTTTGCCGATAGGGACAATCAAAGAAGTGGAACCAGACGCATATGGCCTGACACAAACCGCATACGTGACGCCGGCGGCAAATATGTTTGAAATCAACCATGTCATTGTCGTAGACCGCACATTAAGCGTCGATGATGAAACGGCTGAAGACGAGGAAGAACAGCGATGAAGCGATTGATATTCCCACTTATATTATTTGTTTTGTTGGTGAGCGAAGGAGTCGCCCTAGACTTGCTGCCTTCCTCATTGACTGCGAGCGATACACTCATTGTGCCGCATTGGGTCTTGATGTTCCTCGTGCTGCTCACTCTCTTTTATGATACGAACGACTCTTTCTTCTCTATTATGTACGGCGTAGCTTTTGGATTGTTGATTGATGTCGTTTACACCAACATACTAGGGGGATATATGTTCGCTTATCCGTTCGCAATTTATATTGTCCATCTTTTGAAACGACTTTTGCAAACGAATTTGACGATGACGATTATTATAGCTTCCATCGGCATCTTGATAACTGAACTTCTCTTGTACTTCGTCTACTCTATTGTAGGCGCAATCGATGCAGCGATGTCCGACTTTCTTTTAAGTCGGTTCTTGCCTACA
>Ga0079226_10002273_pt1 | contig 14788 bp, 13 predicted proteins | sample Poulit2014_FD_76345 | JGI IMG/M metagenome (GOLD analysis project Ga0079226, IMG submission 76345) | Agricultural soil microbial communities from Georgia to study Nitrogen management - Poultry litter 2014 | ecosystem: Environmental > Terrestrial > Soil > Agricultural land | place: USA: Georgia... | reverse complement strand
GGCTGTATCTGATATTGAAGCGTCAATGCGTGAAGAAGTCATTGAAAAAACAAAAACAGTTTGTACATTCTGTGGTGTTGGATGTTCATATGAAGTGTGGACGAAAGACCGTAAAATCCTTAAAATTCAACCATCATCTGACTCACCTGTTAACCAGATTTCAACGTGTGTTAAAGGTAAGTTTGGTTGGGACTTCGTTAATAGTGATGAACGCTTAACGAACCCACTTATTCGTAAAGGTGATCGTTTCGTTGAAGCATCTTGGGATGAAGCACTTGACCTCGTGGCAGAAAACTTCAAGAAGTTTATGGGCGACGATCAAAAAGATGCGATCGGAGTTATTTCTTCTTCGAAAATTACGAACGAAGAAAACTACGTTATTCAAAAGCTTGCACGCCAAGTGTTTGAAACGAACAACGTTGATAACTGTTCACGTTACTGTCAATCACCTGCTACCGACGGATTATTCCGTACAGTAGGAATGGGTGGAGACGCAGGAACGATTAAAGATATTGCAGAAGCTGGATTAGTTATTATTGTAGGAGCTAACCCTGCTGAAGGTCACCCTGTTTTAGCTACACGTGTTAAACGTGCACAGAAGATTCACGGACAAAAGCTTGTCGTTTCAGACTTACGTCGTAACGAAATGGCTGAACGTTCAGATGTGTTTATTAGCCCTCAACAAGGAACAGACCAAGTATGGTTAATGGCTGTTACTAAATACATGATTGATCAAGGTTGGCATGACGAAGCATTTATTCAGGAAAACGTTAACCACTTTGAAGAGTACAAAGAAGTCCTCGAGAAGTACACGTTAGAATATGCTGAGAAGATGACAAACATTGAGAAAGAAACATTAATTGAAATCGCTGAATTGATTCGCGATGCAGATGGAACATGTATCTTATGGGGTATGGGTATTACTCAGAACACTGGTGGTTCAGAATCGTCAGCTGCTATTTCAAACTTATTATTAGCAACTGGAAACTACCGTCGCCCAGGCGCTGGTGCATATCCATTACGTGGTCACAACAACGTACAAGGTGCTTGTGACATGGGAACACTTCCTGGTTGGTTACCTGGATACCAGCATATTACTGATGACGAAGCACGTGAAAAATTTGCAGAAGCTTACGGTGTTCATATTGATGGTGAAGCAGGAATGGATAATATCCAAATGCTAGAAGCTATTGATAAAAACATTCTAAAAGCAATGTATGTCGTCGGAGAAGATATGGCATTAGTTGACTCAAACGCTAACTACGTACATGATATGTTATCGAAACTTGAATTCTTAGTCGTTCAAGATATTTTCTTCTCACGTACAGCACAGTATGCAGACGTTATTTTACCAGCAGTTGCATCACTTGAGAAAGACGGAACATTTACGAACACAGAAAGACGTGTTCAACGCTTATACAAAGCATTACCTGAGTTAGGAAATACAAAAGCTGACTGGGTAATTATTCAAGAAGTAGCTAACCGTCTCGGACAAGACTGGAACTATAGTCATCCGTCAGATATCTTTGACGAAATGGCAAGTTTATCGCCATTATTCAGTCAAGCAAACTACGACGTGTTAGAAGGATACGGAAGCTTCTTATGGGGTAGCTTAGATGGAGAAAGTACACCACTTCTTTATGAAGATGGCTTTAACTTCCCAGATAAAAAAGCTCGCTTCTCATTAAATGACTGGATTGAACCAGTTGAGTATCCTGAAGAATACGACTTACACATTAACAACGGTCGTTTACTTGAGCACTTCCACGAAGGTAACATGACGAACAAATCTGATGGTATCCAAGAAAAAGTACCTGAGATTTACGTTGAAGTATCACCTGCTCTTGCAGAAGAACGTGGTATGAAGTCAGGTTCTCTCGTAAGATTAGAGTCACCACATGGTGTCCTAAGATTACCGGCTCTCGTAACAGATCGCGTGAAGAAAAACGAATTATTCTTGCCGATGAACTCGGTTGAAAAAGAATCAGCAATTAACTTCGTTACTGGTCCAGCAACAGATACACGAACAAATACACCAGCTTATAAGCAAACTATGGTTAAACTGGACGTATTAGAAGTTGAGGGTGAAAACCCATTACCGGAAACAAACCACCGAAACAAACAACGATTCCCACAAGATGGAGTTGAAGTGGAACGTAAGTGGTCTAGAGAAGGATACATTCACTTAACAGATTATATAGAGGGAAGGTGATTTAATCATGGCAGCACCTATAACGAATATTCATCGAACTGAAAAGTCGGCTGAACAAATTCAAGAAGAAAGACTTGAAAGCTTACAAACTTCAATCGCTGAACATGAGGAAGCCCTTCAACGCATGCTAGATATTACTGGAGAATTAGAGAGTATCGGAGCAATCAAAGCATTACAGGCAATGCTCGATGCAAAGGTTGAAGTTTCAAAGATTGCAGTTGAACAAGCGAATCGTGAACCGATCAAAAACTTGATCAACCATGCTATTAATGCTTCCGCATCTATGGCTTCGATTGATCCAGGTGTCACAGAAAGATTGTCAAACAGTGTTAAAGCAGGCATTGAATCAGCCGAACTTGAGATGATTCAAGATAACAAAGTCGGATTATTTGATCTGATGAAAGCTATTAACGATCCAGATGTAAATCGCGCCATGCGATTCGGTTTATCATTCTTAAAAGGAATGGGTAAAGAACTCGGTGAAGATTAATTGACTCACCTACAAAACGGTGTTGATGAGTAGTCGTCAACACCGTTTTTTTTAGGATATTTAATAACAGAAATCCATAGAGTAGAGTTATAAACTGAACTTTTCTAATTATTTAAGGAAGATAAACTATAAGCATTCTCTACTTCCTATGGTTACAAATCCGTACCTCTGTATATTTAAGCATCCTATATCTAATCGACATCACTTGACACAAAGCCTCCTTATTACACTCCTCATGAAACTTTTTCAACTAGCAATTTTGTTTTCGCTTTTTTTCAATTTTATATCTTGATATAGTGAATATATAACAGATAACACAGTTATTATGATAATTATTAAAGATATCGGTCTCGTCAAGAAAGTTAGAAGACTTGAGTTCAATTCTAATGATCGAAATAAGTTGTGCTCAAAGTTTTGTCCTAAAATCACACCTAATACGAGTGGACTTATAGGTACTTCCGCTTTAACTAACAAATACCCAATTATTCCGAATACAAATAACGACCATATGTCAAATATATTTCTATTTAATGTAAACGATCCCACCACACAAAGCATAATAACAATTGGAACTAAAGAACTTACAGGAATTGACGCTATCTTAGAAAAGATTCGTATTAAAAATAACATACTCGAAAGCATTACAATTGCAGCAATTATTAAACTAACATAAATTCCACCGACTAAAACAGAGTCATTTTGAAATAACATTGGACCCGGTGTAATTCCATGAAGAATTAATACTCCCATCATAATTGCCATCGCCATATCACCAGGAATCCCTAATGTAAGAGTAGGAATTAATGACCCACCTGCCGTAGCATTATTTGATGATTCGGAGGCTACTATACCTGCTGGGATACCTGTTCCAAACTTCTCTGGTTCCTTCGATCCCTTGCGAGCTTGATCATAACTAACAAAGTTAGAAACGTCTCCCCCAGCACCAGGTAAAATACCTACAAATACACCTATTAGACTCGAACGAATAACGTTCCACTTTTGTTGCCACATGTCTTTTAAAATTAATAAGTATGGGATATCTACTTTTTTATTTACTTCTTCCTTTTCTTCTGCTTTTTTGCTATCAACCATCTTTTCTATATCTTTCATTACCTGGGAAAAAGCAAAAAGACCTATCATAACCGCTAACGTTGATAATCCGGCGGTCATAACGTCTAAGCCAAAATCAAAACGAACTCTACCATTTAAATCGATCCCTATTGTAGCAAATAGTAAACCTACAACTCCTCCAATCAAGCCTTTCAACAAAGCCCCTCTTGCCAAACTAGCTACCAACGTAAGCGCAAAGGCGATCATAGCAGTAACTTCCCATGGGCCAAAATTTAATGCAAACTTTGCAACAATCGGTCCAATAGTTGCTAACAGAACTACACTTATGACTGTTCCAAAAAACGAAGAAAAGATGCCTATGCCTAAAGCTCGTCCAGGCTCCCCTTTCACAGCCATAGGAAAACCATCATAAACAGTAGTAATTGCTGAAGGTGTACCTGGAATTCCTAACATAACAGCAGAAACAAGCCCCCCTGAGTATCCACCTACAAAAACGCTCATCATTAACGCTAAACCGTCTGATGCGTCCATAGCAAATGTAAAGGGCAACGCTATTAAAATACCCATTGTCACAGTGAAACCAGGAATGGCCCCTGAGATTATTCCAAATAATGTACCAAGAACTATTAATAAAATTGTTTTCATATTTAGTATTTCAAAAAGTGCTTGAATAAAAAAATTATCCAACATCTTCACTCCTTTCTTTTGATTAGATTAGGGTAATAGAATATTTAAATAGTTCTCGAAAATAAAATATACTGAAAACGCTATCACTAGAGAAGAAGTAATACTGATAACGAGATGCTTCTTCCTTTTAAGTCCAATCAATATGATTTGTGATGCAATTAAGTATATAAATGTTGATACTAAAAAGCCTACTAAGCCAATCAAATAAATATATATCCCGGTTATAACAAAAAGTGAAACAACGTAAATATATGCTTTATATGATGTATGTTCACTGCTTGTTTCTTTTTTACCTTCAGATCTTTTTAATATAAATGACTTCACTATTAAAAGTATTGTTAAAAAACCTAAAATGGCTAATAAAATTCTTGGATAAAATGCAGACCCGAAAGTTTGGCTTGCAGCTTTTTCAGGAATATTCCCACTCTCTATAAAAAAGATAATAATAAATAATACTAAGGATGCTGATAATAATCGATCCTTGTTCACAATAAATCCACCCCTCAACTTTTGTAATAAAGCCTGCTTATATAAGTGAAAGGAAGTCTCAGAGTTTATTGTTCTTTGACTTCCTTTAAGACATTTTTATTTAGCCTAAGTATCTCTGTTTAGAAATCCATATCTTTTGCAAGTTCCTCTAATAATTGTTGTTCTTCATCTAATAGTGTTTTGTATTCTTGATGTGGAATGAAATCTACAATTGAGCCATATTCATCCGCAATAATTTCTTGTATTTCAGGATCTTCCAAAACTTTTTGGAATGCCTCTTCCAACGCAATAATTATTTCCTCCGGTGTTCCTTTTGGAGCAAACAGCCCACGATCAACAGAATTCACCATTTCAAAGCCTTGTTCTACTGTCGTTGGTACTTGGTCCCAATACTTCATTCTCTCACTATGAGTTACTGCTACAGGATACATCTCTTTAGCCTCTTCTAAGTAAGCTCTTGCTGAAGGTACGTCCATCATAGCGCCATCGATATCTCCAGCTACTAATGCATTTACTTGACCTGCTGTTCCGTCAAAGCTCACTTGATTTATATCGTCCATTGAAAGACCCATAGAATTAATTAGTTGGGCTGTAAAAAAATGATCGGTTATTCCTGGAATAAAGCTTAGGTTCAATTGACCAGGGTTTTCCTCAACAAACCCTTTTACATCATCCAGACTTTTAAGCCCCATATCTCCACGTATAGCAAAAAAGTGGGGTGTTCTAGTTAAAAGTGCTATCGGTTCAAACTCCTCGAAGGAATAATCAACAATACCTGCAACGTTTACTGTACCTATTCCTTGATGGCTTCCTAAGATTGTATATCCATCTGGTTTGGCATCTTTTACGTGTCTTGACCCAACAGTAGCACTTCCACCTTCCATATTTGTTGGAACAATTGATTGTCCTAGATGTTCCTCTGCTTCTTTCGCAACCATTCTAAATATTAAATCAGTTGCACCACCAGCTGGATAAGGAATTACAAGTTCTATACTCTTCTCCGGGAAGTTTTCTTTTGATTTTTCATCAGTATTTGTAGTAGATTTGGAACTACAAGCTGAAACAAGAACTAAAATTAGGACAAAGAGAAAAAGTTTAATCGACAATTTTTGAATGTTCATTTAAACAACACCTCATCTATTTTTATTTAGGATTAAGCATATTGGACTTCATAATTGGTCTTTCAATATTTAGAAATTCATTTACAAAAAATGATAAATTCTCTAATGCTTCTTCTATAATACTTTCTCCTAACTCGTAACTTGCCTTCGTACCATCGCCTAGATTCCCGTTCTCCGTGACTTCCTTATATTGATAAATAACTTTTACATATTTTTTCTTCATGTATTTTAAAGGTAAAGAATCGCAATTAAATTGAGCTTCCTGCAATTTGTCTTTTCTTACAATATCAGGTACCATGTATAAACACTCGGATATTTCGCGTTCACAAGCATGTCCAAAATACTCAGATGAAACACCTTGTTTTATTGAGTTCTCAGCGGCATCAACAAACTTTGTATGAGCTACTTCTACATCGTATATTCTAGTGATTTGTTCTGCAGCAACATCAATAGTAGTACTGTTACCACCATGTGCATTAATAATTAAAAACTTCTTTAATCCATGTTGCTTTAAACTAAACACAATATCTTCTAGCAAAGATATTAAAGTATTCGGTCTTAACGTTATTGTCCCTGGAAAATCCATGTGATGTGGAGATATTCCATAAGTTATTGTTGGAGCGACTACAACATTTGGGTAACACTTTTCTGCTAACAATTCACTAAATTTCTCTGCTCTATACGAGTCGCATCCTTCCGATAAATGATGTCCATGCTGTTCCTGTGCGCCAACAGGTATAATGCCTATTTTAGCTTCTTTTAATGCTTCGGATATTTCTGGCCACGTCATTTTTGATAAAATATATGCATTTGATGTCAAATTATCCACCTTCTTTTAGGAAATTGTCGTTACCCCTTGATTAATATTGTTTTGATCGAAGTATAAAATTCAATTGCGGCTTTTCCTTGTTCTCTGGAGTGAGAGCTTGAATCTTTCATTCCACCAAAAGGTGCTTGAAATTCAACTCCTGCACTCTCCGAGTTAACCCTTACAACGCCAACATCAATCTCATCAATGAATGTCATCATTTTAGTAATATCCTTTGTAAATACTGATGCACTTAATCCATATTTAGTATTATTTGCAAGATCTACCGCCTCTTCATAGGAATTAACTTTCATTAATGCTACAACCGGACCAAATATTTCCTCTTTTGCTATCGTCATATCTTCTGAAATATTCTCGAAAATCGTTGGTTCAAAAAAGAATCCTTTTTCATAATCACCATTACTTATTGGATTTCCACCACATAACAATTTTCCGCCTTCTTTGATTACTTTTTTAACATTAGTAATAACTGAGTTCAATTCGATTTCATTATTAAGTGGACCCATCCATGTATCTGAATTTAATCCATTTCCTACCTTTATGTTATCAACTTTATTCAAAAGCTTTTCTTTTAACTTGTCATACACTTTATTTTCAATTATTACACGACTTGTCGCTGTACATTTCTGCCCCGTCATCAAAAACGCACCGTTAATAATTTGTTCTGCCGCTAAATCTAAGTCAGCATCTTCTAATACGATAACTGGATTATTCCCACCCATCTCTAGCTGATACTTCGCATTTCTACTTGATACTACCTCAGCAATTTTCATACCTACATTATTAGACCCTGTAAAGCTAACACCGTTAATTCCCGAGTTTTCAGCAATACCTTGACCAATAACGGAACCAGATCCAGTAATGAAATTAATGACTCCAGCCGGCAACCTAGCTTCTTCGAAACACTCAACTAACAAAGCTGCTGTAACTCCGGTTTCGGTTGCTGGTTTAAATACTACAGTATTACCGTATATCAATGCTGGAGCTATTTTCCAAACTGGTATTGCTAAAGGGAAGTTCCATGGTGTAATTATTCCAACAGTTCCTATTGGAGTCCTTGATGTTAATAGCATAGCATCAGCATCAGAGGACGGAATTACTTCCCCAACCTTTTGTGTTCCCTCATTTGAATAGTATTTTAATATTGCAATCGCTCTACCAACTTCTCCTTTTGCCTCTCCCAACGTTTTACCCATTTCTTTAGTAATCGTTGTTGCTATTTCTTCCTTTCGTTGTTCTAGTACTTCGGCTGTTTTAGATAAGTATTCTCCCCGCTGGATACCCGACAACTTTCTCCATTCTTTTACCGAATTTTTTGCTGCATCAATAGCAATATTTAAATCTTCTTTAGTTGAGTTTTGCAATATTCCGACTACTTCCTCCGTGTTTGCTGGATTAATGCTCTCTTTCGTTTTGCCAGAAGATGCTTTCCATTCTCCATTAATAAAATTAAGTTTTGTTTCAACCGTCATTGATTGTCCCACCTTTTGTTATATAAATATATTTATTATTCCACATGGAATGATAGCGCTTACACCAAATTACTAATTAGCAATGGGGAATCACCATTATAAGCTAGTTCATATATTTTCTGAATATCTCTTTCGTTAACCTTCCTACTGTTTATTGCAACATTTCCACTTTTCATTGTATCTTCTATCATTAATGAGATACTCTCTTCCGCCATCCCTAGCTCTTTGAATGAGTTTGGTATTTTTAATTGGGAATTTAAATTAACAACTTCTTTTACTCCCTCTGTCGCAATTTTTACTGTACTTCCTGACATCTTAACTCCTAATGCTTTTGCAACATCACTATGTGAATATGGATCCCCGATAAGATTATAAGCCATAACATAAGGCAACAATATAGCGTTTGCGACTCCGTGGGGTATTTTTGCAATCGCGCTAACAGGATGGGACATTGCATGAACAAGGCCAAGTCTCGATATTTTAAACGATATTCCTGCTATTGTGCTTGCATACTGCATTTTTGCTAAAGAATAATGATCCCCAGCCATTGTAGCCGGCCTTATATATTTGCTTATATCTTCAATAGCTTTTAAGCCTACAATTTCTGAAAACCAGTTTTCTGTTTTATTTGTGTATGATTCGATTGCGTGTGTCAAAGCATCCATTCCAGTTGAAGCAACCAAACCTTGTGGTAATGTGTATAATAGTTCAGGATCTAAAACAGCTATGTCAGGTATTAAGTAATCCGAGATAAACGGGGTTTTAAAGTTATCATTGTTTGTAATAACAGTTACATTTGTTACCTCAGACCCTGTACCACAGGTAGTAGGAACTGTGACTAAAAATGGCAATTCATTAGGGATATTATCAGCTCCTGCAAACTTCATTAAATCACCTGGATTTTCCACTAATACAGCCATTCCTTTAGCAGTATCAATAGCACTTCCACCACCAACTGCTAAGATTCCATCGCAATCATTCATTAGATATCTTTCTTTAGCATCTACTACACACTTTATATTTGGATCAGGCTCTACCTCGTCAAATAATTTAAAGTTAATTTTATTTTGTTTTAAACCACTCACGATATTGTTTAATAGTCCAGCATTAACCACACCTTTATCGGTTACAATTAAGATATTTCTAAATTCCTTTTGGCTAAATATCTCCCCAATATTTTTACTACTTCCTTCACCATATTGAATTTCGGTTGGCATAAAAATCATTGACATTCTTTTTCTTCCTCTCACTTTATTATTACAATCCTATAACTGCTTTAATTATTGCAGCGTTTAACCCCCTTTTTCTTAAAACTTTAATAGTACCATTTTGGTCCAGAGAAGAATATAAATTAATTTTCCTCCATTTGATAATGAATTATACAGATTCACTTAACTTTGTCAATATAAACATAAAAAAACATTCGTTTGTTATGTTAGATTATTTTCATCATAATTTATCCAAGAAAGAAAGCTCCATATATTAATGCAACAAACACTACAATTACCGGACTCATTTTTCTATATTCAAGCATTACAAAACTTACTAGTGTTAAGATAACTGTATGAATACTTCCCACATCTTTATAGGAAGTGGAGAGAAAGCTAAAAGTCATTATACCGAGTAGCACCCCAACAGTTGGACGAATATATAAGGTTAGTTTTTTTACTTTCGTAGAATCTTTATATTTTAATAACACACTTAACAAAACCATTAATAAAATAATGGAAGGTGCTACTGTAGCAAACAGTCCAACGAAAGATCCAAGAATCCCACCTTTCTCATATCCAATATATGCAGCCAGTTTAGTTGCAATAGGCCCTGGAAGTCCATTTCCAAGAGCTACCATTTCACTATATTCACTGACTGAATACCATTTATATTTATTAACTACTTCATATTCAAGCAAAGGGATAGTTGCTGGTCCCCCACCGTAACCCAAGATATTTGCAATAAAATTAGCTCTAAAAATCTCCCAATAAATCATTTATTTTAGCCCCCCTGCTCTTGTGTCTTTTCCTTTGAAAGTAATGCGAATATGATTAGTCCTAAAATAAGCAATGCAGGATGCATCCCAAGTGTTTGCATAACAATGATACTAATTATAGTTAGAATAATAGTCGGTAGCCAACCCATTAATTTTTTTGATAAGATTAAAAAGTTCCAAGCTAGCATTCCAATCATAACCCCAGCAATGGGTAACACCCCTTTAGCCATCCCTTGAACCCAAGGCTTTTCTTTATATGTATTTAGCACTGTCAACAACAAAATCATTAAAAGGGCTGTGGGAAGAACAGTAGCACTAACTGCAACAATTAAACCTAGTACCCCCCCTATCTTCCATCCTATATACCCAGAGAGCTTCGTATTTATAGGACCTGGGAGAGTATTAGCTAATGCCAACACATCTGAAAACTCTTTATCATCCATCCACTTAAATATTTCGACTACCTCCCTATGCATAAGTGGAATAGCGGAGAGCCCCCCACCATACCCCAACATTCCAGCTCTAAAAAAAGCGAGAAAGATATTCCTCTGAGTTTTAATGTTCAACGAAATCACCCTTACATATAGTTTGTAATAATGGATAATATATAACATAAAGAATACAATGTAAAGTATTTTATTTACTTTTGTTTAATTTTGGGGTTTTTATTCTTATCTATTTACTATTTTTTATAAACAAAACGTCAATATAAAAGTTAGTAGAAGATTGCCTAACTAACTATTAGCCACGTATTTTATGTTGACATATAAAGGAGTTTTTCATATGGAAGTAATGAATCAATTGAGGCGTTAACAAAAACTTTAAGATTAAATAAGGAATCAATTATTACTCATTTTTTTAATCAAAACAATTGAAGAACGTAATGACTCGAAACATTACAAAACCTTTCTACAGAAAATAAATAAGTACATCTAATAACGATATTTATAAAAGGTTTTGTAGGACAAATAATAAATCCTATATCCACTAGGAACATAAAGTACAAATTAAGTTTGAGATTATTATTTATATAAAGATTTAAGAAGAAGTAAGCGTTTAACAAGAGGGAAAAGCTTTTAATGGCACATATTATATTTCTTTAGAAGTAAAACACTAACAAGTCTAAAAAGTGAGTATTGTTGACAGGAGAAATCAAGAAGTAGTTTTATATTGATTATTTAACGGCTTATCCTACAAATAAAAGCAATATGCAGCTAGATACAATTGGATTGTAATACTATAAACATGGGGATGAAGGAACAACTAAACCTTTTTCATACACAATTCAATAAAACTATTACGAAAACATATTTCGCGTTAGAAGAGTAGGGAGTGGGTTTGTTTGTACGTAGCAAAAATCCATAAATAATTTTCAGTGTGAAAATTGTATCTCAATCATTACTCCTTTACCAAAGTACTGATAAAATGAGATCAAACATTATGTCGATGCAAAAATAAATAAGTGTAAATTAATTATTTAAGACTCTATAGAATATGGGTTTTTATCAAAAACTACCATTTGACAAAAGGGAATAATTAATCAAATACAATATGGTTCCAAGTGTTTCCGAAAAAGACCAATCAATTAATTTGTATCCATTTAAAGTCTATAGTTGTTCACTTTTAATTGTTATACATCTGAAGTTCTTGGGGAATAAAAGGAAATATATCATTAGATTTATAAATTAAAAAAATTTATAAGTGGTTTATCTACTAGATATTAAAAAATATTTACAATTGATTTATAAAGGATTAGATTTAAAGCTCTATGAAAAGCTATCTGTGTTGAAAGATTAATTCTTTTTGGGGGAATTTGTTTTTAGGGTAGTTTTGAATCATAATACTTGAATTTTATTTACTACAAATAACGTAATAGCACCTTGCAATTTGACTCATTTAAAGTTGTCTATTTACATCCAAATCTATCATTTAAATATCTAGTAATTAAGGTGAACGGTTCCATTTTCCTAGGGATGTTTAATATAAATCCAATTGTTTTTAGTCCCCCCCTAATATCAAACCTCCTACTATGGATTTAATCATTTATGATTAACCTCCCTCGCATAGATCATATAAGTTAAGAGGATAGATTAGTCAAAGTTTCTTATTATTCATTATGAGGAGTTTCACATGACATGTTTTTTGTTGACATGAAAAATATGATAACCTAGTTAAATATAAGTCTATTAAAGTTTCAATCCTACTCGGCTTTTAAATCGTTTTAATAATACGTGACTTTCTACCCTCATTATTCCCTCGAAAGAATAAAGTTCCTCATTTATAAAGTGTTCTAGTTCAATGAAATCATTCACTAGTACGTGCATATGCAAAGTACTTGGTCCTGTCATTTGATATATACTCGCAACACTTTCGTTATCTGCTAAACTTTTTGCGATAGTTACTAGTTGCATAGGCTCAACATCCACTTCGAAAAAGGCTGAAACAGATTTCCCAACCTGCTCGGAGTTAATAATAGCCGTAAACTTTTCTATCACACCATTTTTAATTAACTGATTTACTCGATCTCTTACCGCAACTCTTGATAACCCAACATGCTTACCTAGATCCACATAAGAAATTCGCCCATCCTCAATTAAATGCTCAAGTATTTGACGATCAGTCTTATCCAATTTCAAAATAATCAACCCTTTCACTTTGAATATATTTATTAATAATAAAAATGAATCAAACAATAGAAATGACTATCATAAAATTTGATACAATTTTTAATAGTTTACCACATATTGCATTCTCCCAAACATTTGATAATTATATACTGTATTTAAAGGGTTGTACAATAAATTGTGTTGACAGAGTCATTCATATGTTTGACTTAAGATAAATAAATTAAATGTTCTTATGTGAAATCTACTCGTTTTATTTTAAAGTCTCTTTCTATATCATTTTAATACAAGTTCGTATTTCACAGGAAACAGAAGAGATTTAAAGTTCTCTTTTCTTATTCAACATCTAACGTTTTTATTAAATATCCTAAAAAGTATTTATTATACTTACTTAACACATGTCACTTAAAACTACCTTTTAATCATAAACCAAATATGCATCGTCTTATTCTATACAAAACGAGTTTTTATTCAGCAATAGCCCTGATATCATTCGAGTCACCAAATATTTTTATCTATTAGGAATCTTTAAGACCCTTTATAATTAGTGATGATAAAGGATTTAATCGTTTACTTATTGCTGATTAATCGGTGGTTCATAATCCCCCTCGTAATCTAACTATTTCTAAAGCCTATAATTTTATCGAGAGGATTACCTTTTCTAACGATAAACATATTATTTATAAGATTAAATGAAAAAAAGCATTAGTTACAATAAGTGTAACTAGTGCTTTTATTTATATATCGTTTATTTATGCTTCTTGTGCATATGAATCTAAAATAGATGTAACGATAAATCCGATAGCCGAAGCGAATAGGCACGCAATACCCCATCCACCGAGGCCTGCACCCATAATCCAAATACGATCGATAATTGTTGCAAAAAGTAAAAGGATTAAGCCGATGCCAAACACAGCCATAAATGGAACGTAAATTCCATAACCTTTTGTCAGTGGTGTTTTAGAAAGAATAAATCCTAATACAACTAAAACGACAGTTAGTACTATTCCTATCATGAAGACTGATTGTATCATTGTTTCACCCCATATAATTTATGTATATTTTATTATTATAGCAAGTCGTATTAATTATACATTCCTATTTTTATACTGTCAACAAAACCGCTAATACATAGCAAGTCAATCAAATGATTTAAAAAAGAAGCGATTTTCATCACTTGTAATGATAAAAATCGCCTCTTATATTTATTATGATCATTTAACTTTTTAATTAATCATCTTCAGTAATCAGTGGGTAGACACCATTTTCATCATGTACTTCTCTACCAGTTACTGGTGGGTTGAATACACATACCATGCGCATATCTTCTGTTCCACCTCGGAGGTAGTGTTCATCATGTTGATCAAGGGCATAAATGGTTCCTGCTTCAAGTGGATACACTTTTCCATCTTTAACGGTCTCAATTTCGCCATTACCTTCGATGCAGTAAACCGCTTCTAAGTGATTTTGATACCATATATGTGTTTCGGTTCCTGCATATATAATCGTATCATGGACGGAGAAGCCCATTTTATCTTTTGCTAATAATAGTCGTCTACTTGACCATGTGTCTGTTGATGTTTCATTTTCAGTTCCTACAATATCTTCTAGTTTTCTTACTAACACGCTTCGTTCCTCCTACAATTATCTGTTATCTAATACGTCTTTAATACTCTCATCAATGATATTGATTCCTTCAATTAATGCTTCTTTTGTAATAATTAATGGTGGCAATAACTTCATTACTTCACCGTCTGGACCAGATGTTTCCATGATTAGACCACGTTCGAATGCCGCTGCGCAAAT
>Ga0079226_10002272_pt1 | contig 14789 bp, 12 predicted proteins | sample Poulit2014_FD_76345 | JGI IMG/M metagenome (GOLD analysis project Ga0079226, IMG submission 76345) | Agricultural soil microbial communities from Georgia to study Nitrogen management - Poultry litter 2014 | ecosystem: Environmental > Terrestrial > Soil > Agricultural land | place: USA: Georgia... | reverse complement strand
GATATTGATTTCTCCAGAGAGACCTACCCAGAATGATGAAAGGTTTCTCAGATTAAACGCGACATGTAGGGTACACCTCAAAGAGTCGGTCAATAAAGGGAGGCCAAGCCTTGATGGATGACCGCGTCTCTTATTTTCTGAGTTGGTCATGCTGAGATCGCTTACCGTCGTGGTAGCGGTAGTTTCCCCCCGCTCGCTAGTCCGCCAATAGCTAATACGGCAAAGCCTGCTGCGGTCAGTAGTACCTCTTTCTTGTTTTTGATCACCTCAAGGTTGAATTGCTTGTTGTTGACATCGTGGTTCATGAGTCGCTCGTCCACTCGCTCAAGTCGGTCGCGTGCGTCTCGGCGTTCTTCTTCAGTGGCCTCGGGGTCTACCGCCATAGCCGCCCAGATTTTTTGGCTCTGCCTCAGGTGGTCATAAATGTTCGTGGAGCTCTGGTCGTTGCTGTGCACGGCCTGTTCGTTGGTGTCATCCATTGCGTCGGAGATCTTTTCGAGGAGTTCTGGTGCCGCCGTGAACACCGCTACCTTGCCAGCTTCAGTTAGCTGGCCAGATTGCATCAATCCGACGAGCTCCATGACCTTCTCGCCACCCATATTCCGCATCGAATCGATGTTCAGAACCTGCTTCACATCATCCAAGTTATCGAGCATCACGACCTCCTGATTGTCTTTCTTTAGATACTACCGCTGATGTCGTTGTGGCTCGGGGTGTAGATAATGGCAGGCGGGTTGTAGGAAACGCTGAAACAGGAGTTAATTTAAAGCGTAATAACATACGTATGTTTTAGCGTTAGGATGTATGGCATACATACGTTGTGCAGTTAAGGCGTAAGTATGTCACACTGAGTTCATGTCCATACTGACTATCGCCCCCAGGAAGGGCGGGGTAGGTAAAACAACCTCCGCCGTCCTGCTGTGCGCAGCTGCCCATACCCGCGGAATAGACGTCACCCTCATTGACTCCGACGCCCAGGGCACCGCCACCGCCTGGGCCCAGGCGGCCGAGGAGGCGGGTGAGGCCTTCCCCTGGCCCATCGTCACGGCGGCCACTCCTGCCCACCTTGCCCGGACCCTCGGCGATCATGACGGGCTCGTCATCGTGGACACCCCGCCCGGAGGCTACGAAGTCATCGAGACCGCGATCGAGGCAGGCGACCTGATCCTCATCCCCACCTCCGCCTCCCCCCTGGACATCAACCGGGTCTGGCCCACGGTCGAGGCGACCAGTCACAAGCCGGCCGTGGTCTGCCTGACCCAGATCGACTCCCGCACCACCCTGCCCAAGGTCGCCCGTGCCACGCTCGAAAATGAGGACGTAGTGGTCACCGAGGCAGAGATTCCCGCTAGAGAGGCGTTAAGACATATGTATGCCACAACGCCACAACGTTTATATGGCTATGATGAGCTGCTCTCTGAATTGCTGTCCTCGAACCTGCTAGGAGATTACTGATGGCTGACCTGTCCAAGAAGCTAGCGAAAGCCTCCCCCACCGCTGCGCCGAAGAAGAAGGTCGCTGACACCTTCACCACGGCCACGGACAAGCCCACCCGCACCACCGTATATCTTCCCGCCGGGTTGGCAAAGCGCCTCAAGCACGCTGCCATCGAGGAGGAGAGCAGTGTCTCTGCGATCCTTGCCGACCTGGCGGAAAACTGGCTGGAAAAGAAGGGGACGTAAGTATGTCCTTATGTCTCAACATATGACATAAAGACGTTGTAACATAACAATGTTTTGGTGTAACAACGTCATTATTCACTTATTTTGTCCTGTTGAGAGCTACTTGTTGCGAGATTCTGGGGCGTGATCACCGGTAGAGGACACATATGCGACAGAGCATAAAGAAGACCTTACGGTGGTAGAAATTTCCCCCAATGGGGGCATAAGGGCGTGTTGTCCACGGCATATGTCCACGCGGGGTGCTGTTGCAAAGTTGGGGCAGGGCGCGGCGATCGATACGACCTCGGCTCAGGGCAAGCTGATCTTCGGGATCTTCGCGGCCCTCGCCGAGTTCGAGCGCGAACTCATTTCCGAACGCACGAAAGCCGGCCTGGACTCGGCACGAGCCCGTGGGCGCACAGGGGGACGGCCCTACAAGATGACTCCGGCGAAAGTCCGCCTGGCGATGGCGTCGATGGGACAACCCGAAACCAGTGTCGCTGCGCTGTGTAAGGAACTCGAGGTCACCCGGCAGACGCTCTACCGGCATGTCTCTCCGACGGTTGAGCTGCGCGACGACGGGCGGAGATTACTTGCCGGTAGTTGACGCAAATCCGGGTAGCCGAGCCTGCAGATTGGAGCTTTATATAGAGGTATGTGGGGATGAGGGGCATCTTGGTTTAGCCACCATGACTATCTGGGGTGTGGCAAAAGTAAGAAGTAACCTCCCACCTTGGTGGGAGGTCGATGATTCTGCTGATCCTAGGCTGCTGGGGACAGAAGTGGATTTCCTACCTATCGGATTTCAGGTCTGCAACGACTCGGAAACCGATGTTTCCAGAGGTGGAATCGGGGGTGTTGGAGTTGCGGGCGGAAACCCGGTAGCGGTTGCAGTAAGAGTCGTGGCAGAGATAGGATCCACCTCTCATAACCCGGCGGTCCCCGGATTCCGGACCGGGAGGATCATCGGTGGGTGCGTGAGAGTAGTAACCGGGATCGAACCAGTCGTGGCACCATTCCCACACGTTGCCGGCCATCTGCCACAACCCGTAGCCGTTGGGCTGGTAGGTCTTGACTCGTGCGGTGGTCAGATACCCGTCCTCGGCGGTGTTGTCGTGGGGGAATCGTCCTTGCCAAATGTTGCAGTTCCACTCACCACCCAGGGTCAGCTCATCTCCCCAGGCATAAGTGCGCCTGGCCAGACCGCCCCGGGCGGCGTATTCCCATTCCGCTTCGGTGGGCAGGCGGGTGCCGGACCAGGTGCAGTAGGCCATAGCGTCGTCCCAAGAGACGTGTACCACCGGGTGATCTTCTAAACCCGCCAAGTTTGATCCCGGCCCGTTGGGATGGCGCCAGTTCGCACCTTGTACGGCCAACCACCAGGGAACATCGGGAACCTGGTGGAGGATGTCGGTGCGCTGGCCTTGAAAGGCGGCGTAGAACACGGCGGAGACGCCGTGGTGCTCGGCGGTGGTGTGGTAACCGGTGTCTTGGACGAAGGCCGCGAACTCAGCGTTGGTGACCGTGGTGGCACCCATCCGGAAGGCATCCAGATGGACCTGGTGGACGGGGGTTTCCCCATCTGCCGGGTACCCGGTGCCGTGATGGTCCCCCATGGCGAAGTTTCCGGTAGGAATGAGAACGAATTCGCCCTGGGGTCGTCGCCGGGCGGAGACCCCCACGGGCACCGGGTGGGCGCCGGTGGCCCTCCGTTGCGTGTCCTGCTGGCAGGTCTGGAGGTCAGCACCCCCTGGAGAACAGCAGCTACTCATATTGGGTCCCCTCTATGAGGATCTATAATGGTTCGTCTCATGGGTGGGAATCATTGAGCAGCTGAGGCAGCCTCATTGACGGCCTCAAAGCCAGCAGGAACAATTCCATTGTCCTTGGCGTACTGGTCCCATTTCCCGGACAATTCCTCGACGATCTCCGGATACTCTGCGCTGACATCTCGGGTCTCACCAGGGTCGGTGGCAAGATCGTACAATGCGTACTTTCCAGTGCCCCCTGACGGCTCGGGGACGAAAATCAGCTTCCAGTCACCGGAGCGGTAGGCGCGTTGACCGAAATGCTCCCACCCGAACTCGCCGTCACCGATGGCATCCGAGACACCCTCTAGCAGGGGACGAGCTGAGTCACCTAGCAGGCTGTTCAGCGAACTCACGTCTGCTCCGGCGTAGTCGGCAAAGGTCGGATACAGGTCGGTGATGTGGGCGAAGGTGTCCACGATGCGATGGCCGTCCTCTCCACTTCCGGCTGGTGTCTTGATGACTGCTGGTACCCGGATCCCGCCCTCAAACAAGGTGCCCTTCGCCTGGAAGTAAGGTCCCGCAGCAGCCTGGGCATTGGGTTGTCCGATGGAGGGGAATGACCCCTGGTGTCCGTACGACTCCTTTTCATTTACCAAAGGGTAGGCCTGTTCATGCCACCCTTCGATGGTTCCATGCTTGCTGGCATAGTAGTTATAGTCTTGGGGGTTGGCGCCGTTGTCGCTGGCCACGACGATGAGTGTATTGTCGTATTCTCCCGTTTCCTTGAGGCGATCAACCAACCGTCCGATGTGCGCATCGGTTTCGTGGATCACCGCAGCGTAGACAGCCATGCGATACGCCATGTCTTCCTGCTGCTCCGGAGTCAGCGAATCCCACTGGGGTGTCTGCTCCGGCCAACGTGTCTCTGCCTCACTGTCGATGAGACCCAGGTCGGCCATGCGCTGGATACGCTCCTCCCGGAGCTCCTCGTAGTTGTAGTCATCCTGGTAGACCTCGAGGTAATGGTCGATGAGCTCTTTGTTTTCGACGTGCAGGGGATCATGAGGGGCGGTGTATCCCAAATATCCAAAAAATGGCTGCTCTGATTCCGCACTTTGATCCACCAGCTGGATCATTTCATCGGTATACGAGCGAGTGGCGAAGAAATCCTCCGGCAAGGAATCCAATGTCTCTCCGTCGCGTTCATGGATGACGGTGTCGACAGGTTCTCCTTCTTCTCGATCGAATAGACGGTGCCCATCAGAATAGTATGAGGCCCCGGCATCGTAGAGGGTGAAATTCTGGTCGAAACCAAGATCTCGGGGGGTTTGTCCTTCATCTTCTCCCAGATGCCATTTGCCGACCTGGTAGGTGTCATACCCTTCCTTGCCCAGTACTTCGGCAATTCCCGTGTAGTCGCCTTCCAGACTGCCCTTATAACCTGGAGTTGTCTCGGGGACACCGGGAGGCGTCAGGCCCTCCATTGAACCCAAGCCCACGCGATGGCGGTCCTGCCCGGTCAGGAGAGAAGCACGGGTAGGCGCACACAGCGGTGTCGCATAAAAATTACTGAATTGGGCGCTCTCCTGCGCCAGGGCATCGAGGTGCGGGGTCTCGGCCTCGCCGCCGTAGACCCCCAGATCGGAATACCCCAGGTCATCCAAGAGCACCATCATGATGTTGGGTTGTTCTTGATTCTGAGCTTGAGCAGCAGGGATTGACTCTTGCGTCTGGGAGACTGTCGTGCTCCCGCAGCCTGCGAGCGCAGCAGCCAGTACAGCCGTGGCCCCTAAGGACAAGCCGGTCAATACTTTCCGAGAGGGAGTGTTTTTCCAGGAGGAAGTCATGTGATGGGAACTTTCAGTGTCATCGGGAAATAAAAATCTGTGTGTCAAAGACAGTGGGAGTGCTGCTAGTGAGTGGGGTGCACGGCTTTCCGGCAGGTCCTGTACTAGAACAGCTAGGGTATCTCGCGCTCCTAAGGTGTCTGAATTTTCAGGAGCTGAGACGCCCTGGAAGGTGACTTAGGGGAAACCGTCCCCTGGCAGTCAGGCGTCGGCGGGGGCGAGGACGATGTCGAAGCGGGCCTTCGTCCAGGTCTGATCGCCCAGGTCGCGGCCGTCCGGGGTGGGGGCGCCTGCCGGCTGCTCGGCGAAGGACTTGATCAGCGAATCCTTGACCCCGAAGACGGAGTCGCCGATCTCCAGCTGTGGGTCGCCGTCGACGAAGATGTGGGTGACCAGGGTGCGCAGGTTCTCGGCGGTGACCATGAAATGCAGGTGCGCGGCACGCACCGGGGAACGCCCCGTGGCGGCGAGCATCTTACCCACCGGGCCGTCGTGCGGAATCGGATACGGCACCGGGGTCAACCCCCAGAACCGGTATTCGCCGAGCTCGTCGGTGAACAGGTGGGCGCGGGCCGAGGTGCGGTCGTCGCCGTACTGCACGTCGTAGAAACCGTCCTCGTCGCACTCCCAGACCTCGATGCGCGCGTTCGGCACCGGGTTGCCCTCGGCGTCGGTGACGGTTCCTTCGATCCAGGCCGGTTGGCCCTTGGCGCCGAAGGAGATGTCGCCGCCGAGTTCGACCTCGGGGGCGTCGTCGACGAAGAAGGGGCCGAAGACGGTGGCTTCGGTGGCGTCCTTGTAGGCCTCGTTGTTCACCGCGATCGTCTGCATCGAGGCGCCGAGGGTGTCGGAGAGCAGCACGAACTCCTGGCGCTTGTCGTCGGTGATGTGCCCGACCCGGGTCAGGAAATCGATCGCGTAGTTCCACTCCTCCTCGGTGAGACGGACGTCGCGGATGAAGTCGTGCAGGTGTACAGTCAGCGACTGCATGATCTGCTTGAGTCGCGGGTTATCGGCGTCGTCGAAGGATGCGACGACCCGGTCGACGAGGTCTTGTTCGATCTGACGCTGCGCATCAGAGAGGGGGGCGGTGGTGTCGGTGGCGGCGGTCATGGTGGGTTCCTCCTGGTGGGACTGGGGGAGCGGGTTTAGTGGGCGGCGGCGGTCGCTGGCTCGGCGACGGTGGCGGGATCGTCGCCGTTGAGTGCCGCGGTGAGCAACGTGGTGAGGTTCTCGGCGGTGATCTCCCGGGGGTTGTTCGCCGGGAGCTTTTCCAGGACGATCTCCACGGCCTGTGGGACGCCCTCGGCGGTGAAGCCGTAGTCGGACAGTTTCTGCGGGGCGTCGACCTGGCGGCGCAGCCGCTGCAATCCTTCGAGCGCGGTGTCGGCGCCGAAAGCGGCCGCCGCACGGGCTTCCGCCTCCGGGGCGTGGGGGGCGTTGAAGGCCAGCACGTAGGGCAGCACCGTGGCATGGGTCTGGGCGTGCGGCAGATCGAAGGTGCCGCCGAGCACGTGGCAGATCTTGTGGTGCAGGCCAGAGCCCGCGGAGGCGAAAGACACCGCCGAGAGATACGCGCCGTACAGCGCCTCGTCGCGGCCGTCGACGTCCTGGGAATCGGTGACGATCTTGGGCAGGCCGTTGCTCAGCGCCCGGATGCCTTCGGCGGCCAGCGCCGCGTTAATCGGGTTGGCCTTCGGCCCCCAGAGGGAATCGATGCAGTGGGCCATGCCGTTGAGCCCGGAGGCCACGGACATCTCTACCGGCAACGAGAGCATGAGCGCGGAGTCGTAGATCACGGTCTCCGGCAGCACGCGGGCGTCCACGCCGGTGGTCTTGCGCCCGGCCTCGGTCAGGCCCCAGACGTCGGTGGCCTCGGAGCCGGCGTAGGTGGTGGGCACCGCGATGATGGGGATGCCGGTGGTCAACGCCACTGCCTTGGCCAGTCCGGTGGTGGAGCCGCCGCCGACGCTGACTAGCAGATCCACGTCGTGCTCGGCTGCCACGGCACGGGCTTTCTCGGCGGTCTCGACCGGCACGTGCATCACCACGTCGGAGTGCCAGGCCGCGACCTCGATGTTCGCGGCGACTTCTCGGGCCAGATCCAGTTCGCGTTCCCCGGCGATGACCATGACGTTTTTTGCGTTGAGGCGGTCGACCTCGGCGGCCAGGTTCTCCGCTGCCTGGCCGTGTCCGAAGCGGACCCGCTGTCCCAAGGTCACGTGTTCAAAGTTCAGTGCCATGTAGTGTTTTTCCCTTTCAGTTGCTCAAGCTCGGCTGCTGGTCCAGGTGCAGGAGGCCGGCGAGTTCGTCGATACGTGCCTGCAACTGGGGCCCGTCCGTGGCGGTGGCGTAGACGTAGAAGTCGGGGCGAGTGATCAGATAGGTCGCGCCGGCGTCCTGCAGCCACCGGGTGTAGGTGCCTTCAGTATCCACGACGTCGACGGCGTCAGCGTCGCTTCCGACGCTGACGACGGTGGCCCCGAGGGACTCCAACGTCGCCAGCTGCGCCGCATCGAGGGATTCGCGCGGATCGTGGTTGAGCCCGATGACGCTCCAGCCGCGGCCGACGACGTCGTCGAAACGCCCTGTCTGGCCGTGGTGCTCCACGATGCCCTGCTTGGCCAGTTCACCGCCGTGGGCACTGTCGGCGGCCCAAATTCCGGTGCCCAGGTGGGCGACGTCGGTGTTGACCGGGGTGCCGTCCCAGTCCTTCATCTCGGCGATCATGCGACGGTCGCGCTCTGCGGCTTCCTTCTCGTCAGTGATGCAGATGACGCTGCCCAACTCCATGGAAAAGTCGATGTAATGGCGGACGTGCTCACGACGTTCCTCGCCGTAGGAGTCCAACAATGCGTCATCCGATTTACCGCTGAGCACCAGGTCCAGGCGCCACGCCAGGGCCAAGGAATCACGCAAGCCGGCGCACATGCCTTCGCCCGCGAAGGGCGGCATGAGGTGCGCGGCGTCGCCCGCGATCAAGGCGCGGCCGTCGCGCCACTGCTCTGCCCAGCGTGCCTGGAAGCGGTAGATCGCTGAGCGCTCCAGGATGGCCTTGTCCGGGGTGACGTCCCAAGGTTCGAGCAATTTCCAGGCATTTTCCTCGGAGGCCAGCTCGGTGAGGTCCTCACCCGGCAGGGCCATGAACTCCCAGCGGCGTCGCCCCGGCCCGCCCGGCACGATGGTGGTGGGACGTTTCGGGTCACACAGCTGCCAGTGGTCGGGGCCGTACTCGATCTCCTGGGTGGGTTTGAGATCCAGGATCAGCCAGTCGAAGAAGTAGCCGAGGTCGTTCATCTTCAGGTGGAGGCTGTCACGGATAAGGCTGTTCGCACCGTCGGCGCCGACGGCGTAGCGGGCGCGGATGGTCTCGGCTCCAGCGTCCGGGTTCGGGACCTCGGGATTGTCGGTGCGGACCCCATGCAGGGTGACGGAGTCAGCGTCCTGTTCCAGGGCGGTCCCGTGCCAGCCGCTTCGGATCTCCACGGTGTCCAGGGTGGCGGCGATGTCCCGCAGGCGCTTTTCCAGTTCCGGCTGGTAGAACCAGTACCGCGTGCGCCAGCCGGACTCGGTCATGGAGTTCCAGTCGACCTCCATGAGTGTTTCACCCTCGGCGTTGCGCCAGGAATACAGGTCCTCGTGGTGTTCGATGGCGGCGTCGTCCTCGGAGTTGATGCCGAGGTAACCGAGGATGCGAGCGATCTCATGGTCAAAAGTGACTGCGCGAGGGCGCTCATAGAAAGACGGCCACTTCTCCACGACGGTGACACGGTGGCCCTTCTTGCCCAATAAGACTGCGAGCAGAGTGCCGACGGGGCCGGCGCCGACGATGGCGACGTCCGTGTCGAAGCTCAGGGGATCGGCGGAATAACTGGTGGGTGACATGGATTCGACTTACTTTCAAGCATGATGGAGATCACGTTGCGTGAACCACATTGTGAATCACTGTTCATAAAAGAACAAGGGTTCGTGAATTTCACTACCCTCAACTACCCCCACACCGCTGTGTGGGCTGGGGCATCCTTTACAGTGAACGCATGGTAGAGACCGAGGGCCGCAGGGCCAAGCGTCGTGAGCAGACTCGTGCGCGGCTGATCGATACTGCGCGGATTCTCATGGCTGAACACGGTTTCACCGAGGTCGGGATTGCCGAGATCACCACGGCCGCGAACCTGGGAACGGGCACCTTCTACAACTACTTCAGCTCTCGGGACCAGCTGCTGGCCGCGGTAGCCGAGGAATCGATGGAGAAAATCGGTGACGCCCTGGACCGGGACGTCTCAGGACTAGAGGACCCGGCCGAGGCCTTCGCCAGCTCCCTGCGCCACCTGGTCCGATACGCCCTCAATGATCGGGTGTGGGGTGGGTTCCTGGTCCAGATGGGTGCGGCCCATCCCGCACTCCTACGGATTCTGGGCCCCCGTGCCCGACGTGACCTGCTGCGGGGAGTGGAGGCCAGGCGATTCTCCATCGAAGACCTTGACCTGGCCACTACCTGCACTTTCGGTTCTCTCATCGCCTCTATTCAGCTGGCCATGGAGTCCGAGCCCCGCGATGATCGCGACCAGATCTTTGCCCGTGCCATGCTGTGCATGGTCGGCGTCCCCGCCGATGAGTCAACCGAGATAGCCGCCCGGGCACTACCGGAGATCGATGTGAAGACTGACCTCCCGGGAACGAGAGGTAGTGATTGACTTCCTGGAAGATGTGACCCAAGGAATCTCCTCCCGGCAATGCCGGCTGGGCACGCACTGAGTCCAGCGACCACTGATGTCTCGAATTATCATCAGCCATACCGCTGCCGCGGCGTAGGGAATCTGGCCCAGGAGGGACACAGTGTTGGCCCTGTTGATTGGGCATTTGCTGCCTGCTCCGTGGTTGTATCCGCTGGCCCAGTAGTCTCCGCTGGGCCAGCCGGCGGTAGGGTGGGTGTTCCTGCCAGTTGCCCAGCATGGTGTACATCCCGTGGTGGAAGCGGACCAGTACTTGGCGGATGCCGTACAACGGCCCGAGATCTGTGATCAGCGTGAGATGTTGTTGGAACCGCAATGCCTTATTGGGGCACACCCTATTTTTACGTACACCTACACCGGTATGTTATGCGTAAAATAGGGTAGATTTTGACATTGTTTTACACCTGTATAGTGGGGCTTAGACTTTAGTTATACAGAAAGTGGTGGTTGTGGTGTTGTCACCGGATGGTTTCCATATTGAAAGTCATATTGACGCTGTGCCCGCGTTGGCGCGGGTGAAAAATCTGCATGGCGGGTTGTCGTCGGGGCAGCAGGCGTTGGGCAGGATTGTACAAGCGTTGCTTGCTGACGCTGATGGTCTCGACGGGACACAGCTGTCTGACTTGGCGCGAGCAGTTGAGTCGTATCGTGATGCGGTCATCGCCCAGGAGAATGCAGCCTTTAAACCTGCGAAGAGTGAAGACTAATGCGTGGGCAGCGGGTGGGGTATATCCGCGTCTCGACGGTGGAGCAGAATAATCAGCGCCAGAAAGAACTACTGTCCACGTCTGGAAGTATTGACCGGTTCTTTGAGGATAAGATTTCCGGCCGCACGAAGACTCAGCGTCCTGGACTGGGGGAGTGTATGGCCTATGTGCGCGACGGTGACGAGCTCGTCGTCTCGTCGATTGATCGCCTCGCCCGATCTCTAACGGATTTGCGCGGCATCGTTGATGAGCTCACAGGCAAGGGCGTGACCGTTACTTTCCTACACGAGAACCTGTCCTTCTCGAAGGACACTAGTGACCCACGCGCGGATTTAATGCTGGGCATCCTCGGCAGCTTTGCGGAGTTTGAGCGGGCTATTATCCGTGAACGCCAAGCGGAGGGGATCGCACTGGCAAAAAAGGCCGGCAAGTACAAAGGCCGTAAACCTGCTCTTAGCGCAGAGCAGGTGGCGGAGATTAAGCAGCGCGTGTTGGCGGGGGAGTCGAAGGCAGCACTAGCGCGAGAGTTTGGGGTCACCCGCCCTACGGTGTATCGGGCATTAAAAAACGCCTAAAACGGCGCAGCCGTGAGGGTAAACCGGCGCCCCGGCAGCCGGAGTAAGCGAGATACCACAGCGGTAGTAGATGTGCCCCCTTTTTTCTTCTACAACCACCATAAGGCAAGGGTGTGGGCGCGGCAGCTCCGCAGGCGCCCACACCCCTTTTTTCTAGTCGTCCTCGCCCAGGAGGGTTTTCACGGCCGTATTCATTGGCTCGGTGATACCGGCCTCGGCGAGCGCGTTACGCACGAGCTGGCGGTGTTTCTGGAAACCGTAAGTTCCCGCGTCCACCCCGGCTGCAACTTCCTCGGCTTTGGCTGCGAGATCAACTAGCTGTGCGTGCAGCGGATCGGCTGGGTCGAACTTCGGGATCGGCAACCGCCACACGTTCTTGTCGAAATCACGTCCGCCGAACAAGCCACGGGACTGATATACCGCCACCATCTCGGTTGTTACCGGCGAGTTAAGGATCGCAGTGAGATACTTTGCTTCGTCCTCGCCGCTAGCAGGCATCCAATAAAGCTTGTGGTCGATAATCACGCTGGGCTTGGTAACGCGGGCTGCTGCAAGAGTGTTTCCCGATGCGGTGTACACCACTCGGTGTTTTACGGCGTTGAGCTGCTTCGATAGCTTGCGCTGGTAGTCCAAATTCTCCATCAATGACAGCTTGGATTGTTTGGTTTTGTTGTCCTCCCAGCGCTGGGATACGTCACGCCACCAGTCCCGCATACTGTTATCCGCGTTGTGGATCTGCTTCTCGTCCATCAACTGCTGGCGCTCAATGGGCAGCACTGCCCGCCACGGCTTCAGTAGGCCGAAGGGGACAAGCGTGGACCCGAGGTGAACGTCGAAGACATACCTGCTGGGCAGGGTGGCTGACCAGGACGGCTGGGACTTCCACGGTTCTTTTTCCAGCTTGGTGCGGTAGGACTCCACTGTGGTGGTTCCCTGTGTCCTGCCCAGCCGGGAGGTGGTTTGGGTCTGCTCCACGACGAAAAACAGCACCCTTGGGAAGATCGTTGCCCCGTTGACGACGACCTCGTTGTAGGGGGAACGATCACCAGTGTCGGCGCCCAGTTCGACGTTCTTTTTCTCGGTGATGGTCAACGCCTCATAGGTGGCCGGCCAATCGTTGCGGACGCGCCGGCCTGACAACATCTTCTTGGTGGGTGGGAACCCGCAGGCGGGTTCCTCGCTGATTTTGGTGGGGTCGTGGAACGTATGCCTCATACCGAACACCACTGCCGAGGGGACGGGGAAGAACCCGCGTGGGCGCATCTTTTCCAAGTCCCATGTTTCGGTGAACTCACCGCGCAGGTACGTCCCCCATCGACCGGCCCGGAAACCTTCGTAGGCTTTCCGCGACAAGACAGCCAGCGGGGTGACGAAACCGAAGGTTCCACCATCGTTGAGGTACTTGGCCACGCTACGGGTGATGAAAAGTCCCACCAAGTCTTGTTGGGTGGCGACTTCACCGCCATGCCATAGGTTGTAGCGGTCAGCGAAGGCTCGGTACTTCTCTTGAAGGTCGGGGGTCATATACCGGTAGGCCACCCACGGAGGGTTGCCGATGAGTACATCGACTCGCCTGCTGGGCATGGATAGCCACAGAGGTCGGACTTGGTTGCGGATATAGAAGCCCCAGATGCTGTCGCGGCCTTCGGCGTTGAGGTCGCAGAGGGTGGCGAAGGTTTCCACCAGGAGGGCGTAGTCCTTGGTGTCCGAGGTGATTCCGAACCTCCTGAGGACTGAATCAATCTCGGGTCGCGGTTTTGCGGGGTCGGTGTGTTCTTTCGCCCGGTCGGTCATGGCGGTGACCAACTGGTCGAAGGTGTCCGTGTCGCCCATTGAGTTCAGAGGGAAGGTCAGGGTTCGGGCTATGGAGAACAAGGTGGCGTTTTGAACATCGGCCAGGTCAACGCCTTCGGTGTTGATGGTGATGACGTTTTCCTCGTGGTCGCCGGGTTGATACCACTGCATCGAATCCCCCAGATGTACCGGCACCCACACGTCCCCACGGTCGTGGAGGTGCTCGCCAAGCGCAAGCAAGTAGGTCACACGGGCCAAAAGCACGGACACGGGGTGGATATCAAGGCCAAAAACGTGGCTTTGAACGTGCTCGACGATTGTGGGCGAGTCCCACCCGGCGGCCTCGGCGGCAGTGATGATCCGCCGGATCGCTTGGAAGAGAAACGTGCCTGATCCGCAGGCTGGGTCGAGGGCGGATTGTTCCAACGGTTTATCCAGCACCTTGGCGGTGACCCCTTCGGCCAACCAGTCGGGGGTGTAGTACTCGCCGTTGCCTTTACGCACATCGGCGTTGATGACCGACTCGTATAGGATTTTCAGCGCATCGTGGTCAATGTCTGACCAGTCGAACATTTGAATGCGTTTCACGATGCGGGAGAGGTACTGCTGGCCTCCCTTGGCCAGAAGAATCCAGTCGAAGAAGCCGGACTCGATAACGTTGTAGATCCCGGCCTGCCGGAACTCGTCACCACTAAGCAGGCGCTCTGGGTGTTGGATCAGGTCGTCGAGGGGAAGCCCCATCACGGCGTGACCGATCACAGAGGCTTCAACCACCAGCAGGGTGTGATCGATGAACAGTTTGTTGTTGTCCGCATCGAAGCCGGTACCCAGAGCACTGCGCAGCAGACGTGCCCATAGGTCGCGTTTCAATCCCACAGTGGGGTTGGTGCGAACTTGGGCATACAAGTCCAGCAGGTAGGCCACGTCTTGGTCGTAGGCGGGTGAGGAGGCTCCGAGCAGGCTTTCGATGTTGGCGTGGGTGGGGGTGATGTTGCTTCGAGTAGCCAGCACGGCTTGGAGCCATTCAATAAGCCCGACCCCGGTGGCTCCAGGGGCAAGCTCGAAGGTGCTGCGCCGGGCGAAGGATCCATTAGCGGGAGACTGCTCGAACAGCCACCAGGTTTTCCCGTCGGTGAGGATTCCGTTGTAGCGGGAACCATCTTGGTTCATACGGGTGGTGACGTAGCCAGCAAGTTGGTTGATGTAGTCCGCGTCGGCGTTCTCGTTGGTGAGCCGTTTTTTTACTTCGATGACAGTGGCGCCGGTGGCGATGTCGATTCGTCGGCGAGAGCCATCACCGATTTGCTCTTCCAACCGCGGGGTGTCCAGGTCGAAGTCAGCGGTAGTCAGCAGGGTCTTGATGTCGGATTGAATGTCAGCTTCAGTGCGTCCAGTGGCGTCTGGGGACGCGAGGCGAGCGATTAGGGATTGTGGTGTAGTCATGGCTTTCTAAGGTGGGTAGGAGAGTCTTAGTTGTTGATTCTTTCACGACGAGGCTGTAGCGAGGACTGGTTGGTGGCAACCAAATCTATTGATTTGGGCGGCAGCACAACCGAACGTTAGTGAGGGCGTGAGCCACGATGGAATCTTATTTGCTAGTTAACGTTAGCGTTGACTGGTTGGTTTACCCCTGCTGGATATAGTTCTACAGTTTATAGTTATAAGCGACCAGGGGAAATGGGTAAACCCCCAGGTCAAACCCTGTGGATAACTCCGGTTGT
>Ga0079226_10002271_pt1 | contig 14790 bp, 15 predicted proteins | sample Poulit2014_FD_76345 | JGI IMG/M metagenome (GOLD analysis project Ga0079226, IMG submission 76345) | Agricultural soil microbial communities from Georgia to study Nitrogen management - Poultry litter 2014 | ecosystem: Environmental > Terrestrial > Soil > Agricultural land | place: USA: Georgia... | reverse complement strand
TCCCTTACGGCGCTGAAGATATTCTCCATTGGCATGCCGATGTTCTCACGCCTGTGTGCAGTGAGCAGAATCACTTTTTTGTCCTTATGCCTCTCGATGATTTCACTTTTGTATTCTTCATTGACAGTTGTTTTAAGTGCATCAATCGCTGTATTACCTGTAACAGAAATATAAGTTTCGTCTTTGTTCTCTTTGAGCAGATTTTCCCTCGATTGATCTGTAGGAGAGAAATGAAGGTCTGCAAGCACTCCTGTCATCTGACGGTTCATTTCTTCAGGGAATGGTGAATATTTGTTATAGGTTCTGAGCCCCGCTTCAACATGCCCGATATCGACTTCGTTATAAAATGCTGCCAGGCTGCCGGCGAAAGTGGTTGTTGTATCCCCGTGGACCAGGATCATATCCGGCTCTGCTTCCTTGATGACAGATTCCAGGCCTTCAATCACCCTTCCCGTCACTTCAGAAAGTGTCTGTCCCTGTTTCATGATATTTAGATCGAAATCAGCAGTGATTCCAAAAATATCCATCACCTGATCCAGCATCTCCCTGTGCTGTGCCGTCACTACTACAATCGGTTCAAGCTCCGGATCTTTTTTCAGCTCCAGTACAAGCGGGGCCATTTTGATGGCTTCAGGCCGTGTACCAAAGATTGTCATGATTTTTTTCATTCTTTTTCTCCTTGTTGGTCCTATTTTGTTCCGAAAAGCCTGTCTCCAGCATCCCCAAGTCCAGGGACAATATAGCTTTTCTCATTCAGTTTCTCATCCAGTGCAGCAATGTATATGTCAACATCAGGATGGGCTTCCTTCAATACCTCGACACCTTCAGGCGCCGCAATCAGGCAGATGAACCGGACTTTTGTTGCACCGCGCTTTTTCACTGCTGTAATCGCCTCAACCGCAGATGCTCCGGTTGCGAGCATCGGATCGATGACAAAGATGTCCCGCTCTTCGATATCGCCTGGAAATTTGGCATAGTATTCGATTGCCTCCAGTGTTTCAGGATCACGGTACAGTCCGATATGCCCCACCCGGGCTGAGGGAATCAGCTTCAGTATTCCCTCCTGCATTCCGAGTCCGGCACGGAGTATGGGAACAATCCCCATCTTCTTGCCGCTCAGCCTTTTTGCCGTCGTCCTCTGAACGGGGGTGTCCACCTTGACGTCTTCCAGTGACAGATCGCGTGTCACTTCATATGCCATCAGCATGCCGACTTCATCGACAAGTTCCCTGAACTCCTTTGTTGATGTCTTCTCATCACGGATATAGCTCATTTTGTGCTGGATCAGCGGGTGGTCCATTACTTGCACTTTGGACATAGTGTTCCTCCTGTCTTCTCAATTGAGCCGGAATAAGTAATCTTATTCCGGCATCCTTCTTATTGGTATAATGGGTATTTGCCGGTCAGAGCAGATACTCTGTCTTTGAGTTCAGCAAACTCCTGTCCATTTTTGACAGCAGTCAGTACTTCTGCCATAAGGTCTGCCACTTCTCTCATGTCCTCTTCAATGAAACCGCGCGTTGTCATCGCCGGTGTACCGAGACGGATACCGCTTGTGACGAACGGGGATTCCTCATCAAAAGGAATTGTGTTCTTGTTACATGTGATACCGACTTCATCCAACGCTTCCTCCGCCTGCTTGCCTGTCAGGCCGAAAGTCTTCACATCAACGAGTAGGAGATGTGTATCCGTGCCGCCGGAGACTACACGCAGCCCTTTTTCCGTCAGCCTTTCAGCAAGCGTACGGGCATTACTTATGACCTGCTCCTGATAGACTTTGAAGTCAGGGTTCAATGCTTCGCCAAACGCCACAGCTTTCGCTGCAATGACATGCATCAGCGGTCCGCCCTGGATACCCGGAAAGATATTCTTGTCAATTTTCCTGGCAAACTCATCCTTTGTGAGAATCAGCCCGCCGCGCGGACCTCTCAGCGTCTTATGCGTTGTGGTAGTGACAAAATCTGCATGCGGTACCGGATTCGGATGAAGCCCTGCTGCAACCAATCCGGCGATATGTGCCATATCCACCATTAGATAGGCACCGACTTCATCTGCGATTTCACGGAACTTGCTGAAATCAATCGCTGTTGAATAAGCACTTGCACCGGCAACGATCAGTTTCGGTTTATGTTCTTTCGCTTTCGCAAGCACATCCGCATAGTCGATCTGCTCATCATCCTCTTTCACTCCGTAATCAACAAAGTTGAAAAGCTTACCGCTGAAGTTGACCGGGCTGCCGTGTGTGAGATGTCCACCATGGTCCAGTTTCATACCGAGTACCGTATCCCCCGGCTCAAGCACTGAGAAGTAAACAGCCATATTTGCCTGTGAGCCCGAGTGTGGCTGCACATTGGCATGGTCTGCTCCAAATAGTTCTTTTGCACGTTCACGTGCGAGGTCTTCGACTACATCCACATGTTCACAGCCGCCGTAATAGCGCTTATGCGGATAGCCTTCTGCGTATTTGTTGGTCAATGTTGAACCCTGCGCTTCGAAAACAGCCTTTGATACAAAATTCTCCGATGCAATCAATTCAATATTATTGTTCTGACGATCAAACTCTGCTTCCATTGCTTCAAAAAGTTTTGGATCCTGTGACTCGATATGTGACATATTCTCTCTCCTTGAACTTGAAATTTATAATTAATAGTGGGCTCTTGGTCCACCAATTAATTTCGGTCTGGAAAATGCTATAGTTACATTCGCGCTGCCTACCGTCTTCTGCTCCGTCCTGAACGGAACAGCAACATGGCGCACATGCATGCCAATCAATGTCTGTCCAATGTCAATGCCGCGGTCAGCTGTTACATGCTCAACGACTGCCGGGTTGCCGAGATGCTCATATGCATATTCGCTCAGGCTCCCTCCGGCTCTCCTGTGCGGCACAACATTCACAATCTCGTAACCGCGCTTTTTTGCAACATCGCGGTCGAGGGTCACGGCGCGGTTGATATGTTCGCACCCTTGGAACATGATGTTGATGTCAAACTTTGCTGCAACTTCGATAAACGCATCAAATATCAGTTCTGCGACTTCCATAGAACTTTGCTTTCCGATGTGGTGACCGATCACTTCGGATGTCGAGCATCCGATAAGCAGGTCTTCTCCCGGAACAAAAAAATCTGCATCTGTAAGATTTTCCATCAAAGCATCGATATCATTCTTCAATCTTGCAAACTCTCCGTTCATGTCTGCCACCTTCATATTCAGTATTCAGCCAAATATCGACAATATCATTCGCCAGCCCGGAGCCGATCACTCTCTCCCCCATGGCCAGCATATTCGAGTTGTTATGCTGTCTTGTCGCTTTTGCCGAAAAGCTGTCGTGTACAAGGGCACAGCGGATGCCCTTTACTTTATTAGCCGCTATGCTCATCCCTATGCCTGTACCGCAGATGAGGATTCCACGATCAAAAACACCGTCTGCAACTTTCTCCGCGACCGGTCTTGCGTAATCTGGATAGTCGACCGACTCATCTGAATCCGGACCGAAATCCGTAATGTCGACTCCTTTTTGTACAAGGGCTTCAACAATCGCCCTTTTGAGTTTTATACCACCATGGTCCGAAGCAATGACTATTTTCATAAATTCACCTCTTTGCTGATATTATATATCAAATGTGCACGCAGCCAAATAATTTATAAATTTCTACAGATTAAATTTATCGATATATGACTTAAGTTGATTGTACACTAATTCGTATTCCTTCGCAGACCCACCATAGGGATCCGCGATCGGTTTTTTTACCCCTTCCGCAAACTCACTGATCATCCTCACATCAGCGACCGGATAGCGCTGGATGACCATCATCTTATGTTCTTCCGTCATGGTCAGAAGCAGGCTGTCCTTCACATCTTCCGGACTCAGCTGCGAAGGGCCAGACGGCAGTACAAGCGACTCACGTTCGATTATATCAATAGTCTCACGGCTTGTTTCACCGGAAAACACCATCAGTCCCCGCGATTCAAACTTTCCGCCGTCAAATTTTGTCCTGGCGTAGCTTTCGGCGAGCGGACTTCTGCATGTGTTTCCAGTGCATATGAATATTATCTTCATAGATGATCATCCTTAATCACTTCATCGCCCGCCGCCTTGTATATCCGGTTCATCAGCGCCTCGGTTTCATCATTTTTGGGGAAACCGTGTATATAGATCAGGTCGACATCCGATTTATCCATCCGCCTGAGTGCAGCGTAGAGGTTCCTTGCCGCCTCACGGTAATTTTCATCACTCGAGCAGAGACTTATGAAATAGGAACCTTCCGGAATAAAGTCCCTGCAGTTCTCGGGAGCGATGATTCCTATTTTTTTATCATCGTCCGCTTCGATATGCGTATTGTTCTTCAGGCCGCCCTCGATGACTGCAAGGGGCTGCCGGGGGGCATAATGCTTATATTTCATACCCGGGGATATCGGTTTCTCTGAACCAGATATATGCCGGTCCACTGTTTCCTTCAGCACATTTTCAAGTGCCTCCTTGGTGATGCTGCCCGGCCTTGCCACACGGTAGGGATACTGCGTGCAGTCGAGGACCGTGCTCTCCAGACCGTATGTCGCCGGGTCACTTTCCACGACCCCGTACACTTTCCTGTTCAAATCATCAACAACATGCCGGTAGTCTGTGGGGGATGGTTTGCCGCTCAGGTTGGCACTCGGCGCCGCAAGCGGGAACCCAACGTGCTCCAGTATCGCATGACCCACGGGGTGGCTCGGCATCCTTACAGCCACAGAATTCAGCTCCGCTACAGTATTGCCTGCGAGCATGCTGCCCTTCAATGGGAGTATGAACGAGATCGGCCCCGGCCAGAAATGGTTCATCAGGGACTGGACTTTCGGATCGAGCGGCTCTGTGAATTCTTCCAGCTGTTCCATGCTGTGTATATGGACGATGAGCGGATTGTCGCCGGGACGTCCTTTTGCTGAAAATATTTTATGGATGGCTTCAGAGTTTCTTGCATCTCCTGCGAGGCCGTATACTGTTTCGGTGGGGATGCCGACAACTTCACCATAGGTAAAGGCTGTTCTGATCTCATCGAGTTTTTCTCTTGTATGCTTGTCTTTTAGCTGGTCGATATAAATTTTCCAAACTTTTGTATCCATTTTCAATCCTCCCACCTGAAGAAAAGTATCCTGTCCTGCCCGTTCATATCTTTTTTAAGCTGCGGCCGGGTCTTCGGCCAGACCTTTTTGATATAGCTGCTGAGTGCCTCATACTGCCGCCAGCCAATCTCAAAATAGACTGTGCCGCCCCTGGCCAGTACTGCCGGCAGTCCATCTATCATCTGCTTATAGAGCGCCAGGCCTCTGTCATCCGCAAATAGCGCCAGATGCGGCTCATGCCTGTAGACAGAAGCATCCATCTCATCCTTTTCATCATACGCTATATACGGCGGGTTGGACACGAGGCAGTCAACCATGATTCCTCTCTCTGTCAACGGTTCAAACAGGCTGCCGCAAAAAATTTCCGGCGACACTCCCAGTGTCTCCGCATTCTCCTTTGCCACTTCAAGCGCACCCGGCGATATATCCGTCATTACCACCCGGTTTTTGTACCAGTGTTTTTGCAGCAGGAGACCGATGGCGCCGGTCCCCGTCCCTATATCTGCAACAGTCCTGCCGTCGTCCGGCTCCTGCTGCAGCACAAACTCGACCAGTTCCTCTGTTTCATTCCTCGGTATCAGCGTATTTTCGTCCACTTTCATTTTATATCCGTAGAACCATCCGAAGCCTGACACATATTGATGCGGCTCGCCGGCAGCTGCCCTTGTGACAGCTTGTTCAAACATCCCGCGCCGCTCCCCGGGCACTATCTCATCACCATGCAGCATAAGATATGTGCGGTCGATATCGAAAAGATCTTCCAGCAGAAGTGACGCAATCCCCGCTTCTCTGTGAGATAAAATTAAAGAGGCTTCCGCCTCTCTGATCATTTTTTTGTAACTATAGTGTTGCATTGTTCAACTCTTCCAGCTTGCTCGTCTGCTCCTCGATGGTCAGTGCATCAATCACTTCATCAAGCTTCCCTTCAATGATCTGGTCGAGCTTCTGTATGGTCAATCCGATGCGGTGGTCTGTAACGCGGTTCTGGGGATAGTTGTATGTCCTGATGCGTTCCGAGCGGTCCCCCGTCCCTACAGCACTTTTCCGTTTTTCTGCATATTCCGCATGGGCTTCCTGTTCTTTCAGATCATATATGCGCGCCTTCATCACTTTCATCGCGCGCTCACGGTTCTTGATCTGGGATTTTTCATCCTGCGATGTCACGACCAGCCCTGTCGGGAGATGTGTAATCCTGACGGCGGAATCGGTCGTATTGACGTGCTGGCCGCCCGCGCCGCTTGAACGGTACGTATCGATCTTCAGGTCTTCATTGCGGATATCCACTTCAACATCCTCAACTTCCGGCAAAACTGCGACTGTGGCGGTCGAAGTATGGATCCTTCCTCCTGATTCCGTCTCGGGGACGCGCTGTACACGGTGTGCACCGTTTTCATACTTCAGCTTTGAGAATGCACCCTGGCCCTGGATCAGGAAACTGATCTCCTTATAGCCGCCCTGATCGTTTGAATGTGCTTCGACGACTTCCGTTTTCCATCCCTGGTCTTCAGCAAACCTTGAATACATCCTGAACAGGTTGCCCGCAAAAATCTGCGCCTCGTCGCCGCCTGCAGCACCACGGATTTCCATGATGACGTTCTTGTCATCATTCGGGTCTTTCGGGATGAGCTCGAGCTTCAGTTTTTCCTCCAGCTCTGGAATACGGGCTTTCGCTCCCGAAAGCTCCTCTTTGAGCATATCCATCATTTCTTTATCATCAGTTTCATTCATCATCTCTTCGGACTCTTCAATCGTTTCCTTCTGGAGCTTGTATTCCCTGTATATATCCACAGTTTTCTGAAGATCGCTCTGCTCTTTGGAATACTCCCTCAGCTTATCTGAATCACTGACTACATCCGGGTCACTCAGCAGTTCATTAAGCTGCTCGTAACGATTTTCTATGATTTCAAGTTGATCATACATAAATTTTCACCTTTTTCGTCCTTTAATCCTGTTAATTATATCATATTTCAGACATAAAAAAACTGCATTGAAGTACAACTTCAATGCAGTCATTTCCGCTATTATTCGTTTGCGCTTTTGAAACCGAATTTTTTGTTGAATCTCTCAACACGGCCATCTGCAGATGCGAATTTCTGACGTCCAGTATAGAATGGATGGCATTCAGAGCATACCTCTACTTTGATATCCTCGTTGTTTACTGAACCTGTTTCGAATTCGTTACCGCAAGAGCATACAACTTTAACTTTGTTATATTCGGGATGGATTGCTTGTTTCATTACTTTCAGCTCCTTTGCCCTGAACCATCTGGAACAGAGTTGATTAGTGGCAGACGCCACTTCGACATTAATATATTATACACCCTGCAGTGTAAAAAATCAAGACATGCATTTCTCTTTTAAATGACGGGTTTTCCTGTATTCTGTGAAGACAGCATACGCTGCCTCAGAACATCGAAAAACTCTTCGTTGGTCTTCGTCTGCTTCAGTATCCTGAGGAATCTTTCAGTGAAGTCCGGTGCATCAGTAAACAGATTTCTAAGCTGCCAGAGTACATCGAGTTCTTTTTTATCAAGCAGAAGTTCTTCCTTCCTTGTACTGGAGCGCCTGATATCGATTGCCGGATAGATGCGGCGCTCACTCATATTCCGGTCCAGATGGAGTTCCATGTTTCCGGTCCCTTTGAATTCCTCATAGATGACGTCATCCATGCGGCTTCCGGTATCCACGAGTGCTGTGGACAGGATCGTCAGGCTTCCACCCGCTTCGATGTTACGCGCGGCACCGAAGAAATGTTTAGGACGGTGCAGGCTTGCGGGATCCAATCCGCCGGAGAGTGTCCTGCCGCTCGGAGGAATCACCAGGTTATATGCACGGGCAAGCCTTGTGATGGAATCCATCAGGACAATAACATCCTCTCCCATTTCCACAAGCCTTTTCGTCCGTTCTAGCAGCAGTTCAGCAACTTTCACATGGTGTTCCGGCGGCTCGTCAAAGGTCGAATGAACCACTTCGGCATCTTCAACCGAACGTTCAAGATCCGTCACCTCTTCGGGACGCTCCCCGATCAGCAGTACGAACAGTTTCGTATGTGGATGGTTTTCAGTGATTGCATTGGCGATTTCCTTAAGCAAAGAAGTCTTGCCTGCTTTTGGCGGGGCAACGATCATACCACGCTGACCGAAACCGATCGGTGTGACGAGGTCCATTATGCGCGTGGACAGACCATTCGATTTGTTTTCCAGATGGATGCGCGTATCCGGATAGAGCGGAGTCAGTGCCTGGAAGTGGGGTCTTTTCTTCACATCTTCTGCGTTCTGGTCGTTTATGAAGTCGACCTGCAGCAGCCCGTAATATTTTTCGCTGTCTTTGGGACGCCGCACCTTGCCGGTGACCTTGTCCCCTTTTTTCAGTTCGAATCTGCGGATCTGTGATGCCGAGATGTAGATATCCTTCTCCCCTTTTGAGAAGTTCACTGTTCTCAGGAACCCGTAGCCGTCCTGCTGGATATCATCCAGAACCCCTTCCATGTAATAGTTGCCTTCCTTTTCCATTTCGGCTTCCATTATTGCCAGGACCAGCTCTTTTTTATTGAGCCTGCTGTAATTGGTGAGTCCTAATTCTTTGGCACGTGCTGTCAGTTCTTTCGTATTGTTCTTTTTATAGAGGACATCAAAGGATTCATATTTCAATCCTTTCTTTTCTCGCTCTGCCATAAATTCACTTCACTTTCATATAGTAGGGACCCTCAGATGATCCAGAGGTTTTAAACAAGTGGAAACTTTTGAGTTTTTGACAATTTCATATTCTACACCATAACCATTTAAAATGAAAGAAGCGGCGGAGATGGACAAAATTTATATAAAAAATACCGGCTCATCCAAGGTGAGCCGGCTGTTCAAAATCATTCTCCGGAAATTTCCTCACGCCATATATCGGCACCGAGTGTATCCAGTTTCTTAACGATGTCCGTATAGCCACGGTCGATATGATTGACGTTATGAATTGTAGTGACCCCGTCGGCAAGCAGTCCTGAGATGAGGAGGCACGCCCCCGCCCTCAGATCGCTTGCATAGACATCCGCACCTTTGAGCTCTGACGGATAGATAAGCGCCGAACCGCCTTTCTGCTCAATTTTGCCGTCCATCCGGTTCAATTCATCGACGTGCCGGAATCTCGCCGGATAGATTGTTTCTGTTATTTTACTCACGCCATCCGCTTTGAACAACAATGGGGTGAGCGGCTGCTGGAGATCTGTGGCAAACCCGGGATAGACCTGGGTCTTTACGGATACCGGCCTGTACTCATCCGGTTTTGTTATCGTAGCGTAATCATCTCCGAGTTCAATCTTGACACCCAGTTCCTCGAGTTTTGCAGTCAGTGACTCCATGTGTGTCGGAATGATATTGCGGACGGTGAAGCTGTCCCCCGCAGCTGCACCGGCAATCATGTATGTGCCGGCTTCGATTCTGTCGGGGATGATATTGTGTGTAGTGCCATGCAATTCTTCGACACCGTTGATCTTGATAGTGTCCGTACCTGCTCCACGTACGTCCGCTCCCATATTATTCAGCAGGGATGCAACATCCACGATCTCCGGTTCTTTCGCCACGTTTTCAAGGACCGTACGCCCTTTGGCACAGCTGGCCGCAATCATCAGATTGATTGTTGCACCGACTGACACCACATCGAAGAAGATCTTTGTACCCTTCAGTTCTTCAGCCACCAGATACATCGCCCCGTGCTCATTGGTCACTTTGGCGCCGAGTGCTTCGAATCCTTTGATGTGCTGGTCAATCGGGCGCGGGCCGAGCGGGCATCCTCCCGGCAGACCGATTACACATTTCTTGAAACGCGCAAGCATTGCCCCCATCATATAATAGGATGCACGCAAAGACTGTACCTTCGTATTTGGCAGAGGCATGTTCTCAGCCTCTTCCGCATTGATTTTCAGCACAGTACCATCCAGGTCCGTTTTTATATTGAGGTCATTCAGAAGGCTCATCAATGTCCCGACATCCGAAATTTCCGGGAGCCCCTCCAGCACCACCTCACCTTTTCCAGCCATCAGTGACGCAGGGATGAGTGCCACTGCACTGTTCTTTGCGCCGCTGATTTCGACTTCGCCGGAGAGCGTTTTGCCTCCCCTGACTTTTATCACTTCTTTACCCATAATCCTTCTCCTTATACGGTAGACCCGTCTATTGGCCCTTGATGCTGTTCCAGTCGTTTAAGAACTGGTCGATCCCTTTGTCTGTGAGCGGATGCCTGGTGAGTTTCTTCAGCACTTTATATGGAATCGTCGCAATATCCGCACCGCGCAGCGCAGCACCGTGTATATGACCTTCACCCCTGATCGATGCCGCAATGATTTCCGTATCTATTTCATGAAGGGTGAAAATATAATGGATATCTTCGATCAGGTCCAGCCCTTCCAGACCGATGTCATCCAGCCTTCCGATGAAAGGCGATACATAAGTCGCACCGGCACGTGCTGCAGTCAGCGCCTGAACTGTATTGAAAACAAGCGTGACATTCGTTTTGATACCCTCTGATGCAAGTACTTTGACAGCTTTCATACCCTCTGCAGTCATGGGAATCTTAACGACAATATGCTGATGAAGTTTGGCAAGCTCCCGTCCTTCGGAAATCATGCCTTCCGCATCAAGTGCGATGACCTCACCGCTGACCGGACCACCGACAAGCTCGCATATTTCAACGAGACGGTCATGGAAAGAGATCCCTTTCTCCTTGGCTACAAGTGAAGGATTGGTCGTGACACCGGCCAGTACACCCCACTCATTTATTTCTTTGATTTCATCCATATTCGCTGTATCAATAAAATATTTCATTAATCAGGCACCTCCGAAATTTATTGGTTATTCCATTATAAAGTAGTTGGGATGAAATGGGCAACGAATTTGACGGCTTACTTCTATGTATCCGCTTTCCCTCTCTTATGACAGCCCTTGGCTTCCGAAGCAATTAAAAAAGCCCGCCCCCGTGGGACAGGCTCAAAGCCGTCAGAAAATCATGCCTTGTTTGAAGTACCGAATTCTTTGATTTTGCCCTGTACAGTCGCTTTGACAGCTTCGCGTGCAGGCCCGAAATATTTACGTGGATCATAAACTTCGGAGTCATTGTTCAAAGTGTCCCTTACAGCTTTTGAAGAGGCAATCTGGTTTTCAGTGTTGACGTTAATTTTGGCAGTTCCGTAGGAAATCGCCTTTTGGATATCATGGGTCGGAATTCCTGTTCCTCCATGGAGAACCAATGGAATATCAGACTGATTACCGATTTCTTCCATTTCTTTGAATCCAAGATTCGGCTCACCTTTGTAAGGTCCGTGCACTGAACCAAGTGCAGGTGCCAGGCAGTCGATGCCTGTACGTTCCACAAGTTCACGGCATTCTTCAGGATCCGCATAGATGACCCCGTCTGCGACTACATCGTCTTCCTGTCCGCCGACAACACCCAGTTCCGCCTCAACGGAAACACCCCTGGGATGTGCATAGTCAACAACTTTTTTAGTTGTTGCGATATTGTCCTCAAAAGGACCATGGGAAGCATCGATCATGACGGAGGTGAATCCCGCTTCAATCGCTTCTACACATTTCTCATAACTGGACCCATGATCAAGGTGGATTGCCACCGGCACAGTGATGTCAAGGTCTTCAATCAGACCTTCGATCATTTTGACAACTGTCTTCATACCACTCATATATCTTGCAGCACCCTCGGATACACCGAGGATGACCGGTGCATTCTCGGCCTGTGTCGCCATCAGGATGCCCTGGGCGAATTCAAGGTTGTTCACGTTATACTGTCCAACAGCATAACCTTCCTTCCTTGCTTTATCGAGCATATCTTTCATTGATACTAAAGGCATTGTAAATTTCCTCCTAAAATTCGTTACTTCTAATTGATTATAGCAAAAGCATTTAATTATTAGCAATCCTTTGGTAATATTGCTGTACTATTAAAAAGAACGGAGAGAGTGTCATGGATAAGATTCTTCAGACTCAACTCGTAAATATTTACAACCATATCGATGCCCAGTCAGAGGAAATAGAAATGGCTGCAAGACTCCTCGCCCAGGCCATCCACTCCGAAGGTGAAATATTCATAAAAGCATTCCACGATATTAACGGGATGGAAGACTATCTGACTGAAGGGACACTTTCCCTGGCGAAAGCAAAACGGTTCGATGACATCTCCCGGGTCAAGACTCCCGACCGCGTGCTTGTTGCCGCCGGCATGTTCGATGAGGATGTCAAAACATTTACCGAATCACTCGAATCCGCAGGTGTCGAATTCGTCCTCGTATGCAACTTCAACAAGCATGAAGCTGAAAAAATGAACCAGATCCATCATTATATAGATCTGTCATCCCCCCGCCCCCTCATCCCGACGCCGAATTTTGATAAGATCGTCAATCCATACATGAGTGCTTTCCTTTATATCTATAACCACCTTTATGTACTTATAGACGAGATGACAAACGAAGATTACTGACTGCCGGGATGGTAAACCGTTCCGGTTTTTATATGGGGAGGTATTTGCGCCTCAATGATTTATCATCATTGAGGCAAACCCCCTATCATCGTTCCGGAATCGATGATACGCGGTGACCTTCTCTTATCATTGATCTACATTCGATAATAAAAGAACCGCCCAGGTTATCATTGAAAACGAATCGACAATAAGAGGGGAACCACCTCTTATCACCGAATGACAATCGATAACAAGAGAGCGCCCTGCCTTATCATTGATTTGAAATCATTGATGAGAGCACTGTGCTCTCTCCTCATTGAATCGCAATCGACAATAAGAGCACCCCCTCCCATTATCATCGAAACCAAAACCATGATAAGAGCCCGCAGCCTCTTATCCCCGAACCAAAATCGTTGATAAGGCCGCAGCAGATCCACTCAGAAAAGCCCCGCGGCCATTGCGACCGCCGGGGCACAGCTGATATATATCCTATTTCATGCTTGCCTGGATCAGACCCTGGAACAGCGGGTGCGGCCTTGTCGGCCTGGACTGGAATTCCGGGTGGAACTGTACTGCAACGAAGTATGGATGATCTTTAAGCTCGATCATTTCCACAAGACGTCCGTCAGGGGATGTTCCTGAAAATACCATGCCTGCCTCTTGCAGCTGTTCTTTGTACTTGTTGTTGAACTCGTAACGGTGCCTGTGTCTCTCGTCCACGTTTGCCGCCCCGTACAGTCGTCGTGCGGCCGTACCTTCTTTGATGTCGCACGGGAAGCTGCCGAGGCGCAGTGTGCCCCCGAGGTCTACCACATCTTTCTGATCAGGCATGAGATCGATGACAGGATGCTCTGTTTTTGGATCGAGTTCGCTGGAATGCGCACCTTCCAGTCCGGCAACGTTACGCGCGAATTCCACTGTTGCCAGCTGCATGCCGAGGCAGATGCCGAGAAGCGGCACTTTATGCTCACGGGCATAGCGCAAGGCGTGTATCTTACCTTCTACACCGCGTTCGCCGAAACCACCCGGTACGAGGATGCCGTCTGCTCCTGCAAGCTCATCTTCATAATTGTTTTCATCCAGATGTTCTGAATTGATCCATTTGATATCGATTTCCGCCTGCTGTTCGTACCCGGCGTGTCTCAGTGATTCTGCCACTGAGAGATATGCATCCTGCAGTGAAACATATTTTCCCACGAGAGCGATTTTAACTGTACGGTTTATCCTGCTCAGGTTATCAAGGAGATGTTTCCAGTCTTCCAGTTCCGCCTCCTCGGTACTTCTGAGACCTAGCCTGTCGATGACAAGGGAATCCATGCGCTGTTCCTGGAGACGGATGACGATATTGTAAATGGTCTCCTCATCACGCGCCTCTATCACGCTTTCGGTATCAATATCACAGAAAAGTGCAATTTTATCGCGCATGTCTTCAGCCATTTCATACTCTGAACGGACAACGATCATGTCCGGCTGTATACCCAGACCTCTCAGCTCTTTTACGCTGTGCTGAGTCGGCTTTGTTTTCATTTCACCTGCAGCTTTGATGTATGGAAGTAAAGTGCAGTGGATAAACATGACGTTTTCAGAGCCCAGATCACTTCTCAGCTGTCTTATCGACTCCAGGAATGGAAGTGATTCTATATCCCCGGTCGTACCGCCGATTTCTGTTATGACGATATCTGCATTGGACTCTTCACCGGCTTGCAACAGACGGGATTTTATCTCGTTCGTGATGTGCGGAATGACCTGCACCGTACCGCCGAGGTAATCTCCACGGCGCTCTTTCCTAATCACTTCAGAATAGACTTTTCCCGCTGTGACGTTGGAATATTTGTGAAGGTTGATGTCGATGAAACGCTCGTAGTGGCCGAGGTCTAGGTCGGTTTCAGCCCCGTCGTCAGTAACGAAGACTTCACCGTGCTGATACGGGCTCATTGTTCCCGGATCAACGTTCAGATATGGATCGAACTTCTGGATTGTTATGGAAAAACCTCTGTCTTTCAGCAGTCTTCCCAGTGACGCAGCTGTGATGCCTTTGCCCAGGGAAGAGACTACTCCGCCTGTTACAAAAATATATTTAGTCATTGCACTTCCTCCTGTAAAAATAAAAATAGCTCCCTTCCACACTTGGTGAAAAGGAGCCGTTCTTTACAATCCCTGTTTCAGGGAGCCCAATAAAAATAATATCACTTTCAGAAGGAAAGTCAACTGGAAACTCTGCTTTAGAGGTCTGATTCGT
>Ga0079226_10002270_pt1 | contig 14798 bp, 16 predicted proteins | sample Poulit2014_FD_76345 | JGI IMG/M metagenome (GOLD analysis project Ga0079226, IMG submission 76345) | Agricultural soil microbial communities from Georgia to study Nitrogen management - Poultry litter 2014 | ecosystem: Environmental > Terrestrial > Soil > Agricultural land | place: USA: Georgia... | reverse complement strand
CCCGTTAATTGAATATCAGTAGTACTGTTAAGTGCAACCAAATTGGTCTGGTAGTTCAGTTGGTTAGAATGCCTGCCTGTCACGCAGGAGGTCGCGGGTTCGAGTCCCGTCCAGACCGCCATTTAAATCTTATAATTTATAATAAACTAGCATTTTTTAATTAAGAATGGTAGTCTGTTTATTTCAAGAACATCCTTATCTCTAATAAACATTTAGAGTAGATATTATACTTTGGCTCGGTAGAGCAACAAGCATTTGCATCCACCGAATTGACTTCGAGTAACGCCGAAGCAGTAATCAACTTTGAATATGCTAGAAGATGCAGGCGTATGCTTAAGATATAATTTCTATATAAAAGTTACATTCATTTTAAAATGGCTCGGTAGCTCAGTCGGTAGAGCAAAGGACTGAAAATCCTTGTGTCGGCGGTTCGATTCCGTCCCGAGCCACCATGTAATAATGGAGGGGTAGCGAAGTGGATAAACGCGGCGGACTGTAAATCCGCTCCCTCAGGGTTCGGGAGTTCGAATCTCTCCCCCTCCACCATGTTAATATTTAGGGGTATAGTTTAATGGCAAAACTACGGTCTCCAAAACCGTCGCTGCGGGTTCGAATCCTGCTACCCCTGCCAGACGGCGATCGTGGCGAAGTGGTTAACGCACCGGATTGTGGCTCCGGCACTCGTGGGTTCGATCCCCACCGGTCGCCCCATATCATTGGGCTATAGCCAAGCGGTAAGGCAACGGGTTTTGGTCCCGTCATTTCCTAGGTTCGAATCCTAGTAGCCCAGTATATTGCGGAAGTAGTTCAGTGGTAGAACACCACCTTGCCAAGGTGGGGGACGCGGGTTCGAATCCCGTCTTCCGCTCCATTGTTTTTTAGGGCGGCATAGCCAAGTGGTAAGGCCGAGGACTGCAAATCCTCTACCACCGGTTCAAATCCGGTTGCCGCCTCCATAAACTACTTTTATAATAATGCCAGTGTGGCGGAATTGGCAGACGCGCGGGACTCAAAATCCCGTGTCCGTTTAGGACGTGTCGGTTCGATCCCGACCACTGGTATCGACGAAGTATTCATATCGCGTTTCTAGTAAATTGCTAGAGGCGTTTTATTTATCTTAAATGAAAGAAAAATTTCCTATAGAATCCATTGGAATAATCATCATATTTAGAACTGGACTATTAACCACAACTTCAAAAGCTGTGGTTTTTTTGTATATAAAGGTTAAAGTTCATGGGTCATTTAATCCATAAAATTTTTGAAAGTAGGGGAAATATGAATCATTTCATTCGATGGTCTTTTTTCGTGATGGGGCTTATCATATTTAGTTTAGGTATTACTTTGGCCATTAATTTTCAGGATTTAGGAATACACCCATGGGATGTACTAAATGTGGCATTATATCATAAAATTGGTTTTACGATAGGGACTTGGAATATTTTATGTGGTCTTTTTCTAATTATCGTATCTTGGATTCTTGATAAGAGTTATATCAAATTAGGTACATTTTTAAATGCATTTATTGTTGGTTCTTTTGTAGACTTTTTTATGTGGCTTGATTTTTTACCAAAAGCTAATGATACATGGACAGATATTGTGATCATTATTTTAGCTATTGTCATTATGGGAATTGGCGGAGGAATATATAATGCAGCTAGCGTTGGTTCAGGTCCGCGCGATGGATTTATGCTGTCTATTTCTGAAAAAACTGGAGCCTCCATTGGGAAAGTACGTATTATTACGGAGTCATCGGTATTGGTACTTGGTTTAATTCTAGGTGGTCCTGTATTTGTCTTTACCTTTATTTTTACATTTATTCAAAGCCCGATATTTCAACAGACATATTTATATTTTAAGGATTTAATTGATCGGTGGACTTTTGTCAAGAATATACAGATTCAAGAAAGTGAACGAAATATTTAAGAAAATGGGCATACTGCATAAAAAAAGTAGAGACCTTTGACGTTAGAGGTCTCTACTTTTTTATGCAATTTCATCTGGAAACCAGTTATTTATACTCAATATTGTATCATTCATCAGTGATAAAGCATCTGTATTATACGGAATGACTTGCAGAAGAACCCATGCTAAAACCACGCCGAGAAGTGTTACGAGAAGAACAGTAAAGATAATCCATTTTCCATTCACTAAAAAAGCCCCCTCATATATTAGCTTTGTATAGACTATAATACATTCTACCAGAAAATCAGGCAATTGACTGGTAATTAAATTTAGCTTTTTAGTGCGTGATTGATATCATAATTTGCCAAGTCAATATCTAACTCTTCATCAAAAACTAACTTAGCTAATTGAGTTCCTAAATACGGACCTGTGGTTAATCCTGAGGCACCAAGCCCATTCGCAGCATAAAGATCATTAAATCCTGGAATGGAGCCAATAATGGGTAAGGAACCTGGTGTAAATGGACGAAAACCAACACGCATTTCTAAAAGTGACCAATCAGATAAACTAGGAATAATATCCATTGCCTTATCTAAAATTTCTTTCATCCCGCCTGCTGTAAGTTGTGCTTCAAATCCAGCATCATCTTCATGTGTTGCTCCAACCACGATTCGGTCTGAAAAAGGAACGATTGATAGATGATTTGGCGGCATGATCACTGGCCACTGATCTGTATCTACACCTTGTAAATAAAAATGTAAAATTTGTCCCCTCTGAGGGTATGATTTAAACTGAATTCCAAGGGGCTTTAATGTTTCGTTCATCCAAGCACCTGACGTACAAACGACGGAATCTGCTTCAATCACTGTCCCGTTTAGCAAAACACCAGTAACATTAGATTTTTTATTTAAAATCGATGCTTTACCTAACTTCACCTCGGCACCATACTTTTTAGCACCACTTAATAAAGCAGCCCGAATAGATCTTCCATCAACTCTTGCAGCCCCGCTGATATGAAAGGACTCATATTTATCATCAGCTAAGGGAAATAATTCTTTTGTTTGTTTCGCATCAAGAATGGTTAATTCACCCATTTCAGGTGTATCTGGAATACGTTTTAATCCACGATTGTATGCTTTCATAAGTTTATCCCGATCATCATGCAGGCTAAGTGCCCCGACATGTGAATAACCTGTATTTGTTTCCCCATCTTCATTTAGCTCTTGAATTAAAGAAGGATAAAGACGTGCTCCCTCTTTTGCTAAATGGTACCATGCTTTGTTTCTCCGTTGGGTAAGCCAAGGACAAATGATTCCTGCAGCAGCTGCGGTGGCTTGTCCTTGACCATTTTGGTCGATAATGATGACCTTAACTCCCTTTTTTGCTAATCTGTATGCTGTTGTTGCACCTAAAATTCCTGCACCAATAATAACAACTTTTTTCATGTTTAAAAAATCCTTTGCATTTATGATAGATTCTAATCTCACATAATAACGATAACATGATAAAAAGTAAAAAGTAATCAATATGATTCGTTCTCCATGTTTAGTATGAATTGAACACGAACATAGGTTATGATAAAATTTAATGTAAATTAAAGAGTAAAGATTACATACTATCAATTTGGTTTACTTATCTTAGAATGAGATATTGAAAAAGATAAAGATAGGAGAATGAAGATGGGAAAGACACTAATTTTCGGACATAAAAATCCAGATACAGATACAATTTGTTCCGCATTAGCATATGCAGACTTGAAGAAAAAGCTAGGTATGGATGCCGAACCCGCTAGACTTGGCGAAGTAAATAAGGAAACACAATATGCTCTTGATTATTTTAATGTGGAAGCACCACAATTGATTGAAAAAGTTGGAGAAGATGTTGAAAATGTTATTTTAGTTGATCATAATGAGTTTCAACAAAGTGTTGATAACATTAATGATGTACAGATTATCGAAGTAATTGATCACCACCGTGTTGCTAATTTCGAAACAAAGGATCCACTTTACTTCCGTGCTGAACCAGTTGGGTGCACAGCAACGATTCTTTATAAAATATATCAGGAAAATGATGTAGAAATTCCTAAAGATATTGCTGGTCTACTTCTTTCAGCAATTATTTCTGATTCACTATTGTTAAAATCACCAACATGCACGAAGGAAGATGTGGATGTTGCTAAAAGATTAGCTGATATTGCAGGTGTTAACTTAGAAAAGTATGGATTTGATATGCTACAAGCTGGAGCAGATTTAAGTGATAAATCAACACAAGAACTGCTTTCAATGGATGCTAAATCCTTTACAATGGCAGGACGCAATGTGGAAATTGCTCAAGTGAATGCGGTAGATATTCAAAAAGTTTATGAAAACCAGGAAGAATTTGAAGCAGAAATAAACAATCTGATTAAAGAAAAGGATCTTTCTTTATTTTTACTCGTTGTAACAGATATCATTAACAACAATTCTGAGGTATTAGCACTAGGTGATGGGAAAGAAAACGTAGAAAAGGCATTTAACGTCAAATTGGACCATAATCGTGCGCTTCTTGAAGGCGTTGTTTCTCGTAAAAAACAAATTGTAACAGCATTGACAGATGCTTATAACAACTAAAGGGATAAATATAAAACACGCATGGACCTACCATTATCCATGCGTGTTTTATATTAAAACTCAAAACTTTTTACAGTTGTAGTGAATCGTTCCATAGCTTCCCAGTCTAAATCATAACCAATCCCAGGCTTATCTGGAACTTGAATCACACCGTTACGGGGCGTGACTTCAGGTGTTATGATATCTTGATGCCAGTAATGGGAAGAACCTCCAGTATCTCCTGGTAACACAAATTGGGCTAAAGAGGTAAGAGCAATATTATGTGCGCGGCCGACCCCAGCTTCGAGCATTCCACCACACCAAACAGCGACCCCTTTTTCTTTACAATAATCATGAATCCGTTTTGCTTCCGTTAAGCCACCAACCCGGCCAATCTTTATATTCAAGACCCGGCAGCTACCTAATTCAATTGCTTTTCTCGCATCTTCAAATGAATGAATGCTTTCATCTAAACAAATCGGAGTATTTATTTCTTTTTGTAGTTTAGCATGATCAATAATATCGTCATGAGCAAGGGGTTGTTCAATCATCATTAAATCAAATTCATCTAATTTTTTGAGTAAATCCATGTCATTTATGGTATAAGCAGAATTAGCGTCTGCCATGATTGGGGTATCGGGAAAATGTTTACGAACTTCATTTAAGAGTTCTACATCAAGCCCAGGTTTAATTTTTAATTTAATCCGTTTAAAACCTTGTTCTAAATGAGTATGAATCTTCTGGATAAGCTCTTGGATCGTAGGTTGAATTCCAATACTAATCCCGACATCAATTTCGGTTTTCTCTCCACCTAATGCTTGAGAGAGTGATATCTTTTTTTGTTTTGCATAAAGATCCCATATCGCACCTTCCAAAGCGGCTTTAGCCATGTTATTTCCTTTTACACGAGAAAATAAAAGCGTGACTTCTTCAGGATGCTCGATTTTATGTTCACGTAATAGATTAATCAGAAAATCTTCAATGATGTGTTCCGTTGTTTGAACCGTCTCTTCCGTGTACCAAGGGCTTATAAAAGCGACCGATTCGCCATACCCATGATTGTGCTCCTCATCTATGGCTTCAATAATAAAAAATTCTTTCTCCCTGAGTGTGCCAAAGCTTGTAGAAAACGGGTTCTTTAATTGCATGGATAGTTTATGTAAAATTATTTTTTTAATTGGAATCATCGTAAAATCCTCCTCAAATGTAGTTTATCGCAGATGAAGTAAAACCCCTAATGAAAAAGCAGAATTTCGCTTAAAGGAAATTCTGCCGTCAGTTTAGCTTGTTTGTCGAAGTTCCTCTCTTGTTTTAAATGCCTGACAAGAGGTAGTTCCACTTCGAGAACAAACAGCGCATTTGCTCACCTTAATAAGGTTTAAACCAAAATCAACCGCTTCGTCGGATTCTTTAAAGAAATGTTCTTCTCCAATTTTTTCGAAAAGCCCGCTTTTTTTCATCATTTCCATCACATCATCTGTCGCTTCCGAAATAAGGGTTGTCCCCCCGATTTTATGAAAGTCTGTGACTAAGGATTCGAGGTTAGCAGTTCCTGTTACGTCAAGAAATGGTACATTTTTTAGCTTTAAAATAAGTACTTTTGGTCGTTTATTAATGGAGCGAGTAATGATAGATTCAAAACGATCTGCTGCACCGAAAAAGAGTGGACCATCAATCGTATAAAATGATAACTGTGGACAAGTAGATCCGTAGTTTTCTGGTTTTGTTTGTCCATTCTTTTTGGCTAATGCAGGGATTACTTTTTCAACGCCTAAAACTTCGCTCATTCGTTTAATAAAGGAAATTCCCGCGAGTAAAAGGCCGAATTGAACAGCTGTCGTTAAGTTGACTAGAACGGTTAATAAAAAGGTTGTAACAAGAACTAGCGAGTCAGCTGATTTAAGTTTTAAAATATGCATAAATGATTTATATTCACTCATGTTGTAAGCGACAACCATTAAAATGGGAGCCATTGCCGCCAGTGGAATACTAGATGCTAAAGGTGCAAATAGAAGTAATGTTGCTAAAACAAAAATGCTTTGGAAAATCCCTGAGAAAGGACTAACTGCACCACTTTTAATATTTGTTGCGGTTCGTGCGATTGCTCCTGTTGCTGGAATTCCACCGAAAAACGGTGTCACGATATTGGCAACCCCTTGTCCGATTAGTTCTCTGTCAGAATGATGGCGTTTCCCTGTCATCCCGTCAGCAACAACAGCGGAAAGAAGCGATTCAATTCCACCAAGCATGGCAATGACAAAAGCGGGTTTCCAAAGTAATACGATTTTTTCCCATGTAATTGCTGGCAGTTTAAACTCTGGAAAGGATTGTGGAATACCACCAAATGCTGTTCCAATTGTTGCAACTTTATTTGGGAAAAAGATGACCGCAATAATCGTTGGAACAATAAGTGCTACAAGCAGAACAGGAATTCTAGGAAATAGCTTTGGTATAAAGACAATAATAAGTAAACCAATGATGGCAATGAGTACACTATAAAAGTTTATAGAGTTGATATTTTGCATGAGTTGGATCATATTTTCATGGAAATACTCTTTCTTCTCTAGGCCCTCTAAACCTAAAAAATCTCCAATTTGTCCACTGAAAATAATAACGGCAATTCCTGCTGTAAAGCCGATCGTTACTGATCTTGGAATAAATTTGATGAGTTGACCTAATTTAAATATCCCCATAAGCAGTAGCATAATCCCTGCCAAAAACCCTGCAATGAGTAAATTTTCATATCCATACTGTAGTACGATAGCAAGCAAAATAGGAATGAATGCTCCGGTTGGACCCGCAATTTGGAATCTGGAACCTCCAAGTAAGGCAACGAGCAGTCCCGCTATAATCGTTGTATAAAGCCCATATTCAGGACTTACTCCTGAAGCAATAGCAAAGGCCATACCAAGTGGCATAGCGACAATCCCAACTGTTACACCAGCGACTAAATCACGCTTTAAATCGTTCATGGTTAATCCTTTAAAGCGCTCATCTTTGAACAATATACTGTCTCCTTTATTATGATTTTAAGATGCTTTAACATAAAAGAAACTCGCCCAAAAGGCGAGATGTTTACTTTTTAAATAAACTTGTTGATTCCTGTATTTTATAGAATTAAATGAAGGATCTTTTACGATACAGGAAAAGAAAAAATGCAACAATAGTCATCTATTATAATCATACCATATATTGATGTATTGAGCATTATTAATGCTTATACATACTAAAAATGGATAAAAACATTATTTAACACTATATATTGTGTAAAATCGTCCTGAATTAGAGCTGAAAAAATAAAAAATTACCTATATAATGAAACGGAAGTGAGATTACATCAATAATAACTGAAAAAGGGGTTGTCATTTTTGAAACGTGTTGCTTTATCATTTAGTGGGGGAAAAGATAGTTGTTTTGCATTATATTATCTTATGAGAAAAAAGTTAGAGGTTGTTTCTCTTTTCACTACGGTATGGAAAGAGAAACAAGAAACGGTGGCTCATGGTGAGCGTCTCATGCGGATTGAAGAACAAGCGGAACAATTAGGTATTCCTGTCACCTTTATTGAAACAGATTTTGAGTCCTATCAAGAAGATTTTGTAAATAAATTAAAGGAACTAAAGAAAAATCACAACATCGACACGGTAGCTTTTGGTGATATTTACATTAAAGGACATCGAGAGTGGGGAGAAGGCGTCGCTGAAGAAGCGGGACTTGCTGCGTATTACCCACTTTGGACCAAGCAGGAAAATATCACTGGCATGCTGCGGGATTTTGTTCATACAGGATTCAAAGCGGAAGTTATCAAGGTAGATGAGGAAAAACTTCCAGCCACCTGGGTTGGATGTATCCTTGATGAATCATTCATAGAGGATATTTTGCAGTATAATGACGTTTGTCCCATGGGTGAATCTGGAGAGTACCATACATTTGTGTATGATGGGCCAATTTTTAATAATCCTATACGTGAATGAATTCATAAATAGATTTTAAGAATATCATTTGAGTTATGAAATTGATTTATGTAATTAATTTCATAAAAAATTAAAGTTCGTCTCATTTCTATTCAGTCTTGAGACGGACTTTTTTTCATTCGATGGACGGTAGAGTAAAATAAAAGAATTGTATATAATTGAGTTTAAATTCAGAAAAGGTAAAAAGGAGATGGAGGACTTGAAACCAATTATTGAAGTAAAAGGATTAAAAAAGGCTTACAAGAAACGGCGTGAAAAGGAATTTGTTCATGCGGTTAATAATATTTCTTTTAATGTGTATAAAGGAGAAATTCTCGGACTTCTTGGACCAAATGGTGCTGGAAAAACAACAACAATTAAAATGATTTGTGGTTTGCTCAGGCAAGATTCAGGGACAATTACGATTAATGGAGTAAACATTTTAAAAAAACGGCTTAATGCTTTAAAACATATTAGCGCGGTTTTGGAAGGAAACAGGAATTTATATTGGCGACTAACAGTAAGGGAAAATTTAGAGTATTTTGCAGGGAATCGTGGAAAATCACGTCGTGAAGTTTATAACCGAGTGGAAGAGTTATTAAAGCAATTTAACCTTAAAGATAAAGAAAAAGAACTCGTAAACCGACTTTCAAGAGGCATGCAACAGAAGTTAGCAATTGCGGTAGCTTTGCTTGCAGAAAGTGATGTTATTCTGCTTGATGAGCCGACACTCGGTATTGATATTGAAACTGGTTATGAAGTGCGAGAGCTACTAAGAAATATTGTAGAGAAAAATAACTGTACAATCATCATTACTTCCCATGACATGGACATTATTCAAGACCTATGTGAACGTACCATTATTATCGATAAAGGGCGTGTAATTACGGACGACCGAGTGGAAAATTTGATGCGTTTATTTTCCGTTCGCTCCTATACGATTACGCTTGGTGAGCAATTAACCGAACAACAATATGTTTTATTGCAGCAAAAATTTTCCAACTTCAAGTATGATTCAGAAAATATTCAGCCAACACTTGAAATTGACTTAGCTAAAAGTGAAGACATTTATTCATTGTTTGATATTTTTAAAATAGAAAATACACCAGTTGAAACGATTGATCGCAGTATGGTTAATTTTGAACAAGTATTTCTCAAAATTTTAAAGGGGGAAAATGGGAATGAGTTGGCTCCATCTTCTTAAAGCAAATATACGTAAAGAATATATCGAATTAAAAAGGTATTTACCTAACACGTTAGCGTTGATTATTACGTTTTATTGTATCTTTTTGGGAATGTTTGCAGGGATACAAATTATCGGTGATCCGAGTGTACAAGATGTTAATACACAATATGTCATTGTGAATTATATTGTCTGGTTTTTGGCGATGGTTATCTTACAAGGAATTGGTGGAGAAGTTACCAATGAAGCAATGCGTGGGACATTGGAACAATTATCGATGTCACCTATGGGACTGTGGAAAATCATGACAGCAAGACTTGTAGCAACTACACTTATTTACTTTGTTATTCTTGTTGGCCTGCTGTATTTGTCCATGTTAACGGCAGGTCAATGGTTAAATGTCGATGTGATTACGATTATACCGATTCTAATTTTAACGCTTATTAGTATGTTTGGAGTAGGATTTATGATTGCAGGGATCTCGATTATCGTTAAACAAATCCAATCTTTCCTGCAAATTTTACAGTTTATTCTTGCAGGTCTAACGTTTGTCCCGTTATCTGTGGCTCCGTTATTAGCATATTTTCCATTTGTTAAAGGTGTGGACCTTATTCGTCATGTCATGATTGATGGTGCAACCTTAGTGCAAATTGGAATGGGGGGTATTTTAATTCTTTTGTTTAATGCTGTCTTTTATTTTGCCCTTGGACTATTCATTTTCCTTTACTGTGAACGAGTTGCTATGAATAAAGGATTGTTAGCACATTATTAATCTTAGATCATTTATAAAGGTGTTTAGAAGCCTTTTTCCATCCCATTTATAGTCTATTTTATCAAACTAGGTTAATGACTTATACAACTCCCAACTATCTATCATAAGTTATTAATGAACCTAATAAAGAAAGGAGATATTTTATGAGACCTCATCATGGGCCACGTTGTGGATGCCCGGTTTGTGTAAATAAGGTAGTTCATCCAGTCAAAGAAAATGTTGTTCATAATTGTACAGAAGAAGTAGTGGAGCATGTTCATCCATCCCATACGACAGTAATGAATCATCATCTAGTGAAAAACAAACACGTATTTCCACATTCAACCTCAGTTGCTAATACGTACAACAGTGTAGATGAATATGGTGGATCATTTAATGTACCAGGAAATCAGGTAGGAGGTGCAATGTCACCAGGAATGGAGCCAAACGGTCAAGTCGGCGGTGCAATGCATCAAGGACATCATGGAAACGGCATGCACCATGGTCATGGCATGAATCACTGGAAAAAGCCAAATAAATGGTGTTAAGCTTAAGGAAGAGTTGGCTAATGATAAGCCAACTCTTTTATTTATTCATGGAGTTATATAAAGTTATTAATATAGCTAGAAAGGAAGTCATTTATGACAAGAATAATGACCGTAACTGGATACAAACCAATGGAACTTAATATTTTTAACGAAGATGATGGACGGATTACATATGTTAAAGAATCAATTAAAAGAAGACTGATTTCTTTTATTGAAGAAGGGCTAGAATGGGTGCTGATTTCAGGGCAAATGGGTGTGGAGCTATGGACAGCAGATGTTATTTTAGATGAACTAAAAGATATGTATGATATTCAAATTGGTATCATTCCCCCGTTTGAAAATCAGGAAAAACGCTGGCCTGAGGCACTTCAAATGAAGTATCAAGAAACACTCATGACTGCTGATTTTTATCAGCCATTATATAAGGGAGAGTACAAAGGTCCTTATCAATTTCGTGCAAAAAATAAATGGCTGATTGAAAAAAGTGATGCTTGCCTTATGTTACTAGATGAAGAGTACACTGGAAGTAATAAGTATTTTTATGAAGAGGCAAAGCAAACAGAAAAAAGTTATCCGATTTATTATATTACCCCTGCTGACATAGACGATGTGGTAAGAGAAATACAAATGGAGGATCCGCGTTACTGGGATAGTTGAGTAGAGAAATTACTCCTGATCCCAGTATGCTTTTTTTAATTCTTTCGTATTTGCAACAATAGCTGTAATAATAAAAGGAACCGCAGATCCGATAAAAAGTGCAAATCCAATTGTGCCAAGTCCAATTCCTTCCCATGCATCAATGACAAAAGAGATGGCAATTAAAATTAAACTAAGAACGATAACAATAATTGGAATAAAATACTGTAATGGAGACTTTTTACTTTGAAAATAAAGGCTAATGATTAGTAAAATAACAGCCGTCGCAATAAAAATACCGATTAATACCCCCATCGATTTATCACCTCTTTTTCTAAAAATATAAAACTCGTTGGAAAACGCATTTTGTAATAGTATATAAATTGTATTTTAAAAAAGAAATAAAATCAATAAAATGAGAATTTTGATGCAAAAAATGGTACGATATAGTAACGATATTTTTAAGATAGTTTTGAATCTTGATAATACAAAGCTACATTAGATGGAGGGAATTGAATGGACGCTTTAAGTACTATTTTTGCTATTTTAATTTATATCATTCCATTTATTATATTGTATATTGTTGTGTATACAGCTGTAAGAAATGGAATTGATAATTCAAGGGTAGGTCAAATGATCCAGGAGAATAAAATGGAATCTAGAAGGTCAAACAATCAAGGAAGAAAATAATTTGGAGAAAAGGGAGGAATGGAGTGTGTCCATTCCTCCTAGGTTATACTTTTATGGTTTTATGAGGCTAGATAAGAATTGCTTGTAAAAGCTCTATTAAAAAAGTTTAATAGATTACCATAGGAAATCCAATATTTCTTTTTTAAATAAATTTGTGTCAATATCGCATTCATCTGCATCTTGGCCATATTGCCAACCATAAATATTCGCATTTTCTGGTCCTTGGGGTTTGTAATCTGGGGCATTGTCTTTTGTAGAGATTCCTTCTTGAGGGTCAGCAGTCCAAATGACTGTATCTTCTTTTGTGTTCTCACTCGTTGCGTTATATGCCTCTAGTAATTTACTATCTTCATCAAACACACCATAGATTCCACTATTATATTTAGAATTAGCTAATGTTTCATACCAGCCATCAAGAAAAGCTGAATCGACTGGATAGTTTGGCTCGATATCTCCAAATATAGCAACATCTTCTGGAATATTTAAGTCTTCAGCAAAAGAAATGGCTTCTTCTGCTTCAGAAACGCCATGTTCATATCCAGCTGCATCTTCAAAATGATTGTAAATGACTAAAATCTTAACGTCTTTTTCATGCAAAAATTCTACTTCCTCATTATCCAGTCCAATGGAGACATCATCTTTATCACCAAGATATCTGCCCCAAACTTCAGGGTCTCCGAAGGATTCCATCGCACAAGAATATAACTTATCATCTGTTGTGCTTGCGGAATCCATTCCCCAATAAATTTCCTTAGATTCGTCTTTATCGGAGTCGTCATTATTTTTCGAGTCGTCCTCAGAGTTTTCGTCTGAATCTTCAGTCTCATTCTTCTCATCATTTGAATTTTTGTCAGAGTCTTTATCTGAATCGGATGAATCATTTTCGGTATCTTTGTCTTTATCTACTGTCTCCGTAGGAGGATCAGTTGAAATTTTTTCATTGAAGTAGAATAAGGTAATGGCAAAGATAGGAATGAAAAGAAAGACAAACCAACCTAGGAAAACATAGAATTTATTTTTATTCATTGATCAGTTTACACTCCCTTCAGTTAATGCATTATATTGAGGGAGTTGTTTTGATGTATAGGTAAGCGTGAGTTTCTAGCGGTTAAAAGGCGAAAAAATTGAGGAAAATTACTTTTTATAAGAGAACATGCATATATTGATTGATAACAAACCTGTATTTGAAAGGTGGAATTCATATGCGTTATCTTAAATTTAATGAACGCGAGGGTAAATTTGAGGGAAACAATAAAATAACTGTTTCAGGTACCGGAAATTTATCAATCGATCCAAACCTAGCTTTCATACAAATGGAAGTAATCTCTAACAATCAATCATTAAGTGAGGCTCAGCAAGAAAATACAAAAGTAATGGGGGAAGTCATAGGAGCATTAACAAAACTTGGAATTTCTCGTGAAAACATTCAAACTACTGCTTACACCATTCAGCCAAAGTATGATTATAGTAATGGAAAACAGGTACTAAGAGGATATACGGTGAGAAATGCAATAAATGTAAAAATATCACAAATGGAACAAGCAGGTAAGATTATTGATACAGCAGTAGAAGCGGGAGTAAATCGTATAACAAACATTCGTTTTACAGTTGAAAACGCAGAGATTTACTATGATCAGGCGTTAAAGTTTGCTTTGGAAGAAGCATTGAGAAAAGCGGAAATAATGGCCGGTGAAATGCAGCTTTTTTTAAATCCTAAACCAGTCTCTATTACCGAAAATATCAGCGAATCACCTAGTGGTCCTAGAACTGTAGCAACTGCAGATTCTACAACCCCAATTGAACCGGGACAATTGAATATCAAAGCTGTAGTAACAGTGCGATTTTCATATGAATAAATCTTGTTAATCCGTGATGAGAAAATTATCATTTCATAATAATCATTTAAAATCTTCTAAATCTAATGTAATATAAGGATAATAAAGGGTTACATAGGGGATGGTTGAGTGAAATTTTTCATTCGAAAAATGAATAGAAAAGATATAAAGTCAGTCCAGAATATTGCCGAATTAGCGTGGCATGCAACTTATGATGGGATTATTCCACGAGATATCCAAGATGATTTTTTGAAATCGGCTTATAGTGAATCGATGATGAAAAAACGCATGAAAAAATCAATGTTTTTTGTTTCAGAAGCAGAAGGTGAAGTGGTTGGCTTTGCCCAATTCACTTCACCAGAAAAAGGAAAGACTGGATTAACAGCGATTTATCTTTACCCAGAATATCAAGGAAAGGGAATCGGAACAGCTTTGCTTGAAGAAGGAATCAGGGGGCTAGGTCGAGTGAATGAAATATATCTTAATGTGGAGAGGGACAATCATCCAGCAAGAAGGTTTTACGAAGCAAAAGGATTTGAAGTAGTCACTGAATTTACGGAAGATTTTGGAGGGCATGTATTAAATACAGTGCAGATGGTGTTGAAAATATAGAATAAAATTTGTAGGGTGCAGTTTAATGCAAATAAGACGTGCAAATTTTGATGATGTAAAAGGGATTGCAAAGGTTCATGTGGACAGTTGGCAAACGACT
>Ga0079226_10002269_pt1 | contig 14799 bp, 12 predicted proteins | sample Poulit2014_FD_76345 | JGI IMG/M metagenome (GOLD analysis project Ga0079226, IMG submission 76345) | Agricultural soil microbial communities from Georgia to study Nitrogen management - Poultry litter 2014 | ecosystem: Environmental > Terrestrial > Soil > Agricultural land | place: USA: Georgia... | reverse complement strand
TTTTTCAACAAAGTTCATACTGTGCGTAACGATAACAACTGCTTTTGCTCTTTCCATCATTTCTTGAATTCGTTCTGTTGCTTTTTGCCTGAATGCTAGGTCTCCTGTCGATAAGGCTTCATCAATAATAAATATATCTGGTTGTAAGATAGCAGCTATACTGAAGCCTAGTCGTGAGCGCATACCACTTGAATAACTCTTCATCGGTTTATCGATGGCATGTTTAATCCCTGAAAACTCAACTATTTCATCATATTTTTCTTCAACCACATGTTTCGGAATCCCAAGCAACATGGCATTTAAAAAGATATTATCTGTACCTGTTAGTTGCGGATTAAATCCGGTACCATACCCTAGGAGTGAAGAGGTATCACCATGAATCTTAATAGAACCTTTATCTGGTTTTAAAATCTCCGTCATCACTTTACAAAGCGTACTTTTACCAGCACCATTATGACCAATAATGCCGACAACTTCCCCCTCATTAATTGTAAAGTCCAATCCATCTAAGGCCCAAAACTCACCACTACTTAATTGAAATGAGACACCGAGATTTTTCGCTTCAATAACTGGTCGGTCCTTTACAACCGTTTCTGTTTTAATTAGTTCCAAACTACGTTTTTTCTTAGGTTGGCGTGGGACACTTGCACGATAGTTCTTTACAACCGTCTTAGGATCGCCGATTTCTACTACTTCGCCACGATGAAGCCACATTAAACGGTCGCAATTTCGACGCGCATAACGTAGACTATGGGTCACCATGATAACCATTTTTGCATTCTTGACGAGCTCTTTCATTTTTTCAGATGCTTTTCGACTGAAGCGAGCATCACCTGTATTCAAAGCTTCATCCAATATTAAAATTTCCGGTTGTAAATGAGAAGCAACACTAAAACCTAAGCGCGCCCGCATCCCGCTTGAATAGTATTTCATTGGTTGATCAATAAAGTCACCTAAATCGGAAAAATCGTGAATATCATCAAAATAATCATCGATTAAATCCTTATCTATCCCCAGCATCATACCATTTAAATAAATATTCTCTCGACCTGTTAACTCTTTATTAAAACCCATTCCAAATGAGAATAAGGCCGTGACCTTTCCATCTACATGTAAATACCCTTTATCATGCTTTAAGATGCCAGTAATTACCTTACTTAAAGTTGTTTTTCCTGCACCGTTAGAACCAATAATACCGAGTATTTCTCCTTTGTGTCCTTTGAAAGAGATGTCTTTTAGAGACCAAACCTTCTTTGGTTTTGTCTTATCTTTTTTAGATTTAAATGTTAGTAGGTCTAGTAAACGTGACTTATAGTCGTCCTTACTCATACTCGAGTCAAAAAAAACACCGACATTTTCCGCTACAATCACGTCTTCAGTCTTTTCAGTTTGTTCTTGCAGTTCGTTTTTCATTCTTAAACCCTCTTTATTCGTTATAATTGCCATAAATAGATGCTAATAAACTACATAAACTATGATTCACGACAACTTAATATCGGGTAACTTCATTCTGTATAAATATTAGTAAAGCTAAATAACATTACAATGCTTTAATAATTTTATGTTCATTCTTACTGTAATGATAAATCATGTAAACAATTGTAATAACTGAGATTACAGTAATAACAGAGAGGCCAATAAAATCTGGCTTCTGATGATACATTAGGATATCACGATAGGAATTAACCAAAATCGCAATTGGATTAATGGCAACTGCCCATCCGTACTCTGGAGGTAAACGGCCACCTTCCCAAATAATTGGCGAGGCATAGAAAAAGACTCGGATAATATGTGTTAATAAATTGTCAATATCTCTAACGAATACTGTAATGTATCCGAGCACTGAACCAATAGCCAATAAAAACAATAATGTAATGATAATAATTAATGGTAAATAAACGACATGCCAGGTGGGCATAACTCCAAATAAAGCTAAGAAAATAGTAATAACAACTAAACCAAATAAAAAGTTGACCAATTGTGATAAGGTGAAGGATACTGGGAAAATCATCTTCGGTAAGGCAACCTGGTTTATAATCGAACTATATCGTAAGACTGATTTAGCTGAAGCATTAATAGATGAACTAATCCATCGCCAGACAATTAATCCGATAACTAAAAAGACTGGATAGTCAGGTCCACCACGATCCAAGATAATAACAACTAAAAAGTAATAGACAGCTATACTTAAAAGTGGATCAAGTAACCACCAAAAATAACCTAAATAGCTATTTCTATGTTCTGCTTTTAAACCAGACTTGACTAAATATAAAATTAAGTCCTTCCGCTTTCTAATTTCTTCTATATACGATTTCACGTTTTTCTACACCGCCTAAATAAAAATTTCCCACCGATTACTAACCTTTAATCTTAAATAAGATGATATTTTTAACCGATGTAAATGCATAATTGACAAAATACCAAGCACTCCTCCACAAAGGTTGTGCCTCAATTTCATAATAAAGTCGCCAGTTTTGACGTGCCGCTTTAACTTTATTGCTTGATATTGAATTTTCTACTAAACGATATTTCGCCAGCACTTCTGGTAAACCATAAGGAAGAAAACCTTGACGAGTCAGCGAGAGCCAAAAGGCATAATCTTGACGCGTCCGAATTTCCAACATCCGTTGTTCACCTATTCTTGAACGATCTAATACAACCGTTAAGCACCCAATAACACAATGTTTCATTAAATCATCGTATTCTACTGTAGCAGGTGCTGCAGTAATTCCGTTCGTCACAGTACCATCTTCTTGCATGCGAACATATTTCGTGAATGAAAATGCAACACTATTATCGAGCATAAATTGGATTTGTTTTGTTAACTTTTCTGCCATCCATAAGTCGTCACTATCTAAAAAGGCAATAAATCGTCCTTGTGCTTCATCCATAGCACGATTTCGTGCCACTCCTGAACCACTGTTTTGCTCTAATTGATACAATTTAATTCTATCATCTTTTTCAATATAGGCCTGAACAATCTCCACCGTATTATCTGTCGAACAGTCATCAACAATAATCATTTCCCAATTTTCATACGATTGTTGGAGAACCGATTCAATTGCCTCACCTATAAAGCGGGCAGCATTGTATGCGGGTGTTATTACCGATACTAACGGTTCTTCTTCTCTCATTTTGCACATTCCTTTTTTAGAAATTTCATTGTTTTACGCAGCTACTGTTGTTTAAAGCTTTTTCGAGATTAATGACATGCATTAATCTACTCTTACTATTTTAACTTTGTTCGTATCAAATCATTATACCAAATTAATAGTTTAGCTTCTTCTGTTTTCCAATTCAATTCATTCTCGACAGCCTGTCTTCCATTTTCTCCAAGTTGATAAGACAAGGCTTTATCATTGCGCAATGTGGCAATTGCCCGCCTTATTTGTTCATCATTGTTTGGATCAACTGCAAGTCCACATTCATATTTTTCAATAAATGATTTCCAAGTCGGGAAATCAGAGCATATAATAGGTAGTCCTGCATTCATATATTCAAAGAATTTCGTTAGTTCTTTTTTCTTATAATGCTCTGTTGGCGGAAATATAGCAATGCCTGCTAACCAGTTTTCATCCATATAATATTTTTCGATTTTTTCTTTTAAAACAAACTCATCGATTCCTTCGAACGCTAGTTGCTCAGCTTGGTCACCCGCTATTTCTTTCATTTTCGCTGCAAGTAACCCGTCACACTTGCCGACGAGCTGAACCTTTATATGAGAATCAATCTGTGGTATGCGCGCGTGAATAAGCGCACCGCGTTCTACCGTTACATTACCCGTGTACAGCAATTTATCCACAGGTGCTTGCTCCGAACGATCAATTTGTAAAAACCGCTCATTTAATAAGGGGTAATTCAGGATGGTAGTTCCACGTGGATAAAATTGTGTATAATACTTTTCGGCTAAGCTTAATTCCATTTTCCTTGTAAAAATCGTCTCAATTGCTCGATATGTTTTTGCCAGTAAATGTCGAATGGGCTTGGCTAAATAATCTTTTTGCAACATACTCGTGACATAATCTTCATGAATATCATAAATAACAATGTTACTAGATTTTTTTAACAAGGCGCCGACCCACATTAGTTCAGGGTCATGAAAGACATAAATATCAGCCTTTAATTTTTTGGCCTTTTTATAAGCTTCCCATGCTCCAAGCGTCATTCTTCTGAAACGACTTTTCTGCTTTTTTAACTGAATATGTGTGACACCATCATTATCCGACAATGCTGGTCTTGCAGGTTGAGCAAGTAAATAAGTTTCGAATCCAGCCTTTTGCAATGATATACACTGTTTATAATAAATACGTGGATCATGTGGATTGTGAACTGTCGTTATATGTACGACGCGTTTTCTTTTTTTCATAATATAGCGATCCTTTTTCAATTAATTAATTTTTTCCAAGAAAGCAATTCTATCTTGACTCTCTATTTATTATGAATTTAGTTATTTATCCTTTGTTATTTCGAAAAATAACTTTTCATATTGTTCCACAATTCGCTCTGCTGCAAACTCTTTTGCACGTTTTTTACCTTTAGATATTATTTGTTTTCGTTCATCATCTGTCAATTCAAGTGCTTGCTCTAAATTTTGGCTAAGCGCTGATACATCGCCAACTTCAGATAGCATGCCGTATATCTCTTCACCGAGTATTTCTTCTGCACCTGGATTACAACGTGTGGAGACTACAGGTACACCTAGAGCCAACGCTTCTACTAAGACATGACCGAACCCTTCTGTCGTTGACGTTAAGGTAAAGACGTCAGCTCGTTTTATATATGCGTATGGATTTTGTTTAAATCCTATAAAAGAAACTCGGTCTGTTATTTCTAATTGTTTAGCTAACTTTTTTAACTCAGATTCCAATTCACCTTCACCGAGAATAATTAAATGTACATTTATTTTTTTATCAAGACGAGCAAAGGCTTTTAACAAGCTTGCATGATCTTTCTCCTTCACTAATCGACCGGCCGTAATGATAACTTTCCTGTCCTCATCAAATAATAGCTCTTCTTCGACACTTTTCTCGCTTTCATTCTTTATGTGATTTAAATCAACGGGATTGTAAATAACCTTAATCTGATCCTCACGAACATGATATCTAAGTATTAAGTTCTGTTTAACTCCTTCAGATAAGGCAACAACACGGTTAGACATCCGGTATAAAAGCCCGTATATTTTAAGTTTTAAGTTTTCTTTTGTAGTACCACCTAAATAAGCCGCTTCTCTAACAACTAATTTCGTCTTTGTGCGGGCTAATATTTTAGCTAAAATAGCAATCGTATTATAATTCGGCACCGTACTAAATAGAAGATCTGGTTTTTCTTGACGAATTAACTTTGCTAAAGGGATAATTGCTTGTCTTAATCGTTGGACTGGCAATTTTATAAATTCAACATCTTCCCGTAAGTAGCTTTCATAAGTATATGAAAAATCCAATGTCACTAACATTGGCTTAAACTTTGAACGGTCGATGTGATTAATAATATTTAACATCGTTCTCGCTGCTCCACCGCCGCCCATACGATAAATAAAAAACATAACTTTCTTTCGTTCCAAGTCTTAAACCTTCTTTCTATCGAGACTATCTGAAACAAATATACAGATTTTATCCCTACCAAATTATATCATAGCAATAACAATAATGAAATGAACTGAGTTAAGCTTCATTTTTGTCCATGCCTTGTCAGTTATAATTTTTAAAGATGGCTAAAGCAGCAGAAAATAATAGACTAATTAAAATAAAGTAATACAATGAAGTGATAATTTATTTCATCTTGTTACGTAATATAGTAAAATGTGTACATAATAGATAATCAATTTAATAAACATTCATCAAATTGATATTTCTCATTAGAAAGCAGGGTACAAAAAGATGAATTTATTCGAAAAGTTAGTAAAGCATGAAGAAAAAATTGCTGTCGTTGGTTTAGGTTATGTCGGTTTACCTCTAGCCATTGAACTGGCGAAAAAATATGATGTGATCGGTTTTGACATTAACCGTGAAAAATTAGACATATATAAAAGTGGTGTCGATGTTACCGATGAAGTTGGTGATGAGGCAATCCAACAAACTACAATGACTTTCTCTAATGATCCAGCATCATTACAGGAAAGTAAGTTTATTATTGTTTCAGTTCCTACACCAATCAATACGGATAAGACACCTAATTTAACTCCTATTATAAAGGCAAGTGAAATGATCGGAGAGAATTTGTCAGAAGGTTCTATTGTCGTATACGAATCGACAGTCTATCCGGGGACGACGGAAGAAGTTTGTCTACCTATCTTAGAAGAAAAATCTGGACTTGTACTTGGTGAGGACTTTAAGCTCGGATATTCACCAGAAAGAATTAATCCTGGCGATAAAGTCAACACCTTAACTAAAATTGTTAAGGTAGTATCAGGTTCCGATGATGAAGCATTGCAGGAAATTTCCAAATTATACGGCTCTATCATCGAAGCTGGCATTCATAAAGCTGAAACCATCAAGGTCGCGGAAGCAGCTAAAGTTATCGAAAATTCCCAACGTGATATTAACATCGCTTTTATGAATGAGTTGTCAATGGTTTTCAATAAAATGGATATTGATACTAAGGCTGTTCTAGACGCTGCTAGTACCAAATGGAATTTCCTAAACTTCACTCCTGGTCTAGTTGGCGGTCACTGTATTGGTGTTGACCCTTACTACTTCACTTACAAGGCTGAACAACTTGGCTATCATTCACAAATTATTCTAGCTGGAAGAAAGATTAATGACAATATGGGTAAACACGTTGCCAGTAACATTATTAAAACAATGATTCGATCAAAGATTGATATCAATAAAGCACGTATTGGGGTACTTGGTTTAACCTTTAAAGAAAATGTTGCGGATGTTCGTAATACAAGAGTCATTGATATTATTGAGGAACTTCGAGATTATGATGTTGAAGTCATTGTCCATGATCCTTATGCAGATCCTGAGGAAGTCCAACGTGAATTCGATATAGTTTTAGCTAATGATGATGAAATTGCTAATTTAGACTGTATCGTGCTAGCTGTTCCACACGACGCATATATGTCAAAATACACGCTCGATTCTCTAAAAAATTTATATCGAAGTAACGATCGAGTTTTAATTGATATAAAAGGTGTCTTTAATCGACGCGACAGCGAATCAGCTGGATTAGATTACTGGAGTTTATAAGTCTAAAACTTAGATTTGTAATCATGAGTAGCACTTATAACTTAGATGATGTAATCTAGTTTGGTAATTTAATAATCCAAAAAAAGAAGTGTTAACCCGCGGAACGTATCCGGAGCCTAACACTTCTTTTCTTTATTCTTCTTCGTTCGCTTTTGGACGGACTTTCTTTTTACCTATAGCACGTAATATCATGTCGACAAGGGGGCGTTTGCCACCTGCGACAAGTCCGGCAAATTCTGCGAGAATATGTACTAGTATAAAGGCGATAAAGGTTACGAGTAAGGATATATACATGGATGCACGTGCAAATACGATAGCCAATAGACCGAACATGGCGCTAAAGAAATAGATAATAATAACGGACTGTCGGTGTGAAAAACCTACTCGTATCAATTGGTAATGAATATGTTTATTATCGGCCTGCATAATACCGTGATTTGTCTTGGCACGGCGAATGATGGCAAATAGTGTATCAAAAATAGGTACTGCTAAAATGAATATTGGAATGACGAAGCCCAGAATGGCAACGTTTTTGAACAAACCGAGCATGGAAATAACAGCAATCATATAGCCGAGGAAGTTGGATCCGGTATCCCCCATATATATTTTTGCTGGATAAAAGTTATGGTACAAGAAGCCAAGGTTTGCTCCGATGAGTACAATAGCTAAATAAGCAGCGAATACTTGGGTGTCGATAATCGCCATCACGAGCATGGTCGTTAATGCTATCGTGGAAACACCTGTGGCAAGTCCATCAAGTCCGTCGATCAAGTTAATCGCGTTCGTTATACCAACAACCCACAAGATAGTGATAAGAACACTTAACGGACCTAAATCGAATAGGCCGATAAATGGTAAGGTAATTCGTTCGATAATAAGACCTGATGATATGAGAAATGTCGCGGCGATAATTTGTCCGGACAATTTAATAATCGGTCGAATATCAAAGCGGTCATCTAATAAACCGATAAGAATTATTGTACAGGCACCGAGTGTGATTTCCATTAAATGTTCGTGTTCCGGCTGTAGATAAAGTAGACCTAGGGCAAATCCAATAAAGATAGCGACCCCACCTGCTTGAGGGGTTACCTTCTTATGAATTTTTCTTTGGTTAGGGAAATCAACAATATTAAATTTAACCGCCAATTTTTTGACGAGAAATGTCACAAAAAAAGTTGCAATTAGGGCGATGAATGAAGCTATCGCCGCATCTACATAGTTAATCATGGAATTCTCCTTAATTCGAACTATGCTTTTATCATTCATATTTCAAATTTATTTTTAGTAAATGTCTGGATATATATTGTTTTCATTTGTATTTGTACACAAAATTATTGTATAGACTAGCTTAGATTATAGCCGAATAATGAGAGCTTTTGCAAGATATAGTCGTCTTTTTTCATGAAATTTAGTGAGAAAAGTGAACGATTTTACTTAATATACAATAAGGTTGAGTTATGTTCTTTAAAAGCACGATAAGGGTCTCCTTTCATATGCTAGACTATAACGTTTTTTTAAAGAAGGTGCTCCTATTGAACAAATTCCGAATGATCTCCTTACTTAATAAGTACGGGGTGCAGTTACTTCATACGGAAGTTGGTGAGTTATCAATTCACATTGGCGCTTGGGAAAGATATGAAGAGAAGCTTCATACGATAATTGCACATTTACGGGAAGAAAAACACATTCACCGGATTGATGTCGCTGATCAAACAGTGACGATTCAATTCGAACCTAGTCTCATTCAAGATCTAACATACATCAATCATTTGCTAACTTATATCGACAGATACGATTTATAATTGCTTATTTTCACTGCGTATATTTAGTGTAAGCCGATTTAGCTAAGCGCATACCTTCTCTATCATGCTAAGTGTCTGATATGTGGAAAAGTACGATTTCGACGGCGTGATGGCACAATCTGAGAGTCGAAAACTGGGAAAGCGCGATTTCGACGGCGCAATCACACGATCCGAGAGTCGAAAACTAGGAATGCACGATTTCGACGGCGCAATCACACGATCTGAGAGTCGAAAACAAGGAATGCACGATTTCGACGGCGCAATCACACGATCCGAGAGTCGAAAACTAGGAATGCACGATTTCGACGGCGCAATCACACGATCCGAGAGTCGAAAAAAGGAAATGTGCGATTTCGACGGCGCGATGGCACGATCTGAGAGTCGAAAACTAGGAATGCACGATTTCGACTCCACGCCCGGTGCCTGCTATTCCACTTCCCCCTTAATTGCGCATATGACTAGCCATAATTAAAAGAGTCGAACAACTCAAAGGGGAGTTATCGACTCTTTCTTATTTTATAAATTTTTAATCAGCTAGAAATAGTTGTTACTCTTCTTAACACGATAAAGGATAGTAGGTAGAGCAGGAAACCAAGACCAAACAATTGGAAATAAAGAGCCATCGAATAGTTATCAATGAAATATGTCATTAAATCGATAAAGGATCCCCGGGCAATAGATAGGATATAAACAATGAAGAGAGCGCCAAGGAAACTAAAGCCACCAACTAATCCGAATCGATAGAAGATAAGGCCGACAAAAAACATCGAGCTTAAGGCTACAAAACAAATAATACTATCGATCATTATTTGGTTCATCAAGCTATCATTTTCTAAAAACTGACTTAAATGAGTGAAGTAGAAGGTAAATTCCTTATCGCCGTCAATAAGGCTAATCTCACCACTCATCGCCTTCATGCCTAGTAAGCTAATAATAACCGTTAATATATTTGCTAATACAGCTTGGAATATGGCCAAAAGCAAGAAATAAATACCGACACTGATAAAAATCAACTTCCTCGTTACACTCATGTTAAGCAGGTAGGGAATCGTATTTTTAACGGTCCACATCCCTAGTACTAAGCAAAAGATATAAATAGGAATTGACGCTTGGAACAAAACATTTTCATTACTACTTATGACAGAAAATAAAATTGAAATTAAATAGATAGAAAATAATATGGTCCAGAACACCCCTAATGGGTAACGTACATTGACGGACAAAAAGTATAGAACACCTTTAATATCCTTTTGCATTTATCTCACCCTCTATCTCCGTTAAATATATCATCACATCTTGAATGGGAATCCCTTCGACTTCGAGTGTCTCGGGTATATTCCTTTGTTCACCGTATAAATAAGCAGTCATTAAATTCGCTAATTGTTTTGTTGCTAATACATTTTTATCAGCGATATAAGCTTTTACATCTTTAGTCGTCCCTGTAACAGAATGTGCATTAGAACGGATGGATTCGGCCTCTTCCTGTAAAATAATCTCGCCATCCTTTATAATAAAAATTTCTTCGAATAAAAGACTCGCCTCATCGATTAAGTGGGTAGAAAAGATAATTATCCGCTCTTCCTCTTCATAAACATCTAGTAAAATATCATAGAATTTTTGTCTAGCCGCTGCATCCATGCCTATATAGGGTTCATCGAAAATCGTTATTTTCGCCCTACTTGCGAGCCCGACGATGACACCGAGAGCCGACTCCATTCCTTTGGATAAAGTTTTCACACGAGCTTTTAAAGGTAATTTATAAATATCTAGCAATTCAGCGACCAATTGGCTATTCCAATTTTCATATAAATTCGCATAGGATTTCAAGACATCTTTTACCTTCATATCGCGATGGAAGTTGTTCGTTTCTTTAATTAAACAGATGTGCTTAAGCACTTCACGATTGTCAAAAGGATCTACACCATTAATAGTATAATCACCACTTGTCGGTAAGAGGTGACCTGCGATGATATTCATTAAAGTTGTCTTCCCTGCGCCATTCCTTCCGAGGAGTGCATATATTTTAGGCTCATTCATTTGTAATGAAACTTGGTGCAAGACTCTTTTGTCCTTATATTTTTTACTAATGTTTTTTAGTTCAATCTTCACGATCCATACCTCCTTTTATAATCATCTCAACGAGTTGTTTTTCAGAAATGAGCAATTTATCAGCTTCTTTTTTAAGAGGAATAATGTAATGGTCATAAAATTCATCTTTTCTTTTTGCCAAAATAATCTCCCTTCCTTCTTCGCTTACAAACATACCAACACCACGCCGCTTGGTAACAATACCTTCCTGGACTAGTTCGTTTACACCTTGTCGTGCTGTCGCTGGATTTATTTTGTAAAACTGTGCTAATTCATTGGTAGAAGGGATTCTTTCTTCCGGAGCAATTGTCCCGTCTAAAATGGAATCTTCAATTAATTGTTTTATTTGTAAGTAGATAGGTTTATTATCATCTAATTTACGGATGGAAACCACGCCTTTCTAAAGGTTAGTTACCTCTATAACTAACCATATAACCAACCAACATTTTTGTCAATACTTTTCTCAATAAAAAAACGTTAGTAAACTAGACCACCTCTTTTAGGTGAATTCATTTACTAACGTTTAATTTTTTATTATTTACTTGGGTTCTTCGAGTGTTTCTTCCGTTTCTACATCGGATATATTCGTATCGCGACGCATGATTTTCATCGTTATGTCATCGAAAAATTGATAAATAATCGGGATGAGCAATAAGGTGAAAATACTCGAAACAGATAAACCAAATATAATCGTTATGGCGAGTGGTTGCTGCATCTCAGCACCTTCACCGAGCGCTAATCCTAATGGGATCATCGCTAGTACAGTCGTTAAAGTAGTCATGAGAATAGGGCGTAAACGACTCCGCCCGGCTTCAATGAGCGCATCAAATCGATCCATTCCGCGTCGTCGTAAGATATTGATATAATCGACGAGCACGATTGAGTTGTTAACGACAATTCCGGCCAACATTATGATTCCAATAAAGGCTGGAATACTAAAGGATAGGCCACTGACAAGCAAGCCCCCGACTACCCCTACAATGGTTGCAGGCATTGAGAACATGATGATAAAAGGGAAAAGGAAGTTCTCAAATTGAACTGCCATAACCGCATATACTAAGAAAATAGAGAAGATAAGCGCTAAGGTTAAATCCGCAAATGCATCTTCCATATCTTCCGCCTGACCACCAATGTTAAAGCTATATCCTTCAGGCCAATCAAGGCTTTCTAGGCGTTTTCGAATATCATTGCTTACACTCCCTAAATCACGATCTTTCAACTCACTTGAAACATTCATGTAAGCTTGTTGATTTTGCCTTATTAAGGCGACAGGCCCTTGAACTTCTGTAAAGGAAGCAAGATCGCTTAAGGCTATCGTTGCGCCTGTAGGTGTTTGTAATTTCATATTTTGTAATTGAGCAATCGTCTGTCGACTTTCTTCCGGATAGGTTAAGGTGACATCAATTTCCCGTCCGTCGTCCCGGAATAGTGAAACAGGTTGCCCAATAAAGTTCATTTCAATTTGACCTTGTACTTGTTCAACGGTTAAGCCGTAATAGCTAGCTTTTCCTTTATCGATATCTACGTGGAGTTGTGGCACCCCTTCAGATGCTCCTGAAGTCGCATTAAACACACCATCGATCTGCTCGATTTCTCTAACGACTTCATTCGATAATTCACGTAAAACATCGTGTTCAGGTCCATTAAGCTGAATTTGAATAGGGTCGCTACCCATAGCGGCCATACCTGCATCCATTTCACTTACGGCAATCTCTGCTCCAGCAATTTTAGATAATTTCTCATCGAGTTCTATGACAAGTTCATTCGTGCTTAAGGAACGTTCGCTCACAGGCACTAACTGAATCGTATAGTTGGCACTATTACCTGAACCGCCAAAACCGAAACTATCTGCACCTACCGTAACAAAGCTCACATCGATAATATCTTTATATTCTTCCATCACTTCATTTACTTCATCAACGACACGCTCGGTTTCCTCCAGCGTACTTCCTTCACGTGTTTCAGCACTTATTTCTAACTGACCTTGGTCAGCAGCTGGAATAAACTCTGCACCGATTAAAGGCGTTAGCGCGATACTTCCCACTATTAATAAAATGGTGACGAAAATCGATGTCTTACGGAATTTCAATACCTTTTCCAAAATTGACGCATATAGGTCAGTTAACCATTGTAAAAATTTATCGAACCAGTTTCGTCTTCCATCATCCATCGCCTTTGATAACATTTTCGATGACAACATCGGCACTAATGTCACTGCGACGACAAGCGAAGCTATTAATGAAAAGGAGACCGTTAAAGCGAGCGGTGTAAATAAGTCTGACGCCAGTCCTTCTACATAGACAATCGGTAAAAAGACAACTAGTGTCGTCGTTGTCGAGGCGATAACAGCCGGTGCTAATTCAGAAGCCCCTTTTGTCGCAGACTCGAACAGACTATACCCCTTTTGACGATAGGAGTATATATTTTCTAAAATAACAATCGAACTGTCGACCATCATTCCAATTCCTAGCGCTAAACCACCGAGTGTTAAAATATTTAAGCTTTCACCTGTAAAGTACATTAAGGCGAAGGTGGAAATAACAGCGATAGGAATGGAGATTCCAATTACTAATGTAGCCCGAATACTCTTTAAAAAGAGTAGTAAGATGAAGACGGAAATGGCTCCTCCAATTAAAATGTTTTGGATAACGGAGTCGACCGCTTCTTCAATAAACTCAGACGTATCAATGACGACGTTTAAGGAAACATCTTCAGGCAATTCTGCCTCCGCTGATCCCATGACCTTGGTGATTTCCTTAGCCACATCAACGGTATTTGCGTCTGTCTTTTTTAAGACTGATAGAACAACAGCCGGTTCACCATTTACGAGGGTGAGCCCACTATCTTTCTTAAAGGTATCTTCGACTTTAGCAACATCCGACACTTTATAGGAAGCACCAGATTCGGTTTGAATCATCGTGTCTCCGATATCTGAAATTGCTTCGTATTCACCAGAAATACGCACTTGCAAGTCTTGTTTTCCTTTAGTTATCGTTCCCACAGAGGCGGCCTTATTCGTACTTGAAATAGCTTGCATCACGTCTTGCTCACTTAAACCATATTGAAGCATAGCTTCTCGATTTAAGATAAGTTGTATTTCACGTGTTTTAGCCCCTTCAATAGATACTGAAGCCACACCTGATTGTCGTTCGAAAATAGGTACGACTTCTTTTTCTGCTAAATCAGTTAAAACATCGGCATCTTTCCCCGTGATCCCCACCCAAATAACCGGCAATTGATCCGGACTAAAGCGCATAATATTAGGTGTGCCCGCTCGATCAGGTAACATGCCACCAACTTGATCAATACGTTCACGAACATCGAGGAGCGCCTGATCAAGGTCGGTACCATTTTTAAACATCATGAGCACGAGTGAAGCATTCGGTTGAGATTGTGACTGAATCTCTTCTATTCCTTCAACAGAACTAATAGCATTCTCAATCGGTTTAGAGATTAAATTTTCTACTTCTTCTGGTGCTGCATCATCGTATGTAGTCGCTACAACAGCGATTGGTAAGTCAATTTCAGGAAACAAATCAACCGCCAAGTTCCGTACAGAAACAAAACCTAATGCGATAATAGCGAGCACAATCATCATGACACCAACAGGACGTTTAACAGATAAGGATACAATTCTCAAAGTTATTTACCTTCCTTTATGACGTCGATTTTGCTCCCATCAGTTAATAAAAACTGACCGTTCACAATAACCTCAGCCT
>Ga0079226_10002268_pt1 | contig 14800 bp, 18 predicted proteins | sample Poulit2014_FD_76345 | JGI IMG/M metagenome (GOLD analysis project Ga0079226, IMG submission 76345) | Agricultural soil microbial communities from Georgia to study Nitrogen management - Poultry litter 2014 | ecosystem: Environmental > Terrestrial > Soil > Agricultural land | place: USA: Georgia... | reverse complement strand
GACGTTGTGGGTAAACCATTCATCATTACTCCCCAAGCTCAACGAGATTTTGACAAAACTTATTGGTGGTATGAAGAACAATATCAGGGGTTGGGAAAAGAATTCGCTCGTTGTACAGATGCAAAAATAGCAGCAATTCAACGTAATCCTGAGCAATTTCAAATTATTTTCAAAGATAAGGTTCGAAGAGCCTTGGTTTCACGCTTTCCGTATTCTGTTTTTTTCGTAGACAAGCCAAAAGTACTCAGCATATTTGCTATTCAGCGGCAAAACAGAAACCCTGACCTTTGGAAGTCTCGTGTATAAAGAATCGGTACCTTAATAAAGCGCGTTAACGGCGGACACGGTCCCGCCTTTGATTTCATTACTTTACTAATTCAAAAATTTATACCCCTATTTAACTGGTCATCTCCGTGCCGGTTATGCGCCGGGCCGTTATACTGCTAAAATTATACCATGATTGAAAAACTATTACCTATCGGGGTATTGCTTCTCTTCTTTACCGTTTCTTGCCAACAATCTGCTCCAACAAAAGACCAACAGTTGGACAAATTGGTCAAGCAGTTAAACGATCAAATTCATTCCCTTAAAAGTCCGGTACCTACATCTTCGCTTGCCGATCTCGCTCCCCTAAGTGAGGCAGGGGACAGTAAAATTGTTGCCATGGGAGAAGCTACTCATGGAACCAAAGAGTTTTTTCAGTTGAAACATAAAATTTTTCGATATCTGGTTAAGAAACACAATTTCAGAATATTTGCCTTTGAAGCTGATATGGGGGCGGCCATTTACCTGAATAATTATGTGCAAGGAGGGTCGGGAAACGTTGCCCAAATTATGGCAGACAAAATGCATTTCTGGACATGGAAAACAAAGGAAGTTGAGACATTATTAAAGTGGATGCGCTCTTTTAATGAAGGAAAACCACCCTCTCAGCGGGTGTATTTTATTGGTTTGGATACGCAATATATGTCATACCAGCCAACACTTATTGAAGAATATATCAAAGCAGCCAGACCTGAACTGACTGTGGAGACACAATCGGTTTTGAAGAACATTAAGAAACTGACAACAGAATCAAGAAGACAAATCAGGAACAACTATCAGGAGATGACTGAAAGCCAGAAGAAAGCCATATCAGACACCCTGGACTACCTGATGCGAAAAATGGAGGTAGTGAAAGAAGAAATGATCCTGGCTTCTTCCAACCTTAAGTATCAAACTATGTACCAATTGATAAGAAACCTACAACAAGTACACCAAAATTTATATGCCCGTCAAAAACGTAATGATCGCAGCCTGCGAGATGAGTATATGGCCGAAAATGCTATTTGGGCTTCACAACTCTTTGGTGAGAAAACTAAAATAGCGGTATGGGCCCATAATGGACATATATCAGAATCGAAGTCTCTATTGACACCCACTACTTTCTTTACGCCCATGGGTTATCATCTTGACAAGAAAATGGGAGACGACTACAAAAGTATTGCCTTTAGTTTTAACAAAGGAACCTTTATAGCAAGGGGAGTTGATATTACCAGCAATAAGTTAACGGGTCTTGGACTTCACACGATAGAGAGTCCCCCGGCAAAAGGTTCCTTTAATCACCTATTCTCTTTGGGCCAGGATGACAGCTTTATTTTCAATATAAATGCTTTAGAACCTAACGCGAACTCGGCTCTAAATAACTGGTTATCTAAGACACACGAGTTCTTGGGAATAGGAGCTGTTTATGCTGGCAATCCCACCTTATATTATCAGCCAACTATTCTGCCTGAAAGCTTTGATTTTGTTATCCACCTTGACTCAACAAGTCATTCTGTTTCTGTACAATAAACTACTCAGAAGCAGTATGACAAGGCAAATTAACGGCGGACGCAGTCTTAATATTGGTTAAGTTTCTTGCTTATTGGTGATCAAATGTTTTGCTTTAATAACATTCTGTAGGCTCTGCGCTGGTTATTTGCCGGGTCGTTAGGGGTATTTAGTAATTTCCTTTTATAAACTTAATTCTATGAATAATTCAAAATTCGTCAAACCGGAAATAATTTCTTTAAAGAATCATCCTGAATTGAACGAGAGTTGGGTTCAAGATCGAATTGCTGAAGATCCTTCCATCATTGGACTTGGAGATTTGCTACTAAAGGATAAAGAACGTTTTCAACCGAGGGCTGGTCGCTTAGACCTGCTTTTACAAGATCCTGATTTAAATGAACGTTATGAAGTAGAAATTCAACTTGGAAAAACCGATGAAAGCCATATCATCCGCACTATAGAGTATTGGGATCTAGAGAATAAGCGATATCCACAATACGAACACACCGCCGTAATTATAGCTGAAGATATCACTAGTCGTTTTCTAAATGTGGTTAGTCTCTTTAATGGATTTATTCCTTTGATTGCTATTAAAATGAATGCAGTACAATTCGGAGAACATATTTCACTTATTTTTACTACGGTCCTTGATGAATTACCTTTAGGCCTTGTGGAAGAAGATGAAGAGACTCATGAACCAACGAATCGGTCTTATTGGGAAAATCGTGGTTCGAAAAAAACTGTTCAAATAGCTGACAGATTACTGGATATTATTCATAAATTCGATACTGAATTCAAATTAAAATACAACAAGCACTATATAGGATTAGAAAAAGAAAGTAAGCCGAATAATTTTGTGGTATTTAGACCCAGAAAAAATTATTTAAACGCCGATCTTAAATTAGAGCGCTCTGAAGACCTTGAAGAAAAAATGGAAGATGAAGGGTTGGAAGTAACCGATTATCGCAAACGACGCTTAAGCTATCGAATTCGATTCAAAGATGGAGAGGTAGATAACAATGATGAATTTCTAACTAATCTGCTTAAGCAATCTTATAACTATTTTAACTCCTAAAAAAATAACCCTAACCCCTTTATTTCTATGTTAGAAGCAAGTTAAGATGCTATTTTTTCATAGGGTGTTCCACGCTTAATCACCGCATACATTCGATGGATTAACTTATTTCTTACCGCGTTTGACACTGACATTTTTGGTTTGCCTTCCCGCGTTTTGCGCTCATAATACCGCTGTAGGTCACCTCGACTTCGGATGGCTGCCATCGCTGCCATATGCAGTTTCTTTTTCAGCTCTTTATTAGCCCGATGAGATATTTTGCGACGCGTAAATACCTGGCGACCGGAACTATATTCAAACGGAACCACGCCTGCATAGCAAGCTAGTTTCCGAGGATTTTTAAACCGGGTGAACCCTTGGGTAATCACTATAAGTGATACAGCCAAGATCGGTCCAATCCCTTCAATACTTTGCAGTATGTTCAAATTGGACCCGCAGATCCTTATCCTCAGTTAATAGCTGGTCAATCCTTTGTTCAATTTCCTTGATTTGCGTCTCCATCTGAGTAATAACAAGGCTATGATTTTTGGCAAGAAGAGGAGCTACTTCGCGGTCCCAGCTCCGCGAGAGTTCTCCCAACCGCTGTCGATATTTACTACGGTCTTCTACAAGTAGTTGACGTAACCTCAGCAAGTGGCTAAGATGATCGATATGGATATTTCCGGGGCCGAGCAGCCGCACCTGATCCCGATAGCGTAGGGTATACAGGACAATTTGCCGGGCATCCAACGGATCGGATTTGCCCCGAACAAGCCCTTTGCTCAGATGGATACTCAGCGAGGAAGCTTCCCATACGTTCGCTTCTAACGACAATAAGGTTTGCTTCAACTGGTGAGAATACGGCCCCGTCGGCTCAAGGCAGAACAAACAGCTGGTGAGTTCCAGCTCATAGTTGCCAACCCAACTGGTGATCACTCGAGTGATAGCAAGGGACTTATTAGGTGTTTTGTTGCCTGACTTATGGCGGTGAGATCCCCCGCTGTCCTTTGCCCCCGGTACCAGTCGACAGTAGCTGACAAACTGCTTGGCTGATCGAAAACGGGTGATATCCCCGATCTCGGCCAGGATCGTCCATACTCCAACTTTTCCTAATCCTGGAACCGCCATCAACCGCTCAGCTGCTTCATTAAAAGTGCTTTGCTGCTCAATTTCCTCTTCGAGTCGGTGAATATCGGATTGCAACTGGCGAATCTGGCCAAGCATGATCTGGGCTTGCAGATTGGCCGCTGCGGGCAATTGAGGCAGAAGCCATTGCTGTAGCTTACTGGGATACCGCCACTGCGTGCCGTTGATCTGGACGTTGTACTTGGCGGCCAGTCCCCACAATGTGGACTGTAATTTGCTTCGCCACTGGATCATTCGAAGTCGTCCGCGGGTCAGCTCGCGCAGCTCCCTTCGTTTAGGTGAAGCTTGATGGGCCTGGGGTATTAAATCGACCCGTAGTAATTCGGCCAGCGTCCGGGCATCGACCTTGTCGGTCTTCACCTCCCCATAGCTGATCGCCTTAACCATCTTCGAATGGGCCAACATAGTTGGATATTATTGTCCCGACACCAGCCCGAGAGCCAATACCAAAAGCTGGTGCATTCCACCACAGCCTGGACCGGTTCGTCGAACGTGCTGAAAAACTTCTCTAACCGAGTTGTTGAGGCGGACAATTTCTCCTCCCGAACGATGTCGGCGTTGTCATTTATTGCTACAATTACCATATTATTTGCATGTAGATCTATTCCTGCATGTATCATGGGGTCCTCCTTGGATTAATTAACGATTGATTATCTATAATCTAAGTGAGGACTTCCTTTTTGGAAAGATCAAGCGCTTCAACAGAGACGCGCCTGGCCATTCCGTTGCTAGGCTTGGTTTTGTGACTTTGGGTTCGTTACTTGCTAATCAACATTAAATCCGCGCGCCGGTTATGCGCTGGGCCGTTAGGTGGTTTAGACCTCTCGATAAATAACGCAAAATATAGTTAATGCTAATGAGATTACTTTTTCTTTTGCTTTCTGTTATTGTTTTTAATACAAGTGCGTTCGCTCAAAATAATAGCGTAGGATTGGTAAATAATAACGGAATTAAAATTCACTACAAGGTTATTGGGGAAGGTACGCCTGTTGTTCTTATTTTTGGTTTTGGGATGAGTTTGGAAGACTGGTTCCAATTTGAGTATGCTCAAGAGCTCGCTAAAAAATTTAAAATAATTGCAATTGATCCGCGGGGTCACGGGCAAAGTGATGCTCCTACTTCTCCGGATGCTTATACTCTAAAGAAACTATCAACGGATATTACTGCTGTTTTAGATCAACTTAATATAACACAGACCTATATTTTTGGATACTCTCTTGGAGCAGCAATTACAATGAACGTCGCCAAATATAATCCCCAAATTGTTGAAGGTCTCATCATAGGTGGTCTTGAAATAAAACCTAAAGTTGATCTTTCAAAAGATATTGTCAGCTCAACGCTTAAATCTGGTCCTACTGCTTGGAAAAAACTTTGGGAATCATTAATCAATGTACCTGCACCTATGGGCGAACGTCTAAAAAATATAAATACTGAAGCTTTACTCGCTCTCCGAAAAGAACAGGCCAATTGGAAAACATTAAGGCCTACATTGAAAAAGCTTTCCATTCCTACACTATTAATTGCTGCAAAAGAAGGCTTTGCTTACCGTGATATGTTTGAAGCTCATGACCTTCTACCAGATTCTCAATTGAAAACAATCCCTCTTAAAAATCATTTTACTCTTATCCCCAATATGAAGCCCATAATAGGAAAAATATCTAATTTTATAGAAGAAACCACCTAACAACGCGGACTTGACTCGAACTTCGGTTTAGGGTTTTGCCTTATTCGCTGGTTTTTAGCTTCTTTAAAGCTCACCATCTTCAAGCCGGTTATTTGCCGAGTCGTTAGCGGTCGGAATGTTGACTTCAGCTACTAATAAATTTTCACAATGTGAATATTGAGATCAGACAAGAAAAGACTTCAGATTACACAGATGTCTTCATTTTAAATAAGAATGTGTTTGGTCGGGAAAATGAAGCAATGCTGGTTAACGCATTGCGAGACAGTGATGCATTTACTCCTGAATTATCCTTGGTTGCAATCCACAATAGCAAGATTGTCGGTCACATTCTTTTTACAAAGGTAGTCATCAAAAATGAAAGGAGCCGTTCGGTTCAAAGTCTTTCTCTTGCACCAATGGCAGTAGATCAAGCATTGCAGAATCAGGGTATCGGGAGTTTACTCGTCAACTATGGATTGGAGAAGGCCGGGGAATTGGGCTATAGATCTGTGATCGTTTTGGGTCACGATTATTACTATCCAAGATTTGGTTTCAGGCCTGCAAGTCAATGGGGTATTAAAGCACCTTTTGATGTACCGGATAATGTTTTTATGGCACTGGAATTGGTGAAAAATAGTCTTGAAGGGATAAACGGGACGGTTAAATATCCTGAAGAGTTTGAATCGGTATGATAAGAAGTCGAACATCAACGTGTACAGTGCTCGATAGGGCTTACTACCTAATTCGCTTTTTATCTCTCCGTTCATTTTGTACAGTTTAACATTCATGCGTACACCGCTTAAGCGCTGGGTCGTTACCCACACTAAAATCTCTCCCGGCTCTCTCGCACAGCTTCATTCAGTTCATCTAAACTTATACCTGCCGAAACTCCAGCTACATCGAGAGGAGATTTTTTCTCTTCAACCGGCTTTATAATAAACGTCTGCCCGTCCCGTCGTTTGATCTGCACCTGTCCTTCCTGACGGGCATCATCCAGCAGTTTGGCCAGTTTTTGACGGGCCTCGGAATAGGTATATACTTTCATTTGGATACCTCCAATAACTGTAATTCTAATTCTTTTCCAATCGCTAACAACTGGTTGTCCAAACTCAATAGTGGCGATCGATACTGTCGGGCACAATCCAGGACATAGGCATCATAGGCATATATACTATGATTATATGTTATCTTGGTCGCCTCTGTCAGCCTGAGTTTTGTTCTTCGAATCGGTATTTCAGCAAATTGTGTAAGTACCTGCCGAGCTTTTTCCAATGACAATCGTTCTCGTTTGAACATTGCTGACAGGGCATTCCCAACTTCTGCATCCAGACTGGTTGGAGCCTGCAGATCATGTCCTTTTGTTACTTCTATAATGGCTGGTTTATGCTGCTCGTTAAGAAGCACAGCCAACAGCGCAGATGTATCAATTGTAATAACCATATCCTAATATAACAATTGTACAAGTTATATAGTATTTTTTTATTTTAGCTATCCCGTGTGGCTAACAAAGTGCATTAAGTGAGACGCAGACGCGACTTGTCTTTCGGTTTTTTGCCATTTGTTGTTCAAATCAGTAGCCTTTAAACAATTACTAAACTATGAGCCCCCTTATGCGCTGGGTCGTTATACCGCATTAATTAAAAACCATGCAGACAACTATTCGATTTCTCACAAAAGCAGACGAACCATTTTTGTGGGAAGCGCTTTATCATGCTATCTACAGGGAATCTGGTGAAAAACCATCTCGTAGTATATTACAAAAACCGAAAATTGCCTGTTATGTTGACGACTGGATGGAACAATCCGATGATTTAGGTTTAATTGCAGAGAATGAAGATATTCCTATAGGTGCTGCATGGCTTAGATGCTGGTTAGATGACACACAAGGTTTTGGATTTGTTGGCAAGGCTATACCTGAATTATCAATGTCTGTAATTCCTGGTCATCGGGGAAAGGGACTCGGAACAAAACTGCTTCATCGTCTGCTGGTTATCGCAGAGAAACGCTATGAAGCAGTAAGCTTAAGTGTATCAAAATCTAATCCAGCTCGACGATTGTATGAACGTGAAGGATTTGTACCACTCCAAGAAGTTGAGAATTCAATTACAATGGTAAAAAAATTCGAGTCAAAGAATGCGGTATAACAAAGCGCATTAACCGGACTTGAATCAAACTTCGGTTTGGGTTTTTGTCTTATTTGCTGGTTTTTAGCTTCTTTTAAGCTCGCAATTTTCTCCCGAAGGGATGCCTGTGGCAAAGCTGGTTATGCGCTGGGTCGTTATATGGTTTGGCAATACTTCAATAATAGAAATTGTCTTATTTACCCTGTGGTAATGTCGTAATTCCCCATGCGATTGGTTTATCCAGCTGATATAATTAAAACGTCCGATTTCTTTGAAGCAATGATAATCTAAATTGAATAAAATAATATGAGAAAACTAATTGCAGCAATCAATACGACACTTGACGGGATTTGTGACCATACCGCAGGGTTACCTGATGAAGAAATACACCAACATTATACGGAACTATTCGGTCAGGGAGGTGCAATTCTATATGGCAGGACTACATATCAACTTATGGAATTTTGGCGAACGTTGTTAGAAAACCCTTCCGAAGAAAAATCAATGAATGACTTTGCCACGGCTATTGATACAGCTTATGAAACTTAATTTGATTGATGAATACCAACTTTGTGTTCATCCTGTTGTTGCAGGAAGTGGTTTACCATTATTTGAAAACATAAACGACAGGACTATTCTTAAACTCATAAAAACTAAAACCTTTAGTGGTGGTGCAGTAACACTTTACTATGAACCGACAAACGAAAAAACAACGAACAGCTAACATTATATAAGACATTCTCACGCAAGAACCATCATATCAAGTGCGTCAACGCGGACGTGCCTCGCCGTGAGCTGCCGGTTTTTAAATCATAATTACTGCAGTACATTTGTAAATAAATAACGTTGGTCTGCACGCCGGTTACGCGTGGGGCCGTTAGGCAGCAGCCAAGATCTTCAGCCGTTATGATAATTGATCTACTTTGAGTAGATTATAAATAGCCCAAAACAAACTTCTCTTCTTCCATGATTACCAAAGAAAAAGTAAAAAAAGAAATTGATCAACTCTCTGAAGTTGAACTGGAAAAAGTATATCTGTATCTCTCCTCTGTTACAAAATCCAGCAAAGCAAAAACACCTATTCGCTCTCTCAGCCTCAAGGGAAAGTTAGATAAGAAAGATATCCGTTCTGTCGCTTATGAGTAAACTGCTCGTTGATACCAATATTTTAGTATATGGAATTGACCAGGATTCGCAGTTTTTCAATAAGTCCCGACAAATTTTAGATCATTCAGAGAAGCAGCTTGTAACTTCGTCAAAGAATCTCATTGAGTTTTTAGCCGTTGTTACACGCTCATCTGGTTATGATTTGGAAACAAAGGTAGCGTTAGAAATTTTAGAAGAGATTATTCAAAGGCTTGAAATTATTTATCCCAGTCAAGATTCGCTGGCTATTTTCCTGGAACTTACCGAGCGCTACCGGCCGTCGGGATTAAAAGTTCATGATTTCGAAATTATCAGCATTGGACTGGCTGCCGACATTCACGATGTAGCTACTTTCAATACCAAAGATTTCAAAGCTGTTAAAGAAGTTTCTCTGCTCGAGCTATAAATGGCCGGGCTTTTGCCTAACAACCCCGTTAAGCGGACTTAATACAAACTTGGGTTTCTTTCTGTCCCCTTGCGTTAAAGCTTCGTCTGTTACCTTGTAGTGCATAATCTGCAAGCCGCTTATGCTGTGGGCCGTTATAGGCCGAATCTATAAAATCAAATAGTTATTTCACATTTCAAATGTGTATATCATTTAGTAGTGAAAAGCCTTTATATTTGTAGCCCTTTGACTGTTGCAAAAAAAATCAAATAAAGAAAGGACCTAATGAAAAATGATAAACGATATGTTTTAATATTTCTACTTCTTCTAACGGCAACTGCTACCGTCGCTCAAGCTCAAACAGAAGTAAGTATAAAGGGTGGTGCACATTATTCGAAAGTAATTCTTGAAGATGGAGCAGATAATCGACAAGAAGCTCAATTTACACCTGGATGGCATATAGGACTCGACGTCGACGTGCCTATTAGTAATAAATTTTATATTCAACCGGGTCTGCTATATACCAGAAAAGGGTTTACACAAGAAGATAGTTGGTTTGCCGGTTCAGGTAATAATTTTGAGGTAAAAGCCAACTACTTGGACCTATCTGTTAACTTCTTGTACAAACCTCGTTTGGGAAGCGGCAAATTGTTATTGGGCACCGGGCCTTACACTGCATATGGACTGGACGGAAAGTGGGAGTCGGATGAGCAAGTCGTAATAGGCGATATAGTGATAGGCGATCACGGAGATGTTCATTTTTCAAATGATGCGATGGACGGAGGAGATGGAAATTCATATTTGTATGGGAAACCTCTGGATTATGGAGTAAATTTTTTAGCGGGTTATGAGTTTTTTAACAAAATCTCTACCCAGTTTAATGTTCAGTTAGGATTGGCAAACTTAATACCTGAGTATTCCGACGGGACAAAACGTGATGGTACATTTAAAAATATAGCTTTTGGTGTATCAGTTGGTTATAAATTACAATAGAAAAACTGAGTGAAAAAAGTGACGTGGTTCGATTTGCTATATATCTCATTCCCATTAATTTGCCTTAATGGTATAACGAATCCACAAGGTGTCTTCTTCCTTCTGAGAAAGTCTTTATCTGCATTTGAGGCCTGCTCAGTCAAGACTTCCACAATATGGGAGGGGACACCGCCATAGCCAAAGGTATTCTCTTCAAAAGCTAATTCGCCTCGTGCATCAATGGATAAATAATACATGGGAGCATCTGGGTCTGCCACATAATCACCCTCAGGAACCGGGTCGGCATCTTCATCTACCTCCGGTTCCTTATCTCGTGGTTTAACCTGTACGGTTGCCGAGCCGCTACAAAATCTCCTTCAGGTACTTCGGCAGCATTTTCATCTAAATCGGGTTTTCGGTAATGTGTGAAATTATCATCTGTTGTAATACGGCCATTCCCATAAGCTTGAAGGTTAAACACTTGTTTATCATGTTTTCATTCACATCAGCCAATGCCACCAGTTGTTTAAGTAGCAAGCAGGCTGATGAATCAGCTTCAATTTATTTGTATTGTTCATCTGGAATGTGATGATCCATAACGCCCATAATTTAGGGTTAAAAGTTCATGTATATCATATAACTGCCCATTACTACAAGGAATACAGCGAAGCCTTGTTTTAATCCTTTGTTAGATATTTTTGAACCCACCGTTTTACCTACAAAGCTTCCAGTAGCGCCAATCAGACTGAATATTAATACGAGGTCCCAATTCATTGACAGATTGAGATTTTCCAGTACGTCAATATATTTGAAGAAACCGCTGAAACTTTTCATGGCAATGATAATCAGGCTTGTTCCGATTGCCAGGTGCATGGGCAAACCTCCCAACAGCACTAAAGCTGGCACAATCAAAAATCCTCCGCCAACACCTACCAGGCCGGTCAGCACGCCTATTGCCAAGCCTTCCAAGACAATTTTCCACCAGGTATGTTGAACATCAACTTCGCCGGATTTGTCTATTTCTTTTTTATCACGGAACATCATTACTGCTGCTATTAGCATCACTAAAGCAAATAACATCAGCTGAAAGGTACCAGAAACATAACCGGCAATCATAGCACCAACGTAGGTGCCAGCCATACCGGGCAGCCCAAACAAAATGACACTTTCCCAATGCACTTGTTTCTTGAAAGCATAGGGTACAAAACCGGCCAGGCTTACTGCGCCAACAATACCTAATGATTCAGCAATAGCCACTTTTTCTTGTTCACCGGCAAGATAGATGAGTACAGGAACGGTAAGTATAGAACCTCCGGATCCCATGAGTCCAAGTGAGAGCCCAACGAACAGCGCTCCAATCCATGGTAAAATCATAATTCTGATAGCATTAAATGAAAAAAGGATAGCCAGATTCAACCGGCCTTCCCATGGGATAGTTATTGTGTCGCGTTCGCTTTAGCCGCCGTCTCGCTATATTTTCCTGTCAGTTGGTAAACAGATCATCTACCCATTTTACGTTGAACCCGTTACGAGCCAATAGGCCTGTGGCATAAGAAGCACGTTGACCACTGCCACAATGAACATAAAGTTCCTTGTCTTTGGGCAGCTCATCGAGCTGGGCTGCCAGACGGGTGTGCGCAATGTTTTTAGCACTCTGAATGTGGCCTTCGCTATATTCGGTAGCTTTGCGAACGTCCACTATTTGCACGCCTTTGTCGTGTTGATGTTCAATCACGGTTTCGAAATCGATAGCCTCTACGGTTTCCAGACTTCCATTCCAGCTATCAAGGTCAACCGGTGTGATATAGCCTTTGATATTGTCGAGGCCAACCCGGATTAAATCGCGGACTGCTTCCTGAATATTATCCTCATCTATGATGACATACAACTCATCATCTGCATCAGCATAAGACCCCGCAATCGTATTAAAATTCGAGTCAAAAGTGGTAAGCAGTGACCCTTTGATGTGTCCGCTCATAAAATCATGTTTTTGCCGGGTATCGAGGATTGTTCCATCGGTTCTAAGCAGATCATCGATAGAGACTTTAGAAGGTTTTGGCAATGTGCCCAAGATGATAGGTCCCTCTTTATTCATTTTCTTCATGCGGCCAAAATAGAGCGGCGGTTCCGGTTGACCGTCAAGAATAAAATCCACAAATTCAGTTTCGCTGGCGGCAGCCTTAAAGGCAGGACTAAATCGCAGTTCATATCCCACCGTTGATTCAGGCATAGCTTCCACCGCTTTACCACAAGCGCTTCCAGAACCGTGCGCCGGCCAAACCTGCAGATACTCAGGGAGATTTTTGAAATCCTGTACTGAATGGTATAGCTGTTGGGCCGCAGGTTTCATCGTTCCTTTTTGTCCGGCAGCTGTTTCCAGCAGATCAGGACGCCCAACGTCACCGACAAAAACGAAGTCACCCGTTAAAATGCCCATAGGTTCGTCCGTGGTTGCCCCATCAGTCACCAAGAAACTAACCGATTCGGGCGTATGACCCGGTGTATGGATTACGTCGAATTTGATGTCTCCAATACTGAAGGTGTCACCTTCGTTGACCAGCTCATAGTTATAATCACTGCCCCTCAGCCATTCATACTTCCAGTCGGCATCGCCTTCATCCGAGCCATATACTTTAACGCCCTGTTCAGCCAGCTCGCGCAGGCCGGAAAGGTAATCTGCATGAATGTGCGTGTCAGCTGCAGCCGTAATTTCTAATCCTTCCTTTTCAGCAAGTTTGTGATATTGATCCACATCTCGCATGGGATCAATTACAATGGCTTCTCCAGTAGCCTGACATCCGATGAGGTATGCATGTTGTGCTAACTTTTTATCGAATATTTGTTTGAAATACATAGTGTTACTCCGTGTTATTTTTTTAGTAGATATTCTTATTGATTCATTAGTGAGGGAGTTTCGGTCGCAGGACTCCATATGCCCATGTACCTAAAATGGCACTTGCGATAGGCACGAGGATAATCCCATAACCAGCCCCAGCGAGGGTAAAAAGTGGCCCGGGGCAGGCGCCCGTCAGAGCCCAGCCCAACCCAAACAGCGTACCTCCCAGCAGATAGCGTGTTACCTGAGAAGAATCTTTGGGTGGAATGGTTATAGCGTTTCCATCGCTGTCTTTCACATTCCATTTCTTGATCAGTTGAATGGAAATCATAGCTACAACAACAGCCAGGCCGATAATGCCGTACATGTGAAAGGCATCGAAACGGAACATCTCCTGAATACGGAACCAGGAAATTACTTCAGATTTTACCAGTACAAATCCGAAAAACAATCCGGATAATAAATATTTAAAATAGCTCATTGCATTCTTCACTTTTTTTGACTTGGAATCAGTTACAGTAAAAACGGATATACAAAATGGGTAATAATCAGGCCGCCAATGAAAAACCCAATGACTGCTAACAAGGATGCAAGCTGAAGATCAGCTAATCCGCTGATCGCATGTCCTGAGGTACAACCACCGGCATATCGTGCCCCAAAACCGACCAAGAAGCCGCCTACAATCATTACGACTATTCCCTGCAGGCTGGCTAAGTTTTGCCAGTTGAACAGATCTTCGGGCATCATGCCTGAGAGATCATTGATCCCAAGCGTTTGGAGCTCGGCAATAGTCTGCTGCGAAATATCGATGGGCTCGGGATTGTTGAGTAACCAGCCGGCGATAAAACCACCGAGAGCCGTGCCGCCAATAAACACAAGATTCCACCCCCCGGCTTTCTTCCAATCGTATTGGAAAAATTCAATCTTCCCGGGCATACAGGCCGCGCACGCATGCCTCAAATTTGCGGAGACCCCGAATTGTTTGCTGCCCATCAATAAAAGCATAGGCACAATGAGCCCCACAAGTGGTCCTGCCACATACCAGGGCCAAGGCTGTTGTAAAAATTCAATCATATCGAATGCTGGTTGATTTATATTTAACAGGCCGAATCCATGATCCGGCTGTTTTCTTGTTTCAAAGGTAAAACAACAATATATACTTGTCAATACAAGTAAATACATTTATTAAACTTATTGCTTATGGTGTGGATAGGTTTTATTTATCATAAATAAAAAAAGCTATATACTTGTAATTACAAGTATTGTTCTGTATTATATTACAGAATTCATTTATTTAAAATGTTTAAAGAAGGAACGCCCCGACATACACAGATCAGCCAATGGCTGAGACAACAAATTGAAGAAGGTGTTTTTGAAGCCGATGAAAAGCTGCCTTCCGAGAATGAGCTCTGTAAAAAGTTTGACGTCAGCCGGGTCACGGTTCGCAAAGCCCTGCAGACATTGGAGAATGAACTTTTGATATATCGCTCACAAGGCTTAGGCTCTTTTGTATCTGACGACCGGCCAAGACAATCATTTGTGCGGTTAACTGATTTTGTGGAAGATATGCGTCGAGCCGGACTGAAAGCTTCCTCCAGGGTAATTAAGTTAAAGCCGATGACAGTAACCGATAAAGTTGCGTCGATGTTAAATGTCGATCCTG
>Ga0079226_10002267_pt1 | contig 14801 bp, 16 predicted proteins | sample Poulit2014_FD_76345 | JGI IMG/M metagenome (GOLD analysis project Ga0079226, IMG submission 76345) | Agricultural soil microbial communities from Georgia to study Nitrogen management - Poultry litter 2014 | ecosystem: Environmental > Terrestrial > Soil > Agricultural land | place: USA: Georgia... | reverse complement strand
CAATACGGAGCAGACCGTATGATTACCGTAACTCATGAAAATTTAAAAGAGTACACATCTGAAGGGTACGGACAGGCTTTATTAGAAATTCTGGAAGAAGAAGATCCGTATGGTTTTATTCTGGGCCATACATCCATTGGAAAAGACGTTTCACCTAAAATAGCGGCGCGTCTGGGCATTGGGCTGGTTTCCGACGCTATTGAAATCGACGCGGAAGGCGACCAGGTTGTCTTTACGAGACCGATTTACTCTGGAAAAGCTTTTGAGAAAAAAGTGATTAAAGATGGCATGATTTTTGCGACCATCCGTCCGAACAACATTGCGAAACTCGAAAAAGACGAATCCCGCTCCGGCGATGTCACAGCGAAAGAAGTTGATGTAAAAGATTTACGTACGGTCATCAATGAAATTATCCGTAAACAAACAGAAGGCGTTGACATGTCTGAAGCAAGTATCGTTGTTGCTGGCGGACGCGGCGTGAAAAGTAAAGAAGGATTTGACCCGCTGTACGAATTGGCTGACGTATTAGGTGGAGCAGTCGGTGCTTCCCGTGGTGCAGCTGATGCGGAGTACTGTGACTACGCAATGCAAATCGGTCAAACTGGTAAAGTGATTACCCCTGATTTATACATCGCCGTGGGAATCTCCGGTGCTATTCAGCACTTGGCTGGTATGTCGAACTCAAAAGTCATCGTAGCGATTAACAAAGATGAAGAATCGAATATCTTTAACGTAGCTGATTACGGCATCGTTGGAGACTTATTCGAAATTATTCCGAAATTAACCGAAGAACTAAAACAAGCACTATAAAAGATAAACAACCTGGCCTCTGTGGTCAGGTTTTTTAATACCAAAAAAGCGAATATCAATGAATCACTATACAAGGGCGGAATAAATGTTTGAAGCGACCGTTTCCTAAAGCATATAAAAAATAAGGACCAACCCTATTTTAAAATGTGAGTTGAATGATAAATTAAAATGAGAACTGTTTTTGTTGGTTTGGAATTCGATGACGTGCATGCTTTGTAACAATAGAAACAAAATTTGATATGTGCGCTGGCAAGCACATCTCAACGAATAACTTGAAAAGGACTAAAACAATGGGAGTGAACGGGTATATTCACTAGGAATCGACGGGAAATAAGAAATACAGGATTGTATTCACGGCACTGGATAGTGACTTATGTGAAAGCAGGACTCAGAACAAGGAAATCGCGGGTTCGGGTCTTGATTTATGAGAAATCGGGACTCAGAACAAGAAAAAGCCGAAACTAAGTCCCGATCCAACCGAATCCAGGGTATGAACTTAAAAGTCGACTCGAAATCAGATGGAACGAGCGGATAATGAAAGAAGTAGTATTCTTTGAATACGAATTTCTTGTACATCTTAAATATCGAATCTATATTCATCATTCATATCAATTTTTTATAACCCGGAGCATTTATGAGGTTATTTTTCTCTTGTTATCAGGTATCCTCGGTAATAAGCAAACTACTAGCTTGCACTTCTCATGGATGATATACTCAATACAGTAAATGAAATTAGAATGATTGAATAATGGAGGTATTGAAATGGCAATAGGAGAAGTAAATGATCAAAACTTTGCCCAGGAAACGGGCGAAGGTTTAGTTTTAGTGGACTTTTGGGCGCCTTGGTGCGGACCTTGTAAAATGATTGCTCCTGTTTTAGAAGAATTAGATGGCGAAATGAGCGATACTGTTAAAATTGTTAAATTGAACGTTGATGACAACCAGGAAACAGCTGGAGAGTACGGTGTGATGAGTATCCCGACACTACTTCTATTAAAAGATGGAAATGTAGTAGATCAAGTTGTAGGATTTCAACCAAAAGAAGCACTTCAGGAAGTTGTCAATAAACACGCATAATTAAATACAATATAATAAATGAAGAATCCCTTGATATTTCTGATGTCAAGGGATTGTTTTGTTAACTGCGAGATGAGTTGGTAAATTTATGTTATTAGAGAGTATTAAAGACTGGGCCAACAGGAATTTCTGAGCATATCAAGTTATTTATTATCCCAAAAGATATGTCTTGCTTACTCGGCCGGTCCAAAGAGCTATCTTTATTAACTATAGCGAAAGTTAAGTTTTCTATGATGGGAGGGAGAATATGAACACAACGATATCGGAAAAACTAAAAATCCTGCCGATGAAACCAGGTTGCTACTTGATGAAGAATAAACAAGGAACTGTCATTTACGTAGGGAAGTCAAAAGCTTTACGTAACCGGGTTCGTTCTTATTTTAAGGGCAATAACGATCAAAAAACACAATTGCTTGTCATGGATATTGTGGATTTTGAATATATTGTTACCTCTACAGAAATTGACGCTCTTATTTTGGAAATGAATTTAATTAAAAAGTACGATCCTAAATACAATGTCATGCTTAAAGATGATAAGAGCTATCCGTATATTAAAATAACGAATGAAAAGCATCCGCAGATTTTGGTTGTTCGAAAAGTAAAGAAGGATGGCGGGAAGTATTTTGGGCCCTACACGAATGTGATAGCAGCAAGGCAAGTGAAAAAATTGCTGGACCGGATTTATCCATTGCGAAAATGTAAAAACCCTCCCGGCCGCTATTGTTTATACTACCATATGGGGCAATGTCTGGCTTGCAGCAAAGAACCTGTGCCCAAAGAAAGATATGATCAGATTATCAGTGAAATATCGCGCTTTCTTCGTGGAGGGTACGGAGAGATAAAAAATGAGTTAAAAGAAAAAATGCATGAAGAAAGTGAAGCTTTACGGTTTGAACGGGCACAAGAATTGCGGGATCAGATGAACGCGATTGAGGCTGTGATGGAGCAGCAAAAAGTGTCTTTAAATGAAAAAACAGATATTGATATATTCGGATTCAGCTATAATAAGGGATGGATGTGCATTCAAGTATTTTACGTGCGATTAGGCAAACTATTAGAACGGGATGTATCTATCTTTCCATTTTATACGGATGCAGAAGATGCTTTTTTAAGTTTTGTCGGGCAATTCTACTTGCACAAAAGAAATGTGAAACCGAAACAAGTGCTTGTTCCATTAGGTACGAAATCAGAAATGCTGCAGGAACTTTTAAAGATTGATGTGCACACACCTTATCGCGGTAAGAAAAAAGAATTGACAGATTTAGCAGGAAAGAATGCTAAAATCGCTTTGGAAGAACGATTTTCTTTAATTGAAATGAATGAAGAGCGAACGATTAAAGCGGTCGAAAAATTAGGAGAGAGTTTAAATATTGAAACGCCGAGACGAATTGAAGCGTTTGATAACTCCAATATTCAAGGAGTAGACCCTGTATCTGCAATGATCGTATTTACAGATGGGAAAGCGGATAAACAAGAATACCGGAAGTACAAAATTCGCGATGTAGAAGGCCCGGACGATTATGAAACGATGCGGGAAGTCATAAGACGCAGGTACAGCCGTGTTTTAAAAGAGAACCGCGAACTGCCTGATTTAATTATTGTAGATGGCGGGAAAGGACAAATGTCTGTAGCGAGAGATATTTTAGAAAATGAGTTAGGTTTGTCAATTCCGCTGGCTGGGCTTGTGAAGGACGACAAACACAAAACAGGGGAGTTATTATATGGTGACCCTCCTGCTGTCATCGATTTGGAAAGAAATTCGAATGAATTTTACCTCGTCCAGCGTATTCAGGAAGAAGTGCACCGGTTTGCGATATCATTTCACCGACAATTGAGAAGTAAAGGGTTAATTCAATCCGAATTGGATAAAATTCCAGGTGTAGGTGAAAAAAGACGACAACTTTTGTTATCTCATTTCCAATCCGTTGAAGGCATCAAGAAAGCGGAGAAAGAAGATATTACAAATTTAGGCATTCCAATTAATATAGCTGAAAATATTTTAAACACTTTACAAAATACAGATTAACTTATGAAGTTAATCTGTAAAATGTACAGTGAATTCTACACGGTATAATTTTTTGTTAAGTTCTTCGATACATTCTGTGCCTCGCTGGAATATTTTTTGAAAAACCTCTGCAATAAATCCTGCTTCAATTCGAAACTCGGCATCGATGGAGCTTTCTATACGCTGCACAACTTCATCGGCCATTAAATAGAGTGTGACGCGGTTTCTTTTTTCTTTCACAACTTCTAAATTGCCCCATTTTAATTTTTGAAAGATGTAATACATATCTTCAACTTCATCTATTTCGAATTGACGAGCGAGATTGCGACCAAAAAAGTATAAGATTGTATCTTTTTCTTCACCTAATAGTGTTGGCAAACCTATGTAACGAAGTACGTCCTGTCCAGCGGTAGCATCAGATAATCCATGTAATGCAGTGAGTGAAATCGTATTTCCATTCATGCTTGTCATCCTTTTTCTATGTTATACTATTCATTTCAATATCATTATAGCATATTTTTCAATAGAATTATGCACTATAGAAAAATCTGTTTTACTCCGCCATTTTCTTGACGCTCTATCTCGTAAGAAGTACAATAAAGAGGACTGCAATTCACAGGTTTGCTGTAATGAATCGTATTTTGACAGTCCGATTTGTTTTATTGTAAAAAGGGAAGGGCAGTTCATTATGAAAAGCAGACTGCCATTACCTAAAACTTGTGTGCAATTTTTTGTTTTACATAAATAATACTTTAAGGAGGGAGTAACACATGGTGGATCAGCGTGAATATTACTTTAAAAGATTGCATTCGCTTTTAGGTGTTGTTCCAATAACGATTTTCGTAGTGCAGCACTTGATTGTGAACCACTTTGCCGTTTATGGTGAAGACAGCTTTGATAAGGCAGCCGGTTTTATGGCTAACCTCCCATTTGTCTCAGCTTTAGAATGGATTGTCATTTATTTACCAATTTTATTTCATGCTGTGCTGGGAGTTTATATTGTTTTTACAACAAAAAACAATACAAGAAGTTATGGGTATTTTCGTAACTGGATGTTTTTACTGCAGCGTGTCTCAGGTATCATTACCTTAATCTTTATTGCTTGGCACATATGGCAAACAAAGATTCAAATCACATTTTTTAACACAGATTTAAATTTCCAATTAATGGAAGATGTATTAACTCAACCATTCTTCTTTTGGTTTTATCTTATTTCCATTATTTTTGTAGTGTTCCACTTAGCAAATGGATTATGGAGTTTCTGCGTTTCCTGGGGTATTACCCAATCCCCACGTTCTCAAAAAGTAGTTACATATGTAACGGTTCTCATATTTTTAGTTGTTAGCTATATTGGAGTTCGTTCACTATTTGCATTTGCATTTGGTGCGTAAGTTATTGAAAGAGGAGGGAGTTTAAAGAATGAGTAATCGAAAAATCGCTGTTGTAGGTGGCGGACTTGCCGGTTTAATGGCAGTCATCAAAGCTGCTGAAGCAGGTGTTCAAGTTGATTTGTTTTCTATTGTGCCTGTAAAACGCTCTCACTCTGTTTGTGCTCAAGGTGGAATTAATGGTGCAGTAAATACCAAAGGGGAAGGAGATTCTCCTTGGAAACACTTAGATGATACCGTTTATGGCGGAGACTTTTTAGCAAATCAACCGCCAGTAAAAGCGATGTGTGACGCAGCTCCGCATATTATAAATTTGATGGAGCGTATGGGCGTTATGTTTAACCGTACTTCAGAAGGCTTACTGGATTTCCGTCGTTTTGGCGGAACAAGTGTGCACCGTACGGCATATGCAGGAGCAACAACAGGACAACAATTATTATATGCTTTAGATGAACAAGTTCGCCGCTATGAAGTGGAAGGGCTTGTAAATAAATATGAAGGCTGGGAGTATTTAGGGGCAGTTCTTGATGAGGAAGGTGTCTCTAAAGGAATTGTAGCTCAGGATATTAAGTCGCATGAAATTAAATCTTTCCGTTCGGATGTCACCATTATGGCGACAGGCGGACCTGGTATTATCTTTGGTAAGTCAACGAACTCGATGATTAACACAGGTTCTGCTGCAAGTGCGCTTTATCAGCAAGGTGCAAGCTACGCAAACGGAGAATTTATTCAGATTCACCCAACAGCCATTCCAGGGGATGACAAACTGCGTTTAATGAGTGAGTCTGCCCGCGGAGAAGGCGGTCGTATCTGGACATACAAAGACGGAGAACCTTGGTATTTCTTAGAGGAAAAATATCCTGCTTATGGAAACTTAGTAACCCGTGATATTGCAACACGTGAAATCTTTGACGTGTGTGTAAACCAGAAATTGGGTATTAACGGAGAAAACATGGTATATTTAGATTTAACCCATAAAGACCCGAAAGAATTAGATATTAAGCTTGGCGGTATTATGGAGATATACGAGAAATTTGTCGGTGATGACCCTCGTAAAGTACCAATGAAGATTTTCCCTGCTGTTCATTACTCCATGGGTGGTTTATGGGTTGATTTCGAACAGCAAACAAGTATCCCCGGTGTTTTTGCCTGCGGTGAATGTGATTACTCACAGCACGGCGGCAATCGGCTTGGAGCAAACTCACTGCTTTCTGCTATGTATGGTGGTATGGTTGCAGGACCAAATGCCATTAAATATATGGACGGTTTAGAGACGCATGTAGAAGATTTACCGGATACCATTTTTGAAGCGAAAGAGAAAGAAGAAGAAGAAAAGTTCGAACAAATGATGAGTATGCGTGGAGAAGAGAACGCATATCAACTGCATCAGGAACTTGGTAAGCTCATGACAGATAATGTTACTGTTGTTCGCGAGAATGATAAACTTCTGGAAACGGATAAGAAACTGGAAGAATTACAAGCACGTTGGGAAAAAATCAACATGGACGATACATCCCGCTGGAGCAACCAGGCAGTGATGTTTACACGTCAGTTGAAAAACATGCTTCATTTAGCCCGTGTTATTACGATGGGAGCTTATCATCGTGATGAAAGTCGCGGCGCTCATTATAAGCCGGAATTTCCAGATCGTTTAGATTCAGAGTGGTTAAAAACAACCATCGCTGATTTTGATGCAGAAAATAACAAACCGACTTTCTCCTATGAAGATGTAGATGTTTCACTGATTGAACCACGTTTAAGAGATTACACTGCAGAACATTAAAATCAAAGGAGGAGTAAAAGTGGCGGAAGAAAAAACAATCAAATTTATTATAACAAGACAAGACAGTCCTGAATCGGAGCCTTATGAGGAAACGTTTAATGTACCTTATCGTCAGAATATGAACGTGATTTCAGGTTTAATGGAAATTAGACAAAATCCAGTAAATGCGAATGGAGAAAAAACGACGCCTGTTCAATGGGATATGAACTGTTTGGAAGAAGTTTGCGGAGCCTGTTCGATGGTGATTAACGGAGAAGCACAACAATCCTGTTCAGCATTGGTGGATAATCTGGAACAACCGATTCGTCTGGAGCCAATGACAACTTTCCCGGTTATCAGAGACTTGTATATTGATCGTGAAAAAATGTTTGACGCTTTGAAACAAATTAAAGCTTGGGTCCCAATTGACGGAACTTATGATTTAGGCGAAGGACCTCGTGTTCCACAGAAAAAACAGCAATGGGCATATGAATTATCAAAATGTATGACTTGCGGTGTTTGTTTAGAAGCTTGTCCTAACGTAAATGACAAATCATCATTTATTGGACCGGCAGCTCTTTCTCAAGCTAGACTTTTCACAGCTCATCCGACTAGAGAGATGAGTCAAGGGGAAGTCCTTGATGGTCTCATGGAAGAAGGAGGAATCATGGGGTGTGGTAACGCACAAAACTGTGTGCAAGTCTGCCCGAAAGGTATTCCTTTAACAACTTCTATTGCTTCCATGAACCGTGCGACACTTGTACGTTCATTCAAGAACTTCTTTGGCAGTGATTCTGCACGCTAAGAAGGAAAAATCCTCAGCTGTATAGACAGGCTGGGGATTTTTTATTTAGAAATACGTTGATCGACTGCATGTTAATGGCTTTTGTTTAAATACAAATGTAAGTGCTTTCGCTTTGCTTTCTATTTTTCAGCATTCATATTATAATATGAATAATCATTCATTTTTAAAAGGAGGAGAATATGGAGATTGGATCTTTGACATTAGGTGAAATTTGGCAGGAAATTGAAAAGAAAGCTCACAAACATGCCTCTGCTGTAGAGAATTTAGATGCTGTTTATGAAGTGAATATTACAGGTGAAGAAACGGGCACCTATACTGTTATTCTGCAAAATGGCACGACAAGCATTAAAGAGGGAACAACGGATAAACCGGATTGCGTTTTAACATTAGGGTTTAAACAATTTAAAAAATTATTGCAGGGCAAGCTTAATGCGAAAGCGGCAGTGATGACCGGGAAATTAAAAATAAAAGGAAATATCGGTCTGGCTTTAAAATTAGAAAGTATCTTAAAACAATATGGTTTTTAATGTTTGATGGAGGAGGAAAGATAATGGGAAATAAATACTCATACATAGAGGATATGAAAGAGTGGCGAAGCGAATTTCAATATTATATACTAGTTAAAATTCGGTTCTCAGAAACGGATATGTTTGGACATATGAATAATGTGTCTCCTTTTATTTATTTTGAAGAAGCACGCATTGATTTTATGAAACATGTCGGTATTTTTAACTTATCAACGGATCCAGCGTCTGTACCGATTGTTGCAGATTTACAATGTGATTATCAAAAACAGGTTTATTTTGATGACCATCTTAAACTGTATGTGAAAGTTGATAATGTTGGAAATAGTTCCATGGATATTCATTATATGGCGGTAAATCAGCAAGAAGAAATTTGTTTTACAGGACGTGGAAAGATTGTTAACATCAATCCAGGTACTGGAAAACCGATTCCTCTTACAGATGAAGTGAAAGAAAAAGTGTTAACGGTAAATAAAGCATAAGTGATAAGTTAGTGCAATACAGGAATAGAAAGGAAAAATCCAATGCATATGGAAACATTAGAGAAATTTGCTGCCCATTTTTTACAAGAACATTATCATATTTCCTTGTCTATTCCTGTGGAGCGAAATAATCGATTAAAATCGACGCATGGAAGATTTGTGATGAAAAATAACCGTCCGCAAAAAATTGAATTAGCAGGACATTTATTAAACTATGGAGCTGTTGACTATATTTATGGAGTGCTAAAGCATGAATGTATTCATTACGCTTTGTTTGTCCTGGGAAAAGGGCATATGGACGGTGATCCTGTATTTGAAGCGGAACTGAAGAAATATCATGCACCAATGACAAGAACTTTAAAAATAGGCAATTACATTGTATTTACATGTGACCACTGCGGAAATCGTATAGAAACAAGACGAAAACGAGTGGCTAAACATCCGGAAGATTACCGGACTGCTTGTTGCGGCTCTCCATTAACCGTAGTTGGAGAAAAAGTATATAACGGAACGGAATGAAGCTTGATTTGTACAGTATTCTGAGTTGTTTCTCATTCTGGAATTAATCAGAAACAATCGAGAAAAGTTAGAAAGCCATATTACTTTAGAAAAGGTAATAAATATCAAAGTGGCAGGCGGTGATGAGAGGGAATCAGCATTTTCTAATGACACTTTTGACATTGTTGTTTCGAATTTCGTCATTCATAATATTAAAGAAAAAGCTGAAAGAAAACAAGCTATTCACGAAATGTGGCGAGTGTTGCATCCGCAGGGCTGTTTAGTTATTTCTGACATACGTCATCACAAAGAATATGAGCAAGTGTTAGCACCACTGGCTGCTTTTATAGAAAATAAGCGAGTTTTTTACACCTTTCCTTTTTCGACGATGATTACAGCAAAGAAGCCTTGAATCTTTCACAAAAGCATCAGCATTTCCTATAATCAATAAAGGATCATTGCACCCTTGAGTCTGTTTCTTTTTTTGATTTCGTTAAATAGTAGGCATTAATAAAGGCCGCTATCGGAATAACCAGGGCAATTCCGATTCCAGCGAAGAAAATCATCATCATTTCAGAAGCAAATATTTTAGAATTCACAATTTGACTAAAACTGTAAGAGAGATCCTTGAACCATAGAAGCAGTGCAAGATAGCCCCCAATGAATGCAAAAAATAACGTGTTTGCATTGGACCCTAGAATATCTTTACCAATCGTCACGCCGGATTTGAATAACTCTTTGCGTGTAATTTCTGGATGGTGTTTATAAATTTCTGCCATTGGAGACGTAATAGAAATAGAGACATCTACAATTGCAGCAACGGTACTTAATATAATAACCGCCGTTGCGAGTTTTAAAAAGTCCACTCCCACTTCAATAGAATAGACTGATACGATTTCGTCTATCTCTTCTTCACCAAATCCTTGAATCATGACAACTTTAGTAATGTAATAAATAAACACAAGCAAAATTCCTGTCGTAATCATGGTCGCGATAAAAGCGGTCACTGTTTTTTGATTTACTTCATTAATAAAAAATAAATTAATACAACTGACAAGGATACAAGCAATCATCGTTAAAATAATCGGGTTATATTCCACATTAGTCATGAGAACAATGATAAGCAGCATAACAATAAAGTTTAAGAATAACGAGAGAAAGGAACGTACGCCTTTACCTCTCCCGATAACGAGCATTAATAGAAACAAAATAACGGATAAAATAATTGGCACATTCATTGTTTAGCCTTCTTTCGCTGAATAAAGAAAATCGTCACATACAAGCCGATAGGTATGGTTAAGACAATCCCAATTCCTCCTGCTAATGCTCTGGCTATCTCAAGCGACAGATTAATCGACAAAGAGAACCCAAGCGGAGAGTGGTTGTTAAAATAGACAATAAGGATAGGAATAGAACCGCTGATATAAGCAAATAACAAGATGTTTGTCATCGTCCCCATGATATCCTTGCCAATGTCATAACCAGAGGCAGTTAAAGCTTTCATGGAAATTTGTTTATTTGTCTCATACAGTTCAAATAGCGCTGCTGAAATAGAAATGGCGACATCCATCACAGCCCCTAAAGAACCGATAAGCAAGCCGCCCAGGAATACTAACGTATACGGCCTCGTTAAAAACTGCATTTCTTCATATAAAAGTCCTTCCTCAGAAGTGAGCAGCATCACGACATATACGACCCCGACACTTACAAAGGTCCCTAGCAAAGTAGCAATGATGGCAGCAAAAGATTTTTCATTCCAGCCATTTACTAAAAGCAGTGATACAATAGTAAATAGAATCACTAAAAGAATACTAATCCAGATTAAATTCATCCCCAGTTTGACATAAAGATCCAAAGCAAAGGAAAGTAGAATGATATTGAAGGCTAAGCTTACCGTCGTAAATAGTCCTTGCATTTTGCCGACCAATACAAGAGCTAACGTAAAGACCCAAGCCATAATCATGACATATTTATCCCGTTTAACGCCTGTAATATCTCCGGCGAAATCGCCGCTATCCGATTTATTTTCATCCAATTTGACAAAGACCTCATCTCCGGAAGTAAAAGCATTGTCGTAAGCGCCTGAAAAAGAATATTCGTTTGTTAAATCAATCTGTTTCCCAGCATGTTTTCCATTTTTAAGTTCTGCTGTCAGGGATTGGGTATATTTTTCATCCGTATTTCCGTACTCATCGGTTACTTGTTTGCTGTCTTCTTGATTTGCTGAAATGATTTGAGCGATAGGGCGAGAATACAGGTTATGGTTTTGGTAGACAAATACAATAGACATAATCATTGAGAAAATAAATAAGCCATAAAAAATAAGTTGACCTCGTTGCCTCATCGTTTTCACTCCAAGCAAATAAAACATACTGCGTTCCGTGTTTGATAGCATTAGAATAGCAATAAACCGAAATTGGGTCAAGAGCACCGAAAGCTCTTTTCATATCGAAGCCAAACAAAATCAGTACCATACATTTTTCAAATTCTTTGTATTATGTGGTAAAATAGGAATTTGACAGAAGGTAGAGGTGGATGAAGTGCAAGAAGCAATTGGAGTTATTGATTCGGGAGTAGGCGGATTAACGGTAGCTTATGAATTAATGCGTCAATTACCAAATGAAAAAATAGTTTATTTAGGTGACACACTACGTTGTCCTTATGGTTCAAGAACGAAAGAAGAAGTACAAGTTTTTACCAAGGAAATGGTTGATTTTTTAATGAAGAAAAACCTGAAAATGGTGGTCATTGCATGTAATACAGCAACTGCTTACGCTTTGGAGATGCTACGTGAGGAGTTGACAATCCCGGTTTTAGGAGTCATCAAACCAGGCTCTCGTGCGGCTATTAAAGCAAGTAAAAACAATCATATCGGTATCATTGGAACAGAAGGAACTGTAGCCAGCCAAGCGTACCCAGAAGCCCTGCATAGTATTAAAGAGCAAGTACAAGCTGAATCTCTGGCGTGTCCATTGTTTGTCCCAATGGTAGAAAAAGGTATCACAGAGGGGGAGCAGGCATATGAACTAGTTAAAGAAAACTTGCTGCCTTTTAAACATACTTTTCCGATGGATACGTTAATTTTAGGATGTACGCATTATCCCTTACTGGAAACAACTATCCAACAAGCGCTGGGAGAAGAAATTTCTATTATATCCTCAAGTGAAGAAACTGCCAGAGAAGCCAGCATGTTGCTAGAGTTTTTTGATGGCTTACGTACAGAGTCGAGAGAAAGCGGTCATGAATTCTATGCAACAGGGGATGTAGAAGTATTTCGTACAATAGCAGAAAAGATTTTTAATGAAGAAATTACGAACTTGGAAAAAGTGTGTATGGAAAAGGCAACTATTTAAAAAAGAGGAGTTGGAACGATGGAAAAACAGCAAATCCGAAACGTGACAATGACACCAGGATATATCACACATCCTGAAGGTTCGGTGTTAATAGAAGCAGGCGGAACGAAAGTCATTTGCAATGCGAGTATTGAGAACAAAGTACCGCCATTCCTAAGAGGAAAGAATAAAGGCTGGATTTCTGCAGAATATGCTATGCTGCCACGGGCAACGCAGAAACGAAATATCCGTGAATCTTCCAAAGGCAAAGTGAGCGGCAGGACGATGGAGATTCAGCGTTTGATAGGTCGTTCGTTACGCGCCGTAGTTGATTTGGATGCAATTGGCGAACGCACGATTTGGGTGGATTGTGATGTCATTCAAGCAGATGGCGGCACTCGCACCGCATCCATCACTGGTGCTTTTGTGGCACTTTGCTTAGCTTGTGATAAACTTTTTCAGGAAGAAAAACTGACGGTGTTTCCGATTACTGATTTTTTAGGTGCTATTTCGACAGGTGTTTTGGAAGATGGAGAAGCTGTCCTGGATTTGGACTATGAGAAAGACTTTGCAGCAGATGTAGATATGAACGTTGTGATGACAGGAAATGGTGAGTTTGTAGAGATTCAAGGTACTGGAGAAGAAGCTACTTTTTCTTATTCTCAGTTGCAAACAATGCTGCAATTAGCACAAGAGGGTATTGAAGAATTATTTGCCAAGCAAAAATCTGTTCTTGGAAATATTGCGGAACAAGTTAGAAATAAAGACGAAAAAGAAGGGTCTTAAATGAAAGAGATTATTGTTGCTACTAAAAATAAAGGAAAAGCAAAAGAGTTTCAAAGTTTGTTTGAGCCGTATGGCATTACTATTAAAACATTACATGACTTCTCTAATGAAATGCCTGATATCGAAGAAACAGGTAGCACGTTTCAAGAAAACGCCCGGTTAAAAGCAGAAGGCATTTCAAAATTATTAAAAAAGCCTGTCATTGCAGATGATTCCGGATTAGAAGTCCGTGCTTTAGATGGGAGACCTGGTGTGTACTCCGCAAGATTTGCCGGAGAGCCAACAGATGACTCCCGGAATAATGATAAATTGCTTCGTATGTTAAATGATATTCCTTCAGCTGAACGTCAGGCTCAATTTACATGTGTATTAGCCTTAAGCATCCCTGATGAAGATACGATTTATGCAAAAGGAAGCTGTGAAGGAAAGATTGCCACTGGCTTAACTGGTGAAGCAGGATTTGGGTATGATCCCTTATTTATTCCGAACGGGTACACTGAAACGATGGCTCAATTAGGAAATGAAGAAAAAAATAAAATCAGTCATCGCTATCATGCATTAAAAGTGATGGAACAAACACTTCAAGAAAAAGGATGGATAGGTGAGCCAGATGCATAAACTATTAATTGTCAGTGACAGCCATAGTTTAACAACTGAATTAACGGATATTTACAAACGGCATAACGATGCAGACGCAGGGGTTCATTGCGGCGATTCAGAGCTTGGAACAGATTCTGTTTATTTAGAGAATTATACTGTTGTGAAGGGGAATTGCGATATATTTAGCGATTTTCCTGAGGAAGAAGTGCTGGAAATTGGCGGATTAACTATTTTTCTTACCCATGGACATCTGCACAGGGTGAAACAAAATTTGATGACGATTCAGTATGCAGCTAAAGAAGCAGAAGCGGATGTCGTGTTATTTGGTCACACACACATTGCTACAGCAGAACAGGAAGACCATCAATTATTTATAAACCCCGGGAGTATTCATTTGCCAAAACAACGCCCGGAGCCGACCTATGCGGTGATGAGCTGGTCGGACTCAACGGATATTGAAGTCGTCTTTTATGAAACGAATGGCAATGAGATTCGCAGTTTTAAAACGCATCATTCATTTAATTTAAAATAATTTTGTATAAGTGTTGACAATAAGGAGCAATTTGTCTTATAATTGTTTCTGTTGTCACATTTATCATATACATATGTAACGTGCGGGTGTAGTTTAGTGGTAAAACCCCAGCCTTCCAAGCTGACGTCGAGGGTTCGATTCCCTTCACCCGCTCCATTTTTTTGTCTCAGTAGCTCAGCAGGATAGAGCAATGGCCTTCT
>Ga0079226_10002266_pt1 | contig 14803 bp, 12 predicted proteins | sample Poulit2014_FD_76345 | JGI IMG/M metagenome (GOLD analysis project Ga0079226, IMG submission 76345) | Agricultural soil microbial communities from Georgia to study Nitrogen management - Poultry litter 2014 | ecosystem: Environmental > Terrestrial > Soil > Agricultural land | place: USA: Georgia... | reverse complement strand
AAGCTGTTTTTAATTTCTTAAATCTAATTAAGATTACTGAAACTAACCACTTCTACCGAATCATCTTCAACGTTGCCGTCTGAATGAGTGGTGTATCTTACGCTCTTTTTTCGTTTTGGCAAGCAAACTTATGACTGAGTTTTGCACAACACCCTATTTTGTTTTTAACGCACTGTTTTAAAGGTGTTTTTATTTGGGGCTGACATAAATAATACCTTAAAAGGTGTTATCTATGTCAGCCCCTTTTATTTTAGAAAATTCTTAAAAAAACGCATCAAATAGACTTACAGGATGTTGGAGAGAACCATCATGCGCTTCTCATAGCCGATGCACCAACATTGGGTAGCTAATACGCCGAAAAAGAATGTTGATAGCTACGTTGATTGTTCCTAGATAAAGCAACCTCACATCTAAATAGGATTGAGCGAATTATCGGGATGAGCAATCACGTGCATCTTACAGACTACGCACCAGCATCTAAAACTCCCTAATTCCTATTGAAATATAAAGAACCTATTATCCTTACTTCATTGCATCCAATTAAAGTCCTCTATATATGAATCCATATATCAGAGCACGTACACAGATCTATCTAATATCGTCCCTATTGAATAATAAGAGTTACTAAGTACTAATAAGTATTTATTGAATCTGCCCATTCCATAAAAGGAATCTCACACCATATCTATCTTCAAACTATATATCTATAGCCTTCTACTCCGATATCATAAGACATTAAATATTTAGCCACTTTATAAGATTCTTAAAAGAACGATCTGTATATAATCTCCGTAACTCGCCAATTTATCTTACAGATACAATCGACTATTAAACCTTAAATATAAAAAAGCGATAGATCATTTCTATCGCTTTCATCACTTCGAAAATTAAGAAAGTATCTTAATCAATGTTCTTAAAACTCTCTTTAAAATTCAAAGTGCCGACATATTGATTTAATGCAAAGTGATGTTTAACACCTGCACGAATAGCTTCCTTCGCGAGAACAACTGCCTCACGTTTTGAGTAACCTTTACATAAGTTCGCTGCAACATGCGCCGCAAAAGTACAACCTAAACCGTGCGTATGATGCGTATCGATAAATGCGCCCTCTACTAATAAAAGCTCTTCGCCATCGTAATAGAGATCCGCGGATGTTTTTGGTCCCATCACACTGCCAACATTCGTGATTGCTACAGCCCCGCAACCTAAAGTCATAATTTTTTTCGCAGCTTCGACCGCATCATCATAATTCTCAATTTTATCCATCCCGGCAAGTTGAGCTGCTTCGAAGAGATTCGGCGTTGTCACTGTCGCATATTGGATTAACTGTGTTTTAATCGCTTCGGCATGCTCTGGGAATAACGGTTTATCACCTTTACAAACCATCACAGGATCTACAACAACCGGCTGTTTCCCTTTCAAAGCTTCTAGTTTTTCTGCAACATGAGCAATAATCTCCGGCGTGGGTAACATGCCGAGCTTGATCGCATCAACACCTACGCCATCAATTGCGGTACGAATCTGAGCATCAATCGTTGGCACCTCAATTGGAAAAACTCCATGTCCCCAGTTGTTATCAGGATCCATTGTGACAATGACCGTTAATGCGCAAAAGCCATAAAGATTATGTTTTGCGAATGTACGCAAATCGGCCTGAATTCCTGCGCCGCCACTTGAGTCTGATCCTGCTATCGTGAGTATTTTTTTCATAATTGCACCTTTCATTGCAATGTTTAATTCTATTCGAAATAAAAAATAAAGTGAGTCTTGATACAGCAACCTTGATTTAAAATATCCGAGTGCCTATTTTCTTTTAAAGAAAATACTCGGTTAGATGGAGCCTTTGCGGGCTTTATTTAATTTCATGCCCACAATGATCACTCATTCTCTTAAATCGAAATCACTATAAATATGTGTTGGAGACACCTTTGACTATAAATCTCCCATTCTCACAATACAACTCTCTTCTAGAAATTGCTGAGAAAACTACCAAGACAAAACAAAAGAGCTAAGAATACCTCCTTAGCTCTTTATATTTAATTCTATAAAAGTTTTCTATTTACTTTGCTTCATCTTTGCGAATTGCGACAAAATACGGATTTCCTTGACGCATAATTAACACGCGCAATACTGGATTCTTATCCGTTTCTTTCAATGCTTCCTCGAAGGTTTTCAGATTCACAACATCTAAGCCATTAATCTGCGTAATGATATCGCCGGGCATTAATCCCGCTTTTTGAGCAATGCCATCTTCAAGACTCTTGATAATAACGCCTTTGATTTTCGCATTGTTTTTCGTCTCTTCTACGGCAACACCGAGAATATTGCTATCTGCACTTTTACTTGCCGCCGTTTTACGACCTTCATCATCCAATGCTTCAATCATCACTTTGATCGTTTCACGTTTACCATTACGAAGAATCTCAACTTTCACCTCTTCGTTCCCTTTTACGCGGCTTACAAGAATTGGTAGCTGGCTTGAAGAAATCACTTCCTGCCCATTGAACTTCAAGATAACATCGCCAACTTTTAGATCTGACTTATCTGCCGGACTACCTTCTACGATGCTAGCTACTAACGCGCCCATTGGTTTATCAAGATCAAATGTTTCTGCTAATGTTGCTGTGACTTCTTGAATTTGTACACCTAACCAACCACGAGATACTTTTCCATCTTCACGGATTTGCTCCACAATATGCATCGCTAAATCAATAGGGATCGCGAAACTCACGCCGGCATAACTTCCGGTACTTGTATAGATTTGTGAGTTGATTCCAATCACTTCACCATCAGTGTTAAAAAGTGGACCACCGGAATTACCCGGATTCACCGCCGCATCTGTCTGGATAAATGGTGTAAAGTTATCATTTGGCAAGTTTCGTCCCAATGAACTAATAATACCTTGCGTTGCCGTATAATCTAAACCAAACGGTGATCCGACGGCCATTACCCACTGTCCGACTTTCAATTTTGAAACATCGGCAATTTTAACAACGGGCAACTTATCTCCCGCAATTTTTAACACCGCAACATCTGTTTTCTCATCCATTCCGATGAGTTCAGCTTTTAATTCCCGACGATCGGCAAGATGAACCGTAATTTTATCGGCATCCCCAATTACATGTGCATTGGTGATCACATAGCCTTTCTTATCAATAATAAATCCCGATCCGGCACCACGAACAATTCGCTCTTGCTCTTTTTGCGGCGCGCCATCACCAAAGAAGAAACTAAACGGATCGTTATCCCCAAATGGTGAATTGCCCCCAAACGAGAATCCTTCAAACGGTGACCAACCGCCTCTTACAACTTCCGTTCCTTCTGTAGTAATACTCACTACCGCCGCTTTATTGTCTTCAAAGAGTTTACTCCAATCCGGCAATTGTGCGACTGCCTGCTGAACTACTAGTAGCAAAACTGCCGACAAAAATAGTCCAACCTGCGTTATATAACGTTTTCCTACTGTCATTATTAACTGCTCCTTATATTGATTGAGGAAGTGATAACATTTCTTCAATATAAGGTCTCATGTATCATTTTCAAGCAAAAAAACAGAATAAATATCTTAATTCATTCATTTTTAAAGGAATTCTTCTAGCATCGTATTCACAAAAAGATGCCCTTTTTCAGTGGGTGCAATCCAATCCTCAGCAGGAATTAATAAGCCATTGTTACGATATTTTGATACAAATCCAGCAATTTCGGAGTAAGGCGAAAAGGTTCGCTCTTCCCAGTAACTCGTCGGCACCCCTGATTTCAGACGCAAAATATTTAGGAAAAATTCAAAGGGCAAATCATTATGAAGGATCTCTGTTAAGGTTAAACGCTCTTTTGCACTTTTTTCAATATAAGTACGCGGATGTTTCTCCATTTGCGAGCGAAGAATCGTTCGGTTATTCATCATTGTAATTTTGCCATGTGCGCCGGCACCAATACCTAAATAATCCCCAAACTCCCAATAGTTACGATTATGTTGGCTTTCTCGATCTTTCTGCGCAAATGCCGAGACTTCATAATGGTGATAACCATGCTGTGCTAAAATTTCATAGCTACGAAGCTGCATCTCTTCAATCACTTCATCCGCCGGCAATTCAGGCGCATATCGATGGAAATAAGTATTAGGCTCTAAGGTTAATTGATAGTGAGAAATATGCTCCGGTTTCAACGCTAAAATACCAGAAAGATCTGCCATTGCTCCATCTAATGTTTGTAATGGCAGACCAAACATGAGATCACAATTGATATTGGTAAAGCCGACATTACGCGCAATTTCAAAGGCTTTAATCGCTTCATCACTCGAATGAATTCGTCCAATTTTCTCTAGCTGCGTATCATTTAGACTCTGTACGCCAATTGAGAGACGGTTAATACCGATCTCCCGATAAGCCTTAAAATATTGGCTATCAACCGTACCGGGATTGGCTTCCATCGTAATTTCAATATTGGGATTAAAATTGAGTAATGTCCGCAGTTGACTAAAGAAGCGATCTAACAATTCCGGCGGCATCAAACTCGGCGTTCCGCCACCGATAAAAATTGAGTGAATTTTTCTGCCCCAGATGTAAGGTAAAATTTCTGTCACATCATCAATCAGAGTCTGCATGTAAGGTTCATACAGTGCCGCATTATTTTTATGAGAGTTAAAATCACAATACGGGCATTTCTGGATGCACCACGGAAAATGGATATAGAGAGATAAGGGGATCATAGTCATTTATAAAGCAAACATTTATCGAGCGCTTATTATACGTGACAGCAAAGCCGAAACCTATTTTCTCCATAAAACACTCACATCGATGTGAAATAAAAAACTCACACAATAATTCAAAGTTTCTTTTAAAACAGGCTCATCGCTGGGGTCGAATATTTGCATCCTCTCATTAATCTTGCGCCAGCAGTTATAACAACGCTTTTAAACCAAATGACTATAAAATAACGATAGCAATAGTCATAAAATCGTTACAAAAAAAGCGACCTTAATCAGCCGCTTTCTCTTAATCTCTTAATATGTTGGGTGTTAAAATGCTATAAATTCATAACCTCATTCCGACTAACTTGCCGCAACATCTTCTAAATGAATACACGCTGCTAAATGCTGTAAACCTTTTAATCCTGGTTTCTGCTGAGCACATTCTGCGGTAACTTCACTACAACGCGTTCTAAAGACACAACCTGATGGTGGATGAATTGGTGAAGGTAAATCTCCTTCCAGAAGATCTAAGGTTTTATCTCGCTCAATATCAGGATCAGGAATTGGCACTGCTTGCATCAAGGCTTTTGTATAAGGATGTTTAGTGCTGTTATACACTTCCTCCTTATTCCCTAATTCCACAACATTACCCAAATACATGACCATCACTCGATCAGAAATATGTTTCACTACAGCCAAATCATGCGCGATAAAGATTAACGATAATCCCATCTCTTTTTGCAGGCTTTTTAAGAGATTAATCACTTGCGCTTGAATCGAGACATCCAATGCCGATACTGGCTCATCACAAATAATGACTTTCGGCTCTAAGATAAGCGCTCGCGCAATCCCGATTCGCTGACATTGTCCACCGGAAAACTCATGCGGATAGCGGTTAATGACGTTTGGCAGCAATCCAACCTTTTCCATCATTTGTTCCACTTTCGCTTTGACATCTGCTTTGGAAAGGTTTGGAAAGTGCGCTTTCAACGGTTCGGCAATAATATCGCCGATCGTCATACGCGGATTGAGTGAAGCCAGTGGATCTTGAAAGATCATCTGAATATCTTGACGAATCGCTTTCATCTCCCGTTTACTTGCTTGCGTCATATCTTGTCCAAGCCAAGTAATCGTTCCTTCGGTGACCGGCGCTAATCCAATAATCGCACGCGCCAATGTTGATTTACCACAACCAGATTCCCCAACAACGCCGAGCGTTTCCCCTTCATATAGTCGAAGATTAACACCATCGACGGCTTTCAAATTATTGGGCTTCTCCCAGAAATATTGCCCTTTTTCTCGCACCGGAAAATAGACTTTCAAATCCTTCGCTTCTAAGATGACTTTTCGATTTAATTGGTTCATGCCATCAACTCCTTCGCATCTCTAAAACAAGCGCGCAAACGCTCATTGCCAAAAGGCTCCAACCTCGGGGCTTCTGTACACTGACTTTGTCGCCATTCACAACGAGGGTTAAAAGGGCAACCTTGCGGTAAATGCAGTAAGTTCGGTGGATTTCCCGGAATCGTATGAAGCATTTCTGCATCATACTCTAATGTGGGAATCGCCTCCAATAATCCCAAAGTATAAGGATGACTTGGTGCATGAAAAATATCTTTCACGCCGCCATATTCCATAGTTCTTCCGGCATACATCACCAAAACTTTATCGCAAATGCCGGCAACAACACCGAGATCATGCGTAATCATAATAATCGTCGTTTCAAACTCCGCCTTGAGCTCATTGAGAAGCGCCATGATTTGTGCTTGAACCGTCACATCTAACGCCGTTGTTGGTTCATCAGCAATTAATAACTTCGGACGACACAGTAACGCTATCGCAATCATCACGCGCTGACGCATGCCGCCAGAAAATTCATGCGGATACATCTTCATTCGTTTACGCGCTTCCGGCATTTTTACCGCATCGAGCATTCTGACAGATTCTTCAAACGCCGCACTTTTACTCAATCCCTTGTGCAGCATCAAGACTTCCATCAATTGTGCGCCGACGGTCATATAAGGATTCAAAGAAGTCATCGGATCTTGGAAGATCATCGCGATCTCTTCGGCACGCAGACGATTCAACTCTTTCTCTCTGAGATTCAAGATTTCTTTACCTTCAAACTTCGCAGATCCAGAAACCTGCCCATTTCTCGCTAATAATCCCATTAAAGAGAAGGCCGTTTGCGATTTTCCGGAGCCTGATTCACCGACAATCCCTAATGTTTCCCCTTTTTTCAGAGAGAAATTTAACTTATTGACAGCAGTCACTGCGCCATCTGGCGTATTAAAGACCACGCTTAAATCTGTGACATCTAATAAATGATTCATCATGGATCCTCCTAGCGATCTTTAGGATCGAGCGCATCACGAAGCCCATCCCCAATAAAGTTAAAACAGAAGAGCGTGATAATTAAAAATAGTGCCGGGAAAATCAGTAACCACGGTGCTACTTCCATCGATTGCGCACCATCAGCTAATAATGAGCCCCAGCTACTCATCGGCTCTTGTACACCTAACCCTAAGAAACTCAGAAAAGATTCAAAAAGAATCATGCTCGGCACCAACAGTGAAGCATAAACCACAACAACTCCAAGCACATTCGGCACAATGTGTCTAAAGATAATTGATGCCGTTGAAACGCCCGATACTTTTGCCGCCTCAATAAACTCACGATTCTTCAAACTTAACGTTTGTCCTCGAACAATCCTTGCCATATCGAGCCATGAAACCATACCGATTGCTAAAAAGATCAAAAAGAGATTCTGTCCAAAGAATGTCACCAATAAAATCACAAAGAACATAAATGGAAACGAGTTGAGAATCTCTAAAACACGCATCATCAGGGAATCGAGCTTACCGCCGACATAACCTGATAATGAGCCGTAAAAAGTCCCCATTAACACTGCAACAAATGCCGCGGATAATCCCACTAATAGCGAAATCCTGCCACCAACAGCGATTCGCACAAAAATATCTCGTCCGTTAGAATCTGTTCCCAAATAGTGACCCGATTCAAAATCTGGCGGATTACTCATCATGCCCCAATCGGTATGATCGTAACTATATTCTGAAATGAGCGGCGCAAAAATCACAAATAACGCCACACATCCCAGCAGTAATAAACTCGTCATTGCCGCCTTGTTGCTCATAAAGCGACGACGCGCATCTTGCCATAAACTTCTGCCGGCAACATTTAAATTTTCTGAGAAATTTTCCACAGCTTCAGACTGTGCTTTTGATACCATTTTCATCACAGCCTCCTAATAACGAATCTTTGGATCGATCACTGCATAGAGAATATCGACAATCATATTAAATAAAATGGTTAAACTTCCCACCAAGATCGTCACACTTAACACCGTCGAATAATCTCGATTTAAGGCGCCATCCACAAATAGCGTTCCCACGCCGGGAAGCCCAAAGATCGATTCGATGACTAACGAACCCGTAATAATCCCCACAAATGCCGGCCCCATATAAGATAATACCGGTAAAAATGCCGGGCGAAGGGCATGTTTCAAAATAATACGATGCATCGGCAAACCTTTTGCACGAGCCGTACGAATAAAGTTTGAATTTAAAACTTCGATCATAGAACTACGCATAATTCGGGCGATACTCGCAATATACGCTAATGATAATGCAATCATCGGCAACAACATATATTGCCATTTACCGCCATACCAACCGCCGGCAGGCAACCATTGTAAGATGATTGCAAAAATGAGAATTAACAATGGCGCCACCACAAAACTAGGAATCACAACGCCGGTCATCGCACAGCTCATCACTAAATAATCCCAAAAACTATTTTGCTTTAATGCCGCAACAACCCCCGCTAATGTGCCTAAAATCACCGCCAATGTAAATGCTGCCAAACCTAGCTTGGCAGATGTCGGGAAATGGGTCGCGACTAATTCATTCACCGTATAATCACGGTAGCGAAATGAAGGTCCTAAATCACCTCGAAGTAACTGCTTGAGATAATCAAAATATTGCTCATAAAGGGGCGCATTTAAATTATATTTTGCCTCTATATTCGCTAAAACTTCTGGGGGTAACATCCTGTCGCCGGTAAACGGACTTCCTGGCGCTAATCGCATCATAAAGAAGGAAATCGTAATCAACACTAAAAGTGTCGGAATCGCCTCCAAAATGCGACGCAAAATGAATCGTATCATGCTCTATCCTTTGAAATGCTATTGGGTAAATAGCCTATTATTATTTTTGACCACACACGAGTGTATCAGCGGATCTTTATAGGGACAATGTTAGTCCATAGTTAATTAGATATAAGACATAATATTTTAAAAGACAAATATTCTCAGGCATAAAAAAAGGTTTATAGAGATAAACCCCATAAACCTTCGCTAATAATCCCGAAAAAATCATTACAAATCTTGCTGAAAATGATTGTTCTCGATCCACTCTTTTCTCTCTTGCCGTTGATTACGCGCAAGGAGCTTATCAAATACCGCAATCGGATTCACTTCGTCTGCTAACCCCTCAGATTCAATGACAAAATCGAGCATTGTTTCTGTCTCTATTACTTGCTTCTCTTCCACATTCGGGGCGACTAATTGTACTAAGCGGCGAGTGTCAGCACTCATCGTTGTCTCACGAAGTTGGATCGGATTCATCTCTCCCAATCCTTTGAAACGAGTGACTGATTTTTGCCCACGACTATCCTCATGTTTCTTTAAAATCGCCTCTTTTTCCACTTCGTCTAACGCATAAAAAACTTCTTTACCAATATCAATACGATAGAGCGGTGGCAAGGCAACAAACACATGTCCAGCAGCCACAAGCTTCGGAAAGTGTTTTAAGAATAGTGCGCAGATCAAGGTCGCAATATGCAAACCATCAGAATCGGCATCCGCAAGAATACAGATCTTGCCATAACGCAGCTCATCGAGTTTTTCATCATTTGGATCAACCCCAATCGCCACCGAGATATCATGAATTTCACTCGATGCTAAAATCTCACTCGTCGGTACTTCCCAAGTGTTTAAGATCTTTCCACGAAGCGCCATTACCGCTTGCGTATCACGATCACGTGCTTGTTTTGCCGAACCACCCGCAGAATCCCCCTCTACCAAGAAAAGTTCTGTTTCATTCACATCCGTACTTACGCAATCTGCCAATTTTCCCGGTAACTTGGGTCCTTGCGATACGCGCTTACGCACAACTGCTTTTGAACTTTTCAAGCGAGCTTGCGCCGTTGAGATCACTAATTCGGCAATCGCTTCTGCTTCTTCCACATGTTTATTGAGCCAGAGAATAAAGTAATCTTTGACTGCACCATTGATGAAACTCGCAATACTCCGCGAACTTAAACGTTCTTTGGTTTGTCCCGAAAACTGCGGTTCCTGCATTTTGACAGAGAGGAGAAAGTTCAAATGCGAGAAAGTATCTTCCGGCGTAATACGAACACCGCGCGGCAATAAATTCCGCTGTTCACAGAAATCACGCAATGCTTCTGTTAATCCCGATTTCAAGCCATTCACATGGGTTCCGCCGAGCATTGTGGGAATCAAGTTAACATAACTTTCGGTCATCATCGGGGCGCCGACTTCACTCCAAGCAAGCCCCCAAATCACCTCTTCGCCATCGCCTTTAAACTCCCCAAAGATAATCTCTTTCGGCAAGTAATCGATCTCTTTCAGCGCGTCATAAAGATACTCTTCAATCCCAGATTCGTAACACCAAACTGTGATTTGTTCCTCTTCTTTCGCATGTTCATCAATTAAAGTAATTTTTAATCCGGCACATAAAATCGCCTTTGCTTTTAGAAGATTGCATAACGCCTTTTTGGCAACTTTAGGTGTATCAAAATACTTTTCATCTGGCAAAAAACGGATCTCAGTGCCAGTATTTCTTTGCCCTACTTGTCCAATCACTTCTAATTCAGAAGCTTTATAACCATCTTGGAAGGTAATTCGATGCACCGCGCCATCGCGATTAACGATCACTTCTAAAGATTTCGATAACGCATTCACCACCGAAACGCCAACGCCGTGCAATCCGCCGGAGTATTGGTAGTTATCACTATTAAATTTTCCGCCGGCATGTAACGTTGCTAAGATCAACTCAACGCCGCTCACACCATGTTCAGGGTGAATATCAATCGGCATTCCTCGACCATTATCTTTCACACCTAATGAACCATCTTTGTAGAGCGTTACTATCACTTCCGTTGCATGCCCTGCAAGCGCTTCATCCACAGAGTTATCGATCACTTCCTGCAAAATATGATTGGGTCGACTCGTATCGGTATACATTCCCGGACGTTTACGTACAGGATCAAGCCCGGAAAGGACTTCAATGGAACTCGATGTATAGTGATTTTGACTCATGTTTTTAACTCTTTAACTAAAATGAAGCATTGTTGAAATTAGATGATTCTTGCGACAAGCTTTAAGCATTCTCTTCGCCACGATCATAACAGAGATTATAAAGGTCGATCACCAATGCGCGCATCGTATCGGCTAATAGATAAGCATTTGACTGCGCAACGGCATTTTGATCTTCACTTGGCTCAAGCTTCTCTTGGAACTGATCAAGATAACGCAGGCGTTTTAAAATAAAGTCATCACCCAATGAAAACGTCACAATATCTTCATAGCAGAGTCCAAGCTTTGTGACGCTCCAACCTTCTGTGATATTGAGTTCAATCTCTTTAGAATCGAGAGGAATACCGCGATAACGAGCAACACCACCTTCATCTTTAGAGAGTTCTTTCATCTCAACTTCATCAAGAAATCCAAATTTTTCAGAAGGCAAACCGCTACGCACCCAATCCGTCATTAATAATGGAATTTCCACTTGCGGCGCATAACCGACTACCGGCAATGAACCAATACTTTTACGAAGTACTGCTGTTACTAGTGAGGCTTTCTTTTCACTCGTTGCATCAACAACCAACCAACCTTTCTCTTTATCGATATAAGCCATCATCGAGCTCTGTTCTGGATAGACTTTAGCAACAAACTCATTGGTAATGATCTCTTCCAACTCTTTATAACGAGCACGATTCAAAATATCGATATTATGTTCCCGAGCTCGTTTTTCAACTGCCGTTTGGATCGCACGGCGTGGCAACTTTTTAAGCTCCATTCCAAGACGAATAAAATAAGCATTATTCATCTCTTCCACCAGATTTTCTCCTTGAGAAAACGCTGGCAACCAACCATAGGTTTCCAATTCATCTTGCCCACAATCACGAAGCGGATATTGCGCTAACATCTCTTCTAGCTGCAACGCATCGAATTCAATTGGCTCGTCAAACTTATATATCAATATATTCTTAAATGGTCTCATACTCGTTGAGAACTCCTTAAAATTAGAAAAAGGGGATAACTCCCCTTTCTTAATAACCTTTACGATGATGATCAATCCTGATTAATATGCGATAACAACCACTAAAAATTGTCCTAACAGACCTTAATGATCTCTCATACAGGAATGATATTATTCGCATTCCTTTATAGCATATTATTCAATAATCCTAATAGTATAACATTATGAGTCTTTACGAACTAAAAGTGCCATCGATTCAACATGCGCTGTATGAGGGAACATATCCATCACACCCGCTGAGACTAGTTCATAAGGATACTCTTTCGTTAATACCGCTAGATCACGAGCGAGTGTTGCCGGATGACAAGAGACATAAAGAATCTTTTCCGGCGCTAATGCTCCTAAATATGACATCATCTCTAACGCACCAGAACGTGGAGGATCAATTAAGATGGCGTCATATTTTTGGTTCATCCATGGCGCATCTTTTTGATCTTGCGTTAAGTCCGCACAATGAAACTCTACATTCTCAATATTATTAAATGCCGCATTTCTGCCCGCCCAATCTGTTAAACTCTTATCGCCTTCAACACCAATCACACTGCCCGCTTCGGTTGCTAATGCTAATGTAAAGTTTCCTAAGCCACAGAACAGATCTAATACTTTCTCATCACCTTTTAAGGCTAAAAGATCCAAGGCTTGCTTCACCATCTTATTATTCATCGCCGGATTAACCTGCGTAAAATGGTAAGGCTTAAAGTAGAGCGTTAGCTTATCTAGTAAGCCATAATGAAGCGCTTGATCTGAAGCGCCACGCTCAGACAAAGCCGTAGTCGTGGATTCATTACCGGGTTGCAGATAAACAATCAAATCATGCTCTGCTTCAAATGCTTTTAAGATTTCTAAATCTTCTAATGAAGGCTCTTCCAATACTCGAAAGCTTAACGCATGTGATTCATCACCGACGGCGACTTCAATCTGTGGTAATTTCGCCGCAATCGATAATTTACCAATCATCTCTGACAGAGGATCTATCAATTCATCGATCTTTTTCTCTAAAATAGGACAACGATGCATATCTACAATATATGGCGTTAAACGCTCTCTAAAGCCCACTAATACTCGCTCTTTTGCCGGCACATGCTTCACACCTAATCGTGCTTTAAAACGATAGTGTTGTGAATCACCACGAAGATTTGGCAAATGATCATACTCCGTTAATCCCGCTTGGCGAGCAAGATTAGACTTCAATTGCTCTGATTTAAAATCAATTTGGCGATCGGCATCTAAATGCTGTAAACGACAACCGCCACAAACACCATATGCATCACAAAATGGTTCAACACGATCTGGTGAAGCCACTAACACTTCCGTGGCTTGAGCTTCATCATACTCTTTTTTTACTTTTGTATAGTTCGCGACAACTTCTTCATTCGGAAGCGCACCATCTACAAATACAATTTTTTCTTCAACCTTCGCAACGCCGCGACCATCATGCGCTAAATCACGAATCGTTACTGTAATAGGTTCTGAAGGAACACGATTACGTCTTCCTCTTCCTCGTCTAGGACCTCTGCTCACAACCACCTCATTTATACTATTTTTTTGCAATATAGAAGTTTAACACATCCCTTTAGAAACAAGAAAAGCCCTAAGAGATCTTTCATCAAAAGTCGTCAAAAACTTGCAATTAATAGGTGAAAATAACAATTTTTATTTCTTCATCAAGATATTACGCTAAACTAATCATCTACAACTTTAGAGATAATTGACAATAAAAACATGAATACTACTTCTAATAATACTCTTTTCTTCCCATGCACTAGCTCCGGTGCTTGTTGCAAATATCTTCATTTAGCAGAAGAGCTCAAGGAGTTTGATCGCGGTGATGGCGTCTGTCTACATTTAGATGAATCTTCCAACCGCTGCGGTATTTATGAAACCCGCCCAGATATCTGTAATATTCACACACAGTATCACCTTCATTACCAAGACACTCCTTGGCCAGAATTTGTTGCCGAAAACTTACAAATATGTGAAGCATTACAACTCGATCAACAAGCAAAAGTCCGTTTTGCTGAAAGTAACGCAAAAATTGAAAAGCAAATCGATAAGCCGTAGTTAGTAAATAAGATTATCCAATTTTGAGATAAGTTTCATTGCGGTATTTTTCTCTCTCAAATAGGTAATAGTGTCCGTGAATACCAACCAATACTAGAGCAGCCTTTGCAGCTCCCCCAATTGCCGTACATTGGTTCTGAAAGAAAGTCATCTATGATACTGGTGGCAACCTCACATTCATCATATGTAGCAAGTCCACGATTGATATCGAATATTTAATTAAAAAAACTATAAAAAATTCTCAGTTCCCGTTGCCGTATATCGACTCTAAGAGAAAGTGGTTCCTGATGCCGGCAACTTCACGCTCTCACTAAGCTCCATCCAGATCCAGCCTCGACTTTGACTTTCGTTTCTTCCGTTTCTTTCTGCATTTTATAATCATTTGGTTTAAAAAGAGCTTTTATAACTGTTGGCGCAGGGTTGCTAAAAAGAGTGCAACCATTCTCTCCAGCCATGCATCGACTTTTAAATAAAATCTTTAATCAGATAGTTTTAAGCCGATTTCCCTATACTTTCGCTGCTTCCATTTCTTTCTGCATTTTATTATGGTCTTTTCTTTTATTTCGACAAAAGAAAAACCTCTAGCTCAAAGAACTAGAGGTTTTCAATGTTAAGCCCTGGGGATGACCTACTCTCACATGGGATCTCCCACACTACCATCGGCGCTACTACGTTTCACTTCTGAGTT
>Ga0079226_10002265_pt1 | contig 14809 bp, 11 predicted proteins | sample Poulit2014_FD_76345 | JGI IMG/M metagenome (GOLD analysis project Ga0079226, IMG submission 76345) | Agricultural soil microbial communities from Georgia to study Nitrogen management - Poultry litter 2014 | ecosystem: Environmental > Terrestrial > Soil > Agricultural land | place: USA: Georgia... | reverse complement strand
TCTTCCTGAATTAAATATGACTCCTTCAAGAATGGAAGCATATATGGATATTTTTACAACTGATGGGAATCCTATTATTGGTTTTTTAGATGATGACAATAGCATTGTGGGAATGACGGGTTTTTCAGGTCATGGTTTTAAGATGGCGCCCATAATAGGAAAGATAGGAGCTGATTTAATAACAAATAATAGAGTGGATTATCAAATTATTAAACGTTGCGCCCCATCAAGATTTATGTAAGGATTGTAATCAAACTAATTTCGTAACTTATTCAACATACCACAAGGTATCTAGGAATCTGGTTTTCCGCAAAATATAATAAGACAAGTGAAAAATCAAAGGTCAATCTACCAACATTAAGGTTCATGATAAAAAAGTGTACGAGGTCATATACAGCGATTCAATTGTTCAAATATTATTTCTTATAAAGTTGGTTTAAATTTTTTAACCTCTTTTGAGAAATTTTCATTTGTTAGAATTTTATCAGGTACGGAGACGATTCGTACATTAAAGAGTCACATAAACAAAGAGTGATATATTTATTGCATACTGCCTAATCATAGGATTTTAATTTTAAATTAAAATCAATTTATCTAAATATTCTAACATGACAGTGTGCGTTACAAATACCAAGTATACAAGATACGACTTATCCAGATTCAGGAATAAGTTAACAAAAAGAATTGAATGAAATTTATGCGACTCAATACAAAGAGATTGACTGGAAAGATTCCAAATTCAAAAAACCTACAAGATAATTGGTTGTCGGGTATTTACAAGACTCGTTACTTTCTAAAGAAGTAGCATGATAAATGACTAAGAATTACTATGGTTAGAAAGAATTTTCTTCCGAACAAAATCAAGATGTTCATACATTTTTTCAAATGACTTTGCAGGATTTCGATTTTTAAGCGCTTCATAAATAGCGGTATGATATTTAATCGTTTTCTCTGGTTCACGATATGGGATTAATTTATCTGTTTTCTCATGCGCAATTAACAAAGAATCAATCATACCTTCAACCACTGGATTATTTGCACTTTGAGCAATTATTCGATGGAATTTCTTATCCCAAGAACCATAGTTTCTATTTTTGTTTATTTTTATATGTTGAATAGTCTCTTCTAGTTGTTTTAAATTATCATCTGAAATTTTTTCTGCCGCAAGCGTTACCAAACCTAATTCTAAAGTAATTCTGGCTTCAATAACTGCAGGAATATTATTAATAGACAGTGCTAACATCGCCCTAAAAGGCCCGTTACCTACCTTCTCATTTATATACGTCCCCCCACGAGGCCTTCTTTTTATAATTTCTAAAGTTTCCATAGAACTTAAAGCTTCTCTTAAAACTGGTCTGCTTACATCAAACTGCTTCATTAAATTGAACTCAGACGGTAGTTTGTCTCCTGGATTTAATTCTCCTTCCATTAGCATCATTGTAAATTGATTTATGACTTGTTGAGAAAGTGTATCTCGTTGTACTGTATTTAATTTGATATCAACCATAAAATGCCCTCCGCCAAATAATTAATTTTCCTGAACTATTCATAAATTCTTCTTAATTGCTTCAAACTATTGTCTAAATTTTAAAACTGTTTATGCTAATTATATTAGCCATAACCCTCTATAAAAAGAATTATTACCAAAAGACTATCTTACAAGAAACAATTCTATATTAAAATAGAAAAGTTTAATTTTTCATTGGTAGCAAAAATTATTACCTACTATAGGAGATATACTGTCCTGAGAATTCGATAAAAAATATTAATAATTCAAAACTTTTTTATAATATTTTAATTTTCTTCCAAATTGAGTCATCAACATAAATTCCTTCATTATCACTTACATTCCGATTATTTGATTGCCCTTCTCCTGGGTAGCGAACTTCAACACCCTGATGTGTAGATTCACTGTTTTTAATATTGTATATGGTCTCCTCAATAATCTTTTCCATTTGCATTTCGGTAATAAAGTACCGTGGATCAAACGCTATAAAAACTTGAGAGCTCCCTGTACCACTACCCTGATTGATCTTATCTATCATTGCTGTAGTGTTACCGTTCGAAAGAATTGAACTAAATAAATCTAGTAATATTGCAAATCCAGACCCTTTCCAATACCCCATTGGCATAATTCTTCTTGACTCTTCTATTTCTGACGGGTCTTTAGTTATTTCTCCAATAGTATTAAATCCTCCCGGGAAAGGAAGTTGTTCCTTATTCATTCGAGTTGTTTGAATTTTCCCCCAAGAAAATTGACTTTCTGCCATGTCCAATAAAATAGGATTGTTTTTTCTTGGAATCCCCATGCAAATTGGATTATTTCCGATAGATTGTTCTTTTGCTCCCCAAGGTGGCATACAAGATTCAGTATTTGACCAGCTTATTCCCATGAAACCTTGATCTACCATGTCCAATATATAAGAACCACCACGCATCCAATGCGTTGTATTTCGTAACGTTACAATTCCTATCCCGTTCTCTTTAGCTAAATCAATTGCTCTCTCTGATGCTTTTTTAGCGTTTACTATTCCAATCCCCCGGTGGCCATCGTAAGTTTCAATAACACTAAATTTGTTCAATAATTCCATTTCAGCTTTGAGGTTAATCCAACCTTTCCTAATATATTCTATAAAACGTGGAATACGGTTTACGCCATGGGAGGTCACTCCGTCTTGACTTGCTTGTGCATGTGTCATTGAGCAAATTTCTGCTTGTTCTTCATTCAGCCCATTTTGTAATAAAATTTGCTTTAATTCATATTTTAATTCTTCGAATTTAATTTTCATATTTTCCACTCCTAAGTAGCATTTATATTAAATAGTATTAAAATTCGCATAACTAGAATTAATATGCATGAAGTTATACTTTAATAACACTCGTTCTTATTAAATATTTATTTACCTTCAAATTCGTTCAAGGCCGCTAATAAAGCTTTTATATATCCAATTGAATAAGCAAATCCTGTATTTCCATAATTCCACCCTATGTTTGAATTAGCCCAGTTTTTATCTGCATCGAGCACATCTCCTTGCAAAATAGGCACATGGTCTGGATTTATACATCCATTATAATCCACCTTTTTTAATTCTAATAATATTTTAAACATATTCATATCTCCATCATCTAACATTGCTTCTTCAAAGGCTCCAGCTGTCGGGAGGCTCCCCCTTACATTGCGAAAATGTACTAAAAAAATTCTCCCTTTTCGTCCATAATGATTAATTTCGTCTAATACCGTTGATGATCCTCCTTCTGTTGCTCTAGTTCCTACGCAATAAATATAACCAACATTAGAATTAGGAAATTCATCTATTATTCTATGAAATCCTAAACCACCAAAAGGAGTATTATGGTTAGGTGTGTCAGATGGGTGCATAGCTAATTTCATATTTAGTTCTTCTGTAAGAGGTACAAGAGTGTTATAAGCTTTACGAAAACGGCTTCTCCAAAAACTTAATTCCTCTTTAGAAGGTGTTATAAAAGGCTCTTTTTTTAATCCCAAGCTTTCTCCTCTTGCAATTGCTCCTCCTCTTTGTATAGCTTCATAGTTTTCAGTTTTCTCTGGAAAAGTATCACCTTCAAACCGTTGTCTTACTAAGTTAATTCCAGCTTCTGAGAAAACTTTCACAGATTCGCATGAGTGTTTTAATTCTATTTCTTCTTCAGAATTCTGATTCATATATTTTTTTGAAATATTAGGAAGAGTTACCCTGTTAATATCCATACCCCATCGACGGATTTTTCTTTTCATTTTTAATACTTCGTCAAGGTCAGGAAATCCTTGCTCTTTAACTCCTGGAAATGCATATCCATTTCCAAAGTCTATACAATCAACACCTAATTGACAAAGTTGTTTAAGTTCATTCTTTTCTAAATAAAATTTATTTGTTGTTACTGAAACTTTCATCATTATTATTATTCTCCTTTTCATTTGTTATTTTAAATAAGTCTTGAAAAAGTTGAGAAAGTAAAAAGTGCTGCTAATAAACTTTTAAATATTAGAGTTGTTTCGTACTATATAGTTTTCCTTTTTCAACTGGGACCCTAATATAATTACTAAAATTAGAACACCTAGTAAGTCAGTTAATATACCACTGTACATCATAGCTAATGCACCAATAAATAAAAGTATTCTATTATATATATTGATTTTCATTTTCCAATAACCAATTACAGATAGGCTTAAAGTATAAATACCTATTACTGCAGTAATTATAGATAATAACAGCAGGAAAATGTTACCTCCCTCTAATAATAATTCAGGAGAATACGTAAATATAAAAGGCACTAAGAACCCAGCGGCGCCCAACTGTAAAGCTATCCAACTGACTTGAGTAGGGTTAGATCCAGAAATACCTGCTCCTGTGTAAGACGCTAAAGCTACCGGCGGCGTTATATTAGATAAACTGGCAAAGTATATTACAAACATGTGGGCTACAATAGGATCAACACCTAATTCTATGATTGCTGGAGTAGCTACTATTGCTGCTACAATATATGCTGCTGTCGTTGGTAAACCCATTCCAAGCACTACACAAGCTATCATTGTTAAAATTAAAGTAGGTAATAAGTAACCTTGAGCAATAGATAAAATTAAATTAGCTAATTGTAATCCTATGCCTGTTATAGATACCACACCAACAATAATACCTACTACAGCAGTTGCTATTGCTATAAAAGCCGCTCCTTTTGCTCCTTCTGCTAAAGTATCAATAAGCGTTCTAATACCCATTCTTGTTTCTTTTCTCAATAAGCTCACCACATAAGTAGATACTATTGCCCAAAAAGCTGCATAAATAGGTGTGTAATCAGCGAATAATAAAATTAATAATATTATTACTGGAATTACTAAATGACCTCTTTTTTTAAGCTCATTTTTGACGCTTGGCAGCTCATTTTTCTTTAAACCTTTTAAATCCCTTTTATGCGCTTGTAAATGTACCATAAACCATAATGACATAAAATAAAGAATCGCAGGTATAATGGCAGCAATCATTACATATTTATAGGGCATCCCCAAAAATTCTGCCATTACAAAAGCTGCGGACCCCATTATTGGTGGTGTTATTTGTCCACCGGTTGATGCTACAGCCTCTACTCCAGCAGCAAATTTCCCTTTATAGCCTACTTTTTGCATTAGTGGGATTGTAAATACCCCAGTAGTAGCAACGTTAGCTATTGCACTTCCATTTATCATCCCTAAAGATCCGCTGCCTAGAATAGAGACTTTTGCTGGGCCTCCAGGACGATGACCGGCTACCCCAATAGCCATATTGGTAAATAAATTAGACATACCGGTCCCATTTAAAAAAGCTCCAAATAAAATAAAAAGGAAAACATAAGCTGCAGATACACCTAAAGCAACTCCAAAAATACCATCATTTCCTATATACATTCTTTCTATCAAAGTATCAAATTCAAAACCTCTATGCGCTAGTATACCTGGCAAATTAGGTCCTAAAAACGCATACAAAAAGAATGCGATTGATAGTACAGGTAATTGATAACCAATTGATCTTCGAGCTGCCTCTAACAATAAAACGATTGTAATAACTCCCATTATAGTATCTAGGGCTGTAAAATCATTTCCTTCTTGCACAATATTCTTGTAACCAAAGAACAAATAAATTGCGCTTCCTCCTGATAAAATAGCTGCTATCCAATCTAGCATTGAAGGTTTAGATTCTATGGTTTTATTTTTTGATGAAGCAGGGTATAACAGAAAAACTAACACAACTGCAAAAGCATAATGCACATATCTATGTTGCATCACATTCATATTTATTATACCAGCAGTGATTAAATGAAATAAGGACATCATCACTGCAATTGCAGTGATGATTACGCCTATTATACCTATGGGTTTTCTTATTCTAGAAGAATTTTCATTTTCATTTATTAATTCTTCTACGTTTATTTCTTGATCTTTTGAATCTTGAGACATTTTACCCCTCCTAAGAACCCGTGTAAAATTAAGCTAACAATATTTTTACGTATACTTTAAAATTAACTATCCACATCAACATCGTTATCTTCAAAAAATTCTTTTGCACCAGGATGCAAAGGAACTAATTTATTATTTTGTGATTTATCTAATTCTAAATTTTCCATTGAATCATGGACTTCTAACATCTTTTCTTGATTGTCAAATAACGTTTCTAAAACATCATAAATAAAATCGTCACTCAAATCTTCTCTCGCATACAACCAATTAGCTTCAGCGTACGTCTGTATTGCTTCATCTTGATTCGGATAGGTTTCAGCTGGGATTTCTAATTCTAGGTACGCAGGGTTTAATTCAATTAGATCTTCAATTAAATCTTCTGGAACAGGTATAACTTCAAAATCGTCTGAACTTAGAATTTCTACTGTATTAGAAGCACCAATACCTCCGGGCATTATTAAAGCATCCATCTGATTGTTTCTTAACATATCAGATCCTTGATCTCCAGTAACATGTTCAGCATCGATATCATCTTCAATATCAAGATCAAGGGCATCTAATAATCTTTTTGAATCTACTTCTACACCTCCTCCTGGCTCACCCACCCCTACAGTTTTCCCTTCCATATCAGAAGGTTCTTTAATTCCAGATTTTTTATTCACAACTATATGCATAACATTAGGATACATGTAAGATAAACCTACAATGTTGTCTTGCGGGTTATCGTCGAAAAACCCTTCTCCTTCCACAGCGTCTTCCGCCATACTAGCTTGTGCAAAGCCTAGTTCTCCTTCACCGTCATCCAATTTTTCTATAATGTCATTTGTACCCGAAGTAGTTTGAGCAGAAAAATCGCCGTCCAATTCGTTATTAAATAAGTCTGCCATCCCATTCGCTAATAAAAAGAACGTCCCGCCATCTGATGCACCTAATATGGAAATAAAGTCTGGATCCTCACCTTCTTTGGTATTTTTCTCCGTATTATTTCCACTAGTACACCCAGATAAGATAAATAACAAACTAAAGAACAAAATAAAAATAGTTTTTTTCATTTTTCTCCCTCCTAATGATTATGTAACCGCTATCATTTTACTTTTTAATGTTTTCTGAAGTTTAATTACTCATTTTGTATCAAATTCTTAAATTGTTATAAAAGTGAGTAAAGTTTAATGAATTTTGGTATTAATTATTTAAAGTTTTGAAGATTCTATTTAATTTAATAAGTTATTCGGAATCTTCCCGTTTAGAGCATCTATTAAATTATCAATACCTTGTTCTATCATCTTTTCTCTTGTTTTAGTTGTTGCAGACCCGATATGTGGTGTTAAAACAACATTGTTTAAATCGATTAATTCGTTTGTAATTTCTATAGGTTCTTCTTCAAAAACGTCAAGTCCTGCTCCATTTATCACATTGTTTTTTAATGCTTTTATTAAATCTAACTCTTTTATAATAGATCCGCGAGAAGCGTTCACTATTATGGCATTAGATTTCATTTTTTTCATCTTTTCATAATTTATCATATGTTTTGTGTTTTCATTTAATGGAAGTGTTATACAAATGAAGTCAGACTTAGCTAATAACATGTCTAAATTTTCTACGTATCTTGCTTGGTATATTTTTTCTGCTTGCATGTCTCTTGATCGTTTGTGATATAAAATATTCATTTCAAAACCAAGCGCTCTCTGAGCTACTTTTTTTCCTATTCTTCCTAAACCTAGCATTCCTATTGTTTTATTATGGACATCTACTCCAAATAATTTTTCATTTATTTTTTCATGCCAACAACCTTTTCTTATAAAACTATCTAATTCTACAATTCTTCGAGACGTAGTTAATAGTAATGAAAATATTAAATCAGCTACCGTATCTGATAAAACATCCGGGGAATTTGTAGCAATAATACCTTTTTCAGAAAGTATTTTTAAATTAAGATTATCATATCCTGCAGAAAAATTACTTATTACTTTCAAATTTAAAGCTTCATTTAATAGTTCTTCTGTAATTTCCATTCCAGCTCCAAACAATGCATCAGTTGTTTTCAATTCTTTTATAAATTCTTTGTTTTCTAAGGGATTAGACACCTCGGGAAAGTACGAGATATCAAAATATTTTTTTAAAAATTCAAGTTTATTTTTTGGTAAACTTCTATATACTATCACCTTTCTCATTATATCCCCCCCTTTGCTGTTTAGATCCATAAATATTTTACGGCATTTTTAAATTAAGTTTTACAAGAAACATTTGAAATCACCTAACTAAAGAAGGTTGTTTCTTGTTAAATTTCCACCCTGGTATTAAATATTGCATTGCTATTGAATCATCCCTAATTCCTGTTTTCATTTTCTTATAAATTTCATGAGCTTCTTTTAACCTTTCTCTGTCCACATCAATACCGAGCCCTGGTTTATCAGGCACTTTTATTACACCATTGTTTATTTTAAATGGATTTTTCGTTAACCGTTGTCCTTCTTGCCAAATCCAATGTGTATCAATCGCGGTTATATTACCTGGAGCTGCAGCGGCAACATGAGTGAACATAGCTAAAGATATATCAAAGTGATTGTTAGAATGAGATCCCCAAGTCAGCCCCCACTCATGACAAAGTTTAGATATTTGCACTGATCCGGACATTGTCCAAAAATGAGGGTCTGCCAACGGAATATCTATGGAATGAAGCGTCAGAGCATGAATCATCTCACGCCAATCTGTGGCCACCATATTTGTTGCAACCAGTAGTCCTGTTTCTTTTTTGAACTCATTTAAAATTTCTCTTCCAGAAAATCCATCTTCTGCTCCACATGGATCTTCAGCGTAAGCTAATACATTATTTTTGTTTTTACAAAGTTTAATCGCCTCATCTAATGACCAAGCTCCATTAGGATCTAATGTAATTCTTGATTCAGGAAACCGTTCAGCTAATGCAGTAATAGTTTCAATCTCTTTTTCGCCTTGCAACACCCCTCCCTTTAATTTAAAATCGTGAAATCCATACCTCTCATAAGCTGCTTCAGCCAAACTAACAATAGAATCAGCGTCTAAAGCTTTCTCATTTCGCAATCGAAACCAATCGTTAGTCGCATTTTTATTTTCTCGATATGGTAAATCTGTTTTTTTTCTGTCCCCAATATAAAATAAGTAACCTAGTGCTTCTACTTCTTTACGTTGCTGACCGCTGCCTAATAAAGCTGCGACTGGAACATTTAGATGTTTACCCAATAAATCTAACATTGCTGATTCCAGCGCTGCAATTGAATGAATAGTTACTCTTAAATCAAAGGTTTGAGAACCGCGTCCAGATGCATCTCTGTCTTTAAATTTTCTTTCTATTTCTTGCAAAATATTTTTAAAGTTTCCAATAGATTTATTTAAAATTATTTCTTTTGAATCCATTAATGTTTTATATATGGGCTCTCCGCCAGGTACCTCACCTAAACCAATATTTCCTGAGTTATCTTTTAATATAACAATGTTACGAGTAAAAAAAGGACTATGTGCTCCGCTTAAGTTTAGCAACATACTATCGTATCCTGCTACAGGGTAAACTATATAATCTATAATAATAGGTGTTTCATTCATGTTTTTCACCCCAAAGATAATTTAATTATATACTAAAAGCTTATTTCATTTCTTAATTAAAAATTCTATATTATTTTTCTGGTAACATAAAATCAAAATCACATCCCTGATCAGCTTGCATAACGTAATTTTGATACATCCAAGTATACCCACGACTTTCTTTTTTTGGAGGTTTCCAATTTCTTCGACGTTTCTTGAGTTCTTCATCACTCACTTTCAAATTTAATTCTCTGTTTTCAACATCTAAATCTATCCAGTCTCCGTCTTGCACCAAACCAATGTTTCCTCCTATGGCAGCTTCTGGCGCAGCGTGTAAAACTACTGTTCCAAATGCAGTTCCACTCATTCGACAGTCAGATATACGAACCATATCACGCACGCCCTTCTTCAACAACTTATCAGGTATCGGAATCATTCCAGCTTCAGGCATACCTGGTCCTCCTACCGGACCTGTGTTTTGTAATACAAGTACATTACTTTCTTCCACTTTCAAATTTGGATCATTAAGCTTTTTTTCCATATCCTCTGTAGAAGTAAAAACAATCGCTTGACCTTTATGTTTACTTAATTTTGTGTTTATAATTGCTTTTGGTTTAATAATAGATCCACTAGGAGCCAAATTTCCCTTTAATACGGCTATTCCTCCATCTTTGTGCAGTGGTTGATCGATTGGCTTAATAATATCTCTATAAACTTCTTCGACTTCTTCTACACCTTTTATATTTTCTGATAATGTTTTCGAAGATACAGTTATTTCTTCAGTATTTAAGATAGCCTCCATTTCTTTTAATACTGCTGGGATCCCTCCAGCATGATATAAATCTTGCATTTGGTATTTTCCAGCTGGTCGTAAATTTGCGATAAATGGTGTATTCCTGCTAATTTCCTCAAACTTATCTAACGTTAGATCAATATTTAATCTTTTGGCTATTGCAGTCAAGTGAATAACAGAATTAGTTGATCCTCCTATTGCCATTAAAGCTTTTATTGCATTTTCAAAAGCTTTTTCTGTCATAATATCCGAAGGTTTTATATTTTCTTTTACTAATCTCACAATTGCTCTTCCGGTTTCTCTTGCCATATGCATTCGTTCATTGTAAGTAGCAGGTGTTGCTGCTCCTCCAGGCATCATCATTCCCAAAGCCTCAGCACAAGAAGCTATAGTACTTGCCGACCCCATAACCATACAATGACCAGCTGTTGGAGCGAGTTGCTTATTAATTTCTTGTATCTCTGTTTCATCTACAGTTCCTGCTTTATACTCTTGCCAAAAATATCTACAATCTGAACAAGCACCTAATGTTCTTCCTTTATATTCTCCATTATTCATTGGTCCACCAGAAAATAAAACTGCTGGTTTATTTGCACTGGCTGCTCCCATCAATTGAGCAGGGGCCATTTTATCGCAACCACTGATCATTACAGCACCATCAATAGGCTGAGCAGCTATCATTTCTTCCGTGTCCATTGCAGCTAGATTTCGATATAACATTGTTGTTGGACTTGTAAACATTTCACCTAACGAAATAGTAGGAAATTCTAATGCCGTTCCTCCCTCCATCGTAATTCCTTGTTTTATTGCTTCTACCATTGGTTGAACATGACTATGACAACGGTTAACTTCGCTAAAAGTATTACTGATACCAATAACTGGCTTATCGTAGTCACTTTCGTCATGTCCTAAATGTCTCCGAAAAGCCATTTTGATAAATTCACTAAATCCCTCATCCCCGTATGAAGTGTTTTTTCTTTGCATGAAATCCTTCTTTCCTTAAAGTAGTATTAGTAAGTAAGAAATCATTATCAATGATAAATGAAGTAGAAAAATCAATCTTCTATTTGAATAGAAACAAATTTTTCTTCTAAAAAATCTTCTATACCTTGACGACCTCCCTCGCGGCCTAGCCCTGACTCTTTCACCCCACCAAACGGAGCTTGCGCTACGGTTGGGAGTGGATCATTTACTCCTACAATGCCATATTCTAATGCTTCACTTACTCTAAACATCCGAGAACCATCTTTTGTATACATATAAGAAGCTAAACCGTATTGACTGCTATTTGCTTTTTTTATAACTTCCTCTTCTGTTTTAAAAGAAAAAATAGGTGCAACAGGACCAAATGTCTCCTCATAAGAAATTTTCATTTCTTCGGTTGCATTCATCAGTAATGTTGGCTCAAAAAAGTATCCATTTTTGAACTTACCATCCTTTAATTTATTACCTCCGGTTACTACTTCAGCTCCTTTACTTTTAGCATCTTCTACATGTTTTGAAGCTTTTTCTACTGCCTGATTATCTATAAGCGGTCCTATTTCAACATTTTCTTCATTACCATCTCCTATCTTAAGATTTTTGATTTTTTTAGCTAGTAATGATGAAAAATCTTTTGAAATTGCTTCATGTACATACATTCTATTTGCACAGACGCAAGTTTGGCCTGCATTTCTAAACTTACTTGCTATAGCACCATCAGTTGCTTTTCTAAATCAGCATCTTCAAATACAATGAACGGGGCGTGTCCCCCCAATTCCATGGAAATTTTTTTCATAGTGTCAGCAGATTGTCTCATCAACTGTTTTCCAACTTCGGTAGAACCTGTAAAAGTTATTTTTCTCACATCTGAAGAATTCATAAGCACTTGAGTAATTTCTTTAGCAGACCCGTGCAATAAATTAACAACCCCTTTTGGAATTCCTGCTTCATGAAATGCTTTAATCACCTCTAATGCGGTTAAAGGAGTAGCAGATGCTGGTTTTAATATCACTGTACAGCCAGATGCTAATGCAGGAGCTACTTTTCTTGTAATCATTGCTATAGGAAAATTCCAAGGTGTTATAGCGCCGACTACCCCTACGGGGTGGCGTTTTACGATCAAACGTTTATTTTTAGAAGAAGCTGGAATTGTTTCTCCGTAAATTCTTCTTCCTTCTTCTGCATACCATTCCAAATAGTCAATTGCTAAAGATATTTCACCTTTAGATTCTTTCAAGGGTTTTCCCATTTCGCTTGTGATAACTTCAGCAATTTTATTTGTTCTTCCTCGTAAAATTGCCGCAACTTGATTTAAGTAATTATAACGATCTTTGGCTGTTAGATTAGACCAATCTTTAATGTTTTCTTTTGCGGATTTAATAGCGCTATTTGCTTCCTTTTTCCCACTTTTGGAGACAGCGTCAATTACTTCTCCAGTGCTAGGGTTAATCACATCAAGTTGTTCTTCGGTAGTTACCCATTCACCATTTATATAAAGCATATAATCATCCCTTTCATTTTACTATGATTCTTTATTTGCTGATAATATTTTCGGATTTACTGCAACTTCAATTAAAGTGGGTTTATCGTTATCCAAAGATTCCTTTAGTGCATTTAAAAATAGTTCATTATCGTCCACTTTTATACCATAGCCGCCAAAATTTTTAGCTAATTCCGCAAAATTTGGATTGGTTAAATTTGTTCCAATGACTCTCTCTGGAAATTTATTTTCTTGATGTGCACGAATCGTTCCATATTTATTGTTGTTAATAACTAAGCTTATAATTGGAATATTATACCTGACAGCCGTTTCAAACTCTTGTACCGTCATCATAAAGCCTCCATCACCTGAAATGGATACAACCACCTTATCCGGTTCTGCTGTCTTTGCCCCAATTGCTGATGGCATCCCATACCCCATAGCTCCGGAAGTTGGACCTAAATATATTTCATCTTCCCCGTAACGATAATAGCGAGAAATCCAAGAAAAGAAATTTCCGGCATAGCTGGTGATAATAGCATTATCAGGGAGATAAGCTTTCAAATCTTGAATAACTTTTTTCATATCTGCATATCCATCTTTTTTATCATCTATCTTTTTTGGAGTAGAAAAATCTACGTATTGTTTATTGGCCTCTTTAAGCAATTTAAGTTTGTCGTTTTTACTATCTGGTTTTATCTTTTCATTTAAATCTTTTAAAAATTCATTAACATCAGCAACGATAGACAAACAAGGTTTATATACTTTTCCTATAGAATCTGGGGATATATCAACGTGAATTAACTTACTTTGATTATTTATTAAAGTATAATCATCAGTAGTCATTTGAGAAAATTTAGTGCCAAGAGCTAAAACTAAGTCACTTTCCTGAATATATTCTAATAAACCTTTGCGTGCCCCCAAACCTAGAGATCCGATGTAATTTGAATGAGTATTAGGAAAAGCATGGAATCTTCTAAAAGCAGTTGATACAGGAATGTTCAACTTCTCTGACAATTGAATGAGATTTGAGGTAGCTTCAGATAATATAACACCCCCTCCCGCAATTATGACCGGATGTTCTGCTTGATTTAATTCCTTTATTACTTGTTTTATGGAATCTTTATTAGGTCGATTCGAATTCACTCTAATAGGAGCGTAATGATTATCCAAAACAATCTCATCTTGCATATCTTCAGGAAGAGACACTACAACAGGACCAGGTCTTCCTGATCGAGCTACATGAAAGGCACGATGTAATAACTCAGGAATACGTTTTGCATCACTGATTTCAACAGCCCATTTGCATAAGTGGCTGAAATATGAAGAAAATTCTACTTCTTGAAATGCTTCTCTATCTTTAAATTTTTTTTCCACCTGACCTATAAGTGCGACAATTGGCGTAGAATCTTGAAAAGCTGTATGTAATCCCACCGATAAGTTTGTTGCCCCCGGCCCTCTAGTAGCAGTACACACACCAACATCTCCAGTTGTTTTTGCGTATGCTTCTGCCATAAAAGAGGCTCCGCCTTCTTGACGTGCTGAAATAAAACTTAAAGTCGAATCTTCGTATATTGCATCTAGAACATTTAAATAACTTTCGCCTGGAACGCCGAAAATTTTCTTTACTCCTTCTTTTTTCATAACTTCAACAATTGCTTGGCCACCATGTTTATTCATTCAGTTTCCTCCTAATAATCAGTGTATTTAAAGGTATTGCTTTATAATAATGTTCTTAAAATTCTATATACATAATTTTTTGTAAGCCCTTTCAATAATATTGCATTTTATTGTAAGACAATAATATAATTAAGTCAATGAATTTTTAGTTTTTTTAAATAAAATTATAAAATAAATCGTAACAGTTAATAATATACAACAAACAAGAATTTTATTTATAAATGTACTTAATAATATTTCAGTCTACAAGTTGAAACTTTTAGACACATAAAAATAAGGGCTCAAAAAGCTCTTATTTTTTCTTTCTATCGTTTAAAAGATAGTCTATAATATATTGTACATAATATAGTTATATTTTAAACAAAGAAAG
>Ga0079226_10002263_pt1 | contig 14819 bp, 15 predicted proteins | sample Poulit2014_FD_76345 | JGI IMG/M metagenome (GOLD analysis project Ga0079226, IMG submission 76345) | Agricultural soil microbial communities from Georgia to study Nitrogen management - Poultry litter 2014 | ecosystem: Environmental > Terrestrial > Soil > Agricultural land | place: USA: Georgia... | reverse complement strand
TTTTGCTAGATTTGCTATTCAACGTAATTTTGCCATTCCGAAAACATATTACAGAAGATGAAATTACTAAAAATATCAAATCGCTCAAAAAAACAGAATGGTTTCCAAATTACTTAGACAACTGTTCATACAAACAGTTTATTATCCATGACCGTGAGATGCGGACTGCAATCGGAAAGTTTAATGCAAAGAAACTTAACAAAAATCCTAACCGTAAAAAATATAAACGAAAAATAGATCGGATATTGCAAAGCAAGAAAGTTATCGTCAATCAATGATACAAACAAATTTCTCATTCAAATATTTTTCCCGGGTTCAATAAATTGTCCGGGTCAAACATGTTTTTCACACTTTCCATCACGGCGACTGCCTCGCCATGTTCCGCTTTCTGAAATTTCATTTTCCCAAGGCCGACCCCGTGCTCACCGGTGCACGTCCCGCCCATTTCAATCGCCTTTAAGACAAGACGTTCATTCATGTCTAGCGACCGCTTCCGGTCCTCCTCATTGTCCGCTTCAAATAAGGAGAGCGTATGGAAATTGCCATCGCCGACATGCCCTAAAATGCCGCCTTGCAATCCGGACTCTTCCAGAAGCTCTCTTGCGAAATGAACAAGTTCCGGAAGCTTGGAAATCGGCACGCACGTATCTGTGCTGTAAAAATGCTTTCCTTTTTGATGCCTGTATGCATACGCCATTTCGTGGCGGGCTTTCCATATTTCATTTCTATCTTTCGTGCTTGAGGCAACGTCCCAATTGCTGCATCCCATATCCTTCATCAATTCCTTAGCCAGCTCGGCTTGTGCTTCAGTCGCCGATTTTGCGCCGGCAAATTCAAAAAACAGCGAATGTTCGACCGGGAAAGCATAATCTCCGTAATCGTTCACTTGTTTAATGCTTGATGAATCGACCAACTCCATGCGCATGACCGGGATGTCGCTAGCCAAAATGGTATACGCGCCTTCTGCACATTGTTCAACGGTTTCAAACGTGCATCTTGCTGCGATGATATGCTCTGGTATGCCGTGCAGTTTCAACGTGATTTCGGTAATGATTCCAAGCGTCCCTTCCGATCCCGCAAACAGTCCGGTCAAATTGTATCCCGAAGATGATTTTTTCGCTTTCGTTCCTGTACGGATGATGCGCCCGTCCGCTAAAACAACTTCCAGATCCAACAGTTGATCGCGCATCGAACCGTAGCGAACCGCTGTCGTTCCGCTCGCATTCGTCGCGACCATGCCGCCGATTGTCGCATCAGCGCCCGGGTCAATCGGAAAGTGGAGCCCATGTTTATTGATTTTCTCATTCAACTGCAGGCGCGTCATTCCCGGCTGGACAGTGATTGTCATATCTTCCGGAGAAAAATCAATCACTTGATCCATCCGTTCCAAATTGACCGAGATGCCTTTTTTGATTGGAATTGATTGCCCTTCGAGTCCGGAACCGACCCCAAACGGCGTGACTGCCGTGTTACATTCCTTTGCGATTTCAATAATCTTCTTGACATCTTCTGTCGATTCCGGAAAACAGACGACATCAGGCAACACGCCGGGATGAGCAGATTCATCATGGCTATGGCGGAACAATTCCGTTTCATTCGTGCTTACTTTATCTATGCCTAGCGCATTTTTCAATTTCTTTATCATAGTTGATTCCCCTTTATTTCTTTTCGATAATATCGCGAGCTTCTCTCATCGTATGTTCAATCAACGCCTTGGCCGATTGATTTTTGGCAAGCCGCGGGCTTTGTCCAGACCATAAAGACATATAGTCCTTATCCTTCTGTTTAGTAGCAGCTTTTCTGATCGGCTGTGTCAATGCGTTTTGCACCGGAAAACTTGGCAAACGAGCTTCATATTCTCGCATTTCTTCCATGAATGCATTATGTATTCCTTGCGCCCATTTGCCGGAAAAAGATTTTGTCGCTACAATTTCTTCTTCCGTCGCTTTCAAAATCTCCTCTTTATGCAAAATTGAAGCGCCGCTTTCTTCTGTAGCCAAAAACGCGGTTCCCATTTGGACTGCCTTTGCTCCTAGACAAAGAGATGCAGCGAGCCCTCGCCCATCCATAATTCCTCCCGCCGCAATAACGGGAATAGCTATAGCATCAACAACTTGAGGGATCAGGGACATGAGGCCAATCGAACTATTTTCATCCTCGCTCAAAAAATTGCCGCGATGGCCCCCTGCCTCGCTACCTTGAACGACGGCCGCATCCATCCCCAGCCTTTCAATCTCCACCGCTTCCTTCACTGTTGTAGCCGTGCCTATTAAAAAAATGCCATTCTTTTTAAGCTCTTTAATCATCTCTTCTGTCGGCAGGCCGAATGTGAACGAACAGACCGGAACCTTTTCTTTCAATACTGCCGTCACTTGCTCGTTGAAATTTTGCAAAGCTTTCTCCTTCGTCGGAAGCTCTGAATGCTCTTCTTCGACAACCAGTTTTTCAAGGATCGGTTTCATCGCTTCATTCGCTAGAAGGACTTCATCCTCTGTCACTGAAAAATCGCTTGGAACGAACAGATTCACGCCGAAGTTTTTTACAACCGCTTTCGTTTCTTTTATTTGCTCCTCTAGCTGTGCAGGACTCATATATCCGGCGCCGATCATGCCGAGTCCTCCATGTTTAGAAACTTCAGTCACTAATGATGTCGTCGTAATCCCGCCCGCCATGGGCGCTTGAATGATGGGATATTCAATTTGCAAATGTTCCAAAAGTTGACTTGTCAGCACGCTATCCACTCCTTATCTCTATTGTATCTATTCCTGCCTACGACAACAAGAATCAATTTCTACATAGTTCATTAAGCTGCCGATTTGGTCGTCGTCCATTTGCCGAAGAACCCGATTGACGGTGCTAGGCAATGTTTGGAAAATCATGAAGATGTCATTGCAGAGTGGTTAAATTAAATAAAATGAGCAGCAGTAGCCGGAAAGTATTTCGGCTACTTTTTTGTTTCCGTTTGCTTTATGTGCATTTTGACGGTTTAAACATGCGGCAACAAGGCAAAATAGTGATGATGGCCGCTTCAGTTGGTATCATTTCTTTTTTTAGATGGCATAACATTTGGCAGGAGGGATTTTATGGACAGATTGGCTACAATGCTCGTTGCAATCTTTGGCATCATTATCAGTATTTTATTGATATCGGCAATTGTATTTATCGTTTACCTCATTTTCTTTGACCGAAAACAGAAAATGCATTCTATATTGCGGAATTACCCGCTTTTGGGAAGAGTCCGCTATTTTCTAGAAAAAATCGGGCCCGAATTGCGGCAATATTGGTTCAATAGCGATGATGAAGGGAAACCTTTTTCAAGAAAAGAATATGAACATATCGTCAAGAGTTCCAAGTATAAGCGAGACGCTATTGGCTTTGGCTCCACGCGCGATTTTGAACAAGAAGGTTACTACATCAAAAATGCTATGTTCCCGAAATTATCCGAAGAAATGGAAATGGATAGCGATGTCGTAACGATGACGAATCGATATTTGTTGATTCGCGACCCGCTGTTTACGCAAAGAGAAGAAAAATTGGAAACCGACAAATCATTTGCCTACTTGCTCCGAGATGAAGATGCCGTCGTCATCGGACCGGAGACGAAACACCCTTTCGTCGCAAAAGGACTCGTCGGCATGTCAGCGATGAGTTACGGCTCTTTAGGGAAAAATGCAATAACCGCATTATCGAAAGGAATCGCCATGGCAAAAGGTTCTTGGATGAACACAGGTGAAGGCGGACTTTCCCCGTATCATCTTGAAGCAGATGCCGATATTATTATGCAAATCGGACCGGCACTTTTCGGTATCCGGGACAATGAAGGCGAACTAGATCTTGCGGAACTTGAAAGAAAAAGCAAAATCCCGCAAATCAAAGCATTTGAACTGAAACTCGGGCAAGGGGCAAAAACAAGAGGCGGCCATATCGATGCCGAAAAAGTAACTCCCGAAATCGCAAAAATACGACGGGTCGAACCATATAAATCAATTGACAGCCCGAACCGCTTCCGTGAATTTGACAGTCCGGAAAAAATGTGCGAATTCATCAAATTAATTCGCGAAACGACTGGCAAACCGGTCGGCATCAAAATTGTCGTCGGCGGCGTCGACAGCGTTGAACCGTTGGCAAAACATATGAAAGAAACGGGAGAAGGGCCTGATTTCATCACAATCGATGGTGGAGAAGGAGGCACTGGCGCCTCTTATCAGGAACTGTCAGACAGCGTTGGGCTCCCAATTAAATCAGCGCTTCCGATTCTCGATGGCACACTAAAGAAATATGGCGTCCGCAACCGAGTGAAAATCATTGCTTCAGGAAAATTATTCACGCCGGACAGAATCGCTATCGCCTTGGCGATGGGAGCCGACCTGATCAATATGGCACGCAGTTTCATGATTGCTGTCGGCTGCATTCAAACGTTGAATTGCCATGCGAATATTTGTCCAGTCGGTGTAGCGACAACTGATCCGAACTTGCAAAAAGCGCTTGTCGTGGAAGAGAAAAAACATCGGGTCGCCAATTACATAACGACGGTCCGGAAAGGGCTGTTTCGCGTTGCAGCCGCGGCAGGAATCGATTCTCCCGTTCATTTTGAGCCGAAACATATTATGTATAAAGATGATTTCGGAGTCGTTCATCCGTTAGAGAAAATTTTACAAGACATCCATAAACAGATTCCATGACCGATATCGTTGGTGGGCAACCATCAACGATTTTTTTCCTTCGAAAACCGGCCCTGCATCTTATCCTCTCCCCAATTCCTCTGAAATTTTTGCTTTGCCTTTCGTCACTTTTTTGGCTCTTACAATCTTCTATCTCACAATGTATAGTAAACTTATATGATTAATTAATTAGAAAGAGTGAGCTGACATTGATTGAATTGAAAAATGTGTCCAAAATATATAATCGAAATGGCTCGGAGACAAAAGCATTGCAAGATGTAAGCTTGAACGTAAAGAAAGGCGAAATATTTGGAGTGATAGGCTTCAGCGGAGCTGGAAAAAGCACCTTGATTAGGCTCATCAATTTCTTGGAAAAGCCTACATCTGGCAAAGTTTTGATTGAAGGAAGAGACCTCCATTCTTACTCCATGAATGAATTGAGAACGTTAAGGAAAGACATCGGCATGATATTTCAACATTTCAATCTCTTGAACTCCAAAACAATTTATCAAAATGTTGCCATCCCGCTCATCTTGGCCAAAGAAAATAAGAAAACAATAAAAGACCGAGTGATGGAACTGCTCCGATTTGTCGGGTTGGAGGATAAAGCAAACAGTTATCCGAATGAATTGTCAGGCGGGCAAAAACAGCGAATCGGAATTGCGCGGGCGTTAGCTACGAACCCTTCTGTCTTATTGTGCGATGAGGCAACATCGGCGCTCGACCCGCAAACGACCGACTCCATTTTGCAACTTTTGCAAAGAATCAATGAAGAATACAATATCACTATCATGATTATCACGCATGAAATGAGCATCATCCAAAAGGTGTGCAACCGGGTCGCGGTCATGGAGGACGGAAAAATCATCGAAACCGGAAATGTATTGGAGGTGTTTGGCAATCCGGAGCAGGCGTCAACGAAAAATTTCGTGCGCACTGTCATTCAGGATGAGATACCGAAAAATATCAAGAAGAATTTAACGCTTATCCCGGGAAATCGGTTAGTCAAAATAAACTTCGATGAAAAAGCGAATGCCGCCATCAATGAGCTCATACGCAAATTCGATACGACCGTCAATATTGTCTACGCGACGCTCGATGAAATAAAGGATGATACGGTCGGCCATATGATTGTTCAATTGGCCGACAAATCGGTTGAAGAAGCGGTTCAGTTTTTGCATTCGAAAAATATAAATGCGAAGGAGTTGGCATAATATGTTCTCGTCAACAGTCACCATGGAACAATTCGTCCAAGCGATGATCGATACTTTCTATATGGTCGGGTTTTCATTGGCGGTCGGCTCAATCATCGGAATACCGCTAGGGATTTTGCTTGTCATCACCCGGCCTGGCGGAATCATTGAGAACAAAGTCGTATTTCAAATCATCAATCCAATCGTCAATATTGTACGTTCGCTACCTTTCATCATCTTGCTCGTCGCGATTGTTCCATTCACTCGTTTGATTGTGCAGACCTCTATCGGAACTGCTGCTGCAATTGTACCGTTGATCATCTATATCGCCCCATTCATTGCGCGACTCGTGGAAAACTCCATTTTGGAAGTGGATGATGGGATTATTGAAGCGGCAGAATCGATGGGAGCGACTCCGATGCAGACAATCAGGCATTTCTTGCTTCCAGAAGCGCTCGGATCACTCATTTTAAGTTTGACGACCGCGACAATCAGCCTGCTCAGCGCGACCGCCATGGCCGGAGCTGTCGGAGGCGGCGGGATCGGAGACTTGGCTATCAGTTATGGATATGAGCGTTTCGATTCTTTCATCATGCTCATCACCGTTGTCGTATTGGTCATCCTTGTGCAATTGATGCAATCTTTCGGGAATTGGCTAGCCGCCAAAGTGCGAAGAGAAGGATGATCGATAAAAAAGCTGCCCTCGCCAGGCAGTTTTTTTCAAAAAATGAATCCGCCCATGTTGGACGGATTCATTTATCTGATTTCTTCTGGTATAAACCAATAGCCGTCTTTATTATGTTCTTCCATATATTCCTTGAATGCCTCTGATTCATATGCAGCTTTTACCGCTTGCGCCCAATCCGAATCTTTATTTTTCTCATCGACGACTGCGACAAGTTCAAGCTCTTTTAAAATATCTTCATGCAGCAAGCTCGTGGAAGCGTCCAATCCGGAAGCATATACAATGCTTCCCGGAATGATTCCGTAATCCAAATCTTCGAGCGCTCTTGGAATCTGTGCCGAGTCCATTTCTTGAATGTCCAAATTATACTCGTTTTCCTCAATATCATTTTGCGTCGCTTTCACTAATTCTACATCGTCTTTCAATGTGATCAATCCCGCTTTTTGCAACACAGCGTAAGCTCTAGCCGCATTGGAAGGGTCTTTCGGAATGCCGATTACATCCCCTTCTTCAATATCATCAAGCGAATCTTTCCGCCCTGGGAAAATGCCGGTCGGCACGGTCGGTATCGGCGTGATTTTCGTCAAATTCGCACCTTTTTCGCTATTGAAGTTTTCATAATAAGCGGTGTGCTGGTCGACGTTCAAGTCTATCGAGCCTTCATCGAGCGCAATATCAGCTTGCAACAGTTCCGTAAAATCGACTGTTTCGACTGAGTATCCTTCATCTTCCAAAATCGGCACAATTGCATCGATAAACAATTCGCTATATGGCCCAGGCGATGTCCCGACTTTAATCGTTGTTTTATCTTCTCCATCTGTGGATGCTTCATTGCCGCAAGCGGCGAGCAGCAATGTTGTCAACAGTGAAAATATGATAAGCATTCTATAACCTTTCATTTCGCTCCCCCTTTGCCATGCTCAATTCACATTAAACTACTTTGTTTTATGCGAATTACATACTATATTACAAAGGTATCTTGAAAATGTCAATAACAAAATCGTTATTCATCAAATGCGGTTTTGCATGTAAATTTCCTTTACGCCATAATATGAATGTTTCGCCCCAGATAAGTTCATGAGAGTAAAAATCCCATCTTCCACAAAGAAGACGGGACAGCATAAAAATTATATATTTTTAAACAATCTGCTCCATATTTCAGACGGAACCATACCGTTCGCTTCCACTGTCCCGTCTTTTTTTACATAGATTTCTAGTTTATCAGGAATGGATGCCAGCTCTTGCTCAAGTTCTTTATAGCGGTCGGTCAAAAAATGGAAACGTTGATTCGTGGAGCCGACCCAAGGGCGCGCAGAATCCAGTTTATCGGCTTCAAAAGGACCGTCGATAAAAATATCGGAGAGCGTATACAGCTCCTCCCAACTTGGTTTCTCCATTGCTTCAAGCTCTTCTTTATAATAGCCGCTGAACGTCATAACGCTCAAACTTTTTTCTTTGGCTCTCCTCGCCAGTTCCGCAAGTGCAGGGGCCTGCTCAAATGGCTCCCCGCCAAGGAAGGTGATTCCTTCGATATTTTCTTTTTCCTTGCTTTTTAAAATTTTTTGCCACAACGAATCAACCGACATTCGAGTGCCATGCTTCGGATTCCACGTCCAAGGCACTCCGCACCCTTTGCAATGAATCGGGCATCCTTGCACCCAAATGCAAGCGCGCTTTCCAGGTCCTTCCGCGGTCGTTGATGGCAAAAAACGATGCAATTGCACATGCATGAAAAATCGACCACCCTCGCTTTTTAATAATCAACGACTCTTCCCGTTCTTTTTTTCGGCGGAGAAGCATCTTCCTTTTGCTTCTCGCTTTCCGTTCGTTTTCTCGCTTTCAATTCCTCATCCGAATAGACGATAAAATCTTTCGCCTTTGCCAAAACATGCGGCTTCACTTTCAAACAGGCAATCAAATGGGAATATGAGTCATAGGCAAATACTCTTTTGCGCACGCGAATAATCTCTTTGGCCAAGAATGGACCGACCGAAGGAAGCTCTCTCAAATCTTTTTCCTTCGCTTTATTGATATTGATCACTTTAGGATTTTTTTGTTTGCTGGCTGATTTTTCTCGCTTCATTTTTAGCGGTTTTGCCGGCGCAGGTTTGGAAACGGTCGTCCGAGCCGCTCTGCTGAGAAACTTATCCATTCGTTTCGGCGCGGTTTCATAAGCGATTTTTCGCAAATATTCAACTCGAGCCACTGTCGCATGCACCCAAGCCGCAATCCAGCCGGCTAGGACGAGCCCGACGGAAATGTCATAAAAGAAATGCTCTTCGGGTACGACTTCCATAACGACAAAAAATTGCACGACAATCAAACAGTAAATGACACCGGCTACAATCCATTTCAACGTCCGTGTTCGCGCCCCGATCAAGAAAAAGCTGATGAACGAGAAAAAACCGAATGGAAAAAGAAGCCAGACGAGCCAAATTGATCGTGACCATTCCCACTTTTTCCCATAAGGAGTGATTGATCCCATTTTCCTATTCTCCTTTTAATTTCGTCTGCTGCTTTTCTTCGACAAATTCCTCTGTACGATGGTGCAGTCGGGCCTCTAAATATTCTTCCGTAAATTCAGAATCCACCGTTTCGGCATCGAGCAATTTTTCAAGAATTTCTACATAATCCAAACATTCCTCATCGTTCATGCCGATTGTCTTCGCTTTTATTTCTCCAGAAGCGGTTATTTCAAAACGTATTTTTTTGGACATTTCTATTGCTCCTCCACTTGAAAGGTCAATACGATTGCATCTTCTTCATTTCGATTTTCGGACTCAAGCAGCAACCCTTCATTTTTTGCGCGTTCCAACAATTTTTCATACGTCTTTTCTTGCACGACTCGCAAATATTCTTCATATGTATTAGACACAAATTCTTCCGCATCTTGAAGCGCAACATCTTCATGAAAAATCGCACTGATCGTCTCATCTTCCTGGCGCTGAAAAATTATTTCCACATTGCCGATTGCCGATTCCAACTGTTGCTCATCGAGCGTCACTTGCGACCCGCGGTTTTCCAGCGCCTCTTTCAAGATCGTTTCATCTTTGATTTTTGTAGAAATACGATAATAAGTCCCATGTTCCACCTTCTCTTGCAAGGCATATGCTGAAGCTGAAGCAGTCGCAACAGCAATCGGAATCAATATCAATGATAGACTCACTTTTTTTCCCTCCTGCGTTTAAAAATCCAACATTCTTCCGCCGCGTTTCGAACGGATCTCGCTGTCGTCCGGGACAGGTTTTTCCGCTTCTTCCGCCACTTCGCCATAGTCTTTGCGATCATCCCGAAGTGTGGCAGCAACCGCGCGGACGCTCGCCCATTCTCGCAGTCTTTTGATTTCTTCCGCTTGCGTCACCGATAGCGGAATTGTTTCCTCAATCGCTTTTTCAATATCCTCGATTTCCAAACCGCGATTTTCCGCATACGCTTCAAAAAGCCCGGTGATGACAACCTGTTCGATCTCCGCTCCGATAAACCCTTCTGTCAAACCAGCCAAATGCTCATACGATGCATCTTGAAGCGGAAAATTCCCTCTTGCTTTTTCCGATTTCAGCCGCTTTTCGATATGTATTTTAAAAATCGCCTTGCGCTCGGCGCCTGTCGGCAAATCGACGAAAAATATTTCGTTGAAACGTCCTTTTCGCAAAAATTCAGGCGGCAGCCTATTGATATCGTTCGCGGTTGCGACCAGAAATACCGGTGCTGTTTTATCTTGCATCCAGTTCAAGAAAGTCGCAAAAATCCGCGACGCTGTCCCGCTATCTCCTGAACTGCCCGTTCCGGATAGCCCTTTTTCTATTTCATCGATCCAAAGTATCGAAGGGGCAATCGCCTCGGCCGTCTCGATCGCTTTGCGCATATTCTCTTCACTGCTGCCGACGATGCCGCTGAATATTTTTCCCATATCGAGCTTCAATAGCGGCAGTTTCCATAAAGAGCTGACCGCTTTGGCAATCAAACTCTTCCCGCACCCCGGGACGCCAGTGATGAGCAATCCTTTTGGGGAAGGGAGTCCATACTCGCTAGCGGAACCAATCCATGTATTGTTTCGTTTCTTTAGCCAGCGTTTAATATTTTCCAACCCGCCGACATCATCCATGCTCGGGTCATGGGGAATATATTCAAGGATTTCGTTCTTTTTGATGACTTGCTGCTTTTCGTCAAGCACATGATCGACCGTATGGATATCAAGCCGCCCATCCATTACCAAGGAAAGCGCAAATGCGTTTTCCGCCTCTTGTATCGTAAGGCCGAGCGCCGCTTTGACGACGAGCTCTTTTTCTTCTTCCGTCAAATCGATTGTGATGCGAGGGTTGTTTTTATTCAGCTCAATCATCGTATCCAACACTTTTTCAATTTCTTCATAGGTCGGCAACCCGTATTCGACAATCATAATATCTTTTTCGAGTTCGAACGGGATATCGAATGTCGGGGAAATAAAGATGACATTTTTAGGATTGGGGCCATTTTCAATGACGGAAACCAAATCCCTGATTCTCCGGATGACTGCATGGTCCGGTTGGCCGCTTCCCGTTCCTAAAAAGATATGGAAATCTTTCAGAATAATCACGGCCGGTTCATCTATTTTTTCGATTTGATCGAGCGCCTGCATCGGCTGTTTATATTTTCCGAGCGACTTGTCATTATCCGTTGCAAAACCTTCCGTTATGCTCCAAGTATACACTTTCCTGATCGTCTTGATTTGTTCGGGATTGGAGCAAATTTTCTTGATGTCGCGAATGAGCCTGTCTTCTTCCCAAGTGGTGATGGACAAAAATGAAAACCTTGCTCGCAAATAGTGAGCAAGACGTGAATAAAACGAATGTTCCATGCGATGGTACCTCTTTTCTTCTTCCTTATCGTCATATCAATTATAACGAAAAAAAGGCTCCATTTCATCCGGGCTAAAAGTACTAATTTTCTCATCTTTTCCGCTTGTCAGCCAAATTGTCTAAATAAAAGATAGCAATCAGACAGAGGTAACCAAGGAAAAATCCGGCGATGACATCCGTCAAATAATGCACATTGATAAAATATCTGCTCATGCCGATTAGAACGGTGAGAATGCCAAACAAAACGTAGATGATTTTCTTTTTTTCCGGAAACCGTTTGCCGAAGAAATATGCAAGCAGCCCGTAACAGACAATCGCAGTGACAGCGTGTCCGGACGGAAAACTGAATCCTTCTGCATTTAACAAGCTTGAGATGCTCGGACGTTCTCTAGCAATCAGATGCTTGATGAGTCGATTAACCATTTGAGCAGCAAGCGTCCCGAGACCAAATAGAAGCGCCGGAACAATCCGCCTATAGAGGATCCAAAGCACCCCCATCATGATTATGACAAACGGCAACACAAACTGTCTCGAACCGAGTTCCGTCATCCATCTGAAAAATGTATACATGGAAGTGCCGGATACGATTGCCACTGTATCTCGCGTCACTAAGTCGAGATATGGCATTTCTCCTTGTTTCAGTTCGACTATCCAAAAGGCGATGATAGCGAGCATGATGAATATAAAAGTGATATGCAGCCATTTCACTAACTCCGGCAAACCAATCGTTCCTTTCTCGATTGTTCTTTCGCACTGTTTCAATATCGAAGACGCCCTTTTCTCTCCATTAGATTTTCTCTCATGTTGATAGATCATTCCATTCAACGTCCGAGAATGGAAATCATTACATAAGTTCTATTTTATATGGTAATCTTAAAGTGTATAGCAAGGCGTTTTGCGGCGGAATTTTTGCTGATTCCTATATAATAAATCGAACAAAAGAAAGGATAGAAAAGATGATCAAAAAGGAATTTACAGTAACTGGTGAAACTGGATTGCATGCAAGACCTGCAACGCAGCTCGTCCAAGTGGCTAGCAGGTTTTCCTCCTATGTGGAGTTGGAATATGAAAATAAAACAGTGAATGTGAAATCGATTATGGGCGTCATGTCGTTAGGGATTGCTCAAGGAGCTTCTTTCACGATCATCATAGACGGACACGATGAAGAAGAAGCGATGCAAAGCGTTGAGGGACTATTGAAAAAGGAAGGGATTGCTGACTGATGTCATCAAGCTTGCGTGGCATTGCTGCATCGCGCGGCATTGCATTTGGAAAAGCTTATAAATTGGCAGAACCGGAATTATCCTTCAGCAAAAAGCAGGCGGCAGACAGCAGTTCAGAAATCGAAAAATTACATCACTCCCTAAAGAAAGCGCAAGAGGAACTCGTTCGAATCAGAAGCAAAGTCCATCAAGAGCAAGGCGAAGCCAACGCTCAAATTTTTGATGCCCATCTTTTGCTGTTAGAGGACCCGGAACTGATTGCTTCCATCGAGGAAAAAATAACGGCTGAAAAAATCAATGCGGAAGCGGCGCTCCATGATGCGACAAGTGATTTTATCGAGTTGTTTGAACAAATGGAAAACGAATATATGAGGGAAAGGGCCGCCGACATTAAAGATGTGACGAAACGCGTTCTTGCCCACTTGCTCGAAAAACCATTGCCGAACATCGGGCTCATTCAAGAGGAAACGATTATCATTGCAGAAAATTTGAGCCCTTCGGAGACGGCGCAAATCAATAAACGGCATATAAAAGGTTTCGTTACAGATGCGGGCGGCCGCACGTCGCATTCGGCAATCATGGCAAGATCGCTTCAGATCCCAGCAATCGTAGGGACAAAAAACGCATCGGAATGTATCGAAAACGATGATGACATCATCATCGATGGAGCCGCTGGAGAAATATACATCAATCCGACAGAAACGATGAAAGAACAATTGAAACAGCGCCAAAAAGAACTGGAAAGCCAAATGAAGCAATGGGCACGACTAAAAAACGAAGCGACAGTGACAAAAGACAACCACCGAGTCGAATTGGCCGCCAATATCGGCTCGCCGCAAGACATGCGGCAAGTAATCGAAAATGGCGCAGAAGGAATCGGACTTTACCGAACGGAATTCCTCTATATGAAAGGAAGTTCTCCGCCGACAGAAGAGGAGCAATTTCTAGCGTATAAATCCGTATTAGAAAGCATGGATGAAAAGCCTGTCGTCGTCCGAACCCTCGATATTGGCGGAGATAAACAGTTGCCTTATCGTGAATCGCCGAAAGAAATGAATCCTTTTTTAGGGGTGCGCGCGATAAGGATTTCCTTGGAAGAAGTGGATATGTTTCGCAAGCAACTGCGAGCGCTTCTGCGCGCCAGCCATTACGGAAATTTAAAAATCATGTTCCCGATGATTGCGACGCTCGATGAGTTTCGGGAAGCAAAAAGAATCTTGCTTGAAGAAAAGGAATCATTGCTGGAACAAAGCGTGCCGATAGCGGAGAATATAGAGATCGGAATTATGGTCGAGACCCCTGCCGCAGCGATATTGGCCGACGAATTTGCTAAAGAAGTGAATTTTTTCAGCATCGGAACGAACGATTTGATTCAATATACATTTGCCGTCGACCGCATGAATGAACGCCTGTCCTATTTGTATCAGCCGTATCATCCGGCATTGCTCAAGTTGATCAAGCTTGTGATCGATGCTGCCCACAAAGAAGGAAAATGGGCAGGTATGTGCGGGGAGATGGCTGGAGATTCGCTCGCCATTCCCCTGTTGCTTGGTTTAGGGCTCGATGAATTTTCCATGAGCGCATCCTCCATCCTTCCGGCACGAAGCCAACTGAGGCAGTTGAATAGACAAGAAATGAAAAACATAGCGGAGAAAGCATTGGCGATGAAAACAGCCACAGAAGTGCTCGAATTGGTCCAATCTATTTCCTAATAAAATATATTTCTAATCGGCAAAAGCCCTTTCATCATGGAGGGCTTTTTGTGATGGAAAAATAGTGAACATCGCTTCTTATTGCTTTTTAGCAAATGAAAAAGTGAAAAAGCGATTACTCGGTAGAGGATGCTAGGCAAACATTTGTTTTTCGCTTCTCTATATAAATATCCATACACATCGCATGGAGGTAAATAAAATGATAGGGAAGGAGGTAGAAAAATGAATCCATTAGCTTTCCTTTATCTAGCATGTGTTGTTGCAGGATATGCCTTGGCGAATCTGCCAACTTCTGCATTGATTACAGACGAGATTGCAAACATCTTTACGATAATCGGCGGACTTATAATGGTCGTATTTTCAATTGCATTAATTATTCTAGGGGTACGGTCGATGATAAATAGATAAAGCGAATAGAGGCCGAATTTCTCGGTCTCTATCCGTATATCTCCACTATTTTCTTCCTCGCAGGCGGCCGCTTCTTGCGCCGCCTTTTGCTCCAATATT
>Ga0079226_10002262_pt1 | contig 14825 bp, 9 predicted proteins | sample Poulit2014_FD_76345 | JGI IMG/M metagenome (GOLD analysis project Ga0079226, IMG submission 76345) | Agricultural soil microbial communities from Georgia to study Nitrogen management - Poultry litter 2014 | ecosystem: Environmental > Terrestrial > Soil > Agricultural land | place: USA: Georgia... | reverse complement strand
CTTACAAGTTCCCCTAAAGGATAGAAGAAAGGGTGCAGTGGCTTAACGCTTGCACCTTCTCCTAAATTATTAGATAAAACTTGTTCTGTAATTAATTCATCTACAGCATCATAAACATCATCAGTCTTAACATTTAATGTTCTCGCTACGGCTAAATTACTAGGTAATGATTCACCTGGGCTCAATTCGCCTTCTTTAATTTGTTGAAGCATCCACTCTTTAACTTTATAAACAGAAGTCAGTTCCATATTTACACCTCATTACTATCTAAATCCACAAGAATTTGTCTCGGTTTACTACCTTTTTGTGGTCCAATAACTTGATTTCGCTCTAAATCATCCATCAACCTTGAAGCTCGATTATAACCAATTCTAAATTGTCTTTGCAGCAAGGATGTACTTGCTTTTTGTTGCTCTACTACAAATAAATATGCTTCATCATAAAGCGAATCTTCACTTTTCATTTCTGATTTTTCAACCGGTGTGTCTGGTTCCATTTCTTTTACATAATTTGCTTTTTGTTGTTCAACAACATAATTCACAATGTCTTGTACTTCATGATCACTTAAAAACGCACCTTGTACACGTGTTCTTGTAGAACCACCGTTTGCAACATATAACATATCGCCTTTACCTAATAACTTATCTGCACCACTACTATCAATAATCGTTCTTGAATCAATTTGAGAACTCACTGCAAATGCGATTCTTGATGGTATGTTGTTTTTTATTATTCCTGTTATAACATCTACCGATGGACGTTGAGTTGCAATAATTAAATGAATACCCGCTGCCCGTGCCATTTGTGTAATACGTTGAATTGCATTTTCCACTTCTTTTCCAGCCACCATCATTAAATCAGCTAATTCGTCTACAATTACAACAATGTAAGGTAGCTCAGATTGCTTCTCTTCTAGCTCCTGATTTTGTCGTCTAATTGCTTCGTTATAACCTTCAATATTTCTAGTCGATGAATGCTGGAATAAATCATAGCGACGTTCCATTTCAGCCACTACTTTTTCCAGTGCTTGTGAAGCTTTATGTGGATTTGTCACTACTGGTATTAACAAATGAGGGATACCATTGTATACATTTAACTCTACCATTTTTGGATCAATTAACATAAGTTTTACTTCGTGAGGTTTAGCATTGAGTAAAATACTTGTTATAATACCGTTGATACAAACTGACTTACCACTCCCTGTTGACCCAGCTACAAGTAAATGAGGCATTTTATTTAGTTCCACAGTAATTGGGTCACCTGAAATATCTCTACCTAAACCAACTTCTAATTTGTTTTTAGCTGGGAATTTTTCTTCCAACACTTCCTTGAGTGAAACAATAGATATTTTGTCATTTGGCACTTCTATTCCTACAGCAGAACGTCCTGGTATAGGGGCTTCTATACGTATGTCTTTTGCTGCCAGTGCTAAAGCAATATCATTGTGTAAATTAACGATTTTACTTACTTTCACACCTTGTGCAGGTTGTATTTCATATTGGGTTACAGCTGGTCCAATTTTTATTTGAGTCACTCTAGCATCTACACCGAAATTTTTAAGTGTTGTTTCTAATAACTGTCCCTTTTTTTGTACTTCTGCTTTAGATGTCGTTTTTTGTTTTGCGGGCTGATTTAATAATGATAAAGGAGGGATAGTATAAGCCTCATTTTCCACTTCTCCCGCTTCAGAAATAGAATTTGCGTTTTCGTCTTGTGTTGGTTGTTCTGTTTGATCTATTAGTTGATCTAATGAATCTTGTTCTTGTTTAGATGATCGTGGTGTTTGTGAATTCCCATCTTTTTGATTAAATTTGCGTTTACTGCGTTGATACTTAGAATGTTGTTGAGATTGTAAGTTTTCCTCTTCATTATCGCTATGGCCATAAATCGGTATCACAGACTGTTGTTCAGCTTTTGTATTTGAAATTTCTGGTAAGTCACTAACGTCTTTCACTTCTTTTTGTGCAGCTTGTTGCTCAGCTTTCTTCTCTGCTTTCACACGTGCTTTGGCTTCTTTTTTAACTTTATTTTGTTTTCTTTTTTCTTTGAAGTTCGTTGAGGCATCTTGGCTCTTGTTTTTTGTTTTCTCAAATAAAAATTTTGAAACATCCCGATGACTTTGTTTGGATATTAAAATAAAGCTTGAAGCGATTAATAAAATTGTGACTATAATAACTCCCACAATTGATATTAGTGGAATAAATAAAGTTAATAAGTAATATCCTACTAACCCACCACCAAAATTAGGGAAGTGCGTGTGTGCATAAGATTCATAAACAAACGTTAAGACAGGCTCTCTTTGTGCTTGTGCATTATGAGTAAAATAAAATATAATTTGCGTTACAAGTAATAATGAAAATTGCAATATAAAGGCGCCAACTGTACGTCTCGTCTTAGGTAAAGCTTTATAATAAGTTATGAATATCGTACCAATAAACAGTAAAATATATGTTAAGAAACGACTTGTACCAAATAAATAGTTAAAGAAACTATCTATCATCATTCCTAAAATGCCAAGTTGAAACGCACCTAGTACGATTAATACAAATGCGATAATAGCAAAAACATATCTTATTGGACTGTCACCTTGTTTTTTCTTTTTATTAGTACTTTTCTTTCTCGTATTTGTTGGTTTTCTCTTTGTTGTTGTTCTCTTTTTTGTTTGTGCCACGTTTCACACCTACTTTTCAACTCAGATTTCATTTCTATTATTATAAATACATTAAGCTGTATGAGCCTCATTTATTTTTAACAGTAAAATATGTATTTATGACTTTTATATAAGTATTATTGTATAAATAAAGTTTATGTGTATTCAATAGTAACATAAAAGAGGTAAGACAATAGTCGCTTAAAGTAAATTTAAAGGTTGCATGCATGTCGTTCTCTAAATATAACAATCATCTGCAATCTACTTTTAAATATGCTTACCTAAGCGTTTGTCTTAACCTCTTTGTTTAGTATAGAAACTATTAAATTTCAGAAATAACTGGAATAATCATCGGACGACGTTTTGTATTTTCAAATAATAATTTGCTTATTTGATCGCGCATACTTTGTTTAATTTCAGACCATTCAATTCTTTTTTCTTGTAGTCCCAGCTCAACGATTTCACGTACTTTTTCTTCAGCTTCACTTAATAAAGCTTCGCTCTCTCTGACGTACACGAAACCTCTAGACTGAATTTCTGGTCCAGCTGCAATTCGTCTGTTTTTTGGATCAAGTGTTACAACTGCGATAAAGATACCATCATCTGCCAATAAGTGGCGATCTCTTAGCACGATATTTCCTACATCTCCAACACCTATACCATCAATCAATACATTACCTGAATTTACTTTTTCATTTAAGATCATTTCTTCTCCATCATAATTAACGACATCCCCTTTTTCTACAAGGAAAATTTTCTCAGGCTGTACACCTGATTCGTTCGCTAATTTCGCATGAGCAATTTGCATTTTAAATTCACCATTCACTGGTATAAAGTATTCTGGTTTCATAATATTAATCATCATCTTCAATTCTTCCATGCAACCATGACTTGAAGTGTGTATTTTTTTGTTGTTCGGTATAATTTCTGCACCTGCACGCACTAATTCATTAAGCGTGTTACCAACTATAACTTCCATACTTGCAGAAGCTGTAATCGCTAAGAATACAGAATCACCCGGTTCAATATTCATTATTTTATGTTTCTTTTGTGCCATTTGATTTAATGCTTCTACTGGTTCACCTTGCATGCCAGTCGCAATAATAATCACTTCATTTTTAGGATAATTTTCAACTTCATTAATTGGAATTAACAAGTCTTTCGAAATATCGAAATAACCCATTTTTCTAGCAATGTTAAATGAACTTTCTAGTGAACGACCTAAAAACGACACTTTTCTATTTAATCTTTGAGCTAAATTTAATACTTGTTGAATACGTATGAAGTTTGAAGCATAACAAGAAACAATTAATCTACCTTTTACTTTAGTAAATGCGTCATACATATGAGATTCAATGACGTTTTCTGGTGTGTTATATCCTGGTTTCTCAGCCTCTGTAGAATCACTGATAAGCGCAAATACGCCTTCCTCACCAATCTCAGTCATTTTTTTCAAATCTGGTGCGTAATGACCTTGTAGGCTTTGGTCAAATTTAAATTCACCCGTATACACGATAGCACCATACGATGTATGAATACATACTCCTAAACTGTCGGGGATACTATGTGTTGTATTGAAAAACGTTATATTAACCCCTTTAAAACGCATTACAGATTCATTATTTACAGTATAATATCTAACTTTTTTATTAATATTACGGGCTTTCATGTTTTCCTTGATTAAAGCAATTGTTAATTTAGAACCATACACAGGCGCATCCACTTGTTCTAATACATAAGTTACTGCGCCAATAGCATGTTCGTGACCGTGTGTTAAAAATATACCTTTTAATTTATCTTTATTTTCAATGACATATTGAATATCAGGAATAACAATGTCTACGCCTAGCATTTCATCTTCTGGAAACATCAATCCTGCATCTAACATGAACATTTCATCGTCTACTTCAACGATATACATGTTTTTCGCAATTTCTTCAACTCCTCCGAGTGGAATTATGCGAATGTTTTTATTTTTTTTCTTAATTAAACTCAAAATGTTACCTCCTATTTAAATTGCCCGTCCATATGTAAACTCATAGTATATTATAAGTTAAAATAGGCTTTATGTACACTATTAAAGTAATTACTATAAATAGTTTGGAACGAAGATGAACAAAACTCAATTCTTATAATTGACGATATTAATCTCTGCATTATTTTATTGTTAAATTCTCTTAGCGGATAAAATATCAGTTGATAAAAATAAACCATTAAATTCCGTATCTATGTAATGTCTCAATTATTTTAAAATTTTTCATCGTTTTTTGACTATATAAATAAAAAAGAAACCAGTGTAAGTTGATATGAAAAACGTTTAAAATAGAACAGGCAATATTCTATCGTAACGCAATTCATATCATTTACTAGTTTCTATTAAACTCAATAATTTATTTAATATTAATTATTCAAAAGTACTTTATGTGATGCGTTAACGCGACCTTGTTTATCAATTTCTGTTACTTTGATTTTAAATGTGTCTCCGACTTTTAGCACATCTTCCACTTTATCAATACGCTCATTAGCAATTTGTGAAATATGAACTAATGCATCTTTACCAGGGAATAATTCAACAAATGCTCCGTACTTTTCAATACGTTTAACTTTACCTTCATAGACCTGACCTACTTCGGCTTCACGTGTAATATCTTCTATAATACCACGTGCTTGAGCAATTGCATCTTTATCAACTGCTCCGATAAAGATTGTACCATCTTGTTCAATATCAAGTTTCACACCAGTTTCATCTATGATTTCATTAATCTTTTTACCACCAGGTCCAATAACATCTCTTATTTTTTCAGGTTTAATTGTCATTGTAACAACTTTCGGTGCGAACGCACTCAATTCTCCACGTGTTGTATCAATTGTTTGTAACATATGGTCTAAAATAGCTAATCGCCCTTCACGCGCTTGATCTAATGCTTCTTTGATAATATCTTTGGTAAGACCATCAATTTTAATATCCATTTGAATTGCAGTGATACCTTCAGATGTTCCTGCTACTTTGAAGTCCATATCTCCTAAAGCATCTTCCATACCTTGGATATCTGTTAAGATAGTGTAGCTATCATCACGCGTTACTAAGCCCATCGCAATACCGGCTACCGGCGCTTTAATTGGCACTCCCGCATCCATTAGTGCTAATGTAGAACCACAAATTGATGCTTGTGAAGAAGAACCATTAGACTCTAACACTTCACTCACAATTCTTACTGTGTAAGGGAAATCTTTAGTATCTGGGATTACGTGACTCAGTGCACGTTCGCCTAACGCACCGTGACCAATCTCTCTACGCCCTGGTGAACGGACTGGACCTGTTTCACCAACTGAATAGTTAGGGAAATTATAGTGATGCATAAATCGATTTTGTTGCTCCTCACCAAGGCCATCAAGAATTTGATACTCACTCATAGAACCTAAAGTTAATACAGAAAGTGCTTGAGTTTGACCTCTTGTAAATAAACCGGAACCATGCACTCTAGGTAATAAACCCACCTCTGATTCTAATGGACGTATTTCATCTGTCTTACGACCATCAGGTCTAATTTTCTCTTCTGCAATTAATCTTCTTACTTCTTCTTTTACTAAATCATTTAAAATGCCATTAACTTCTTTTATTAATGTTTCATTATCTTCATCATCTTCATCGATAAATTCAGCTGCAACTTTTTCTTTCAAAGCATCTAAATTGATATCGCGTTGCTGTTTATCAAAGGTCAATACAGCATCTTTCAAACCATTAGATTCAGTTAGTTGTTTCACTTTTCCAACAAGTGTTTCATCTTTTTCAACCGGTATGAATTGTTTCTTCTCTGGTTGGATGTGATCCACGATTTCTTGTTGGAAATTAACTAAACGTTGGATTTCGTTATGTCCAAAGAATATTGCCTCAAGCATTTCACTCTCAGTAATTTCACTTGCGCCAGCTTCCACCATGTTCACTGCATCTTTATGCCCTGCGACTTCTAAATCTAGACGAGAGACTTCTTTTTGATCAACTGTTGGGTTAATAACATACTCCCCATCTATATAACCTACGTTTACACCAGCAATAGGTCCTTGGAATGGAATATCTGATACACTAAGTGCCATAGATGAACCTATCATCGCTGCCATTTCAGGAGAACAATCAGGGTCAGCACTTAACACTGTATTCATAATTTGTACATCATATTTATACCCTTTCGGGAAAAGTGGGCGAATCGGTCTGTCAATCAAGCGAGCAGTTAATGTTGCCTCGTCACTAGGACGACCTTCACGTTTTTTAAATCCACCAGGAATTTTACCTGCTGCATACATTTTTTCTTCATAATTCACCATCAGAGGGAAAAAATCACCATCACGTGGTTCTTTTGAAGCTACTGCCGTAGATAATACCACTGTATCTCCATAACGAACTAGTACAGCACCGTTAGCTTGTTTAGCAAGTTGGCCTGTTTCAATCGTTAATGATCTATTTGCCCATTCAGTTTTAAAAACTTTTTTCTCTTGAGACATTACGAATCTCCTCTCATATATCTATTAGTTCTATCATATCATTTCTTAGAAAAATTTTATATTAGTATATTGCTTTTTAAATAATATCTATTCTAGATTATAAAAAAGGGAAAGGACCCAGAAGGTTCTTTCCCTATCAATATCCGTGTGAAAATTAACGACGGATACCTAATGATTTAATTAATTCACGGTAACGTTGGATATCTTTGTCACGTAAATAGTTAAGTAAATGTCTACGACGACCTACCATTTTTAATAATCCACGACGTGAATGGTGGTCTTTCGTGTGTTGACGTAAATGTTCGTTTAATGCAGTAATTTCTGCAGTTAACACAGCGATTTGTACTTCTGGTGACCCAGTGTCCGCTTCGTGTGTGCGATATTCTTTAATTAATTCATTCTTACGTTCTTGTGAAATTGCCATAGTCAATTTCCTCCTTTTATTTTTTATGCGCCTTTAACTGAGCAAATCGTTGGAGACTCGAATCGCCAAGATAAAGGTGCCTTAAATGTGCAAAACACATTCGACTTAAATATTATATGATACTTCGTCTCCAAAATCAACCGATAATAAGTATTTGGCCTTATCTTTATCTTTATTCATTTGTTCAACTAAAGGATCGATTCCATCGAATTTTATTTCTGGTCTTAAGTAATGATGCCAAAATACAACAACACGTTCACCATAAATATCTTCTTTAAAATCAAACAAGTTTACCTCAATGACTACTTGTGCTTTTGATGGATCATGAAATGTCGGTTTGACGCCTACATTAGCAACCCCTCTATGAACTTTTTTATTCGCACCAATTTCCATACTTACCGCATAAACACCATTTTTCGGCAATACATAATCACCACTAGGTTGGACATTTGCTGTTGGGAATCCAATTGTTCTACCACGTTTTTCACCTTGTACGACTGTACCTTTAATTAGATAACGGTAACCTAATTCTTCATTAGCTTTTTGTAAGTTTCCAGTTTTAAGTGCTTTTCTAATTTCTGTGGTTGAAATCTTTTCAGATTCTATTTCTTGCTTACTTACCACTGTAGTGTTAAAGTCGCGCATTTCATTTAAAATCATCATATTACCTTTTCCAAATTTACCAAATGTAAAATCAAAACCTGCCACTACTTCTTTAACATTATTTTTTATAATGTAATCTTGTATAAAAGTTTCTGCTGAAACATCTGCGAATTTTGAAGAAAAGTTAATTACAATACAATAATCAATACCATATGATTCTAAGATTTCAATTTTATCCTGTATAGGTGTTAAGTAATCGGTACGTTTACGTTCAGGGTTTAAAACTACTGAAGGATGTGGGTCAAAAGTCATGACTGCCTTTTTCAAATTCGCTGATCTCGCTTTTTTTTCTAAAGCACCAAATACTTTTGCGTGCCCTTTATGCATGCCATCAAAAAAACCAAAAGCCATGGCTACATCTTCTGTTATATATTGATTTTCTTGAATTGGATGAGTTACTTCTATCACTTTCATGCGTATTTCTCCTTTAGTTAAATACCTTCTTAGGCTTAATTTCGTTGTTTTTTTCAGGGTGTGGCGCGTATATAGCTAAGACTTTATTATTGTTAGCATCTGTCATTGCGACCATCATATCTATAGTTTCTGTAAATTCATTTTTATAAAACTTTTGACCGTTAAGTATTTTGCCTTTTACAACTTTATCAGATATCAAAATTTTATTTAACCCTTTTAAACCATATTCTATAGGAAATAACTTTTCTTGTAATGCTTCATGCTCATGCAAAGTTTTAATATCATTTAAAGTAAAGCTTTCTTCTATATCAAAACCACCACTTTGTATCCTAGTTAATTTTGACATATGTGCTGGATAACTCAACGCCATACCTATATCAGTCGCCAATGTTCTAATATATGTACCTTTTCCACATTCAACCAAAATATCGAAGTGACAACTTTCTTCGGTATAAGTCAAATCAGAAATACGTTTAATATACATAATCTTAACTTGCCTTTGTGGTCTTTTAACTTCTTCATTGTTTCTTGCATACTCATATAGTTTCTTACCATTTACTTTAACCGATGAATACATAGGTGGAATTTGAGTAATAATGCCTTCAAAATGTTGCAAGACTTCATCTATGATCTGATTTGAAAATTCACCTTGATTAACCAATTTTCGCTCAATGACTTCACCTGTTTGGTCTTCTGTAGTCGTACTACTCCCGAGTGTAACAGTGGCTTTATAAGATTTTCCCATCTCCATAATGTAATCACTGACTTTTGTTGCAGGACCTATACAAATTGGCAAAACGCCTGATACTTCTGGATCTAGGGTGCCCGTATGTCCTATTTTTTTTGTTTTTAAAATTTTTCTTAGTTTAAATACAACATCGTGACTTGTTAATCCACGTTCTTTATAAACTGGTAAAATACCGTTATACATCTTTACGCCACCTTTTAATACTCTTTTTTAGCAATACTATTATATTAACACGAGTTACTATAGTTTGGGATATAAAAAAAGCTGAAACAAAATCTCAAGAGATTTTGTTTCAGCTTTTGTATTAATTAATCTTTTTTATGCAAATCCTGAATCATTCTTTCAATTTTATTACCGTAATCAATCGACTCATCATATTCGAAATTTAATTCAGGAATAATACGTAATCTCATTCTAGAGGCTAATTCAGATTTTATAAAACCTGTAGCCTTTTCTAAACCTTTAAAAGTATCATCTATTTGTTTTTCATTTCCTAATACTGTTAAATATATCGTTGCAATTGATAAATCATTTGTTAATTGCACATCAGTGATTGTTAAAAACCCAATTCTTGGGTCTTTGACTTTATTATTAGCGATATCCATAATTTCTTGTTTCATTTGTTCGCCAACACGTTCTGCTCTCATATTCATTTTTTTCACCTCACACTATTTATTTGTCCGGGTAATGTTTCCTTACTTAAAGATTATATGACAGTTCATTTCATAACGTCAAACAAATTTATTTTTAATGCCACTTTCCTTCGTCTAATATACGTTCAAGTTCTGAGTATTTTTTATTGCATGGAATTAACAAAAAATAGATATATTATAACAGTTAGGCACTATTTTAATTCCTAACTGTTATAATTATGAAACATTGTTTCATAAAAAAGGTATAAAAAATATTTTAAATTTCCTAACTGTTAATATATGTGCTCAACTGTTAATTTAAGTCAATTGGATGAAACATCAAAGTATTGCTTCATTCTATAAAACTTTTTTATTTTATTTGGCACATCACAATATATATAGTGGTATAATGTAAGTCAACTTAATAATATATTGACTTAGTATTAGGAGTGCGAATATTTGGAAAAACCAGAAAGACTTTTATATATTTATACGCGTTTGTTAAATGGGAAACAACTCAATAAAGAAGAATTAGCACAACGACTTAATGTTAATGTTCGTTCAATTCAGAGAGATTTTAGTGATATTAATAGTTTTTTATATGAAGACGATGAATGGCATGGGCTTGATGGGGAAATCATATATGATAGTCGCGTTGAAAAACATCGTTTAAAAATCGATAGATATAAATTTAAAAATAACAGGCTTCTTAATTTATTATTTAGGATGAAAAATTTCACACCAATACTACATGAAGATACATATAACCTTATTAGAGGTCTAAACGGAAACTCTAACCTGGCTGAAAAATTACTGTCCAACAAACTTTTAAGTCAATTTAAAATCACACGTGAAATGAGTGAGTCTACTTTAATATTTAGAATTCAACTTGCGATTGAAAATAATAACTTAATTCAATTACATCTGAACTGTGACGAGACTCGGAAAGTCATACCAATCTACACAAGATACTTTTCAAATAAGTATTGGTTTACTTATTTATACAACGGAACAGTTAACATATTAGATTTATCATCTATTTTAAATATCAATCAACTTGATGAAGTGTTTGATAAGACAATTTATGAAAATATTCAATGCGTTACTATGCACATTAAAGAGCCTATTTGGTCAGAAATTCAAAGACAATTTATCACCGTTACCACACAAGAAAGTAATCAAGGAGCTATTGCTGACATCATTATTTCAAAAGAAGAATGCTTACAAATTGCATATAAATATCCAAAATATATTACCATAATACAACCACAACAATATGTAGATGAATTTAAAACACACCTTAAATTGTTATTTGAAAGTTATAATATTTAATTCCCCCTTTCTTCGTTCAATATAACTTAAATAAAAAGAACCTAGGATTATCTTAACTATTTGGATAACTCTAGGTTCTTTTTATTTAAATGTATAGGTTTAAATTTAACAATGAACAGTTTTATAGTTAATGTTTTAAATTTGATGTTCTTTTTGTAATAAACTTATTTGCCTATAAAAGTCTGAATTACCTTTTTCTCGTTCTTCTTTTTGTTCTTTATTCCAATTATAATACTCCGTTTTACTCAATTCTTGTTTTTTTCTTAACCGTGTCTTATGCTCTTTATAACTCAATATGTTACATAATGTAAGATGACGATTTTGTTTTGAAGCAAGTACAAACAAATGATCTATTAAATATTGACATAATGAACTGTGCGCAAAGTTTCTTAAAATAGAAATGTACAATTCTTCCTCACTAACAAGATAAATTCGCGGTTTATCATCGTTTAAAATTTTTAATAAAAGATCAAAACTCATACGCTGCGACGGTAATCCGTGGTTAAACGTTAAAAAATCTTTAGGTATACCTGCACTGTGACCAGTTTGATACGGGAAAAAGTTAAGTACCATCACCCTATTAGGATCAATGTTAAACTGCTTTAAAGTAGAGGACGAACTATATAAATACGTCATAAACCATCTGTGTTTATCAATGTAAGGTAAAAAGAGTTTTTGTCCATTAAATTTCAATTTTCCTTGTATATCTAAAAAAATCCTATTACGATAATCAATCGCTACAGAATCTGGTAAATTTTGATTATACATTTTAAAATCATTTTCAGGTTGTTTTTTTAAAATAACAATATCTGCTATATCTGGATTACCAAAATATGGCCTGGCTATTGCAGGATTTAATTCAGTGTTTTCAAGCAATATTCTTTGTCTATTTTTATCAATTTTCACTTTGCCATTTGCAAAATCTATCATTTTTTTAAACCGAGGTATTTCAGTAAAATTATTGCCAAAATGTTCTTTAAAATATGCTAAATCTTGGGGATGTAAAAATGCTGTTGTATCATTATTTTCTATAATTTGGTTTAATGTGTTTTGATCATAAATAGAGTTATATTTCTCCAAATATTGTTGCCAAAATTGATTTATCTCCTTTAAATATTCACTCATTATTTACAACCTCCTGTTAAGTATAATTGTAAGTTAGCACATAGACAACGAGTGTCAGCAGAATTATTAACGTTAAATATTATTAATAATTTCCAAGCTAATAAATACAGATGTTTTATAAAAAAACATAGAAAAGTTTTTATTTAGTTACTTTATAAGGCATATTTCTTCAAGTTGATTGGTAAAATAAGTTATATCTTTATGAGGGATAAATTATCAATTTCGATTCGAAGGTTTGGTACATTGCACGCTTATTATATTAATGTGGTAGTGTTACTCATTTTAACTTATTATAACAATATTATTATACGCAAAATCCTTGTGTTTAGATAGTACCTTTATCACCCATAAATGATAAAATTTTTACAATTACTTTTATTCCCTTTCTCTGGAATAAAAATATATTGAATGTTTAAGTTCAGTGGTAATAGTATTTAAACGTTTAATCATATATTTATAACAAAAAAACCAAATGCTATAAAAGCATTTGGTTTTTATTATGGCCTTCCCAAAAAATTAGAGATGGCTTTTGTATTATTCAATTCGTTCTTATCTTTTAATTTCGACCATTACGAAAGCTTCGATAATATCGCCTTCTTTTAAGTCATTGTATTTTTCAATTGTAATACCACACTCATAGCCTTGAGCTACTTCTTTAGCATCATCTTTATAACGTTTTAATGTGTCTAATTCACCTTCGAATTGCACTACACCGTCTCTAATAACTCGAACACCTGCGTTACGAGTGATTTTACCATCAGTAACGTAACTACCTGCAATCGTACCAACTTTAGAAACTTTGAATGTTTGACGAACTTCTGCTTGACCAATAACTTGTTCTTCAAATTCTGGATCTAGCATACCTTTCATCGCTGCTTCAATTTCCTCAATAACACTATAAATAACACGGTGTAAACGCATGTCAACGCCTTCAGTTTCTGCTGCACGTTTCGCGCCAGTATCAGGACGTACGTTAAAGCCAATAATGATACCATTAGATGCGTTCGCTAGTGTAACGTCAGATTCATTAATTGCACCAACAGCAGTGTGAATGATGCGGACGTTAACACCCTCAACGTCAATCTTCATTAACGATGCTGCAAGTGCTTCAACTGAACCTTGTACATCACCTTTAATAATTACGTTTAAGTCTTTCATTTCACCTTGTTTCATTTGTTCAAATAAGTTATCTAATGAAACGCTTTTACTTTCTTGACGTTGTTGAATTACATTAGCTTCATGACGTGATTCACCAATACGTCTTGCTTGCTTTTCGTCTTTGAATACAACAAAACGATCGCCAGCTTCTGGAACATCATGAATACCCGTAATTTCAACTGGTGTAGATGGTCCTGCAGATTTAATACGCTGACCTAAATCATTAACCATCGCACGGATTCTACCATACGTATTACCAACTACTAACGAGTCCCCAACATTAAGTGTCCCATTCTGTACTAGTAATGAAGCAGATGGTCCACGTGATTTATCTAATTCTGCTTCGATTACAGTACCAACAGCTTTTTTGTTAGGATTTGCTTTTAATTCTTGTACTTCTGAAGTAAGTACAATCATCTCTAATAAATCTTCAATACCTTCTCCACTTAAAGCTGAAAGTGGAACAAAGATTGTATCGCCACCCCAATCTTCAGGAATTAAACCATGTTCCGTAAGTTCTTGCATTACACGGTCAGGGTTAGAAGTCGGTTTATCGATTTTATTTACTGCTACTATAGTAGGCACATTAGCTTCTTTAGCATGGTTAATAGCTTCTATTGTTTGCGGCATAACACCATCGTCTGCTGCTACTACTAAAATAGTAATATCAGTTACTTGAGCGCCACGTGCACGCATTGTCGTAAATGCTGCGTGACCTGGTGTATCTAAGAAAGTAATTTTCTTCCCGTCATTTTCAATTTGGTATGCACCAATATGTTGGGTAATACCGCCGGCTTCTCCAGCTGTCACTTTAGTGTGACGGATTGAATCTAACAAGGTTGTTTTACCATGGTCAACGTGTCCCATAATTGTAACAACCGCTGGACGTTCTACAGCATCTGCTTCTTCGCTTTCATCATCAAAATAAATTGATAAATCTTCTTCATCAATAATGACTTCTTTTTCAGCTTCAACACCGTAATCATCAATAATTAACTCTAATGTTTCTTCATCTAAAGATTGGTTAATATTAGCCATAATACCTAGTAAAAATAATTTTTTAATAATACCTGAAGAATCAACATTTAATTTTTCTGCAAGCTCACCTACTGTAATTCCTTCTTGGTAAGTAATTTTTGCTGGAATTTCTTTAGGTTCTTCTTGTGTTACTTTTTTATT
>Ga0079226_10002261_pt1 | contig 14825 bp, 13 predicted proteins | sample Poulit2014_FD_76345 | JGI IMG/M metagenome (GOLD analysis project Ga0079226, IMG submission 76345) | Agricultural soil microbial communities from Georgia to study Nitrogen management - Poultry litter 2014 | ecosystem: Environmental > Terrestrial > Soil > Agricultural land | place: USA: Georgia... | reverse complement strand
TGCCATAGGCAACGCCCACGCTCGGGGCAATGGACAGCACGCCAACGGTTACTTCGCGGAGTTCTTCACCATCGCCGGAGGCCTCTTCACCACCGCCACCGCAGGCGGTGAGCAAGAGGGCGGATGCAGCGGCAGTTGCAAAACCCGTCATCAGTTTGTTCTTCATTGGTTCTCCTGGTGTGAGTTGTTCCAGCTGCAGCCTGTGCGGGACTGGAAACAGTACGAGACGAGAGGATCAGTCAGAAATTTTTGATCTATACATTCATCAATTGAGATCTACAATAGACCACATTTCAAAACATTGGAAGGGTTTAGTTAGAAAATTGTTAGGTCCGTCACAAGAGATTTTGGGTATGCAGAAGGGCCTCCAGAGAGCACATGCACTACCCTCTGCAGGCCCTTATGTGGCAGACCTAGGGCTGCTTAGGCGTAGAAGCGGGACAGGAAGGTTGCGACTACCGCTGGGCGTTCCTCGCCCTCGATCTCGATGGTCGAGTTGGTGACCAGGTGCAGGCCATTGCCTTTGACTTCTTGTACTTCAGCGACTTCGGCGTGCATACGAATGCGCGAGCCAACCTTCACCGGGCTGGTGAAGCGAACTTTGTCCAAGCCATAATTGACCTTGGTCGAGACGCCGGTGACGTCAAAGAGTTCAGACCAGAACGGGATGATCAACGATAGGGTCAAAAATCCGTGGGCGATGGGAGCCCCAAACGGGCCGTCTTTAGCGCGTTCAACGTCAGTGTGGATCCACTGGTGGTCGCTGGTGGCATCAGCGAAGGTATTGACCATCTCTTGTGTGACGGTCATCCACTCGGTGGCCCCCAGGTCGGTTCCGGCTAGGTCAGCAACTTGGTCGAATTCAACAACGGTACGGGCGGTAGTTTCAGTCATGGGATTCACAGTCCTTCTCTGTCTTGAGTCAATGGTTTTAGACGAACGCGCTTTGGCCGGTAATTGCACGACCAACAATGAGTGCGTTAATCTCATGGGTACCCTCGTAGGAGTACACTGCTTCGGCGTCAGCGTGGAAGCGGGCAACATCCGTGTCTAAGGTGATGCCGTTGCCCCCGCAGACTTCACGAGCCAGGGCAACGGTTTCGCGAAGTTTTGCAGCGGTGAACATTTTGGCCAGCGCCGAGTTCTCATCTTTATAGACGCCCGCATCTTGTCGCTCGGTGAGCTGCATAGCCATGGCCACGGACGCGGTGACGTTACCCAACATGGTGGCCAGCTTTTCTTGAATCAACTGGAACCCGGCAATGGGTTTACCAAACTGTTTACGATTCGTGGTATAGCGTACCGCGGCTTCATAGGCACCAGCCATCGCTCCGGTGGCGATCCAGGAAACATCCGAACGCATCAGGCGCAAACACTTAGCGACATCTCGGAACGAGTTGATATTTAGCAGTCGAGCATCCGACGATACCTGCACATTGTCGTAGAAGATGTCGGCGTTTTGCATAATGCGCAGCGACGCTTTGCGCTGGATTTTTTCTAAGGTAACACCCGCGGCATCGCGAGGCACCAAAAATGCCTTGACTTGATTGTCGGCTGTATCCCGGGCGAACGTGCACAGCACATCCGCCTGGAAGGCACCACCGATCCAACGCTTGGCGCCGTTGATGGTCCACGAACCGTCATCGTTTTGTGAGGCAGAGGTTTGCAGCCCCCCGGCCACATCCGAGCCGTTTTCGGGCTCGGTGAGCGCGAAAACGCCAAGCAGCTGGTAGTTTACGATTTTTGGATCGAGTTCAGCGACCTGTTCTGCGCTCCCGCCTTGTTTCACAACGGTGCGAAATAAGCCGGCTTGGGCGTTGAAGAAGGTTGCCACGTTGGTGTCGCAACGTGCCAGCTCAAAGGTTCGCAGAGATTCAAAGACCCCACGAACTTTCTCGCCGGCCTCTTGTAGCGCCGGCGGGTTCATCAAGCGCAGCGATTGCAGCGGCTCAATGATTTCTTCTGGCAGGCGATCTTCGTGCCACGCATCGTTGAGGTATGGGTAGACCTGTTCGGCCAGCGTGGTGCGCAGTTCGTCAAGCGCAGTGTGCTCAGCGGCCGTCAACCGGTCTGAAAAACCATAGACGTCCCAGGATGGTGATTGGCTCATGCTGAACCACCGTCGTCCAGGCCCAGAAGCTGCACGGCATTGTCCTTGAGGATCAACGGGCGAACCTCATCCTTGATCGGCAGATCCTCAAACGCGGCCAGCCATTTTGGCGGTGGTATCAACGGGAAGTCGGTACCAAAGAGCACTTTATGCTTCAGTACATTATTCGACTGACGCACCAGCGATTCCGGAAAGTACTTTGGCGACCAGCCGGAGAGATCGATATACACATTCGACTTATGGGTGGCGATCGAGTTGGCCTCATCCTGCCAGGGTACTGACGGGTGGGCCATAATGATCTGAAGGTTCGGGAAATCTGCTGCAACTTCGTCCAATAACAGTGGATTGGAGTAGCCCAGTTTGATTCCTGCACCGCCGGGAAGTCCGGCGCCCATCCCGTTTTGTCCAGTATGGGAGATCATGGGGAGACCAAGCTCTTCCAGCGCTTCCCACAGAGGATAAAACTCTGGGTCTGATGGGTTGAACCCCTGCACCGATGGATGGAACTTGAAACCTTGTACGCCAAGTTCAACTGCTTGGCGCTTCGCCTCCTGAATAGCTGCTGCACCGGTTCGCGGGTCAACGGACCCGAACGGGATAAGCACGTCGTTATTGCGTGCCGCCCCAGCTACGAGATCTTCGATCGAGTTTGGCATGTGGCCATTGAACTGGGTGCGCGCGTCCAAGGTAAAGACCACCGCTGCCATCCCAAGATCGCGGTATATCCCGGCGATCTTGTCGATGGATGGCGTGCGGTCTTCGGATTTGAAGTATTTGGCCGATGCTTCGTAGAACTTTTCCGGCATGGGCTTATGACCCTGCTCGTCCAGTTCTATATGAACGTGGACATCAACCGCCGAGATGGCAGAGACGTCAATATTCGATACGTATTTTGCCACGGATACCACCTAGGCCTTTGGCTGCAGATCTGCCGGCAGTTCTGGCATTTTTTCGCCAACTTCTTGCAAGTTGCTTTCAACGATCGAGCGACCCTGGCTCTGCAGTGCTTCGTAGGTCCAGCCTCCTGCGAAGTACTCGGTGGCAACTGGCTCTGGGTGACCCCACACTTGCAGGCGGTCGCCGCCAACTCCGATGGCCTGGCCGGTGATGTTGGCTGCATCGTCGGACGACAGAAAAGCGATCAGACCGGCAACATCTGCAGCAGTACCAAAGCCGAGGTCCTTGCGGAAGAAATCTGGCATGGCCTCGCCGGCTTTATCGGCTTCAATAGCAGCCGAGAAGAATGGCACAGTTTCGGTCATAGCGGTAGCCGCTACCGGAATAACCGCATTGACGGTGACACCTGCGCGTTGCATTTCCATAGCCCAGGTCCGGACCATACCCACGATGCCGGCTTTGGCTGCAGCGTAGTTGGTCTGGCCAAAGTTGCCGCGCTGCCCGGTTGGCGAACCGATGGTAACGATTCGACCTTTAACCTGATTGTTTTTGAAGTAATCGAATGCGGCACGAACGCAGGTAAAGGTACCACGGAGGTGCACGTTGATCACCTGGTCGAAATCGTCATCTGACATTTTCAGCAGGCTGCGGTCACGTAGAATTCCAGCATTGTTCACCAAAATATCCAGAGTTCCAAAGTTCTCAACGGCAGCGTTGACGAGCTTTTCTGCTGTTTCGGTCGAGCCAACGGCCGCGGTCACGCCGACAGCAGTGCCGCCTGCATTGGTGATCGTCTCAACGGCTTGGCTGGTAACCTCTTCGTTGACGTCGTTGACTACGACCTTGGCACCCTGACGGGCGAGTTCTTGCGCGTAAGCTAGACCCAGGCCAGCGCCGGATCCGGTAACGATTGCTACTTTGCCGTTCAGTGACATTTTTGACCTCTATTCCTTGTGGCTACATTCAACTGTTCGTTGGATCTAGCAATAATTGTGAATAACACTTATTGTCTATACCAACCGATAATTTTGTGGATGTCAATAATTGATGGAAAGATGTTTCTTATGAACGCCGAACTGCTGACTGCCAATGAGCTCGACCCTTCTCCGCTGCGCGACACCGAACTGGTCCAAGAAATCCAATTCCTTACTGCCAGACTTGCGGCCAAGGGCAACAATCACGCGAACAAGCTACTCGAAGAACTCGACCTCAATGTCAGACAGTTCTCGGTGCTGGCTCTGGCCGCATCTGAACTCAAGCCAACCCAGCGTGAGATGTCAGCGTTTGTAGCCCTGGACCCCTCCCAGATCGTCGCTCTAGTCGACACACTAGAAGACCGCGGGCTGGTCCAGCGTGAGACCGATCGGCGGGATCGACGCTCCAAGAACATCGTAGCCACCGCTGCCGGGGAACAGCTCTACAGCAAGGCCCGCACCATCACAACCACCGCTGAAGACCATGTCTTGTCGAAGTTGACTGAGACAGAACGCGACCAGCTGCGCGAGCTGTTGACAAAGGCCACACTCTAAGCGTTTCAACACCCAACGTGCATCGGGACACAGCATGTACTGTGTCCCGATTTTTCGTTAAGCTGCCCCGTAGAGCTCACGCAGCTGTGGCTTGCGAACCTTTCCGGAGGCCGTTCGAGGAAGCTCGTCGACAAAGACCACGGATTTCGGAATCTTGTAGCGTGCAAGCTTGCCGTCAAGGAAGGTCAGCACATCGGCCTCGGTCAACTCGTACCCCTCACGGACCACGACCGCCGCACGTGGCACCTCGCCCCATTTCTCGTCGGCGACACCGAACACGGCAACGAAAGCTATTGCTTCCAGCTGTGCTAGCGCCTGCTCAATCTGTGCCGGGTAGATGTTTTCACCACCGGAGATGATCATGTCCTTGATCCGGTCGGAGATAAAGAGGAAGCCGTCGTCATCCATGTAGCCCATATCGCCACTGCGGAACCAAGTACCAGCGTCATCGGTGATGAAGGATGATGCATTAGCTTCTGGGCGATTCCAGTATTCGGAAATAACGTTGGGCCCTTGAATTTGGACTTCGCCAACTTCGTGGGGCGGCACTTCGTTGCCGTCCAGGTCGGCAACTCGAATATGCGTGTGCATGTGCGGCAGACCGGCCGATCCCATTTTTTCGCGCGAATACCGTGCGGGCAACATGGTTGCACTCGGCGAGGTTTCGGTCATACCGTACCCCATGGTAAAACTCAGGCCACGGCTTTCATACGCTTCGAGGATGCGCAGGGGCACAGCAGAGCCACCGCAGGTCAGGTTGCTCAGCGATGAGATATCGGTCTGCTCCCAGGCGGGATCCTCTGCGAGCAGTTGATATGTGGTGGGCACACCTGAAATAAAGGTCGCCTTATGCTTTTCGATGAGTTCCAGCGCGCGGCTCGGGATGAAGCGCGGCTCCAGGATAAGATGACCACCCTTCAGCAGGGTGGGCAGAACACCCATGCCGAGCGAGGCAACATGGAACATCGGTGAGATCATGAGCGCAACTTCATCGCTTGTGATGTTTACATCCGAGACCACGTTGATGGCGTTCCACGTCAGATTCCCATGCGTGAGCATCGCACCTTTTGGATTACCCGTAGTGCCCGAGGTGTAGAGGATAATGGCCAGATCATCGAGGCCCACGTTGACGGCCGGACGCTGCGTGCTGCCGCTAGCCAATACATCAGAGTAGTTCTCATACGGCAGGGTCAAGCGGCCCTTGTCAGCTGGAACACGGTCACCATCTGCCACGAAGATCACTCGCTCAACGCCGGTATTTGCCACACCCGCAACGGCCAACGGCTCCATAGTTGTCGAAGCGATGAGCACTTGGGCTCCGGCGTCTTCGAGATGGAAGGTAATCTCCGGGCCGGCCAAGCGAGTATTGAGCGGCACAAAGACCCCACCAATGCTCCCCAGCGCCAGCAGCGTCTCGAGGAACTCCACCGAGTTCTCGCCGAGATAGGCCACCCTATCGCCCTGCTTTACCCCACGGTCAGTCAGCGCATTGGCCAGCTGGTTAATACGCTGGTCGAATTGCTCATAGGTCAACTGCAAAGCACCAGCAGTAACCGCCGTGCGACCAGCCGATTTAATCCTGCGCCGATGGATCCAATCGCCTACTCCGTGATTCGTCATGCCACTCCTTGCGTGAAAATTCTTGTGATCACCATCATACTGATTACATTTTGCATCAAATGATTGTTATTCGCAACGATTGCATTACTGACACAATCGCTGGTCAGGGATGGAGCCCGTCATTTCAGGAGCAGTGGCGTTTGCTAGTGAGGAATGGAGGCCGGTTCACCTTCGGATTTCACGTCGGTCGATTCACCGTTGCCCTGTGCGCTGGGCTCGAAACGCACCATCATGGCCTTGAACCCCGGAGTGTTGGATTCACGGGCGACCAGTCCTTGGTGCACCAGGGCGTTGGCTTCGGGGAAATATGCCGCAGCACAGCCGCGGGCCGTCGGGTAGGACACCAGTCGGAACGCATCTGCCCGGCGCTCCTCACCCTGATACATGGAGAACACATCCACGAGATCGCGATCTTGGAAACCGGTCGCCGCTAAATCATCCGGGTGGACCAGAATGACTCGACGACCACCCGAGATGCCCCGGTACCGGTCATCCAAACCGTAAAAAGTCGTGTTGTACTGATCGTGGGAGCGCATGGTCTGCAAGACCAGGTACCCCTCGGGTGGCGCCAAATATTCCAGCTCTCGCACGCTGAAGTGCGCTTTCCCGGCAGGTGTCGCGAATTCCCGGCGATCCCTTGGTGGGTTGGGGAGCACGAACCCATATTTGGCGCGGACACGCTCGTTGAAGTCCTCAGTGCCGGGAATAACTCGGGAGCAGTGGTCTCGGATGACGTCGTAGTCGTCCGCCATGGCCTTCCAATTCACGTGATGATCTGGGCCGAAGATTGCCTCGGCCATGCGTGCCAGAATGACGGGTTCACCGAGCAAGTGATCAGATATCGGTTCCAGTCTGCCCTGGGTCTTACTGACCACCGACATGGAGTTTTCCACCGACAAGAACTGGGCGCCACCGGGGTGTTTATCATCGAGGTCACTACGACCCAGTGTCGGTAGAATCAGTGAAGTCTTGCCGTGCACCACATGTGACCGGTTAGGTTTCGTGGAGATGTGAACCGTCAGGCCGGTGCGCTTGAGGCCGTCCTCCATCAGCGCGGTATCGGAGTTGGCAAGTGCTAGATTACCGCCCAGCGAAACGAAGACATCCACCTCGTCGCGCGCCATGGCACGCATCGCTTCGGTGGAATCATAACCGTGTTCACGCGGCGCCCTCATACCAAACTCAGCATCGAGGCGCTCCAAGAAGGGCTCGCCTGGCTTCTCCCAGATCCCAAACGTGCGGTCTCCTTGGACGTTGGAGTGTCCGCGCACCGGGCATGCGCCTGCGCCGGGTTTGCCAAAGTTGCCCTGGACCAGCAGCATGTTAACGATCTCTTTGATCGTGTCCACTGAGTGCGGCTGTTGGGTAATACCTAGGGCCCAGCAGACGATCGTTGCCTTGGATTCGGCCAGTAGGTCACCGATGTGTTCGATCTCGTGACGAGTCAGTCCGGTGGCCAGTTCAATGGTTGGCCAGTCAAGTTCCGCGCGCGCAGCAGCGTAGTCATCAAATCCGTCGGTGACCGAGTCAATGAACTCACGATCCACTATGGTTCCAGGGTGTTCGGCTTCTTTGCGAAGCAGAATATGGCCCAGCGCCTGGAATAACGCCTGATCGCCACCAACTTTAATCTGGAGGAACTCGTCGCTTACCCGCTCACCGTTACCCACGACGCCGCGGGGAGTTTGTGGGTCCTTGAACCGCAGCAGCCCTGCTTCGGGCAATGGATTCACTGCAATCACTTTGCCCCCATTTTTACGACAGGCAGTCAGCGAACCGAGCATACGCGGGTGGTTCGTGCCAGGATTTTGTCCCACCACAAATACCAATTCGGACTGTTCAATATCTTCCAGGGAGACGGTCCCTTTGCCGATACCAATCGTTGGGGTCAGTGCCGTGCCGGACGACTCATGACACATGTTCGAACAATCCGGTAGGTTATTTGTGCCCAAACTGCGTGCGAGTAACTGATACATAAACGCCGTCTCATTTGGTGTGCGCCCGGATGTATAAAAGGTGCATCGATCAGCGGTGGTGGCATTGACGTGTTCAGCAATGACGTCGAAAGCCTCTATCCAGCTGACGGGGCTGTAGTGTGTTTCGCCTTCGCGAATGATCATCGGGTGGGTGATCCGACCCGATTGGCCCAACCAGTATTCAGTCTTTTGCTCAAGTTCAGCGATGGAATAGTCTGCCCACCACGCCGGAGTTGCCACACGAGTGGTATTCTCTTCGGCAAGCGCTTTGGCACCGTTTTCACAAAACTCGACCTTCTTGCGGTCGCCGGTAATCGACTCCGGCCAGGCGCAACCTGGACAGTCAATGCCGTCGGACTGATTCACCCGGTACATGGAGCGGACCGTACGGGACACCCCGCCTTGCTTGAGGCCACGCTCAAATGAGACGGCGACCCCTTTGAGGCCTGCCGCGGCCTGCTTCGGCTCCGTCACCTTCAGGTTGGCCTCGTCGATGTCTTCAAACTCGGCTCGATGTCCTCGAACGTCTGCCATGTATTCATCCTTTATCTCATTGTGAAACGCGCACTGTTTTGCAGCTTAGCAACGTTTGTTGGACACGTCACTGAACGCAGTGTTATCAGCGACGAATACCGGCCAGGGCATCACGGTCGATCTGCTCCTGGTTCTCAACATACGGAGTGCCGTGGGTGTGAAACGTTGGCACGGTTTTCATGCCCCAAGCCTGACCTTTGGCGCGCTCTGCCTCGGACCAGGTGACGACCGGCTGATCCGGATTCAGAATCAACCGCGCTCCGGCGTTAGCGAACTCGATGCGGTTACCACCCGGCTCCCACACGTAGAGGAAGAAGGTCTGGTTAATCGCGTGCTTATAGGGGCCATATTCGATGTAGACGCCCTCTTCGAGAAAGTAGTCCGCGGCCTTGAGAATGTCTTCGCGGGTATCCGTGGCAAACGCCAGGTGGTGGAATCGGCCGCGCTCACCGGTCCAGTCATCGGAGTAAACGACGTCGTAGGATTTCTGCGCGAACCGGAACCACCGTGCTGCATAGCCACCCGCATCAAGTTCGACCTGCTCGGTTTCCCGTGATTTCATGACGTTGTCCCAGAAGCCGCCGGCAGCATTAACGTCGGCGGCCAGGTAGTTGATGTGGTCGAGGCGTCGGGCGTTGACCCCGCGACCTGGAAAGCGGGAGGCTTGGTTTTTCAACGCCGGCCGGTCCGCGTCGTCGGCAACATAGAGCGTGGTGTCATAGTAGATGCCGAATTCGTGGCCGTCCGGATCTTCGAACTCATAGTAGGCACCGATGCCGACTTCTGAATCGCGCCAGCCCCGGCCCAGGCCGGTGGCTTCGATCGCAGCGACCCGACGCTCCAACGCTTCGGAACTGGTAGCGCGCACCATAATGCGGCCAACACCGTTGGTTTGGTGTGCGGTGAGTTTGATGGAATACGTTTCATACTCGTCCCAACACCGCAGATAGGCGGAGTTGCCGATGCGGTCGACTTCGCGCATGGCCAGCATGTTCTTGAAAAAGTCCAGGCTTTCATCGAATTTTGGGGTCAAAATTTCTACGGCGCTGATATGCGCTAGGTCAAAGTTCTCTAGTTCAGCCATGATGGTTCCTTATTCTTTATATTGCAGTCCGGCGGACTCAAGCTTTGCTCGCATCCCGTAGACGTCCAGCCCGAGCTCTCCAGCGGCAAGACGCGCACGCACCTTCGCCTCTTTTGCCTCGCGGGCTCGGCATGCTTCCACGACCTCAGCCACGCGATCTACCGGCACAACGACGACCCCGTCGGCGTCGCCAACCACCAAGTCGCCGGGATGCACCCGGGCGTTGGCCACGGTAACCGGGATGTTGACTGATCCAAGGGTTTCCTTGACCGTGCCACGCGCATGGAGTGCTGCGGCAAAGACGGGAAAATCCATGGCTTGCAGGTCAGCGATATCGCGCACACCGCCGTCGATCACCAGGCCCACGGCGCCCCGAGCGCGAAAGGAGGTGGCCAAGAGGTCACCGAAGAATCCAGCATCGGATGTTGCGGTACACCCCGCGACCACCACGTCGCCATGTTGTAACTGTTCGGCGGCGACATGCAGCATCCAATTATCACCGGGCTGGAGCAGTACGGTTACGGCCGGTCCGCAGAGCCTGGCACCGTCATAGATGGGTCGCATATACGAGCGCATCAGTCCTACGCGGCCCATGGCTTCGTGGATGGTGGCGGTACCGTAGCCGCTCAGTGCTTCAACCTCGGCTGTATTTGGACGTTGGATGGCTGTGTACACCACACCAAGTTCAGTCATGGTTCCTCCTAGCGACCCTGGGCTTTGAGCCGGGCATCGAGGCGCGGGTGGACTGCTCGCGCGGTGTCTTCGAAAATGGCTTGCCTGGATTCCTCCGACAGGTCGGCGGCTTGCACGTATCGTACGGTGTCGTCAAAGTAGTGTCCGGTGCTGGGGTCTTCGGTGCGTACAGCGCCGATCATTTCGGAGGCGAACATAATGTTCTTATGTGGAATGACTTCTAACAAGGTGTCGATGCCCGGCTGGTGATAGACGCAGGTGTCGAAGTAGATATTGTTCAACAGGTGGTCTTCAACGGGTGGCTTGTCCATCATCATGCCCAGGCCACGGAAGCGACCCCAGTGATACGGGACTGCCCCGCCGCCGTGCGGGATGATCATTTTCAACTCAGGGAACGTGGCGAACAGATCGCCTTGGAGCAATTGCATAACGGCGGTGGTGTCGGCGTTGAGATAGTGTGCGCCGGTGGTGTGAAAGGCCGGGTTGATCGAGGTAGACACATGAATCATGACGGGCAGTTGGTGCTCGATGAGTTTTTCATAGACCGGGAACCAATGTTCATCCGTCAGCGGTGGTGATGTCCAATGCCCGCCCGAGGGGTCGGGGTTCAGGTTGACCGCCACGATGTCGTGTTCGTTGACGCAACGTTCTAACTCATCGATGACGGTGGCCGGATCAACCCCCGGGGATTGCGGAAGCATCGCCGAGGGGACGAACCGCCCAGGGTAGAACTCCGACACGCGACCGATGAGGTCGTTACAGTGCCGTGACCAGGCGGCCGAGGTTTCGAAATCGCCAGCGTGGTGAGCCATGAAGGAGGCGCGTGGAGAAAAAATCTGCACGTCGATGCCGCGTTCATTCATCAACCGCAGTTGATTCGTCTCAATGGACTCGCGGATTTGGTCATCGGTAACGACCGGGCCATCAACGGGTGGCACAGCGCCGCCAGCCAGCGCTGCTAGCTGCTGGTCTCGCCACGCACCCAGCGGCTCCGGGGCCGTCGTGTAATGCCCGTGAATATCGATAATCAACGTAAGTGTCCTTCCACCGTCTGTGCAGTAGTGCGGGGATAAAACTGTTATGTCGTACTGGGATCCCAGATGCTGGCTGGCACATAGACCTCGCCGCGACTGATCAGGCGTGCGGTACGAGTATTGCCTGAAGCCACCACGGCACCGCTATCGTCGAGATCCACGAGGGCCTCGAAAATACCGGAGGGGTGTTCAATCTCCACGGTCTGGGACAGCCCCGTGCCGCAAGTTGCGATGCGTGCCGCCACCGTGCCGTCTATGAGTAAGGCGGTAGCCACGGTCACGGCGGCTAACACCCCGATGGATTCGTGCACGCGGTGCGGGATGAAACTGCGTGTGGTGATCGCCCCGCCGTCGCGTGGCGGTGCAACCAGCGTCATTTTGGGATACGACGCATCGGTGACATCCCCCAGACCCATGTCCTGTGCTGCTGCCAGTCGCAGGGCCTCAACACGGGTTTTCAACTCGGTGTCCGCGCTCAACTCGGCCACGGTTTCATAACCGGTCACGCCCAGGTCTTCGGCATCGATAATCACCAGGGGTTGGCCGTTATCAATCAGTGTGACGGTGTAATCGGTGCCGTCGACGGTGACCACATCGCTGACCTTGCCGGTGGGCAACAGTGCGCTGGCGATCGATCCGGCGGTGTTGAGAAAACGAATATTCACCGGTGCAGCGCTGCCGTTGACCCCGGCAATCTCGGCTTCCCCGGCGTATTGCACATAGCGTTGGTCATCGAGTTGCGGCGTGTGAATGCTTATGCGTGCGATCAGGCCGGTATTAGTGGTTCGCACGACGACGTCGGTGATGTTTTGTTCGGGCTGCAGCAGCCCAGTTTCTACGGCGAACGGGACCACCGCGGCCAGCATATTGCCGCAGTTCTGAGTGGTGTGGACAGTGCTGGTCTCGGGCTGTAATTGCACGAACGTGAAATCCAGGTCCACATCATCCAATCTGGAGGGTTTCACGATGCCGGCCTTGGACGTCAAAGCATGGCCCCCGCCTACACCATCGACCTGGAGTGGGTGGGGGCTGCCCATGACAGATAGCAGCACCTGATCGCGGGTTTGTGGATCGGTCGGGAGATCGGCGGCCAAAAACATCGGGCCGCGCGAGGTGCCACCTCGCATGAGGTACATGGGAATGGCAGTTTGATCTGCGATACGGCGTGCCTCAGAGCTAGCCATGAGCATCCTTGATTGTGCGGGTCATCACACCACAATAGCTGCTAACAAGATTGTTTACAATATTGTTCACCTTCGATGACAGGTCGAGCTGGACTGACTACGATGAGGGGCAGCCACGAATACGAAACACGCAATTTTTGGAGCGCAACACTCATGGCCAGCCCGACTCCTGCAGCAGACGCCAAACAGGCATTGCCCCTAACGGATCGACTGCGCCAAGATATCGTGGCTGGCAACTTGGTTCCCCACCAAAGACTGGTCGAAGCCGATGTGGCAGCAGAACACGAAGCTTCTCGTGGTCAGGTTCGTCTAGCACTGAATGAGCTCATCACCGAGGGGCTAGTGGAACGCATTCCAAATCGTGGCGCACGGGTTCGGAAAGTCTCACGCGAAGAGGCCATCGAGATCACCGAAGTACGCGCAGCTGTGGAATCATTATGCGCTAGCAAAGCTGCCGAAAGACTCACCAAAGAACAAGCCGGTGAGTTGCGCGAAATCGGGGACTTGATGCGACATACTGTGGAGCGTGGTGCGCGCGATGAATACTCCAGCCTGAACCGACGGCTACACTCCCGCATTATTGAGATTGCAGGCCAACAGACGGCAGCTCAGACTATTGCACGACTGCGCGGCCAGGCCATTCGATATCACTTCCAACTGTCAACCCAGTCGGATCGACCACAGGTTTCACTGCCGCAGCACCTAGCAATCATTGAAGCAATTTGCGCACGCGACCCGCAGGCCGCCGCGCTGGCCATGCAAGAGCATCTGCGCTCCGTTACAGCGGCCATCGCTAACGCATCGAACCGATAGGCATCTTACGACCTGCATCACTGGTGGGCGGCGTCGTCTATCACCGGCATGAACTCACCTAGGTGAGTTCCTCCAGCATGGCTAGACCGTTTTGTGCCCATTCAATTTCTGCTTCGGCCTGTTTCAGAATGCCCTCATAAGCAAAGATTTTAAACCGTGTGATTTTGGTGTGGTCTGCTTTCGGATACCGTGCCAGACGCCGCTTGTGGAAATCTGATGAGTGTTCCTGCAGCTCGTCGATTTGCCCGTGGATGTCTTTGACCACCTGCTGATAGTGGCCTAAGTGGTTTTCAAGACAGCTGCGGGCGTCGTCGTCATCGGCGAATTCGAAATAGGCTGCCCGCAGTCGCACTTCGCTGCGCTCGGGACGATAGCTGACTGCTTGGCCCTGCCAGGTGTTGAGGTAATCGAGTCCGGTGTTGGTGATCGCGTATTCGGTTTTGGTCGCGCCTTTGGAACCCCAGGGCACCGGGTAACCTTCGATGAGCTCCTCTGCCTGCATTTTCTTCAGTTCTGGATAGATCTGCGAGTCGGGAGCATGCCAGAGAAAACCCACCGAGGAGTGGAAGTTTTTGGCCAGGTCATAGCCGGTGTGCGGGCCGGCTGACAGGAGGGTGAGAAGGGCTGAACGTAGACTCATGACAAAACCGTAGTGTACTCGAATTCCTGCAGGTGAGGTGGCGGTGATGCGACAACGCGGCCGCACCCTGGGTTTGACAGGATACGACCGCGTGATCAGCTAATTAGAGAGGTTTAGGCGTACTGGGTACGCCAGCCGCCCTGGTAGGACTCGCGGGCAACCGTGGAGTATGGAACCGGTGAAACGATCGCGCGAACAGTTTTTTGTTCGTGGGATTCAACCGACAGTTTCTTGGAACCGCCGTCTGGTTCGCCCCAGGTGACGCTCAGTTCGGCGCCTTCTGGCACATCTGCGTTGACGGTGGCCAGTGACAGGCCGCGACGTTCGTTGGCGGTGTAGCCGGTGAACATCGAAACACCGACGATGTTGCCGTCCGCGTCGGTGACCTTATCGTAGTTGGAGGCACCGTAGTTGGCCAGTGGCAGGTCGAAGAACTTGTAGTTCGGGCCATCGACGTTCAGTGGAGAATCTAGGATCTCCTTGAGGTCATCGGTGTTCCATTCAAGAGTGACCTTGCGACGCTGTTGGTCTTTATCGATGGCTTCCAGTGCGTCGCGACCGATGAAGTCGTGGTCGAATTTCACAAACGAACCGTAGCCAATTTCCCACGGGTTGACGTAGTAGTCTTCGATGTTGTCCGAGATGAACGAGCCGGCCAGTGGTGCGGTGGCTTCATAGGAGTCAGCACCTAACCATTCGCGGTAGCCGCGT
>Ga0079226_10002259_pt1 | contig 14828 bp, 12 predicted proteins | sample Poulit2014_FD_76345 | JGI IMG/M metagenome (GOLD analysis project Ga0079226, IMG submission 76345) | Agricultural soil microbial communities from Georgia to study Nitrogen management - Poultry litter 2014 | ecosystem: Environmental > Terrestrial > Soil > Agricultural land | place: USA: Georgia... | reverse complement strand
CTTGCGTGCACATTTACCATCCACACGCCAAGGCTTGCTGCGCTCTTTAAAGCGCCTGCAACGGTATTAGGAATATCGTGGAATTTAAGATCAAGGAAAAGCTCAAAGCCTAATCGCTGCAGCGATTCCACTAAGCTAGGCCCTGCTGCGGTAAACAATTCTTTGCCCACCTTAAGGCGTACTTCAGCAGGGTTTAGCTGCTTTGCCATAGCAATGGCTTGGCTAGCTTCGGGGTAATCTAGAGCAACAATAATTGGGCTAGTAGTGGCCATAAGAACCTAATCCTAATGTGCAATTAAATTGTTGCGAGTGTACTTGGTTTACCCTGCTTTGCTAATAGCCTTTTGCTCTTGCTTGTCTTGTTTTCGATAAAACAGCAAGCGTCCAGCAACAAAACCAAAAGCCCCACCAAGTACTACACCAGCCAAGAAGAACAATACCAACCATTGTCCAAGTGCTGCTTCAAAAGGCGTTGCAAACACCAAGGAGGTAAAGGCGGCTTCTTGGGGATTAGCGAGCAACAACAACAAACTGCCAAAAAAAATGACAATAACGAGCAACACCAGTATGACACGCAGTAGCCAACGAAAAGGCTTCATTCTTTACCCCTTAGTTTCTCTATAGTTATTTTGCAGGCGGCAAATCAGGGAGCTGAACTCTGCGTCCTTCGCCTGCGGCTTCCTCTGGTTTATTGGTGCGAGACAAATCAACGTTTTCGCGCAGTTGCTTGCCAGGCTTAAAGTGTGGCACATAACGGCCCGATAACTCTACTGACTCGCCTGTCCGTGGGTTTCGCCCTGTACGCGGTGCACGATAATTAAGCATAAAGCTACCAAAACCACGAATCTCGATGCGACCGCCAGAGGCCAATGCCTCAGCCATACTATCTACAATGGTTTTTACCGCAGCTTCAACATCTTTTGGGGTTAGGTGGGGTTGGCGTTCGTAAATACGCTCAATAAGATCTGATTTATTGATTGCCATGCTAACTCTCTCCTCACGGCCGCCTGGCCAAGAGCCGCGCATATAGCGCGGCTCGAGGAGGAACAGCCATTATTATTCGTTGCCTTCCATTTGTGCCTTAATAAGGTCACCAATGGTTTTAGGTGCTTGGCTATCGTCTTGCTTTAGCCCTTCAAGCGCTTCGCGCTCTTCATCGGCATCCTTCGCACGGATAGACAAGTTAATGCTACGAGATTTGCGATCAATGGCAATGATTTTTACTTCCACTTGCTCGCCTTCTTTTAGCACAGTTGTAGCATCTTCAACGCGCTCACGGCTAAGTTCGCTTACACGCAAGTAGCCCTCAACGTTGTCAACCAACTCAACTGTAGCGCCTTTAGCATCCACTGCTGTAACAGTACCGGTAACGATAGCGTTACGCTCATTGGTAGCAACATACTGAGCAAATGGATCATCTGTCAACTGCTTGATTCCTAAGGAAATGCGCTCACGCTCTGCATCCACAGAAAGAATCACAGTCTCTAGCTCATCACCACGGGCAAAGTTACGCACAGCGTCTTCGCCTGTTTCTTCCCAAGAAATATCAGACAAATGCACCAAGCCATCGATACCGCCTTCTAGGCCGATAAAGATACCAAAGTCAGTGATGGATTTGATCTTACCGCTGATGCGATCGCCTTTGTTAAATTTGTTGTCAAAAGCATCCCATGGATTTTCTTGGCACTGCTTGATACCAAGTGAAATACGACGACGCACTTCATCAATATCAAGAATCATGACTTCGACTTCATCGCCAATGGAAACCACTTTAGAGGGGTGAATGTTCTTGTTGGTCCAATCCATTTCGGATACGTGAACCAACCCTTCAACACCTTCTTCAATTTCAGCAAAGCAACCATAATCAGTTAAGTTGGTAACTTTGGCTTGAACGCGGGTACCCTCAGGGTAACGTGCAACAATATCGTGCCATGGATCTTCACCAAGCTGCTTAAGACCCAAGGAAACACGCATTTTTTCGCGGTCAAACTTCAATACTTTAACTTCAATTTCTTGACCCACTTCTACGATTTCGCTTGGGTGCTTAATGCGGCGCCATGCCATATCGGTAATGTGAAGTAAGCCATCAATGCCGCCAAGATCCACAAACGCACCGTAATCGGTGAGGTTCTTAACGATACCTTTAAGGGCGATACCCTCTTGTAAGTTCTCAAGCAATTGCTCGCGTTCTGCACTGTGCTCAGCTTCCATCACTGCACGACGGGAAACAACCACGTTGTTGCGCTTAGGATCTAGCTTGATAACTTTGAATTCTAGGTCTTTATTTTCGAGGTGGGCCACATCGCGTACGGGGCGAATATCCACTAAAGAACCAGGTAAGAAAGCACGGATAAGACCGATATCAACAGTGAAACCACCTTTCACCTTGCCGCTGATTTGGCCTTGAATAATTTCTTCTTTATCAAACGCCGCTTCAAGCTCAGTCCAGATTTCAGCACGCTTGGCTTTTTCACGGGATAGACGAGTTAAACCCATACCGTCGTCAATGGCATCTACCGCTACTTCTACTTCATCATCAACGGCAACTTCTAATTCGCCTGCTTCGTTTAAGAATTCTTCGCGGGGAATAACGCCTTCGGATTTTAGGCCGGCGTTAACGGTTACCCAATCGCTATCAATAGCGACAACGGTACCGGTGATGATGGAGCCACGAGCTACATCGAGGTCTTTTAAACTGGCTTCAAACAGTTCGGCAAAGCTTTCGGTCATGTGTTAAATACCTGTATTTTGGATATATCGCCATATCAACCAGCAGATATGGTCAGCTAATGTTAGGGTTAGCACTCGGCCTTGCTGGTTTGCATTTACGGCCAAAGTACCCCCTTCCGCTACGCAATCTATGATTGCTACTGCTCGACCACCAACTGGCGTGCACGAGCTTCATTAAGGATTTGGTTAACGACGTCGGCCACACTCATGGCGGTGCTATCAATAATGATGGCATCTTCTGCGGGCTTTAAGGGCGCCACAGTGCGCTGAGTATCGCGTTCATCCCGGGCGCGGATCTCCTCAATAAGGTGCGAGAGGTTAGCATTAAAGCCTTTCTCACTCAACTGTTGATGGCGTCTTTTTGCACGCTCTTCGGCGCTGGCGGTTAAATAAATTTTGAGCGGTGCCTGTTGAAATACCACAGTGGCCATGTCACGACCATCAGCCACCAAGCCAGGCACTTGGGCGAAATTTTGCTGGCGCTTGAGCAGAGCTTCGCGCACTGCGGGGATTACCGCCACTTGCGAGGCCAACTCACCCACCGTTTCTTGGCGAATCGTACGCCCCACGTCGTCCCCATCAAGAAAGACTTGCACTTCGCCCTCTGCATTTTGTTGGAACACCAAGGGTAAATTTTTAGCAAGTTTTACTAATGTATCAGCATCGTCCAATGCCACACCTTGGTCTTGAGCGTAATAACCTAGCACACGATAAATGGCACCAGAATCCAACAAATGCCAGCCCAATGCTTTGGCCACTGCTGCTGCCACTGTGCCTTTGCCTGAAGACACTGGCCCATCAATAGTGATAACCGGGGCTTGGCTCATGCATGCACCTCCACATTTAAGCCCACATGATTAGCCAACTCTGCAAAGCCCGGGAAAGAAGTGGCCACAGTACCGCAACCGTGAATAGTAATCGGCGCAGTAGCCCTAAGCGCTGCCACCGTAAAGCTCATGGCGATACGGTGATCATGATGGCTTTCCACCTCGCCGCCGCCATAGCTATCTTGGCCTACAATACGCAAACCATCGGCAAAGGTTTCCACGTCAACACCAAAAGCGGCCAACCCATCAGCCATCACTTGAATACGGTCTGATTCCTTGACGCGAAGCTCTTCAGCGCCCGTTAACACGGTTTCCCCTTCGGCAGTGGCCGCAGCCACAAACAGCACAGGAAACTCATCAATGGCCAGAGGCACTAATTCTTCTGGAATACGGATGCCCTTAAGTGGAGTGTAGCGCACACGGATATCGGCAACAGGCTCTCCGCCACTATCGCGCTCGTTTTCGATGGCAATATCAGCACCCATCAGTTTTAAAATATCGATAATACCCGTACGTGTAGGGTTAATGCCCACATGGCGTAGCGTTAAATCAGAACCTGGTGTGATACAGGCGGCCACCATAAAGAAAGCAGCCGAAGAAATATCCGCAGGCACTTCAAGCTCACAGGCGGTTAAGCGGCCCCCTCCCGTAACACGCACGCGGTTACCCTCACGTTCAACCGGGTAACCAAAACCTGCTAACATGCGCTCGGTATGGTCGCGGCTAGGCGCAGGCTCTATTACTTCGGTAACGCCATCGGCATACAAGCCTGCCAGCATAATGGCGGATTTCACCTGTGCTGATGCCATTGGCATCTGATAGCTAATGGGCTTAAGGGCTTGCGCACCATGAATATCCACAGGCGGCGTGCCGTCAGCGGTGTTAATCACTGCGTTCATTTCACGCAACGGTTTCGCCACACGCTCCATAGGGCGCTTGGTTAAAGACTCATCCCCTGTTAGCTGCGTATCAAATTGCTGGCCTGACAGTAAGCCCATTAGCAAACGCATAGTGGTGCCTGAATTACCCATATAAAGACTGCGGCTTGGAGCCTTTAAGCCATGCAGGCCCACCCCGTGTACCGTGACTCTGCCTGCTTGTGGGCCTTCGATGACCACCCCCATATCGCGAAAAGCTTGAATGGTGGCAAGGGCGTCTTCTCCCTCTAAAAAACCCTCTACTTTAGTGGTGCCTTCAGCCAAAGCACCCAACATAATAGAGCGGTGCGAAATGGATTTATCACCGGGCAAACGCACCTCACCTTTCACGGTGCCACCTGGGTTCACCACAAATGTTGGGTTAGCTTGTGAGGTTTGAGTATCAGCAGACATGGCAGTTTCATCCAAATTAGGTTGCACTGTGGAATAAGCGGTATTGGCACTCATGGCCAAAAAATGACGACGCGCTGAATTAGCACGGGTCATAATACCGAGGAGTTCGGCAGAATCGGCTTGTGCAACAAAGCGCCTAAATTGCGCCAAACCCTCAGCAAATAAATCGGTAGCAGCTAATACGGCTGCTTTGTTTTCTAAAAAAATATCGTGCCACATGGTGGGGTCGCTTGAAGCTATGCGAGTAAAGTCACGAAAGCCACCCGCAGCGTAGCGAAAAATTTCCATGGAATCCCCTTGGCGTGCCAAGGTATCCACCAAAGAAAAAGCAATTAAATGAGGCAAGTGGCTAGTTTCAGCCAGCACTTTGTCGTGTTCTTCTGCGCTCATGCACAGCACTTCTGCCCCTAGCGCTTGCCATAATGCTGTTATTTTTTGCGTGGCTTGGGGCAGCGTTTGCTCCATGGGGGTTAAAATAACTCGATGTTTTTCATACAAATTGGCATCAGCAGCTTCTACTCCACTTTTTTCTTTACCTGCAATGGGGTGGCCTGGCACCACCTGCGGTAAAAACTCAGCCAAAGCGCTTTCCGCGGCTTGAACAACATTGCCCTTTACACTGCCGCCATCGGTAATAATCGCTGTGCTGCTTAGCCCAGGCTTCATGGCACGGAACACGGCTTCCATAGCGGATACAGGCACCGACACAAACACCACATCAGCATCTTTCACCACCTCAGCGAGATTATCACTACCCGCATCAATGTGGCCTAGCGCCAACCCTTGTTGCAGGGTACGTTGTGAGCGCACACCTGCCACCACCTGCTTCGCCAACCCTCGCTGTTTAATGGCTGCCGCAAAAGAACCGCCAATCAGGCCAAGGCCGATCACAGCCACCTTATTAAACATTAGGTGAGCACCTTTTTAAGCGCTTGTAAAAAGCGCTGATTTTCCTCGGGTAAACCAATGGAAACCCGTAGATGATTAGGCATTTGATAACCTGCCAAAGGACGAGTAATCACCCCTTCTTTCAATAGGGCATCAAAGAGAGGTGATGCCTCTTGGCCGCAGTCAAAAGCAATGAAATTAGCCACCGATGGAATTACCGTTAAACCCAACTCCCTTAGGCCTTGAGACACTTGTGCCAACCCTTCCCGGTTAATACGCAGGTTTTCGGCCACATATTCCTCATCATCAAGAGCAGCCTCGGCAGCGGCCAAAGCAATACTATTGCAATTAAACGGGTGACGTACGCGATTTAACACGTTAGCTATTTGTGGGCTCGATATGGCATAGCCCACGCGTAAACCCGACAAACCATACATTTTAGAGAAAGTACGCGCCACAACAAGGTTAGGATACTGCTCTAAAAGCGCCAAGCCATCGGGGTAGTCACTCTCTTCCACATACTCAAAATACGCTTCATCAAATACCACTAAAATATGGCTTGGTACCTTAGCTAAAAACGCACTTACACTTTCATTATCAAGCCAAGTGCCGGTGGGGTTGTTGGGGTTAGCAATGCAAACAATACGAGTTTTATCGGTAATAGCCGCTAGCATAGCATCCAAATCGTGGCCATAGTTTTTAGCGGGTACCACCACAGGTTTGGCATTGCACGATAGCGCAGCAATGGGATACACGGCAAACGCGTACTGACTAAACACCAACTCATCACCTGGCTTTAACCAGCAACGAGCAACCAAATCCAACACATCATTGGAGCCGTTACCTAACGTAATCTGCGCACTATTTACACCAAGTTTTTTTGCTAGCTCTGCTTTTAAGCGATGGCCTGAACCATCAGGGTAGCGGTGCAAATCCAACAAAGCGTCTTGCGCCGCTCGCAAGGCCTTTGGCGACGGCCCTAATGGGCTTTCATTGCTGGCAAGTTTAATAATATCGGTGATACCTAGTTCACGCTCTAGCTCCTCAATGGGCTTGCCTGGCTCATAAGGCTTAAGCGCTTGCACCCCTTCATTGGCGAGGGCAACAAAATCCTGTGACATAAAAGCTCCAAATACCTTGCTCTACTAAACAGCAGCTTAAATCTCAGCCACTGGGTAAGAACCCAGCAAGCGCACATCGAGTGCCTGTTGTTGTAGTTCTTGAATCACTTTGGCTAGCGCTTCATCTTGTTGATGGCCTAAGCAATCAATAAAAAACACATAACTCCAATTGCCACTGCGCGAAGGACGTGACTCCACACGGGTTAAATCCACTCCATTTTCATTGAATGGCTTTAACACATGATAAAGCGCGCCAGGCTGGTTTTTCATCCGCACTAACATGCTGGTTTTATCTTTACCAGAAGGCGCCACATCCTCGCGGCCAATGATAATAAAACGGGTGGTGTTATCGGGCCAATCTTCGATTTTTTCGCGAAGAATTTTAAGCCCATACAGCTCAGCCGCCATCTCACCCGCAATGGCCACGGCATTCCATTCATCACGCAGACGCTTGGCGGCTTCGCCATTGGAGCTCACAGCAACGCGCTCAAGGTGTGGCATATGTGCGTCTAACCATTTGCGGCACTGGGCAAAGGTTTGTTGGTGAGCGTACACACGAGTAATGCTTTCTTCGCGGGTTTGTGGGCCACTCAACAGATGATGGTGAATGCGCAGATCCACTTCACCGCAAATTTTAAGCGAGGTATCCATAAAGCTGTCAAGGGTGTGATTCACCACACCTTCAGTGGAGTTTTCCACCGGTACAACACCATAATTCGCGGCGCCTGAAGCCACTTCGCGGAATACATCATCAATAGTGCCAAGGGAAAGCGTTTTTACCGATTGGCCAAAATGCTTGAGTGCCGCTTGTTGTGTAAAAGTGCCTTCTGGGCCAAGAAAAGCGATTTTCATGGGCTCTTCTAGCGCCAAGCAGGCAGACATGACCTCACGGAACAAACGCGCCACGGTTTCACCGTCTAGCGGGCCCTGGTTAAGTTCTTTGACCTTACGCAACACCTGTGCTTCACGCTCAGGGCGAAAGAAAATAGCATTAGGGTCATTTTCTTTCACCTTGCCCACATCAAGGGCCACGGCGGCGCGTTTGTTAAGCAACTCTAGTAGCTGCTCATCGATAGAATCAATTTGTTGGCGCAATTGCGCTAAGTCTGAATCAGCCATTTTTTTGAGCAAAGTCCTTCATGTAATCAATGAGTGCATCAATACCTGCTTCGGGCACCGCATTGTAAATACTTGCGCGCATACCACCCACGGAGCGATGGCCTTTTAGATTTAGCAAGCGTGCCTCATCGGCACCCACCAAGAAAGCCTCATCATGTTGGCTATCCGCTAAAATAAAAGGCACATTCATGCGGCTGCGAAAGCGTGGCTCAATGGGGTTACTATAAAAACCACTGTTATCAATGTAGTCGTATAGCTTTTTGGCTTTGCGCTGGTTGAGTTCCGCCATGGCGTTTAAGCCACCCTGCTTCTTCAACCACTGAAATACTAGGCCTGCCAAATACCAAGAATAAGTGGGCGGCGTGTGATACATGGAGCCGTGCTTAGCGTGAACGCTATAATCCAACAAGGTAGGTGTGTGCTCTTGCACTTTACCCAACAAATCTTTACGCACAATGGCGATGACCAACCCTGCAGGGCCAATATTTTTTTGTGCGCCCGCATAAATGACGCCAAAACGGTTCACGTCTAGCGGTTCAGAAAGGATACTTGAGGAAAAATCCGCCACCAAGGGCACATCCACTTCAGGAACAAAATCAAACGCCACGCCGCCAATCGTTTCGTTAGGCGTGTAGTGTAAGTAAGCGGTGTTATCCGCCAAAGCTTCCCACGTATCTTGCAAAGGAATAGTAAGACCACGCTGTGCACTGTTGCTCGCCACCACCTGCACCTTGCCATATCGACCCGCTTCGGCAATGGCTTTGGCAGACCACTGCCCTGTGTTCACATACGCTGCGCCACCGTTTTCGCCCATTAAGTTAAGCGGTACCATGCTGAACTGTAAACTCGCACCACCTTGCAAAAAAAGCACCGCATAATCATCACTAATAGCCAACAGCTCACGTAAATCTTGTTCCGCTTGGTGAGCAATTTCAGCATACTCGTTCGAGCGATGGCTCATTTCCATTACCGAAAGGCCACGACCTTGGTAATCCAACATTTCACGGGACGCTTGTTCAAGTACCTCGGTGGGCAAGCTCGCTGGGCCTGCACAAAAGTTATAGGCACGGGTCATGTAGTTTTCACCTATTCTGTTGTCTGTATGATGTTAACTGCAGCTATTCGCCGCAGTTAACATGGTTATATAGCGATACCTTGCGCCCCAAAACACAGAGCGCAAGCAAGTTACTCTTCGTTGGTTTCTTCTGTGGAGGCTTCTACGTTGTTATCAGCCTCATCAATGGTGTCTTCATCCTCAAGCTCTGGAATCGGCTCAAGGCCCACCAAGCGCTCGCCTTCGCCTAAGCGAATTAAACGTACACCTTGAGTGTTACGGCCAAGTTGGCTGACTTCATCTACGCGCGTGCGCACCAAGGTACCTTGGTTTGAAATCAGCATAATATCTTCACCACCAAACACTTGGGTTGCACCCACAGGTACACCATTGCGCTCATTAATGACCATGGCAATAACGCCCTGAGTGCCGCGGCCACGCAAGGCAAACTCTTCCACATCGGTACGCTTACCATAGCCATTCTCAGAGGCTATTAATAACTGGCCATCTTCCTCGGGCACAATCAGCGCAATCACTTTTTCGCCTTCATGGATGCGCATACCGCGCACACCGCGCGCGGTTCGGCCCATGGCACGTACATTTTCTTCATGGAAGCGCACTGCCTTGCCGTTATCCGACACCAGCATAATATGGTTGTCACCGTGCGTTAGAGCTACGTTAACCAACTCATTGCCTTCATCTAACTCAATGGCAATTAAACCATTTGAACGCGGGCGGCTAAAAGCGCGGGCCACAACTTTCTTCACGGTACCATTGCTGGTGGCCATGAAAATATAACGCTCATCTTCAACCTCAGCTTCTTCGGCGCGGTCAGCGGCGTAGTTAGCCTCCGCATGGCTCACTTCGTCTTTGCTCAATGGCAAGATAGAAGTAATACGCTCATCAGCATCTAACGCTGGAATCAGGTTAACAATAGGGCGACCACGGGAACCGCGGCTACCCTGTGGCAATTCAAATACGCGCAGCCAATACACCTTACCAGCACTGGTAAAACACAAGAGAGTATCGTGGGTGCCAGCAATTAACAGATGCTCTACATAGTCATCATCTTTCACTTGTGTAGCAGCAATACCGCGGCCACCACGACGCTGCGCTCGGTAGGTATCAATGGATTGCATTTTGGCATACCCACCCTTTGACAGGGTGACCACCACGGTTTCTTCAGCAATCAAATCTTCCATGGAAAAGTCATGGCGCGATGTTTGAATTTCACTACGACGCTCGTCGGCGTATTCCTCACGCACCGCTTGCAATTCTTCGCGAATCACATTGAGAAGACGCTCGGGATCACCAAGAATTAGCAGAAACTCTTGGATTTTCTCAAGCAACTCTTGGTAATCCTTTACCAGCTTTTCTTGCTCCATGCCGGTTAAGCGCTGCAAACGTAAATCAAGGATGGCCTGCGCTTGTTCTTCTGATAACCAATACTGGCCATCACGTAAGCCATACTGCTCAGCCAACCCTTCGGGGCGGCACGCATCTTCACCACCTGCGCGCTCAAGCATGCCGATGACTTCACCTGGCAACCAGCCGCGCGCTAACAAACGCTCACGAGCTTCAGCGCCTGAGGGCGACGCTTTAATAAGCTCGATGACGGGATCAATATTGGCTAACGCAACAGCCAAACCTTCTAAAATATGACCACGTTCACGGGCACGGCGTAACTCATATACGGTACGGCGGGTTACCACTTCACGGCGGTGGCGCACAAAGGCCTCAAGCACCTGCTTAAGGTTCATCAATTTGGGTTGGCCGTGTTCCAGTGCCACCATATTGATGCCAAACACACTTTCAAGCTGGGTTTGAGTGTAAAGATTATTGAGCACCACATCGGCGTTTTCGCCACGGCGCAGCTCAATCACAATGCGCATGCCATCTTTATCAGATTCATCGCGTAGCTCTGTGATACCCTCAATCTTCTTCTCTTTGACTAGCTCTGCAATGCGTTCAATTAAGCGCGCTTTATTCACTTGGTAAGGTATCTCAGTGATGATAATGGACTCACGATCACCGCTGCGAGGTTCGATCTCGGCTTTAGCACGCATATACACGCGTCCACGCCCTGTGCGGTAGGCCTGCACAATGCCTGCGCGACCATTAATAATACCCGCCGTAGGAAAGTCAGGCCCTTGGATATACTCCATCAACCCATCAATGCTGAGCTCTGGATCATCGATTAACGCCAAGCAACCATCAATGACTTCGCCCAAATTATGGGGTGGAATGTTGGTAGCCATACCAACAGCAATACCGGAGGAGCCGTTGACCAATAGGTTGGGTACCCGCGTGGGCAATACCTCAGGGATAGTTTCAGAACCGTCATAGTTATCAACAAAATCAACGGTCTCTTTATCTAAATCTGCCAATAGCTCATGAGCGATTTTAGCCATACGCACTTCGGTGTAACGCATGGCCGCTGGGGAATCACCGTCTACAGAGCCGAAGTTACCCTGACCATCTACCAACATGTAACGCAACGAAAACGGCTGCGCCATGCGTACTATGGTGTCATAAACGGCAGAATCACCGTGGGGGTGGTACTTACCAATGACATCCCCCACCACACGGGCTGACTTTTTATAGGGTTTATTCCAATCGTTATTGAGCTCTTGCATGGCATATAGCACGCGACGGTGCACAGGCTTCAGGCCATCACGCACATCTGGCAGTGCTCGCCCTACAATTACGCTCATGGCGTAATCCAAATAGGATTGTTTTAATTCTTCTTCAATATTGACTGGTGTAATTTCTCTAGCGAGATCCGTCATGGTGTATCTATTCCCCTTGCTTTTGGGCTAGCGAATATGTCTTCGCGCTGTTTGGTCACAAACAATCACCGAAGCGTGGTGATTCATCAATAAATAGTTGATACCTATCTAAGCGCTACATTAAAAGTGCTATAGCATACCACAAGCGCAGCCGAATAAACCTACAACACGCAGCCGCTTTTGATTCTTTATTGCGCTTAGGTTTATTCCGACACCGTCTCAGCTATACTCACTCATCACAACGTTTACGGTTGCCGGCCTTACTGATCAACAGGCCACAACACAGGAGAAGTGCATGACCACTCAAAGCCCATCAACTCCCAATGTGGACACACAAGAAATTGCCAAATTTGAAGCCTTGGCCGACACATGGTGGGACCCTTCTGGGGAGTTTGGCCCGCTACATGAAATCAACCCACTACGCCTTAACTATATTGACGATATTGTTAGCCTACCAGGCAAAACCGTTGTGGATATCGGCTGCGGTGGCGGCTTGCTTTCTGAGGGCATGGCCTTGCGTGGCGCCAACGTAACCGGCATCGACATGGGTGCAGCTCCCTTAGAGGTTGCACGCCAGCATGCCAAACAAACAGCCGTTGAGATTGAATATTTGCAAATTCCAGCAGAGGAATTAGCCGCACAACGCCCTGCTCACTACGATGTGGTCACCTGCCTTGAAATGCTGGAGCACGTCCCCGACCCTGCCGCCATTGTTAAAGCTTGCGCGACGCTGGTTAAACCCGGCGGCCATGTGATTTTCTCCACCATTAATCGCAACCCCAAGTCCTTTATGTTTGCCATTGTGGGGGCAGAATATATGCTTAACCTTGTACCCCGCGGCACCCACGAGTACGCTAAATTTATTCGCCCATCAGAGCTCGCTCAATGGAGCCGCGAAGCGGGCCTTGCAGTACGCGACACCACAGGCATGACCTACAATCCTATAACTCAGGTATATCGCCTCAATCGCGATGTATCGGTCAATTACTTTATCCACACGGTGAAACATGATTAAAGCGGTTTTATTTGATTTAGACGGCACCTTGCTTGATACAGCACCCGCCTTTCACCAGCTATTAAACCAACAGCTCCATGCTGCTGGACGCCCTTTAATTCATCTGAGCCAGCTACGCACCGTGGTTTCAGATGGCGCTGCAGCCATGATCAGCCTTGCCTTTGAGATGTCACCAGAAGATCCTGAATTTGAAGGCCACCTCACCACACTTCTCAGCAATTACCGCGCCAACCCTGCGGCGAACACGCAGCTTTTCCCCGGTATGGCCGAGGTGCTAGATGCTTTGCATGAAGCACACATTCCTTGGGGCATAGTCACGAATAAACCAGAGCGCTTTACCACCCCTATTTTGGAACACTTAGGCCTAAGCCAAGCAGCGCAAACGGTAATTTGCCCCGACCATGTGAGCGAGCGCAAGCCTCACCCAGAAGGGCTGCTGAAAGCCGCAGCCGAGCTGGGGGTAGCGCCCGAGCAGTGCTGCTATATTGGTGATCACCTACGCGATATTGAAGCAGGGCGCCGAGCCAACATGGCAACTATTGCCGTGACTTACGGCTACCTGCATGACACTGAGGACCCACAAAGCTGGAATGCAGACGCCTACGCCGAGCACGCGGATGAGCTACTTATTCGTCTTGGTCTAGCGCCCTCGCACCTCAGCGAAAACAGTGATGAAACCGAATAATCAAGGATATTTTTATGGACACAGCCGCTATTCAAGACGCTGCTTATAACTACGCCTGCCCTGCCAACACATTTACCGACAAAATATTTTTGATCACGGGTGCAGGAGACGGGATTGGTAAAGCATTAGCACTGGCGTTAGCACGCCAAGGTGCCACCCTTATTTTGCTTGGCCGCACCCCAGAAAAACTTGAGCAGGTTTACGACCAGATAGAATCGGAAGGCTGCCCACAGCCAGCCATGGTACCCATGAACCTAGCTGTCGCCACCGCTGAACAATTCCATGAGCTTGCGGGCATGCTGACCAAAGAATTTGGCCGCTTAGATGGACTAGTGCATAACGCTGCGCTACTAGGCGATATCACCCCCATTGAAAGCTACGCAGAAGGTACTTGGGACACGGTAATGCAAGTGAATGTTAACGCAGCGTTTTATCTTACCCGCGCCCTACTCCCCATGCTGCGCCAATCCACCGATGGCCGCATCTTATTTACCTCTTCAAGCGTGGGTCGCAAGGGACGTGCTTTTTGGGGAGCCTATGCAGTGAGCAAGTTTGCCAACGAAGGACTAATGCAAGTGCTCGCTGAAGAGCTTGAAAACACCACCAAGATCCGCGTTCATAGCATCAACCCAGGCGGCACACGCACACGTATGCGCGCCCAAGCCTTCCCGGGAGAAGTACCTGACACTCGCAAAACCCCAGAGGAAATTCTGCCCGCCTATTTGTACTTATTAGGCCCTGAAGGCGCCAAACACACAGGCCTCGCCCTCAATGCCCAATAAATAAAGGGGTGCTAGCACCCCTTAGTCATCTCCATTCAACAAACCAGCCATTTCATCCATGGCACCCCACATATCCACGCGGTCATCGCTGAACATATCCATCTCTGGTGCTAGGGCTTGCACATAACGATCAAAATACAAGAATTGCTTTAACAGCAAAGCAAACTCACGTGGGAAGCGGATACCATGACTCTCGCCGATATTGATTAAATCCATGATCAGGCGATTCACTTCTTTGTCGTTGCGGTCCCCCTCAAGCAAGCTATTCGGATCCACAACGCCTAAACGCTCCTGCAATGCTTCGATATCTTTCGTCAATGCCTCGATATTGACCGTTTCTTTGGTCATACCGATCTCAGCCATGGCATGAGCCACCTGCGAAATGTCTCCTTGGCCGATACCCTCCAAGAAATTACTCATGCTTTGCCACATATTTTTGCGAATGCGGCCCACCATACCGAAATCAATAAAAGCCACGCGCCCATCT